>OGCI01000060.1_pt1 | contig 124076 bp, 109 predicted proteins | sample 1570021 | NCBI WGS metagenome assembly OGCI01 (sample SAMN06264664, study PRJEB24512) | hot springs metagenome | isolation source: Hot spring water | place: South Africa: Tshipise | collected 2015-06-21 | reverse complement strand
AGTCTACCCAAGGGGGCAGGTGACTGCCTTGCTGTTGAGGATGTTAAAATCTGTCAGGGAAGCTGGTGACTAATTCAGATTAAGAACGCAAAATTGGATTAGAACTCGATTCTTTTCTACAACACGTGCTTACCATAAATCCTTATTAGAGCTTTTTTCAAAGATTGTCTCGGGTCATCACTTTTGATGAATTACATCGATACCTCGTAACCCTGAAACTTGACACTTGACTTAAAAAGACCTTATGTTCTTTTCAAGCAAGTTGGTGTTTTGTGCGTGTTTCACGTGTTCATAAAATCAAACGAATTAATTTAAGGTCTCTTCTTGACAGCCTACTGATTAATGCAGGTATTGAGCGATTGTTTCCATTGCGGAAAGGGTTTTGAAATGCCAGGATGCTTGATTTGCGGCCGAGAAGTGCCGAAGGACAGAAATTATTGCGACCTGTGTCTGAACTTGAGCAAGACCCAGAATTTAGAAGTTTTAAAAGCTCAAGAATTCTACCGCCCCAAAGAACGTGCCCTGCCTGGGAAAAGATGGCTTTTGCTTTCCCTATCGGCTGTCCTCGGGATTCTTGTCGTTATGGGTCTGATAATAGTCTATTCTATTCCCATGAATCATGGCACAACGGCAAAGCTTCAGGCTGCCGCCTGCCGCGAGAATTTGCGCATGATTGAAAAAGCGCTCTCCAGATACATAAAATCGGAAGGAGAGTCACCCCCGCTCGGGGAGATAAACCAACGCCACCCTCTTGTGGAATACGGTTATCTTCCAAGAGCCTGGAGATGTCCAGCCACGAAACGTTACTATGTCCTCAAAGAGGGTAAACAGGGAGTGAGCGTCTTTTGCGACAGCGGAAAAAGCGGGCACTCCATAAAATGAGGTTTTAAACCCGAAAGCGGTTTGAGCGATAAGTAAGCATCTTAACCCTCGCCCTTCTGCTCGAGATATCTCATAAGCTGCATCGTCAACATGTATGACTGATTGCGGTTTTCCATTTTTAGGGCTTCTTCCAGACTTGGCGCGTTAATACCCGCGTTCAGTGCCTCTTTGGTCAAGTGAAGTGCGAACGGACTTCTATAGGCGAGGTTCTGGGCTATAGCCTTTGCCTTTTCAGTAAGCTCATCTCTTGCGCAAACATGATTTACAAGCCCATTGCGGTAAGCTTCATTCGCAGGGATTCGATCTCCCGTATAGCACATTTCCCATGCTTTTCCCAGACCAACGATTCTCCACAAGAGGTAGCTTGATGCCAGGTCCGCCCCGCCGAGACCGATATTTATGTAAGCGGCGCAAAAAACCGCGTCACCACTTGCAACGCGGATATCGGAAGCCATGGCGAATGAAAGACCTGCCCCCATCGCGTAACCGTGCACAGCGGCGATGATTGGCTGCGGGCAGGAGCGCATTAGTTTGAGAATCTCTGAGAACCTGCTCTGGTTTCGGTAAATGTTTTCCGGAGTAAGCCCTTCCTTTGAATACCCTTCAGTCGCGTCTTTTATGTCGAATCCGGCGCAAAAACCCTTCTCCCCTGCACCGGTTAGAATTATCACGCTTATCTCGAAATCAGTCTGGCGCACCTCCCAGAAATCTATAAGTTCCTCCATCATCTGACGGTTTACCGCGTTGACCGATTTGGGTCGATTCAAGGTGAGGATGCCTATTCGACCATCAGTCTCATAGAGTATCGTTTCATAGTCCATCCCTGCTCCTCCTTTACGAAAGCGACTCAATAAAGGCTGAAATCTTTTCCTTGACCTGTGCCTCGGAGAAGAATTTGGGGTCAAGCATGTCCGCCTCAATTATCAACCCCCGAACTCCCGTCTCAGAGGTGATCCGGCGCGCTATCTCGTATTCGCCTAAACAGTAACTTTTGCAGCTGTGGTTTGAGTGAATCACAAAGCCGTCAAGCTCGTATTCGCGGATATAATCTATGTACATCTGGGACCTTAACGGAAGCCGCAGATTCGGCATCACTGTCTGGTAACATTCAGCGAGGCTTTCAAACGGTCTTGATGGGTCAAACTCCCCCTGCCAGACATTCGTGTATGTGTCCACTGCGAAACACGCTCCGAGGTCTGCGCAGAATTCGAAGAAGTCTCTTATCGCGTACCATGGTGGAATATGGTCCCAGAGAAGGCGAAACTTTTCATTTTCGACAGCGCCGACGCCCCCCTCAACCCTTTCCTTTACCTGAGCGAGCATTTCTTCATAATAGTCGTAAGCGGACTCGGTGCCTCGAAGCGTTACAATTATCGCCATGTGCAAAAACATATCAGGCGAGTTAAGCGGGCAGGGGCGGGCGCGTCTGAGTTTCTGAATCTCCACCCAGGTTTTCGCGGTGTCGCTTGATAGTTTTAACACTTCCCATAAATCATCGAGTGTGAGTTTCTTGCCCAATAACCGTCCAATGTCATTTACTATCCTTTTGATTTGTTCTATGACGTATCGGCGCTCGTGAGCTTTCACGAATCTTTCGGCGTACGGCGTGTCAAGAAAGAACAGGGGGACGTTGAAACGCCTGCTTAATACCTCGAACCACTTGAACATTGTCCCGCATCCGTTGTTGCACGCAAGAAGAAAATCAGGCTTTGGAAGCGCGCCCAGAGGACCCTCCCCGCGCTCGGTCGAAGCTATTATGGCTCTCGCGTAAGAACAGATGCAGTCATCAAAGCCCAGGTCTCGGGCAGCAGAGCATAGGTCGGCGCCCATCTTGCGCGCCCCTATCATCGCACCGTAGTTTTCAGGAAAGATTGGTATAACCCCGAAAGCGTGAAGGATTTCCACCGGCGCGCCCGAAGTGACCCAGGCCTTAGGTTTTTCGGAAGTGAACACTTCGGTGTAATAGGATGTCATGATTTCTTTCATTCTTGCTTCGCATTGAAGTTTCTCTTTCTTAGCCATTGATTCACCCGCCTTGACCAAGCATCTCAAAGAAGGCTTGCAGCCTCGTTCTGATTTGTCCGGTTGATGAAAGAGGCAAGGAGAGGTCCAAACGAATAGAGTGAACGCCTTCCTCATCAAGCTTTTCTTTGAGCATAGGGTAATCAAAGGAGTGGAACTCGCAGAAAGCCTGCTGCAAGAATATGACTCCTTTTATGCCGTTGGCTTTCACGTTTTCAACAAGGCGCGCCCCTCTTACATTCAGGGGGTCATGCTTTGTCGGGCAGGGGCATCTTTCAAGGTAGGCTCTCGCCAGTGCCTCTATAGGGTCACCTTTTTCTGAAACCTCAAACCCACCAAAACGCGAAGCCGTTGCAAGGTCATCCCACACAACCCTCAACCCGCACTCGTCTAATAGTTCAAACACTTCAAACTGAGGAACGCATCCTCCCACAAGAGCAACCTTTGGCATCCGTTCAACCGGGCAGGAGGGTTTCATATTTTCCAGAAGCGAGAGAAAAGTAACAGGATCGGTCAGTTGAAAAGCCATGTATGTGGCATAAATGTCGCTGTTTGACATGTTATTTCTATCAAGCGCGGTAAGGGCGGACCTGCATTTGTTATAAGCTGAAATGCTTTTCTCGATGTCGGAATCGCTTGCCTCTGAACAAGCGATTTCATTTAGCTTTCTCCACAGCAAAGAGAGCTCTTCGGTAAAAAAATCAAGGGCTTCCGGCGTATGGGTGATTGTGGGCACCATAAGCTTAATAACGGGAATATTTCCCACAGCCACCTCGATAATATCCGATAGATTTCTGATCGTGTCGCACGTGTGCGGAATCACTATTGCGGACAGGTAGTCGTATGTCCCATCACATAATGCCTCAAGAAGGCTCCTTGCAAATGAGCAACAGAAAGACTGGACGTATTTTCCGCAGTGCTTCCCGGGAGGAGAGCCAGAAAGAATGCGAACCGGCATAAATCCCGAAGCCCAGATGAGCTCGACGGGAACGTAACTGCAAAAATAACCCGCAACTCTACCGCCGGAGGGCAGATAATCTCGAGCGGGTTGGTGTGGATTTTTCGCGATATAAACCATGTTATTCGTCCCGCAAGGTTTATTCATCAACCCTCCCCCAATCGCTTATAGAATGTTTTTTGAGCTAGCCTGAATGTGATTTTTCCCTGGCGCTTTGCGCTCAAAAAGAGGAAAATGCAAATTTCCGATTTTTCCCGCAAAGCGGTCTGCTTTCCCACTGCGCGTGAAATTCACTTTCAACACAGTGCGACGCTTTGTAAAAATTCCCGTCTTTATGGGTTCAAAAATGGATTCCTATTCCTTCCGTTCCTCCTTAAGCATCTGAATGAGGTTCTTTTTGATTATCTTTCCAATCGGGTTTCGCGGAAGGCTATCCATAAATATCACGCGCCGCGGAACCTTGAACCTGGCAAGTCTACGAGATAGAAAATCTATCAGTTCGCTTTCTGTTAGTTTCTCGCCGGTCTTCAACGAAACGACCGCCACGGGAATTTCCCCGAGTCTTTCATCTGGTTGCGGCACCAGTGCTGCTTCGGCTATCGCGGGGTGAGTGTACATGATTTCCTCAACTTCTCGCGGAAAGACCTTTTCCCCGCCAACATTGACCAACTCTTTCTTGCGGTCAACCATGAAGAAGTACCCATCCTCGTCGAAATACCCCATATCTCCGGAATGTAGCCAGCCTCCCCGCAAGGCCTCAGCGGTCTCATCGGGGCGTTTGTAATAACCTTTCATGACAAGCGGTCCCCAAATCACCAGCTCCCCTACCTGGTTCGGACCAAGAATTCCTCCCTCCTCGTCCATGACGGCAACCTCGACTCCGGGATGAGGAAGGCCCACGCTTCCTTCCTTGTACGGCATGTTCATACGCTGCATAGTAGCTGACGCCGAGCATTCCGTTAATCCCCAGGCTTCAAGTATCTTGATTTTGAACGCTTCTGAAGCCTCCCTCATGAGCTGCGCCGGCATCGCGGACGCACCGGAAATACCAACTCGAAGCGAGGAAAGGTCGTATTTCGAGCGATCCGGGTGATGATAGAGCATATAGTACATGGCAACAACCATCGGAAGAAAAGTTACTTTGTGCTTCTCCAACGCCTGAAATACCTCGACGGGATTGAAGGGGTCCAGAAGAACGAAAGAGGTTCCGATGAGAAAACAGCAGATCATTACGGTAATGCCGTATCCATGAAACATTGGCACTACCATGAGCGCGCGGTCATCATCTTTAAGTTCCAGCACTTTGATTATCGCGTCAGCATGGAAGAACAGGTTGCGGTGAGTGAGCATGACCCCTTTTGGCACACCTGTCGTTCCCGATGTATAAAGTATTTCCGCAACCTGATCCTCGCTTACCGGCACTTCCACGGGGTCTTTCGACCCCTGAGATTCAAGTTCAGAAAACTGAATGCCCTCCGAATAAGGTCCGTTCACGATGAGCCATTTGAAATTCTCAACAGGCCCATCAATCTTTGAGAAATACTCGGCGAAAACTGGCGTAGTGATGAGAGCCACGGAGTCGGAATCTCTTAGAAGAAATTCGAGCTCCCGCTCTTTGTAGAATATGTTCACGGGGACAGCGACCGCCCCGAGATAAGAGCAGGCAAAATAGGAAATGACGTACTCCGGGCAGTTGTTCAACATGATGGCCACTTTATCGTCCTGTTTCACACCAAGTTGGCGAAGCGCGTTTGCGAAACGCGTAATTCTCTCATGGAGCTTTTGGTAGGTTATCGGCTCGTCCCTGTATATGACCGCTGGCTTCGCGCCCATCCTCAATGCTTGCCCCTGCAAAAGTTCCTTCAGAGTCATCGCTCTCACCTATCCTATTTTTACAAGGGTTTTTAGGTGCTTGCGGCGGGTTTCCTCGAAATGGTCAAAGAAATCTATCATCTCATCGAAGGGGATTATGTTACTGATGAGCTGAGCGGGTTTGAGCTTTCCCTCTCCGACCAAATCAAGGACTTCTTTAAACTCGACATTGTACCCAAGGGTGGCAAAATAATTGTATTCGGATGCGAAAGCGGCCAGAAGCGCGAGCGGATAGGTGGGTGATTCATAGAAGCCAAACCCGAGTATTCCGACCCTGCCGTTTCTGCGAGTGCTGTAAACGGCAGTGTCGAGCGTTGCGATGCTACCCACGCAATCAAAACTAACGTGCGCTCCGAGCCCATCGCATATCTCGTATGTCTTCGATATTGGGTCTTCGACCTCCGGGTTCACCACGTGGGTTGCGCCCATCTCCAGAGCCTTCTGGCGGCGCGACTCAAGCGGTTCGCTCACCACAATCTTATCCGCCCCTTTGTACTTGGCGACATGTGCAAGCAGCAATCCAACCGGACCGGCTCCAACAATATGGACGCTTTCTCCTTCTTTAAGACCGGAACGTTTTAACGCGCGGTAAACAACTGACGTTGGCTCGACGACCGCCGCTTCTTCAAGAGTTACACCTTCCGGAATTTTGTAAACACCTTTGTAGTGCAGAAGAACATATTCGGCGAATGTACCGTTTATGTGCATGCCGTGCGCCTTTGCGTTCGGACAGAGATTCCAGAGATTCTGCTTGCAGAAGTAGCATTCCCAGCACGGATAGTAAGGAAGCCCGGTAACCCTGTCACCTTTCTCAAGCCCGCTCGATGCCTCCCCGACCTCCTCGACAACTCCAGAGAACTCATGTCCCAAGGAGAGAGGCGGATTGAAGATAGTCTGAGGACCGTAGAGGTATTCAAATACGTCCGTATGGCACACGCCCGAGTAAGCCACCTTGATCCTTACATCCTCGGGACCAACTTCAGGTTCGGGAACCTCCTCGATCCTCATGTCACGTCTTCCATGCCAAATTGCCGCTTTCATTTCTTCCTCCTTTCCTCGTCATGCACCTCTACCCCAAGCACCTTCCCATGCTTATCAGTGTGTTTTCTCTATTTCCAAAGCGTTGACACTGGATTTCTTATATTGAATCTAAAACCGCTTCCCAACCTCGCATAATATTAGTTCATTATCTGAAATATTTTGCCAACCTGCACACTCTACCACGGCCTTTTTAGGTACTCCAGATAAGCAACGCGGTCCTCGAGCGTTTCCACAACCGTCCGGAGCACTTTTATAAAACCCTTGATATCCTTTTCGCTTGCTTTTTCCCAGACCGGGAAAAAGAGAGCCTGCCTGTGACTGACGATGTTGTCGATCAGCCTTCTCCCCTTAGGAGTGAACTTCAGCAGAGTCGCTCGCTTATCGCGTTCGCTTTTCACTCTTCTTATGAGTCCCTTATTCTCACACCTTTTTGCGACCTGGGTGAGTGTGGAATTGTTCATGGACAAAAGTTCAGCCATGTCTTTCATCCGGAGGTCTTCGCGGAAACGCAAAAGTAAAAGTAAATAGAACTCGAGTTTGTCGATATGGTATAGGGAAAGTTCTTTTGCTTCCCACAGGGCGGTCGTGTAATCGAAAAGAGTGTAAAGCCGCTCAATTTCAGGAAGATGCTTGAAAATTTCGTCCCGCTTCATTTTGAATCAAAAATTATTTCACGAAATAAAATAATTTTGTTTTATTATTGTTCCTGCTTTGCGCCGTGTCAATGGATCAGACAAAAATTAGAATTTTTCTTAAGTTCACGAGCGTTTCTTCCTAAGGCGAAAGAGAAACATGAAAATCGGTAACCAATCACCTGGATTTGAGATACATTGAAATCAGCACGGGGAGAATCTCAATACCGCTTGAGGCGGCGGCGGGAGTCGAACCCGCGAATCGAGGTTTTGCAGACCTCTGCCTTACCACTTGGCTACGCCGCCGTCGCTATAATTTGATATTTTACAATATCTTATTTTACGGGTCAGCAGGACACAGACAATAAACTTGACTGAACGAAAGGGTTATTGGATTGCTTGGGATTATCAAAGGCATTCTTGATAATTTGGGGTTATATGTGAAAATATCTTTTTGTGGCGGTACCTGCCAGTCGTGGCCCGTTCATCTTTTTTGGCAAATGCGGTTTTACCGGATTTAATGAGAGGCGGTGAGCCTACATGCAGGAAATCAACATTCCCCCAGACATTAGCGCAACTCAATTCTTTGAAGAATTCGTTCCAGAAACATTCAGAGAAATCATTTCCGAAAACCCGATACCCGGAATGGAAGATACTTATCTCACTCTTCAGGTCAGGTTGACCGGCGAGGGTGGTTGTCAGTATGGCATCACGGTCCGGGACGCAAGGGAAATGGAGGTGAAAGAGGGTGAGCTTGAAAATCCAATGCTGACAATTGTTGCTCCCTACCTCGCCTGGAGAGCAGCCATATCCGGCCAGATAAAGGGCGCTGAGATGTTTTATAATCCCGCGCGCTTCGCCCAGATGGTTGACCGTGAAATGTATGAAACAGCCAGGACGACAAGCGGAACTGTCATATTCAAGCCAGTATTAGGTGAGGGTCTTGATGTGAGCATAAAAATAATATTCAACGGCGCTGAGCAACCATCAGTAACGCTAAGCGCTTCTCCGGAAGTCTTCTATGAGATGACGAGCGGCACTTTAAGCGGTCCCGAAGCATTTCTCCAGGGAAAACTGAAAATCGAGGGAGACCTCACTTTTGCCATGCGCCTGAACGCTTTTATGAAACTTGCCGGGCAAGCCTGAAAGGTCCTCACGTTCATAACAGGCGATTCGCTTACGTACTTACTCGAAAACCGAAAGGAAAGTTCTGATGGAATATCCCTGGTTTGGCGAATACGATTTGAGCGGAATGCCGCGCACGCTTAAGCCGTATCCGAGAAACCCATCACATTATTTTCTTGATTACGCCGCTTTGAAATATCCAGAACTTATAATTGCTCAGCCTGACATTGAGGTCGGTTACGCGGAAATTAAGGAGCACTCCGACAGGCTTGCCTACGCCCTTGTGGAGCTCGGGGTTCAAAAAGGCGACAGGATAGCAACGATGCTTCCAACCTCCGTTCAGTTCGTTCTTGTTGATGCGGGGATTTCAAAGGCGGGCGCGGTGCACGTGCCATGCAGTTTCTTGGAGGCTCGCCAATCCATAATGAAGAAGATTGTAAGCACCGATGCAAAGGCCTTTATATACCTCGACGATTATTCGGATAAAGCCCAGTACCTGTTAATCAACGGGTGGAAAGGTTTACTCATCGGGACAAACCTGTTCGACTATTCCCGAGATTGGGCCCGCCCGGTCTCGATTAAAGGCGCTCAGAGATTGTTGGAATTGATTGAGCATTCAAAACCGAAGCCTCCAAAAATATTTTTTGACACAGCGAAAGACCTTGAGGCTATCATCTTTACGGGAGGAACAACTGGTATCCCTAAGGGCTGCATGCTAACCCATAGAAACGTTGTCGCCAATGCCGTGCAAAATCCAGTAATATTCGGTCCGCTTACCGGCATGTTCGAGGGAAACATGTCGGTTTTGATGGGCAACCCCTTTTTCCACAGCTACGGTCACAGCGTGATGCATACTATGATCAATTGCTGTTTCAATCTGATTCTCCTTGTCGATCCCAGGGACTATGAGACATTGCTCAAGTTTGTGGAAAAGTACAGCCCAGTTCTTCAGACGGGAGTTCCAACCCAGTTTATGAGCATGCTCTCGCGGGAGGCAAGAAAGGTAAAGGTTGTTGGAATATCAGGATCAGCGCCTCTCCCCCCGAAGGTTCAAAAGGAGTTCAGTGAATCAGCTCCCGGAAGATATCTGGTGGAGGGTTACGGGCTTTCGGAACTTACCGCCGTTACCCACTGCAACATTTCTTCAACAATCAGCGCGATGGGTGGAAGAAGGATGATTAGGTTTTTCCGCCGTTCCCTTCTAAGCCCTAAAGGGATCGCCTTTATGAGAAAGTTTGCGAAACGTATAGGTCCGAAAGCTTTTGCGAAGCAGTTTCTCGCCGTCGCGTCCATAATCCGGAAAATCTCTAATATGTTATCTGCCAAACAGCGGGTAGAAAGATTCGCCTCAATAGGCGTCCCTCTGCCCGATACGGAAATAAAAGTTGTTGATGTCGAGAGCGGAAAACCGTACTCATTTGATCAACTCAAAAGCGGTAGATATGTGGGAGAGATGCTTGTGAAAGGACCGCAGAGGATGCTCGGGTACTGGCCCGAACCTGGTTCGGGAATTGACGAGGAAGGGTTCATACATACCGGGGACATAGTGAGAATGGATGAGAACGGCTACTTCTTCATAGTGGACCGTATAAAAGATATGGTGGTTATTTCCGGTTATAAGGTTTACACGAGGGAAATAGACGATATCCTATATGCTCACCCTGCCACCGAGCATGCGGCCGCGATCGGGATCCCCGACCCTGAAAGACCGGGAAGCGAAAGAGTTGCCGTCTTCGTCCAGCTCAAGGAGGATTACAAAAACAGAATCACCGAAAAGGAATACTTAGAATTCTTAAGGGAAAGGGTTGCTCGATACGCTGTTCCAACCACTGTTATTTTCATTGATGAAATGCCGCTCACTCCAATGCTCAAAGTTAACAAAAGGGCGTTAAGGGATTTCGCGGCTCGGGTTAAACCAGAAGTGGGCGGTGGGGACCGCGGTTAAAGCCCAGGTAGTGGGGCGTAAAACGATAGCATCCTTTGCTCTCTGTGAAACAGAACGCTCTGTGATAAGACAAACTCAAAAATTATCCATACCAGTCATACCGGCGAAATTACATTAGCATTAGAAATCGGTGATTTAATTGCGATACTCCGCTCAAAGATTAGTTGGCCGTTGTGCTGTACAGGTTTTTTGTAATGCCTGTCAGGCCTGTATAATGGCACGAGATTTCACAACGAATCGAGGAACAATTCTTAAAAATGCCTGCCTGGGTGAGCAAATTCATTTGATGCAGTGTCCAAAAAAAATGGAGCGGGAAACGGGGCTCGAACCCGCGACCTCCACCTTGGCAAGGTGGCGCTCTACCAGCTGAGCTATTCCCGCTCGATGAGAATTTTATTGGACACAAAAACAGGTGTCAACGAGCGTAGTGTTTCAATATAGATCAATCATAAAGAACCGCATCTGAAGAATTGAATTCCCGGGCTGATCGGGTTAAATCGAAATATCCTAAATAAAATCAAACCAAGCATATGACCAGGTCTTCGGCTTGGTCTTAGAATTCTCAATGATCGACCTTGCCTTGGATTACTTGCTCGAAAGTGAAAAAAATGAGATGAATAAAATGTTTTCCATAGAATAGCCATACAATACGGATTGAAGGCATCAGGGGGTGCATTCATTATGGCTCGCGGCAAAATCCCGGTAACAGGAGCCAGCGGATTTCTCGGGGGATATGTTCTTGAGGAACTTGTCATGCGTGGTTATGAACCGCGAGCGACTGACCTACCACGATCTGATTTCATCATCGCAGAATAGCTTGGGATAGAAATTTTCCCTTCCAATCTTCTTGACTATGAAACCCTTTTGAAAGCCGTCAGAGGTACGGACGCCGTGATTCATCTGGGGGTATATTTTAAATTGGCGGAGAAAGGAAGCGCCTGTTTGATGTCAACGTAAGAGGGACTGAAAATATCTGCCGCGCAGCTGTTAAAGAAGGAGTGAGTCGCTTTGTTCACTTCTCGACAATAGCGGTTTACGCTCATTCCCAATCGTTACCGATCGACGAGGAGAGTCCCAAAAGGCCCCATGACACATACGGCATGACAAAACTCTGGGGGGAAAAAGTAGCGTTTAACTTCTATGAGAAGCACAATCTGCCCCTCATATGCCTCAGGCCCGCCGTTGCTTACGGACCGAGAGGAAAATACGTCCCTGGCATGATTTTTGCCGGGGGATTAATTGTCAGAAACCGCGGCTTTAAAAGCTTCAGGCTCTTCGAGGGAGGATCACATACGTCGTGGGTCCACAGCGAAGATGTTGCCGGGGCGGCGGTCTTTCTTCTTGAGAAAGACGAGGCGATCGGGAAAGCTTTCAACATCTCGGATGATACGCCCGCCTGTGCAAGTGATGTGCTAAAGAAAATGCTTGAGTTATACGGCATTAAGGTAACGGCGAAGGGAAAGTACCACAGGAATATAGCTGACCGGTTAATCAAGTTATTTGCAAGAACGCCCGAGTCACTTGATGTGTTTCTGAATAAAAGAATACAGAAAGTCTGGGATAGAATTGTCATAAAATATGACCTTGAGCCTGCCCTTCAGCCAAGTTTCACGCATCATCTGATGTTGTTCTTCTCTAACGACTTCGTGATTTCGAATAAGCGAATCAAAGACCTCGGCTATGAGCTCAGGCATCCCGATTTCTTCAAGGGATTTGACAAGACCGCTGAGTGATATCGCAAAATGAGATGGATACCCGACTTGAGTGCCGCAGCGTGATAAGAGCGTTAGGAATTAAGGGCGAGAATCTTTTTGCTCATCCCTTTCGGCAAGAAGCTTTTCCCTTATCCCTATCGGCTCTGGCCTGTATATTCTATGGTCCAGAGTCTTCAAATCCCTTGATATGAGAGGACGAAACTCCATTTTTTCCAATATGTCTTTCTCCAAATCAATACCCGGCGCTATCTTCGTCAGAATCAAGCCATCTTCAGTGACCTCAAACAGCGCCCTCTCTGTGGCAACTCTTATTCTGCGCTCCCCGTAACTGAGAGCCCGTCGAGAATTGAAAGTTATTTCTTGCACCCTCTTTTTGAACTTAAGCACTGTCCCGTCCTTCCTTATTTTAAGTTGCCCTTGAGCACAATCAGCCTCAACAACACCCGAGGTAAAGGTCCCGAGAAAACACAAGTTTTTAGCGTTATGAGATATGTCAATAAAACCACCTGGTCCAATAATGGCATTGCCGAACCGCGAGACGTTAACATTGCCGTACTCATCGATTTCGCCAAAGGAGAGGAACGCATGGTCAATTCCACCTCCCCAGATGTTATCGAACATATAGTCAGATGGAATCACCGCATCGGCATTGGTGCACAGTGCAAACTGCTGTTCAATCCCCGGCACACCCCCGATTATTCCTATTTCCAGGGCAGAAGTGACCAGATCCATCATATTTTCCTCCGTGCACGCGATGTACATCACGCTCGAGGGAAGTCCGAAACCAAAGTTGACAACGCTACCTGGCGTTATGCACTCGAGCGCCACGCGTGCGGCAACCTTCTCCAAACCGTGCGGCATAGGCTTGAGAGTTTCCAGAGGAACACGTATTTCACCGGTCCACGCTGGGTTGAGTTCGGTTAAACCCCACTCGGGGAATTGCCGAAAAAGGCGGTGTTCTGGTTTTTCGAGCACGACGTGATCCACAAAAATATGTGGTATAGTAACCATTCTTGAATTTAGAGTCCCGGCTTGAGTGTACCTCTTTACCTGAACGATGACCCTCCCCCCGTTTGTCTTGCAGCTAATCGCCATTGACAGACCGGTCGGGGTCAGTTCCTTTTCGGTTGTGACGTTGCCTTTCTCATCCGCTGTCGAGCAGGATAGGACACATGTGCTTATCATCGGTCGCTTGTAAAAAAGGTACGTTTCTCCCTGCCACTCGACAAGTTTTATAAGGTCTTCCCCCTTTTCTCTTGTGAGACTGTTCATTTTTCCGCCGCTTAGCCTCGGGTCAACGAAAGTGTCAAGACCAACCTTCGTAATGATACCGCCCGGCCCGTTCTGACCTACCGAATCTTCCTGAAAATGCGAGTCATAACCCCGAGCGGATAGATATACGCTTCGCACTCATTCTTCTTTATCAATTCCCTCATTCTTACACTCGACAGAAGGTGACTTGAGATAATTCTTCTAACCATTCCAGGATGAGCAAAACGGTTTAATCCGTTGTCATCCTCGAAGTGACTGATACCCAGTGGGACGAAAATTTCGAGGTCGCGGGGATGACTGGTCTTGAGATACCTTTCCTCAAGGGCAATGGATACTTCTTCCGCAAAAGGCGGCAAAGAGATGGTTTCGCCATCCTCGATTCGTGACACCGCTTCCTGAGCAGAACACAGCTTTGAAGGCATCAGGTTAACCCCCTATATTCTTTGAGTCGCCTTCCTGCCTGAAAACATCTGCATACATTTGGCGAAGCTCACGCTTCAATATTTTCATTGTAAGTGTTCTCGGTATCTCTTCCGGTCGCAGTATCTTTACTTTTCTCGGCGCCTTGTACGGGGCAATATTCGTCCTGCACCACTGAATAATTTCCTCCTCGCTGGCAGTCTCTCCAGGTTTTAAGGAAACAACAGCCAAAGGTAGCTCACCCATGATTTCATCAGGAATCCCGATGAGTGCAGCTTCCGCGACTGCGGGATGAGCACGTATTTCTTCCTCAACTTCACAGGTAAAGATGGAGTAACCGCCGCTTTTTATGACGTCTTTCTTCCTATCGACAAACGTAATGTAGCCAAGCCTGCTCTTCCTGGCAAGGTCTCCTGTATGAAACCAGCCAAATCTGAAAGCATCAAGAGTCCGCTCCGAGTCATTCCAGTATCCCTTCATCACATTAGGACCTTTGACGACAAGTTCACCCACTTCCCTTCTCCGAAGCATTCTGCCATTTTCATCCATTATCCTTACCTTGATACCGGGGATAGGTATTCCTATGGTTCCCGTTTTGTGCATAAACCACGCGTTCACGGTCACCACAGGAGCAGTTTCAGCAAGTCCATAGCCTTCAATAAACTTTCCACCGCTCATGCGCTTGAATTGGTTAATAAGATTTACCGGCATTGCGTCAGCGCCGCTCATCCAGAACCTGACGTAGGTCAAGTCATAATTCTCCGCGCCGCTTTTCATCATCATCGCATACATTGCTGGGACACCCACGAAACCTGTTACCTTGCGTTCCTGTATGATATTTAAGACTTTCTTCGGTTCAAAGAACCGGAGAATGATTACAGTTTGACCGCTTCTGATGGAACCAAGCACAGACACCAGGCCGAATATATGACATAAAGGTATTGTGAGCAGACTGAGGTGTTCCCGCCGGATGGCACTCAGCATAAACCTTATTCTTTTCAAGGCTGTCAAGTTTCTGCCCGTTATCATTGCTCCCTTTGGTTTGCCGGTTGTGCCGGGGGTATAAGCAATCATCACAACATCATCGGGGATTATGTTAACCATGGTATCGAACTGTTCCGGATTCATTCCGTTCTGAAGCGAAGCATAGTCAATACCCCAGTCGAGACCGCGCGATTTTTCCCCGCAAAAAATCCAGTGGTTTATCGAAGGAATTTTTTCTTTGTCACCTATGTTCCACTTGAACACATCTGGTTCGGAGACTATGATTTTCGCTCCGCAGTTTGAGGCAATATATCGTATTCCCCCCGCTTTCAGTCCATAGTTGACAGGCACGACTATCCCGCCTGCCTTGAAAACCGCCAATGTGAACACCGCCAGTTCGAGACGATTGGTGAGGGAAATGATGATTCTGTCGAATTTTCTTAAGCCAAGCTTCTGCGCAAGCCCGTTTGCAACCAAATTAACTTATTTATTCAGCTCGCCGTAAACGAGTTTGTTGCCCGTGAAACTCGGATAGTCCATGAAAATATCGGACTCGAGTATGAAATGGTCGGCACCGTGTTTGCGGATTGCTTCATCAACTATGGAGGCGACGGTTCTTTCTCTGCGGATTCTCATCCGTATCACCTTCCCCTGGGAAAAAGGACGGACAATCTAAATATAGTCATACATGTCTTCTTTTTGAAGTCTTTGCAGGTTAATAGAGCTTTTCAACCCGTTCATATCTCTTCATAACCGGTGAACAAACTTCAACCGGTTAACGGATTGGATTAGAATGTCGTTTGGGCACATGAGGGCACTTAAGTATGCGTTTGGTAGGGCAATTCTTTTCGAGGTGGGACGTTGGAGGAGAAACCATTTTTCAAAAGGTACATCGAAATTTCTGTAATTGATGATGGCGATCGATTAAGAATCAAGGGTTCTTTAAAGGATTGCAGGTTTGGCGATACGCTTCACGAGATTGATGCTTTCATTATTATCAATCCGTGGGACGGGGAAATAAAAGAAATAAACGGCCACATGAAAACTCTGCCGCTGGAAGAGTGCGTCAAGGGTCTTGAAACGCTCAAAGAGCTTGTTGGGGTGTCTATTAAACCTGGTTTTACTGATATCGTGAAGAATACGGTCGGCTCAAGTCGTGGATGCACGCACCTTGCAACTCTCGTAACTAATATGGGAAATGTTAGCGTTCAAGGGCGCAGCGCATATTCAAGAATGAAAATCACCGACGAGAACACCAGACTTAACATAATTCGCTCAAACGTTAAAAACCTCGGACTTATCAACAGTTGCGTTTCCTGGCGCGAGGATGGTCCAATAGTTAGAAAGCTGCGAAGGCAGATCCAAGATTGAAGCTAACAAGATTGCATACATAAAACATCAAATTTCTATTACACTTAAAAAAGAGAATTAGTTGCATATGCGCTCTTATTTGGTCAGATACGGATATAATGCGGGATGATTTTTACCTTGCGCAATGTAAGTTAGTTTTCCTCGAATATGAAAAGGGGTCCCGCAGAGAACGCGGGACCATTTTTTGACTTGCGATGCTATATTTTCCGCGCTTCCTTTCTTAGGACAATACTTACAACAGCAAGCCGATTGGTTCTATCACGTGTTGCCTCAAGAAATCTTTCCATCGACCAGCAGAATTCCGGCGGTGCCGCATATTTGTATGAGGTCTCTTCGCCCGTGACGATCTCGCTTGTGACAAGACCCATTTCCTTGAGCCTCTCAAGCGGTTCAGCAATGCTTGATTCTTTCCTTCCTATTTCAAGTGCGATTTCGGAGACGGTATGGTCAGACGCGGGATTCTCATGGAAGTATCTCAAAAGGTCCCATGCCGCGAAAGTGTCAACATACTTCTCCACAAACTCAAGTATGTCGGTATCGATGCTGTTATAGGTCAAATTATCCCCCGATTGGCTGAGGTTTTTTTAAAAATTATACCAGCATGTTGCGACATTGAAGGAGAGGTACGCTTGGTTGAGGACGGAAACAGACAAGAGTATTTGTTACGTATCTTACTTTGAATCCACGAAACGGAAATATTTGCAACATGAAATCCATCGGAAGTAAGGGTTTTCGAGCATTAAACGATAAACTGTTTTAGTCATAAGACGGGAATCTGCAGTTGGCGGTAAAAACAAGAGTAGTTGCCAGTGTGGCAGGCGACCCCATCCTGGTTAACAATCACAAGGAGGGCATCTGCGTCGCAGTCATACATAATTTTCTTCACCTTCTGGACGTTTCCGCTTGTTTCGCCTTTGGCCCAAAGCTGCTTCCTGCTTCTTGAGTAGAACCAGGTCCTACCGTCTTTTATAGTGAGAGAAAGAGATTCCGCGTTCATGTATGCAAGCATCAAAACCTCTCTGGTTGTTTCGTCTTGCACAATAGCTGGAATAAGTCCCCTTTCGTCGAATTTCAAGTCGTCGATTCCCTTAACTTCTGTTTGTGCATCGCTCATATCTTGCTCACCCCAGATAGATTCTTTTTACTTCCTCGTTTTCGAGGAGCTCTTTAGCGCTGCCCTCGAGCGCGATTTTACCAGTACGCATCACATAACAGTAGTCAGAAGCTTCAAGCGCTATTTTCGCGTCCTGCTCAACAATCAGGATTGTAAGCCCCTTTTCGTGAAGCTCAAAAAGTGTCTTGAAAATGGACTGTATCACTTTCGGCGCGAGTCCCATTGAAGGTTCGTCGAGAAGAAGCAGTTTCGGCCTGGACATTAGCGCCCTCGCGATCGCGAGCATCTGTTGCTCCCCGCCTGATAGTGTTCCCGCTGTCTGTCTTCTGCGGTCGTACAGAACAGGGAATAGCTCGAACACAAATTCTTTGTCACGCTGAATCTCGGCTCTGTCTTTGAACCTTCTAACGTAGGCCCCGAGCTGCAGATTATCCTCAACGCTCAGCTCGCTGAATATTTGCCTTCCCTGAGGAACCTGAGAGATGCCCATACGAACGATTCGCTCAGGAGGCAACTTGGTTATTTCCTCGTCTTCGAAAAACACATGACCGTGCCTTGCCTGCGTAAGCCCTAAGATCGTTCGCAAAAGAGTGGTTTTGCCGGCTCCGTTTGCCCCGATTATAGTGGTTATTCGCCCCCGCCTGGCCCTCAAGGTCACATCCCTGAGAGCCTGGATATTTCCGTAAAATGTGGATACCTTCTCAACCCTTAGCATTGCCGATCCCCGAACCTAAATAAGCCTCAATCACCTTGGGGTCATTTTGTACTTCTTCGGGCGCTCCCCTCGCGATTATCTCCCCATAATCAAGAACAATGACTTCATCGGAGATATTCATTACAAGGCCCATGTTGTGCTCAACAACAAGCAGCGTCACGCCGTCACTTTTGATTCTCTCAAGAAGTTGAGTCAATTCCTGTGTCTCGTAAGGGTTCAGACCCGCAGCAGGTTCGTCCAAAAGCAACATCTCCGGCTCGCAGGCAAGCGCTCTTGCCAGTTCCAAAAGCCTTTGTTGGCCGTATGGCAAGTTTGTTCCCGCGTCGAATGCTCTCGTTTCAAGACCGAGCATCTCAAGAATCCTCATAGAATGCTCGAATGTCTCAAGTTCCTCTTTTCTGGAGCGTGGAAGGAGAAAACCGCTGGAAAAAAGCCCGGTCCGCGTTCTTGAGTGCCTTCCAACCATGACGTTTTCAATTACACTCATTCCCTCAAAAATCTTTATGGTTTGGAATGTCCTGACCATTCCTAATGAGGTTATCTCATCAGGTCGCATACCAACAACATCAATACCTTTGAAGTAAACCTTACCCGAAGTTGGGCGCTGAATGCCGGTTATAAGATCGAAGAGGGTTGTCTTTCCCGCCCCGTTCGGTCCGATCAAACCCTTTATTTCCCCAGAATTTACAGTAAAGGAAACATCGTTTACCGCAGCAAGGCCACCAAAAAGCTTTGTCACGTGCTCCACTTTCAGTAGCTCATTGTTCCCATTACCACTCAAATATCAATCACTTCCTCTTGGTATATCTCATTGCGGAAATCCTATCCCGAATTCTTTTCATGCCTCTTAACGCGGATGAATAGCTAATCTCGAGCGCATATGCTATTCCTTTCGGCATGAATATCATAAAAACGATGAGCAGTATGCCGTAAAGAACAAGTGTGTAGTTGCCAAAATTTGTCAGGCTCTCCGGCATGAAAGGAAACCAATAAGGCAGCGCGGAGATGATTGACGGGAGGAACGTTATTATTATCGATCCTATGACCGCTCCCCATAAATTTCCAAGCCCCCCGACCACCACCATAGTGATGAAAAGGATTGACACACTGAAGTGAAAGGACTCGGGGTTTACGTATCTCTGAAACACGGCGAAAAGACCGCCGCCCACGGCAGTGAAAACCGCGGACATGACGAAAACGACTGTTTTGTATTTTGACGTGTTCACCCCAGCGGCTTCCGCAGCTATTTCGCTTGAATGGAGCGCTCTCAAGGCTCTGCCGAATCTCGATTTGATAAGGTTCATGCTGAAAAGCATCAGTAGCAGCACGGTAATCCAAACCACGTAAAATATCTTGAAATCACTGTCAATGACAATCCCGAAAATGGAGAGTGGGGGTATTGCTATTATTCCAACGGTCCCCTTAGTTATCCCCGTTGCCTCTCTGAAGAAAATAAAACCTATTTCTCCGAGACCGAGGGTAGCCATCGCAAGATAGTGTCCTTTTAATTTCAGAACAGGTTTTCCGACAATCCAGCTAATCGCGCACGAGATAATCGCGCCGATTATGATTCCCAGCCAGGCGGGAAATCCGGGGTAGCGGGTAGATAAGATTGCTACAGAGTAAGCTCCAATGCCGAAAAATGCCGCGTGACCCAGGGATATCTGGCCCGCGTATCCGATAAGCAGGTTAAGACCTATTACGGCGCAGCTGTAAATTCCGGCAAGAGCCATAACATTCACAATGTCCATATGGATAAGATTGCCCGGAATGAAGCGCGCCCAGAGTGGAACGATAAGAATCAATACAGAGGCAATGGCAAAATTCTTGTATTTGTTTTCACACCTTTTTGCTTTCACTTTGCTTTTTTCAACGCTCTGCTTCATTCGAGCTTTTCCTGCCTTCCCAATATGCCCTGTGGTCTAAGTAAAAGAACAATCACGAGAACCAAAAACGCGACAGCGTCCTTGTATCCTGATGGAAAAACGCCGGCAACAATAGTCTCAAGCACCCCGAGGGAAAGACCCCCCACCACCGCACCTGGAGCGTAACCAAGCCCTCCCAAGATCGCGGACGCGAATCCTTTCAACCCGAGCATCACTCCTACATCAAAGGACACGAATTTGATCGGCGCTATTATTATTCCCGCTGACGCACCGAGAGCGGCGGCAATTGTCCAGGCAACAAGGGATGTCGCGGGTGGGCTAACTCCAACGAGGGTCGCCGCCTCGGGATTTTCAGCTGCCGCTCTCATTCCTTTTCCGAGAATGGTGCGGTTGAAGAAGATAAACATTAAAACGACCGTAAGCAAAGTAAAGCCGAAAATCCACAGGCTTTGGGGAACAAGGGTTGCCCCCAATAACTTAAATGGTTTGTCCCCGGAGAATGGCGCGATGGCGAGTGTATCTGTGCCCCATATCCATTTTGCGGCAGCCCTGAAAAAAATCGAAAGACCTATCGTAATCAGTATGATTGTAATAACACTCGGTTTTTTAAGCGGGTGTATAACAAGCCTTTCAAAGCCTGCTCCTATGAGCGTGACTATCAGAACGGAGAGTATGAACGAATATAACGCTGGAATTCCCGCGCGATTGGAGAAAGTGTACATGAGCATGCCGCCAAGCATACTGAACTCCCCCTGCGCGAAATTGATTACTCTCGTGCTCGAGAATATGACCGAGAAACCCATGGCCATTAGCGCGTAAATGCTTCCCACGGTCAATCCGCTCAATATCCACTGAAGACCGGTGGACTTCTTCAGTGCGAGGGTAACAATTATGAGCACCAATGCGCAGGCGGCTGATATTGAAAGGGCAAATCTTCTTTCAGGGAGTTTTCCAGGCAGTCTCTCCTCCTTATTTAATGACAGTGCAGAAGTCTCTTATCGATTATAGAAGTTTATTCAAAAATCTCTGGTTTTGGCTACACGAGATAAAAAATTCTCCCACCATAAAAGAGGCTAGGTCAAGAATGACCTAGCCTCTTTTTTCTCCCGCTTTTTTATTCAGGATTTTTCTTCAGTCCACTTGCCGTTGACGATCTTTATCATTATGAGGTCATCAGCCGTCAGCCCATCATGGTTTGTGGGACTATAATTATACACGCCGTCAATTCCCACAAATCCTTTTAGCTTCTCGATCTCGTCACGGATTTTCGCCCTGTCGGGACCGGCTTTCTTTATCGCCTCGGCTACCATAGCTATAGCGTCATAACCATGGGCGGCAAATGTATCGATCTCCAACTGATATTCCTTCTTGTAGGCGGCCGCAAACCGGTCAACAGCCTTCCGCCAGGCACTATTTTTGGGAATGGAGCTCGGGATAAGGAGACGTCCCGCCGGGAAAACCACGCCATCCGCGGCGGAGCCGGCAAGTTCAATGAACTTCTTATTCGCAATCCCATGTGAGCCAACGTAAGGGATTGTAATCCCCAGCTGCTTCATGTTTTGGGCAACCACCGCAGGACCAGGGTTTGTGCCCCAAACAACGAGCGCCTGCGCGGCAGTTTGCTTTATCTTGGTGAGTTGACCGGTCATGTCTGTGTCTGTAGAACCGTAACTTTCCCTGGCGATGACCTGGATTCCATAATTCGGAGCCTGAGCTTGAAGCGCATCAGCGCCGCCCGTTCCGAATGCGTTCGCGTCGTGCAGTACGGCGACTTTCGTCACCTTAACGGTGTTCTTGAGATACTCCAAAACTTTTTGAAGCGCCATGGTGTCTGTGGGTGGCGTACGGAAAACCCATTTGTTAATCGGGTTAGTTATTTGTGCGCCCGCCGCGCAGGATACCAGAGGAACCTGCTCCCTTTCCACAATCGGCGACATCGCAAGAGTTGTTCCAGTGCCACTGCTGCCGACGACGGCAAGAACGTTCATCTGTGTTATAAGCTTCGTCACGGCAGTGCTCGCTTTCGCGGGGTCGCTTTCATCATCTTCAATGATTACTTCCAGAGGGTGTCCGTTGATTCCACCTTTCGCATTGATCTCCTTTTCAAACAACCTAATCGCGCGCTGTTCTGGTGTGCCGAGGGGCGCGTTCGGTCCGCTTATGGATAGTACAGCCCCGACCTTGTAAGGTTCTTTTGTTGGAGTTACGGGCTCATCTTCCTTCTTACCACAGCCACCAAAGAAAAAAGATAGGAACATCAGTAAGCATGTGGTAAAAGCCAGAATCCTTGTTGAACGGTGACCGCTCATATCCGACCTCCTTTCGCGAAGAGACCTCATCCTTAAACTATGGGTAGTTATTCAATCACAAAGTTAAATGAATGTCCATAAAATCATAATCTCACTTCAATTCCTCTGGAAGCCAGGTATTCTTTCGCCTGTTTTATGGAGTATTCCTTGTAGTGAAATATACTCGCAGCAAGCACTGCGTCGCAGTTAGTCTCCTCTATGACCTCTGCCAGGTGCTGTAGATTCCCAGCGCCACCGCTGGCTATGACAGGTATTCGTACCGCCTCGCATACCGCGCGCGTAAGCGGTATGTCATAACCGAGTTTCGTCCCATCCCTGTCCATGCTTGTGAGAAGTATCTCCCCTGCGCCCAGGTCTTCTACCCTGCGTGCCCATTGGACCGCATCAAGTCCGGTAGGCGTTCTGCCACCATGAGTAAAGACTTCCCATTTCCCTTCCGCGGTTCTGCGAGCGTCTATCGCAACCACAACGCACTGGCTACCGAAACGCTTTGCCGCTTCTCTTATAAGTTCGGGATTTTTGACCGCTGCCGTGTTGATGGAGATCTTATCCGCCCCAGCCGCGAGTATCTTTTGGATTTCCTCAACCGACCCTATGCCGCCGCCGATTATGAATGGTATGAAGACCTCTTCGCCTACCCTGCTTGCCAGGCTGACTTTTGTCTCCCGTCCCTCGTACGAGGCCGTAATGTCAAGGAACACGAGCTCATCAGCGCCCTCTTTATCATAAAAGGCCGCGAGTTCCACGGGATCCCCGGCGTCACGGAGATCGATGAAATGGATTCCCTTAACAACCCGTCCTCCCTCGACATCGAGACAAGGTATTATTCTCTTGGCAAGCATGGTTCGTTCCTTTCTTCGCGGCTCGCGCCATTTATACACAATGGCTTTATCATCAAATTTGTTGGGGGCTTGCTCCTTTAAGTTTAGCGGTCGCGTTTTTCCGTTACGCGGATAGCTTCCCTTAAGTCTATCGCGCCCTTGTACAGAGCCATTCCCACTATTACTCCCTCAACCCCCACAGGTTCAAGCCTGGATATTCTGATGACATCTTCAAGGCTACCGATTCCTCCCGAAACTATGACGGGAACGGTCGATATTTTCGCGACCCTCTCGATCTGGGAGAAATTAGGTCCGGACATAGTGCCGTCCCTGGAGATGTCTGTGTAAATTATCCTTCTTACTCCGTTTTCGCAAAGAAAACGAATAGCTTCAGCGGTGCTCATAGCGGTGTATTCTGTCCACCCTGAAGTCGCGGCTTTCCCTTTTCGGGCGTCAACACCAACTACTATACTGTCTCCCATTTTCTTCACAACCGATCTCAGCCACTTGGGATCTGTCAGGGCTCTCGTGCCCACGACTATTCTGTCCGCCCCGGCCTCAAGGTACCTCTGCGCCGTTATGCTTTCTCTTATCCCTCCACCAACCTCAACCGGTATCGAAACGCTCTCGATTATTCTCTTTATCACCCCGAAATTTTCAGGTTGTCCGGTGAAGGCTCCGTCAAGATCAACAACGTGGAGGAGTTTGGCTCCCTCGCTTTCCCATTTGCAAGCCGCTTCCACAGGGTCCTCAGCGAAGATGACCTCCTCATCCGCAGAGCCTCTGAAAAGCCTAACGCATCTTCCTCTTCGCACGTCAACAGCCGGAATCACGACGAACAATTCAATCGCTCCTCACTGTATTCCTTTTGCTTTCGGCAATCGCGCCAAAGTTCGATAAAATTCTGAGTCCCAGACCGCTGCTTTTCTCCGGATGAAACTGCAGCCCCATTACGTTATCCCTTGCGACAACGGAAACAAAATCCTCACCGTAGGGGGTAACCGCTACTATATCACGCTCAAATTCGGGAACACATCGGTATGAATGGACGAAATAAAACCGCGCACCGTCTTCTATCCCTGCGAGGAGAGGGGCCTCTCTTTTTATTTTCAGGATATTCCAACCCATATGAGGAACCTTTACCTCGCTCGGGAGTCTCGTTACGCTTCCCGGTATGATGCCGAGCCCCTCGTGCCTTCCGTGCTCTTCACTGAACTCGAAAAGAAGCTGCATACCGAGACAAATTCCCAAAAGAATGCCGCCGCTTAAAACATAATCAATAATCGCTTCAAATAACCCGAAATTTCTTAGATTCTTGACAGCATCACCGAATGCCCCAACCCCAGGGAGGATAATTCCGTCAAATTGGGGTAGAGCGTCTTTCCAGCGCAGGATGGAGGCTTGATGCCCGGCTTTCTCCATTCCTTTCTGCACGCTTCTTAAGTTTCCCATTCCATAGTCGATTATGCCAATTTTAGCCATCAGATCACGCCTTTAGTGCTGGGAATGCCAGTGACCCTCGGGTCGATTTCAACAGCCATTTTCAGAGCCCTGGCGAAAGCCTTGAAAACAGCCTCAAGGCTGTGGTGCACGCTACCGGCAGCCCTCAGGTTTATGTGCGCCGTTATCCCGGCGCTGTTCGTAAGCGCGGTGAAGAAATCCTTTGCAAGATAGGGGTCGAAAGTACTCAGAGGTTCCGGCTCTATGTTCACGCAGTAGGACAGGTAAGGCCTGCCGCTTATATCAATCGCCACCTCAGCAAGTGATTCATCCATGGGAACGAGACTAGAACCGAACCGTCTGAGACCCATCCTCACCCCGAGAGCGCTATCCAGCGCTTCGCCGATTGTAAGTCCTGTGTCCTCTACCGTGTGGTGGGAATCTATTTCGAGATCGCCCTTCGCTCTTATCTCAGCATCAATAAGCGAGTGTCTGAAGAGGAGCTCAAGCATATGGTCAAAAAATGGTATCCCCGTTTCAACTTTTACGCTGCCACTCCCGTCGAGATCCAGTTTAACGAAGATTTCGGTCTCCCTTGTCTTTCTCTGACATTCACCATAACGTGCCAAAGCAATCTCCTTCCTGGCTGGATTTCATACTCATTTAAAATAATCTTGATAATAATACACCCCCCCGGCAAGTGAGGCGCAAAACTCGATTATTTTCATTAAACTTGACAGATTATCCGTTAGCGAGATGGTATCCTCACGGGTTCCCTGTGGCAGAGGCAAATCGAAAAGAACTTACCTTCTCACGCCGAGCCATGCCGCTTACGAGTTCGAACCCCTACGAAGCCTTATATCAACTGATAAACCGTGCCATTTTAAACCCTCGACACCGGAAAGCACTTTCGCGACAGCGGATTCCCTTTCAAAGCCTCGCTTCTCATAAGATACGACGTTCATCGCTCTTCTAAAGCTTTGGGCACTCAAACCTGATAGCCTGCTGGCGGTCCCACCAGTGGGTAAAACGTGGCTCGGACCAGCGACGTAATCTCCCATAACCGCGGGTGAGTAAGGTCCTATGAACAGGCAACCAGCGCTGTTTATTAATCCGACGATTGACCCGGGTTCTTCCACCATTAGTTCAAGATGTTCCGGCGCAAGCAAGTTTAAAAACTCAATCGAAAGCTCCCGCGACGCGCACTCGACATAGCTGACCTGCGGCTCATCCACCTCACCCGCACCCTCCGACATTCCTGATATTATTCCGCGAAACGCTTTTAAAACCGCCCCAGACTCAGAAACCACGATGGCCATCGCCATCGGGTCGTGCTCAAGCTGAGCGAGGGCGTCAGCCGCGGGAAATGAAAGATCGCAACTCCCGTCTATTAAAATCGCCACCTCGCTGGGACCCGCTTCCAGATCGATGGAGACCTCACTGGATAGAATTCTCTTGGCGGCAGTAACATACACGTTGCCAGGACCGGCAATAAACTCACACTTAGGAACGCTTTCCGTCCCCAAAGCCATGGCGGCTATGGCTTGTGCTCCCCCTATCCTGAATACTCTCGAACGTTCCACGAGAGCACTTGCAGCCAGGCTGACGTGATTTATCTGTCCTGATTTGTCCGGCGGAATGCAAAAGACAATATTCTCAACTTGGGCGGTAGAGGCTAAAATGCCCGTCATCAAAACCGTCGACGGGTAGGGATATCTTCCCCCGGGAATATAGATTCCAGCGGTCTTCACTGGCCTATATAGCTGACCGACTTTAACTCCCGGTCTTACCTCGGCGTACCAGTCATCCAAAAGGGTTCTCAGGGCAAACTCTTTAATGTTATTGCTCGCCTCAACAAGTGCGTTTTTTATTTCTTCTTCGAGCGCATTCCAGGCTTCTTCGCGCTCCCGATGGCTCACTTCGAGATCGTCCTTCGAAAGAGTAACGCCGTCAAATTGTTTTGTGAACTCAATCAGGGCCTGATCACCGCGCTCCGAGACGCGGTTAACTATCATTTTCGCGGTACTCAAAGATTCGGGGGGAAGACGCAGGTTCCCTCTTATTCTACTCACCGTGTACTCAATTTCATCGGGATTACTTATAAGGTAATAGTCAGACATTTTTCCACTTCTTACCACTCGGCATATGTTCCGTTTTCAAGCGCCAACGTAAACGGCCTAATTAATTATAGAGAACGTATAAAGCCAAGAGAAATCTCGCCTACTTATACCGAGAAACTCGGGCAACCGCTTCGCAAAACCCTTTATTTTTATCCCCGGAACATCAGAAACTGCCCGGACAGCGCATAAGCTTCGTTTTAAGCCTCTCTACTCGAGCCATGTGATCTGCACGGCTCGCTCTCCCAGCAATGACCTGAGCTTGGCGAGCAAATCGCTTTCGATTTCAACGGAATAGAAATCCCCAAGCTTAACCGCATGTATCTCCTCTCCGTTCTCCCACACCCTTATCACTACCGGGGATTGACCAGGGTGCTGAAGAAGAATGCTCTTTATTTGGGCGACCAGATTTTCCTCGAAAGAGGCGCTTTCAATTCGCACCGCCAGACTGGGCGTGACCGAGAGTTTTTGGGAAAGGGCAATAATTTCTTCGGCTAATACGCGGCGGGAATTTTCCTTTATGTCAGCCCTGCCTTTGACCACAAGGATCGCGTCTTCTCTGATAGTTCTAACGTAACCCTCATACTTGTTGCTGAAAACAAGGATTTCGATGGAGCCTGTAAAATCCTCCAGAGTGAAAGCGATCCAGGGCTTTCCGTCCTTGTTATATCTCTTCTCCACTCTGGTTACAATTCCCCCTATAGTCACGCGGGTTCTGTCCGCATCCGTTGTCAGTTGTGAAATTTCCATTTCTCCTATTTCCGCAAGTTGAGCTTTCCACTCACTGAGCGGATGGTCGCTCACATATACACCGAGCATTTCCTTTTCGTAAGCGAGCACCTTATTACGCGAAAGGCTTCTCCCTTCTGTGTCCTCAGGCTCGCAAGAAAGAGTTTCCTCTTGTTCCTCTGCCCCGCCGAAAAGGGTGAACTGCCCTTCTTCAGCGTCTTTTCTTTCAATTTGAGCAAGTTTCATCAAATGCTCAAAAGAGTTAATGAGCCGCCGACGGTCCGGTTCCACAGAGTCAAAGGCTCCCGCTTTAACAAGACTCTCTACGGTTTTCCTGTTTAATACCGAGGAAGGTACCCGTCTACAAAATTCAGCGAAACTCTTTAAAGGACCCCCCTGCTCGCGGCAGGCTATTATTTGCTCGACCGCTGATGAGCCCACGTTTCTAATAGCGGAAAGCCCGAACAGTATCTCTCCATCACCTGGAGTAAAGTAAGATTTCGAAAGGTTAATTTCCGGGGTTTTGACGGTTATTCCCATTCTCCGGCACTCGTTTATGTACTCGACAAGCCTGTCCTGGTTGTCCATGTATGTGGTCATCAGGGCGGCCATGTACTCTTCAGGATAGTGCGTCTTGAGATATGCTGTCTGATAAGAAACGAATGCATACGCTGTGCTGTGGGACTTGTTGAAACCGTATCCCCCGAATTTTTCAATGAGGTCAAAAATGCTTGCCGCTGTCTTTCTCTCAATCCCTTGACGGACCGCTCCCTCAATGAACTTGTCGCGGTGTCTCTGCATGATTTCCGGTTTCTTCTTGGCCATCGCCTTCCTGAGCTCGTCAGCCTCGAGTCCGCTGTATCCAGCCAGGACCTGGGCTATCTTCATAGCTTGTTCCTGATACACGATAACCCCGTACGTCTCTTTCAATATCTCCTCAAGACAAGGATGAGGATATCTGACCGGAACCCTGCCGTGTTTGTGGTCTATGAACACCTTATGCATGTTGCTTTTCAGCGGACCCGGTCGGTACAAAGCAATAAGCGCGATAAGGTCCTCGAATTTGCTGGGCACCATTTCTTTCATTAACGCACGCATCCCCGGCGATGCCAACTGAAAAGTACCTATGGTCTGTCCGCTTTGTATCAACCTGAATGTGTCTGGGTCATCCATCGGTATGTTATCGATGTCCAGGTGAATACCGTGCCTTTCTTCTATCAGCTTTACGGCAAGTTCGAGCAGGGTTTGATTGCGAAGCCCGAGAAAGTCAACCTTTAACAGGCCGAGCGACTCAATGTCGTACATATCGAACTGGGAAATTATCTCGTCCTGATTTCCTCCTTTCCGCTGCAGAGGCATGTATTCTGTCAGTTCGTCATCCGCGATCACAACACCCGCGGCGTGAACCGTATCATGCCTGATTAATCCCTCAAGGCTACGGGCTGTATCTATCACTTCCCTGATAGAGGGGTCGTCGTTGTACGCCTCACGGAGCTCCGGAGACATTTCCAGAGCCACGTCTATAGTGATGCTCGGGTCATCCGGAATGACCTTTGTTATGGCGTCCATCCTTTTAAACGGCACTTCCAGCACCCTTCCGACATCCTTCACAGCGGCCCGCGCGTTGAGTGTAGAAAAAGAGACAATTTGAGCGACTTTCTCCCTCCCGTATTTTTGAACGACATAATCTATTACTTCCTGCCTCCTGGTATGGCTGAAATCGATATCTATGTCTGGAAGGGCGATCCTCTCAGGGTTCAAGAACCTCTCAAAAAGCAGACCAAATCTCATCGGATCGATAGTTGTTATTCCGAGCGCGTATGCCACAAGGCTCCCGGCCGCAGAACCCCTGCCCGGTCCAACCCGGATGCCTTTTCTCTTGGCGAACGTGACGAAATCCCAGACTATTAGGAAGTAACCGGAAAACCCGAGCTTTTTAATGACATCAAGTTCCCTTTCGAGCCTTTCCTCTACATCGGGTGGGACCTCACCGTATTTCTCCTTAATACCCTTCCTTGCCAGTTGATTGAGATAGGAATCAGTATCAAATCCCTCGGGCGGTTCATAACGGGGGAGGTATATATTACCCAGCTCTATTTCCACATCGCAGTTTTGGGCAATTTCTTCGGTCTTTGCGAGCGCTTCCGGAAAATCGGGGAACAATTTTAGAATTTCCTCGGGCGTCTTCATGTAAAATTCCTCGCTCGAAAAACGCATTCTCTTCTCTTCTCTGGCAAACGCTCCCGTTTGGATGCACAGCAGGTAGTCGTGAGCCTTCGCGTCCTCTCGCCTCAGGTAGTGCACGTCATTTGTGACCACCAGGGGAACTCCTTTCCTTTTGCCCGCGTCAATCAGGAATTTATTCACTTCCTTTTGTTCTTCTATCCCATGATCCATTAGTTCGAGAAAAAAATTTTCATCCCCGAAAATCTCTAAATACTTATCAATCGCGGCAAACGCCTCTTTTCCGCCCTTTTCGAGATAAGCGGATGGGACCTCCCCTTTAAGGCAGGCGCTCAAGGCAATAAGCCCCTCGGAGTGCTCCCTTAGGACTTCCTCATCTACTCTTGGTTTGTAGTAAAAACCCTCGGTGAATCCCCGTGTAACTATCTTTATCAGGTTTTTATACCCGGTATTATTTTTCGCTAGTAGTACAAGATGTTTTAACTGATCATCTGCCCCACCCTGTTTCGAGAATCTTCCTTTCGGGGCTATGTGAATCTCCGCTCCTATGACCGGATGAACGCCGGCTTCAAGCGCTTTTTTGTAAAAGGCGACCACCCCATACATTGCGCCGTGGTCGGTTATAGCCATCGATTTCATGCCAAGCTGCTTCGCCAGTTCCAAGGCAGCGTCAATCCTGCATGCCCCATCCAGAATAGAGTACTGAGTATGAACATGGAGATGAGCGAAATCCGACACGGTACTTCACGCTCCAAACAGGTCCTCACCGTACGGCTGATTTCTGGTTAACAATTATCCCTCACCAATCATCTATATTCATCCGCTGTTTCCAAATTCCCTTGAGAATTGATATTTTTTTCTATCTCAAATGTTATAAAAGGTCTCTGTCTTACAAGCATCGTATAATCATCGCGGAGACCCGGCGAAAGGTCACGTCCGGAGATTGACACCTTAAAGTGTTAAGGGAGAGAAAATGAAATTGAGTTACAGCGCGCTTTCGACTTATCAGGCATGTCCCATGCAGTACAGATTCAGATACGTTGACAAATTGCCCTCGCTTCCAAGCCCGGCAATTTCGTTCGGCAGAAGCCTTCACGAGGCGCTAAGGTGGTTTTATGACGTTCCCACTCCAGACCCGCCATCTTTAGAAGAACTCATTGATTACCTCGAGATGTGCTGGGTTAGCGAGGGATACGCTACCCCCGAGGAGGAAGCCAGGTACTTTTATCACGCGATGTCCGTGCTTAACGTCTACTATCGCAACAACGTGGAGAGCTTCAGGCTTCCGCTCGCCCTCGAACAATACTTCCTCATTGATCTTGATTTCTGTGAACTTTCAGGGGTGATTGACCGCCTGGACAAAAGGGGGACGGGCGAGATCGAGATTATCGATTATAAGACGAACCGCCGAGTCCCCCCCTCTTCAAAGCTTTTTGATGACCTGCAACTCCCCATATATCACATAGCCACCACGCAAGTCTGGGGAATAACACCCGATTTGGTGACTTTTTATTATTTGATACCCGACCACCGTCACACGATTAAAGTCAGCGATGAATGGCTATCAAGGGCAATTGATACGATTCGTGATATAGTCTCGCGAATAGAAAGCGAAATCTTTGAACCGCGCGAGAACCCGCTGTGCCCCTGGTGTGATTACCTGAATGAATGCCCGCTTATGAGCGGGAAAGTAACGCCCAAGAAAGCCTCTCAGGCGCCTGATATGGAAATAGGAATGGTGGTCGATGAGCTCATCATCATTAAGAAGAAAATACCCGTAATGACTAAAATAGCTGAGGGACTTGAGGCAATTGTGCGTTCCTATTTAATTGGCAGGAGAATGAATTCGGTGGCGGGTTTCCGGGGAGTTGTATCATTAGATGAGAGCGGTGGAATTTCCGTGATTAGCGAGACGCTGTTTGAAGAAGGGAAGACTGAATTTTGAGTAAACATATCAAATACATTCACTGTAGAGCCCGCCCCATAGTTAGGCATCCATCTCCAATTTTGTGCTCATTACCGACAACCGGCGTTTTTTCGTCAAAAAATTGCCTCACACCGTCAGACAAGTACTGGATACTACGCTTTGTGTGTTTTATTATCATCTCGTAGCGTTCTCTTAGCGGATTTCAATTAATTTTTCCTACCGGGGTGATGACTTTTGATAATCGTTATGTCAGGCAACGCAACAAAAGAGCAGATAGACGCGGTGATCAAGAGAGTCCACTCCTTCGGGCTGAGGACTCACCCGATATTCGGCGTTAGGAAAACGGTGATAGGAATCATCGGCGATGATAAAACCAGAGTTGTCGAGAACATGAGCGGTATGCCCGGAATTGAGAAGATAATACCCATCCTGCAACCTTACAAGTTTGCGGGTAGAGAGGTTCATCCGGAAGATTCAATCATAGAGATAGATGGTGTTCGCATTGGCGGGGAGGAAATAGTCGTGATGGCTGGTCCCTGTGCCGTTGAAAGCAGGGAGCAGCTCCTTGCAACGGCCAGAAAAGTCAGAGAATGCGGAGCGAAAATTTTACGTGGAGGTGCCTACAAACCGCGGACTTCACCCTATTCGTTTCAAGGTCTCGGTGAGGAAGCCTTGAAAATTCTTGCAGAGGCAAGAGAGCAAACGGGTTTGCTGGTTGTCACAGAAGTAATGGACCCGAGAAACGTCGAACTTGTTTCTAAGTACGCGGACATTCTTCAGATCGGCGCGAGAAACATGCAGAACTTCTCTCTTCTAACCGAAGCCGGCAGGAGCGGACACCCTGTCATGCTGAAGCGCGGACCCAGCGCAAGCATCAATGATTTTCTCCTTGCCGCCGAATATATAATTCTTGAGGGAAACAACAACGTTATCCTTTGCGAGCGCGGGATATCCACATTTGAAACCTATACCAGAAACACGCTTGACATCTCCGCCGTGGTCGCTGTCAAAAAAGAAAGCCATCTTCCGATAATCGTTGACCCCTCGCATTCAACTGGAAAATCTTTCATGGTAACGCCCATGGCGCTTGCTGCGATCGCGGCTGGAGCGGATGGAATTATAGTGGAGGTTCATCCTGACCCGGATTCCGCGCTTTGCGACGGACCTCAGGCCCTTACTTTTTCCATGTTCGAGGATTTGATGCGGAAAGCCGCGGCGCTCGCGCCTATTATCAATCGACGTATTTGATCAAGCCCAATTCATTAGCGTTTCTCAAACCTATAAGCAAATCCTGACTCAATTAAGTTAAGATTTTTTGCCGGCGTGGCGTAGCTCAAGTTCCTTCAAAAACAGCGCCAAGTCAACAGCAAGTGGCGATTCGAGAACCTTTTCTTCTTTCGTGAAAGGATGTCTGAATCGCAGTTGAGCTGCATGAAGAAATTGTCTGCGCAGAATATTTGAATCCTTTTTCATTCCTCTCGAATACTTTGTATCGCCAGCTATAGGGTGACCTATAAACGAAAAATGAACCCTTATCTGATGAGTCCTGCCTGTCTCGAGTTGGACTTTCACGAGAGTGTATTCACCGCAAAACCTTCTTATGACTTCAAATCTTGTTATCGCCTCTCTTCCGCCGGTCAGTCTTATTGACATTTTTTTCCTGTCGGAAAGGCTTCTGCCCATTGGCGCGTCTATAACACCTTGAGAAACGGGGACATCGCCTCTGGCAAGAGCGATATAGGTTCTCTTTACCTCGCGCTTCTTCATCATACCCACCATCATAAGATAGGCTTCCTGCGTTCTTGCGACTGCCACCAATCCTGACGTGTCCTTATCCAGCCTGTGGAAAACACCAGGTCTGCCCTGACCCCCGACCCCCTTGACTTCAGGGTATCTATTCAAAATTGCGTTGATAAGAGTTCCCGATTCATACCCTGGTGCGGGATACATAACCATTCCGGGTGGTTTGTCCACAACGATAAGATGCTCATCCGCGTAAATCACATCCAGGGGGATCTCCTCAGGCAAGAGCCCTACGCTTTGTTTCATCGGATACTCCCAGGTGATGATTTCCCCGAGGGAAAGGATGTGGTTTTTCTTGGAAGGGAAACCGTTTACGGTGACGAGTTTCTCAGAGATTAACGCCTGCGCAGAGCTTCGAGATATGTTAGCTTTTTCGGCGATTACGACATCGAGCCTCTTGCCTTTCTCGGCTGACGTAACCGCAAAACTCCCGCTTCTTTTCAAATGCGCTTACCCCCTATGTGGGTCTGTCCTTAAAAAAAGCAGTAGGAACCCATTTTCGGGAATATCATTTCCAGTTTCAGGGTCTTATAAAAGATCAGACCCGCCCTTTGCGGAGGGTAATATACGGTACCTGAAAAGCAGGACAATCGCTGAGAGTAAAAAGAAGAAAACGCTTAACAGTTGAAAGAAAAGAGCCGCCTTGGGATTTGCGTGTTCGCGGAAGAATTCAACGAAAAACCTTATCGCGCTGTAACCCATGAGAAAAGAAAAGAATATGGTTCCTTTTCTTGAAAAACTGTCCCTTTTACTCCAGAGAATAGCAAAAAGCGCAAGGTCCAACACCAACTCGTAGATCTGTGTCGGATGCCTCGGACCAAGGATGGCGGTTGACATCGGGTAGGTTATGCCCCAGGGAAGAGATGTTGGCTTTCCGTAACAGCACCCATTCAAGAGACAGCCGATTCTGCCGATCGCCAATGCCGGTGGGACACAGAGCCCTGCCAAATCCATAACATCCCAGAACCTTTGCTTCTTCAAATAGCCAACAAGAAGGGTTAAACCCAAGCCGAGTATTAACCCTCCGTAAAACACAAGACCTTCCATGTTCAGCGAGAATATTTTTCCGGGACTTTGAGCGAAATCTTTCCAATGGCCAATTACGTAGAAGAGCCGAGCCCCGATTATCCCACCAATCAGGGCAGCAAGCACGAAATCTAAAATGATATCCGGATTTTTGTACCGTTCCCTGTATCTATACCTTGCCAGCAATGTTCCAGTTACAAATGCAAGGGCAAGAAACACCCCGTATGAATAAACAGTGATCGAGCCTATTTGAAATAGCACTCTATGCACTTCTCTCCTTTCGGTATAGACTGCTCAATTCAATTATTTCTGCCAAAATATCCGCGTAGCGTTAAGACTACGAGGATTATAGCACCACTGACTATCGCGATATCCGCGATGTTGAAAACGGGCCACCATCCAAAATCTATGAAGTCCACAACCTTTCCACGGGATATCCTGTCAATCATATTTCCCACCGCCCCGCTGAACAATAGAGCGAGCCCGAAAACATGTGGATTTTTGATCTCCGGTCGCATCACAAAAAACCAAAAGAGGGTGGCAACTATTAAAAATATCGAAAAAGGATAAACAAGCCAGGATGCCCCGGAAAAAAGCCCGAAGGCCGCGCCGGGATTCTTGACGTGGGTGATTTTGAGGAACCCGGGGATGATCGTGCTGCTTTCCCCCGGAGAAAGCCTGTTCACAACTAAAAATTTAGTTGCCTGATCGACGGCGATCACGATTGAGACAAACAGTCCAAACAATAGAGTTTTCTTTGAGAAAACGCTTTTCAACTCCCACTTCCATACGATTTGAGGGTTGCGGCGCATCTTGAACAAACTTCAGAGAAAGCCTCATCTTTGCCAACGCTCGTGCTGTAGTTCCAGCACCTCGGACATTTATCTCCTCTTGCTTTCTCGACCACGATGCTCAGCTGCTTTGCCTCCTCCTCAATCGTTGGCATCTCGACTCCATCGAGCTTTTCAAGCTCAACCTGAGAGACTATGAAAACACTCGGGAGCTCTTCGGCTTTATCTTTTAGAAAATCGTAAGTTTTTCCGGGGGCCGAAATCCTCACAAGCGCCTCGAGGCCAGAACCAATGAACCCGGAATAACGCGCGCTCTCAAGGCTCTGGTAAACCCGTTCGCGAATCATCATCAGCCTTTCCCACTTCTTCTCTAAGTCTTCGTCTCTCAAGCCCTCGTTAGGTTTGGGCCATTCCATCAAATGAACGCTTTTTGCAGTTCTGGCCTCCTCGGGGATAGCAAGCCATGCTTCCTCCCCGGTGTGAACTAGCACAGGAGCTAACATCGTCAGCAGGATTTTTAGTGTCTCAAAAAGCACAGTTTGAGCCGATCGTCGTTCTTTTGATTCCCTGGCGCTCGTATATAGGCGGTCCTTTAGAATATCCAGATAAATGGCGCTAAGGTCAACCGTACAATACAAGTGAATGGCCTGAATGGCCTGGTGGAACAGGCAGTTTTCCATCAGTTCCGTAACCCTCATGATCAGGCTCTGGAGCTTTGATAGCATCCACCTGTCAATCTCGAGAAGTTCTGGATACTTCACGCCGTCTTTTGCGGGATTGTAATCATGTGTGTTTCCAAGAAGAAAACGAACGGTGTTTCTTATTCTTCGATACGTTTCGGTTATCCTCTGGAGTATCTCCTCCGAAATAGGCATATCAGTTGAGAAATCCGTGCTTGCCGTCCACAACCTCAATATGTCCGCGCCTGAACGGTTGTACACTTCCCTCGGGTCGATGGCATTGCCCAGAGATTTGGACATCTTTCTGCCTTCTCCATCCACGGTGAAACCGTGAGTCAAAACCGAATTGTACGGGGGTGAGCCTTCATAGCCTACAGATAGAAGTAAACTTGACTGAAACCATCCGCGATGCTGGTCGCTTCCCTCAACATAGAGATCGGCTGGCCACCTCAGCCCGTTTCTCTTTCTCAGGACAGCTAAATGGCTCACTCCTGATTCAAACCATACATCAAGAATATCCTCTTCCTTTCTGAACCTGCGGGACCCGCAAGAGGGACAAGTCAAGTTCTCGGGTATGAATGTTTCCGGTTCGCGTTCGAACCACGCGTCAGCCCCGTTTTCGGCTATCAAATTCGCTATCGCTTTAAACGAGGAATCACTGGCAATCGTCTGTCCGCACTGTAGACAGTAAAGGATGGGAATCGGCACTCCCCAAGCCCTCTGTCTGGAAATGCACCAATCCGGTCTTGTGCGGACCATTGACTCAATTCTCTTAACGGTCCAATCAGGTATCCACTTAACCGCGTTTATTGACTCAAGCGCAAGTTCTCGAAGCGTCTTGCTGCCGTCAATCTTCTCATCAAGAGCAATGAACCATTGGGGTGTCGCTCTGAAAACTACCGGATTCTTGCATCTCCAGCAATGGGGATATGTATGGGTAACCTTTCCCGAGGCAAGTAGGATTCCTTTCTCCCTCAAGCTTTCGATTATCGCTGGATTTGCCTCCTCGAGACTCATCCCGGCGAAAGGACCCGCCTCATCGGTGAAGTAACCATAATCATCCACAGGCATCGGGCTTGGAAGGTCATATTCCAAACCGGTAATGTAGTCCTCTTGCCCGTGCCCGGGGGCAATGTGAACGCATCCGGTTCCCTGCTCGAGAGTCACGTAATCGGCAAGGACAATCACAGACTCTCTCTCGAACCAGGGATGGGCACACTTCATATGTTCAAGGTCCGAACCAATCATTTCTGCGTGGACGTACGGATTTTTCGCACACCTCAGGCTGGCCACTTGTTCGACGAGCTCACTGGCGACAACCAATATTTCCCCATCAAGTTCAACAATCGAATATTTTAAACCTGGGTGCACCGCGATAGCGACGTTTGCTGGTAGGGTCCAGGGGGTTGTTGTCCAGATTAAGAAGGACGCCTTTTTGCCCGAAAGCCCCTCTTTCCCGAGGTCATCCGTGATTGGAAACTTCACATATATGGAATCTGATTCCTTGTCTTCGTACTCTATCTCCGCTTCTGCAAGGGCGGTCACGCAGGTGGGACACCAGTGGATGGGTTTTCTTCCTCTGTAAATGAGCCCTTTTTTATACAGCTCGGCGAATACCTCGATGTTCGTGACCTCATACTCAGAAGACAGCGTTAGATAAGGGTTTTCAAATTCGCCAAGCACACCCAGACGCTGAAACTGCTCCGATTGTCTGTGCACAAAGCGCATGGCGTAATCCCTGCATCTTCGCCTTATCTCAGCCTTGCTGATCTTTTCATTTCCGATTCTCTTTGTGACCTCGTGTTCTATCGGCTGCCCGTGACAGTCCCAGCCGGGAACATAGGGACATTTATGCCCCCGCATTGTCTTGTATTTTATGATCAGGTCTTTAAGTATCTTATTGAAGGCCGTCCCAACATGAATGTCCCCGTTCGCATAAGGGGGACCGTCGTGAAGTATGAAAAGAGGCCTGTCCCTGTATTGGTCAAGGACAAGCTCATATAGTCCGATTTCGCGCCAGTATTTCTGTATCTCGGGCTCCTTATTCGCCAAGTTTCCTTTCATGGGAAAGGAAGTCTTTGGCAGATTAAGCGTATCCTTGTAATTCATCCTAAATCTTCCCGCAAATTTAGCGGCGATATCGCCGCTCTCAGCTTTATGGCAGGCGTTTTTCGGCTTCGTGTTTATGCGCTAAATTAGCACTGATGCGAGAGGGTGTCAATGTTGGCGATAGCATAAATTCGACGAAATCCAACCTTTTGCGCCGATTTCACAAAATCTCTAACCGTAATAATGGGAACGGTATGAGACCTCAATTTTCAAACGTTTGGAACGGAAGAATCGGCAATATTAGTTGATTTCAAGAAGGTAGACCCTCACGATATTCATTGCGGCAAGAGTCGCGATGTTTCTGACCATCATCCTGTTTCCGGGAAGCAAAACCTCGAAGGATTCACAACCTTCATGGCGCGAAATGGCAATGCAAACAGTCCCGACTTGCTTCTTCTCGCCCCCGCTGTCAGGTCCGGCAAGACCGGTTATCCCGATTCCTATGTCCGCTGAGAAGAGCTCTCTTGCGCTTTTAGCCATTTCCCGGGCAACTTCCTCGGAAACGAGGCCTTTTGAGAGGATACCATCGGAAATCTTCAGAAGATTTCTCTTAGCTTCGATTCCATACGCAACAACTCCACCGATAAAATAGTTTGAGCTTCCCGGGATGTTAGTGATTCTTGAAGCTACCATCCCGCCAGTGCAAGATTCCGCCACCGCGATTGTCTTGCCCTTCTCCGAAAGAAGACGCCCCAGGACTGCCTCCATAGAATCGTCGCCCTCACCGTAAACAAGAATTCCAAGCCTGTCTTTTACTTTTTCGGATTCCCTTTCCAAAATGGCTTCAATTTCTTCTTCGCTGTCTCCCGAAGCAGTTATTTTCACGAGTATCTCTCCCGCTGTGGCAAGGTACCCGAATCTCGCACGGCTTTCCGCCTCTATTTGGCGAAGCATGGAGGCAACGTCAGATTCGCCCGAGCCGAAAGTTCTTAAAATCCGGGTCTTTTGTATTGTCGCTTTGGCAAACCGTTCCTCTAAATAAGGTATGACATGAGAGAAAAGCATCTGCTTCATTTCGGAGGGAACGCCCGGGAGAGCGGTTATGATTCTATCTTGGTGTTCGACGATAAAACCGGGCGCCGTTCCGCCGGCGGGTTCAATAACGGTGGATCCTTTAGGAACAAACGCTTGTTTCAGATTTTCCTCCGACATCTCGCGGTTCAGTCTTTTGAAGAAAGACTCAATGCGTCTTGCTGTCTCGTGGTGGAGGACGAGATCACGATGTAACGCCTTTGCGACCGCAGCTGCGGTCACGTCATCGCTTGTAGGTCCAAGACCTCCCGTTATAATTACCGCCGCCGAAAAGGAAGCAAGGGAGCGGATGGCCCGCGCTATGAGTTCCATGTCATCCTCAACTGTCCTGTGTTCTGCAACCTTCTGACCGATTTGGGATAGGGCTTGCGCAATAACGGGGAAATTGGAATCGGTGATTTCGCCCGATAGTATCTCATCACCGACAGTGAGAACTGAGATGCGGGGATCTTCACTTTCGATCCGGGCCAGTTCATCACAGGAGCTCATCTTTCTGCCCTTTGGGTCTTTTGAAATACCTCCAATTTCCCCCGGAGCGCGTAATCGACCCAGGAGTAAAGCGTTATAGCAGCCATCACGTAAACAAGGATTCTAACGGTAAGACTGTTTGAATACTCAGGGAAGATTATTATCGTGCTGACCACCACAACCTGCGAAAACATCTTGATTTTCCCGGACCAGCTCGCAGGAAAGCTTATTCCTTTTCTTGCGGCGATCACCCTGAGCAGCGAAACGCTCAGCTCACGGAGCGTCACCAGTATGAAAACCCACAAAGGAATTTTGCCGAGATAGGCAAGCGTTCCCATCACCGGAAGCATCAGTATCTTGTCGGCAAGCGGGTCGAGAAATTTTCCAAGTTCGGTGATCGTGTTGTTGCGTCTGGCGAAACAGCCATCCGCTTTGTCCGTAAGGGCAGCGAGAATGAATAATAAACCCGCAGCGAGGTTATGGGGAACGTCATAGGGAAGGCGTCCCCCGTAAAGAATCAAAAGAACGATCGCCGGGGAAAATAACATTCTCAGAAACGTGAGGAAATTGGCGGTATTGATGTTTCCTGACGCGACCGCTGACTTGTAGGCATTCGCGATAATGTTAAACCTGGGCGACCGGGTCGAGACCTTCAACGTCAATAATCCTCGAATTCACAAAATCTCCAGGGCTAAGATGAAGCGAAGCCGCTGGGGGAACCTTAACATAAACTGAACCGTCTATTTCGGGCGCTTCTCTATAAGACCTACCCCTGAACTTATATTCAGGTAGATCTGAATTTCCATCAATAACCAACTCAAGCTCGCTACCTACGAGCCGGGAAACTTTTTCCTCCTCTATTCGCTCCTGCAGTGAGAGGATTGTATCATATCTCTCGTTCGCGGTAGCCTCGTCAATCTTGCCTTCCATGCTGTATGAGGTTGTTCCCTCTTCATCGGAGTATTTGAAAAGACCAACCCAATCGAATCGGGCTTCCTCGACAAAACTGACAAGGTTATCAAAATCGCTCTCGCTCTCTTTCGGGAAACCCACCATCAGCGTAGTTCTTATTGCGACCTGAGGGATTCTCTCCCTGATTTTCCAGATGAGTCCCAGGAATTCTTCCTTACTCCCTTTTCTTCCCATCCGTCTTAGTACCGCTGGGCTCGAATGCTGGAAAGGAATATCCAGGTACTTGCAGATTTTTTCATTTTGCGCGATCTCATCAATAAGTTTGTCGGTTATGCCATCCGGCTGTAAATACAAAAGCCGTATCCACCGCACGCCTTCGATTTTAGAAATCATTTCTATTAAAGATGAAAGATCGGTCTTGGGAAGAAGGTCCAAGCCATAGGAAGTCAGATCCTGCGCGACAAGAATTATCTCCCTTTCCCTCTGCAGGGTTAACATTCTTATCTCTTTTATGATTTCTTCGGGACTAACGCTTCGGAATCTTCCCCGAAAGGAAGGAATAGTGCAAAAAGCGCAGCTCCGATCGCAGCCGTCTGATATTCTTACTATAAGATACGTATTAGATGAGTCAACCAAACGCGTCACGCCACTCTTTCCACTCGGCTCAAACCCTCCGCAAAACCGGCTGCCTTCAAGCGTTTTTGCGATCGCTTTCTCGAGTTCGCCCGTCCAGTGACAACCCAGGACCGCTTGGGATTCCTTCATCTCCAAAAAAAGTTCGCGCCGGTAGCGCTGAGCCATACACCCGAGAACGATGATGGGGGGTTTTATCCTAAGATTTGTTTTCAGTCTATCGATCTCGAGGATGGTATCAATACTCTCCTCGCATGCTTCGCGAATAAACCCGCAAGTGTTGACTATCACTACGTCCGCTTCTTCAAGCGATTTCACCTCTGCCATATTCCTGGATCTTAAGAAACTTCTAATTAGGTCAGATTCGTATTCATTGCGATAGCATCCTAAAGTAACAATCAGGAAACGCTTACCGGAGAGGTAATTGTTTTTCGCAGATTCGGGTGATGAAGACATTGCTCTACGGCCTAAAGTTAACGAATTGCAGAGCAAGACCGAATTTCTTTTCTCGAAGGGCGCTTATTACCGCTTGAAGCTCGTCTTTGCTTTTTGAGGAGACCCTCAAATGGTCCTGCTGGAAAGAAACGTTCACTTTTTTGTTTAGTTTTTTGATGAATTTCGTGATCTCCCGCGCGGTGTCGGGGTCAATGCCCTGCTTTACGCTGATCTCCTGTTTAACGCTTCCTTTAGGACCGGGAAGGATTGGACCCCAGACCACTGACTCGAGCGGCACTTTTCTCCGCACAAGCCAGGTGGTGAGCACTTCAGCCATTGCTCTTATGTGGAAATCGTCAGAAGAATAGAGAGTTGTTGAGTCTTTCGCTCTCTCTATACGCGAGTTGGTTCCCTTGAAATCAAACCTTGTGTCGATCTCTTTTCTTGCTTGATTCAGGGCATTCTCGAACTCAGAGAGATCGACCCGGCTGACCACATCAAATGAGAAAAGGTTTGCTCCCATCTAATCCCTTAATGCGCGGCATACAATTATGAGACTACATATTTTTCAACCAAAGATTTCATCTCCGCGGCGAGCCTCACAAGCTCCTGAATCGCGCTTCTCATCTCCTGCATGGATGATGCTTGCTGGGCTGCCGCAGCCGAAGCCTGCTGAGTGCCCGCTGCTGTCTCCTCGGCTATGGCAGCTATTTCATGCATTTCCTTAACAACCCTGTCATAACTTTCCATCTGGTTTCTGCTGGCTTCGTGCACGACACTTGCCTCATTTGCCATCTTCTCAACCATTACCGCGATTTTTTTAAAAGCCTCGAGCGTCTTTTCAAGGACTTCAAGCGAGCCCACAACTATTCGCTCGCTTTCATCCATAGCCGAAAGTGCTCTTTCCGTTTCTTTTTCAGTGTCACTGATCATCCTTGCGATTTGGTCCGCCGCTTCCCTACTACCTTCGGCAAGCCTTCTGACTTCCTCGGCGACCACTGCAAAGCCGCGTCCGTGCTCACCCGCGCGGCTTGCCTCTATCGCCGCGTTCAACGCTAACATATTTGTCTGCTCCGCAATATTGGTTATCACGTCAACCACAAGACCGATCTGGGTAGACCTCTCACCGAGCCTATGCATTATCTCTGTTACGCTCTCTATGGACTCGCGCATATCTTTCATCCGCAGAGCCGCTTCTTCTGCTGACAGGGAGCCGGCTCGGGCGATCTCATTCGCTTCGTGTGATTCACGCGCGCACTCGCCGGTTCTGCATGCGACATCCTCGCCCATTTTGGCAACTTCTTTTATGATTTCGGATATCTCCTCCACCGCGCAAGCTTGAGATTCCGCTCCCCTTGATATCTGCTCCACAGTTGTGGAGACCTCCTCCGCTGATGCCATGATCTCTTCAGCCCCCGAGGAAAGGTCCTCAGCGGTGTTGGATACAATAGTTGAAGATTCATGAATCGTGCTTACCACGTCTCTAAACTTTTCAACCATTTTCCTTTGGGCGTCAACCAGTTCACCCAGGACCTTGTCGTCGGAGTAGTCCAGCGAAACGGACAAATCACCGCTAGCGACGGCCTCCGACGCCCGGACAATAGGCTGGATGGTTTTCTTGAAAGCTTCTTTAATCAAGAAAACGAAGGTGAATAGCACTGCGACAGTGATGACGTAAACGCAAACCGCTGCCAATGTCAGCTTCCATATTTCCAACGGGCTAAAAAATCTTACGACAAGGGCAGTGACTGCGCCCGGTATTACCGAAGCTGTAAGAGCAAAAAACGTACTCTTTCTTTGAATAATACTCCTTGACACCTTAATCCCCGACTCCTCAAGTTGCGCTACCAAGGCCCCTTATTTTTTCCGCCACGTCTTTCCCTACGTCTTTGCCGGCAAAAAATGAAACGGACTTTTCAATCCTAGCGGCGAGTTCCGGAAGTTCTTCGGGTGAAAGTTCCTCAGGGTTTGTACCGATTAGTTCGCAGTTTTTCTTCATTGTTGCCCTGGCAATGAACTCGCCAACAGCGGATGTGAGTATTTTTAGAACCTGCTGGGAGAGTTGGTTTACCATGAACTATCCTTCCCGTACCCTAAAAACTCCCATTCATCAACTTAAATTAAACCCAAAAAAGAGATTATCAAAATCAATAGATCAACCTCGCTCAAAGCGGCAAACCCCATCTGATAGCATCGCTATGCGTTGCTATCCCGCTATCCTTTTCTGCCGTTCGAACCATTCATCAAGTTCCTCGGGCTTTATGAGAACTTTGCGAGATTTGCTACCTTCGTGTGGACCGACAATCCCAAGTTCGCTTAGCTCCACGATTAGTCTCCGCGCGCGTGCGTACCCTACATGAAGCAGAGTCTGCAGCATCGATGCGGACGCTTCTCCCGCGCTCACCACTATCCTTGCAGCTTCAGAAAGAAGCGGGTCCCTGAGCATCATCTCATCCTTGACCGAAGATATATCCCTGTTCAAATCAATGGCATCCTCTCTCGTAATTTTTTGCTCCCTTATGTATCCGGTCAGGAGCTCAATCTCTTTTTGTTGAATCAATGCTCCCTGAACCCTTAAGGGTTGAGGCAAATTGCCAGGGTCAAGAAGCATGTCGCCCTTGCCAAGCAATTTCTCCGCACCTTTTGTTCCCAGAATTGTTCTCGAATCCGCGTTGCTTGCGACTTGAAAAGCTATCCGCGCGGTAATGTTGTTCTTGATTACGCCGGTTATCACGTCAACGGACGGTCTTTGGGTCGCAATTATCATATGGATTCCTACCGCCCGCGCTTTAGCGGTTAACCGGCTTATGGATGTCTCGACTTCTCTGCGCGCGACAGCCATAAGGTCACCGAGCTCATCGATTACTATTACTATTTTAGGCATCGGCTCAATTGAGCCATCCCTTGAGGCTATGGCGTTATAATCATCGACGTGTACGACCTTCCTTCTTTGCAGTTCTTGATATCGTCTGTCCATCTCCTCGACTGCCCATAAAAGGGCTTTGGATGCAGGTTCAGGTTCATTGATAACATCGCACAGGAGATGCGGAAGTCCCTCATACCAAGTGAACTCGACAAACTTGGGGTCAATCATTATGAGTTTGAGCTGATCGGGTCTGCATCTGAAAAGCAAGCAGCATACCAAACAGTTTATGCAACACGACTTTCCGGCGCCCGTGGAACCCGCAAGTAGCAGGTGAGGAAGTTGTGCGAGATCAAGAATTACGGGCTCCCCGGACATGTCCTTACCTACCGCAACGGTTAGAAGATTATGGGAAGCCGGGGGTCCGATTCTGTCAATTATGTCTCCGAGTAAAACGGTATCCCTGATATGGTTGGGCACCTCTATGCCTATCGCCTGTTTACCTGGAATCGGTGAGTATATGCGTATATCCGGTGAACCCAGCGCATAGGCTATATCCTGTTCGAGTTCAGTTACCCTTCTTACCTTCTCACCGGTTCCAACCTCCACCTCGAACAATGAGACGGTAGGACCTTTGCGCACGTTGACGACCCGCGCATCAACATCCATGCTTTTTAACGTCTGTTCTATTGCTATTTTTCTCTCGTCGTTAGTTTTCAGAGAGAAAGCCTTGTCTTTCGTTCTGTTAAGAATTGGAGTCGGAGGCAGTTTGTATTTGCCGGAACGAGGTGCGGTCACCTTGATCGCAAATTGTCCACCCTTGTCCTCGGCTATTTCCACAGGAGGAGAAGGCGCTGAAGGCAGGTATTTCACGCTCTCCTTTCCTTTAGTACCCTTTGGTTCGTCCCCCTTCTGCGCAATTTGAGCATCTGTGAGTGGGGATACAGGTGAGACCGTTATCTCATGTCGCCGCCTGAGAATACTGCGGTACGCTTGAGATATCTGTTCTTCAAACGCAATCACCAGGCCAGCGAGAAAAGCAGCGGTAAGAAAAATATATGAACCAACCCTCCCAACTGTCTTGACCAGCGGCCAAGCAATTACCGAGCCGGCAAGACCCCCACCGCTACCTGAAGAAAGTCTCGAGGTCTTAAACATATCAGCGGGAGAAACCCCTGTTTGAAAGATTGCCAAAACCGAAAGGAAAATGACAAGGACACCCAAGAGGATAAGGCTTATCCTCATATCAGGCTTGCCCAACAACAAACCGATCGCGCACAGGAGAAAAAGCAAAGGAATCACGAAACGCCCTATTCCCAGGGACCATGAAAGCGCTGTTCTTACTCCTTTACCTATAAGCCCCACACCGGCTGGATATACAAGACAAAGCGTGGTGAAGACAAAGAGCGCGATGAAAAGAATGCTCGCAACAACTCTTTTGCGTTTGATGGAAGCATCTATTGTCTCCGGTTTTTCATGCTCGGTCGCCTTGTTGTGATCCCCAATATTCTTATTCTTGTAAGGTTCGGTTTTACGATTGGCGCTCCCGCCGCTTTTCTTCGCATTTCCCTGTTTTGCCATAACAAGTTGTTATCCTTTATGCTATAGCGTTCTAATAATCACAAGTTTGGTCTCTTAAAAAAGCAACATATCCTTTATCTATATTCTTTCAGAATGCGCCGCTTACCTTCACCCCGAAGCCTGGACACACTTCAGATACCCAGAATCGATTCCATCCCAATCGTAAGTCCCCTCATGTTTGAGACAGCACGAACAGCCATTATCACGCCCGGCATGAAACAGGAACGGTCCGTTGTGTCATGTCTTATTTTCAAAGTCTCGCCTTTAGAGCCGAAGATAACTTCCTGGTGAGCCACAAGACCGTCGAGCCGAACGCTATGTATGAACACGTTACCGTGCTTCACACCTCTTGATGGGGCATCATCTTTTTCCAAAACCGAGTCTCCCCCTCGAGCTTTTATTTTCGAGTCAACCCTTCTAGCTGTTGCGAGAGCGGTTCCGCTCGGGGCGTCAATTTTCTTTGCGTGATGTAGCTCCACGATCTCGCACCGGTCGTAAAACCTCGCGGCAATCTCGGAGAATTTCATCATCAAAACCGCGCCTATCGCGAAATTTGCAGCTATAATAACGTTGGCTTTTTCCTGGTTTACGGCGCCCTCGATCGAACGCATGTTCTCCTCGGTGAGCCCCGTTGTTCCTACGACGCAATGAATATCGCGCTTAACAGCCCACATGATGTTTTCGTATGCAGCTTGCGCCCTTGTGAAATCAACAAGTATCTCCATTATGGGATTTTCTATATCCTCAATCCTTTTGTACGCCTTGAGTTCGCTGAAATATGTTGGCAATTCTTTTACCTGTTCAATAGCCGGGTCGATAACTTCCACAAGTTTGAGATCAGGCTGAGACCTTACCGTCTCACAAACAAGCGATCCCATCCTTCCAAGCGCGCCTGCAACCCCTATCCTAAGCAAATTTCCTCCTTTTATCCGTTAATCCTTGAAAGTCCTATCTTTTCGTCATCAACCGGACCAACAACCGCAATACTTGTTGGTCCTGCACCCCAGGTCAGTTCGAAGACTCTTTCCAGGTCTTGCATACTCACCCCCCTCACTCTCAGCGCAACCTCATCAGTGCTTAGATGCTCGCTTCCCCAGAGTTCTGCTTTTGCCATCCTGCTCATCCTGTGTCCGCTATCCTCCATGCTGATATAAAGGTTACCTATAATGTGATTCTTCGCCCGCTCGAGTTCATCCTTTTGAAAACCCTCTCCGCGAATCTTCAAGAGTTCCGTCTCAATCATATCTATGACTTCGTAAACTTTTGCCGGATGGGTTCCGCAATATATACCCACCATTCCCGCGCCAATAAACATCCCCGTGTATGAGTATATGGAATATGCAAGCCCGTTTTCCTCCCTTATCTTTTGAAACAACCTGCTCGACATGCTACCGCCTATTATGTTATCCATCACTGCCAGAGCAAACCTGTCATCGTCGTTTTTGGGAAGACCGACTGAACCTATACAGACATGCGCCTGTTCAGTGTCCTTTTCCACCACAATCCTACCGGGTTTAAGCAGCGAGGGAGGTTTTGACCTCTTGGGAGATTTCCCCTGCGGGAGGTTTTCAACATTTTCTTCGACCATTCTCAAAAAATCTTGGTGATCCACTGCGCCAGCTGCAGCAATCACGACCCTTGACGCCACATACGACGACCTCTTGAAACCCAAAATTTTCCGCCGGGTAACATTTTTAATAACTTCCTCATCGCCTAAAACCTCATTTGCCAGCGGGTGGTCTTTCCACATGGCGCGCGAAAGATAATCATGCACAAGTTCGTCAGGCGAGTCATTGTGCATTGAAATTTCCTCGAGAATCACACCTCTTTCACAGTCTATATCCCTCGCGTCGAATAATGGATTTTGAATCATGTCCAACATTATTGATAAAGCGGTCGATAGATGCTCATCGAGTACTCTGGTGTACAGGCTTGTGTGTTCCTTGCCCGTGGCAGCGTTGATATCCGCTCCGATTCTGTCGAACGCCTCCGCGATCTGGCGCGCGTTCATTTTTGGGGTACCCTTGAAGATAAGATGTTCGGTAAAGTGGGTAAGACCTTTTTCGGAGTTTTCCTCATCCCTTGAGCCCGAGTCGATCCACACTCCGAGCGAAACGCTCTTGACTGTACGAATTCTCTCGGTAAGAACACTTATCCCACTGTCAACGGTCGATTTCCGGAGGTTTTTCTCAGGCATGGTTTGGAAGAAAAATTCTCACTGTTTTCCAGTGGGGAGTTTTACCGCTCTTAAATCAATGCGACCCAAATTATCGATACTCTCTATTTCAACTTCCACCTTGTCCCCGACCTTGATGACATCCTCCACTTTCTCCACCCTGCCCCTGCCAAGCTTTGATATATGTATCAGCCCATCTTTGCCAGGAGCAAGCTGTATGAAGGCACCGAAATTTGTGGTCTTTACTACCGTACCGATAATTCTGTCCCCGACTTCAAGCTCCTTTACGAGCCTTTTAATTTCATCCCTTGCTGACTCAACCTTCTCTTTGTCTTTGCCAAAAATGAAAACCCTACCGTTGTCCTCCACGTCAATCTCGACATCATAAGTGTCAATCAGACCCCTTATTGTCTTCCCGCCCGGCCCAATGAGGTCGCCGATTCTGTCCACGGGTATCTCGATGTGTATCACCCTGGGAGCATTCGGCGATATCTCCTTTCTGGGTTCTGATATTGTTTTATTCATTATGCTCATAATGAACTGTCGTCCCTCTTTAGCCTGCTTGAGTGCTTCCTCGAGAATGAATAACGTGAGTCCTTCGCATTTTACATCCATTTGCAAAGCGGTTACGCCCTTTGCCGTTCCGGCTACTTTGAAATCCATGTCGCCGATGGAATCTTCAAGACCCTGTATATCGCTTAAGATGACGTGTTTACCGTTTTCCACAACAAGCCCCATCGCTATCCCGCTTATCGCTGCACGGTCTTTCAGGGGGACTCCCGCGTCCATCAGAGACATACTGCTCGCACACACGCTGGCCATTGAAGAGGAGCCATTGGATTCGAGAACCTCAGACACAAGCCTGATCGTGTAGGGAAATTCTTCCTCGGCGGGTATAAGCGGCGCGAGCCCTCGTTCAACGAGCGCACCGTGTCCTATCTCGCGTCTCTTTGGACCCCTGATGGGTCTCGCCTCACCGGTTGAGTAGGGAGGAAAGTTGTAATGATGGATGAACCTCTTGAACTCCTCAATTCCGAGGTCATCTAAAACTTGCCTTTCTCCGTAGCCGCCCAAAGTTGTAATGGTCAAAACTTGCGTCTCGCCTCTTGTGAATAGGGCAGATCCATGGGTTTTTGGCAAAAGTCCAACCTCGCAAGAAACCTTTCGTATCTGACGGGGTTTTCTCCCGTCGGGTCTAAGGTTTAGTTCGAGAATTTGATTTCTAAGAATTTTTCGCTCGAGCCCCTCCATGACACTTTCAACATACGGCTCGAACCCCTCGAACACCTGAAGATAAGGTTTCGCCAGTTCCTCTCTGACATCTTTCCTCATCAAAGAGCGTTCGGCTTTGGTAAGGCCAGGCACGGAAGAGTCAAGAAGATGTTTCCGAAAATTTCCCTCTATGGCTGGTTCAATAATCTGACCGAGAATCTCTTTTATGATTGCACTCTTAATCATCTCGGAGAGTATGTTCGCCGGTTTTCTCAAATTATTCTGATACTTGCATGATATACTTGACTCGAAATCCGCAATCGCTTTTCTCGCTTCCTCGGCGCTCTCATTGTCACCTGACCACATAGAGCGGATAAGGTTCGAGTACAGTGGCTGATATCCACTTCTAAGGTATTCGGATATTTCTCTTATCAGCTCTTGCTTTTCGGGCTCACCCTTTGCTTTGCGAGCCTCCGCCGCTATACTCTCGATGTCCTCGATAATGCTCACAACCGCTTTCTGTCCAAACTCAAGACATGCCAGTATCGTGTCCTCCGAAACCTCGCATGCCCCTGCTTCTACCATCATGAGGTAGTCTTCATTTCCCGCGACTATCATGCTTAGAGCTGAATCCCTTATCTCCTCGTAGGTAGGATTCATAATAAACTCGCCGTTTTTCCAACCTACCCTGAGCCCACCAACCGGTCCGTTGAACGGTATATTGGAAACCATCAGCGCGAATGACGCCCCTATCAACCCGAGCACGTCAGGAGGATTTACCTGGTCGGTGGAAAGGACGCTTACCACCACCTGCACGTCGTTTTTCAACTCCTTGGAAAAAGCGGGGCGAAGTGACCTGTCAATCACTCTAGCCGTAAGCATCGCACCTTCAGTGGGTCGCCCTTCCCTTTTGAAGAAACTCCCAGGTATTTTCCCAGCGGCGTAGAGTTTTTCCTCCACGTCAACGGTAAGCGGCAAGAAATCCCCCTGTCTCACCTCATCGCCCGCAACAACGGTCGCCAATACGCTTGTGCCCTCACAAGTGATAACTGCGGCTCCATCGGCCTGTTTTGCAAGTCTGCCGATCTCGACCGTAATTCTCTTTCCCCCGATGTCGATTTCTTTTCTCACAATTTGCATAAAAAAATGAGCCTCCTTAAGCCCTTTTCAGTTGTATTCGCGCTGTTAAATTTGGCAAAGAAGCCTTCAGACTTTCACCTTTTGCTTCCATATCTTCTATCTTCTCAAACCAAGCCTCTGTATGAGTTTGCGGTATCTTTCGATATCCTCCTTTTTCAAATAATTGAGCAGTCTTCTCCTTTTCCCGACTTTCATCAAAAGTCCACGACGTGAGTGATGGTCCTTCCGATGAATCTTCAGATGTTCGGTAAGATGCTTGATCTCGCTTGTCAGCAGCGCAACCTGGACCTCCGGAGAACCGGTGTCCTTTTCATGAATGCCAAACTCCTTGATAATTGATTTCTTTTCCTCTGGCTCCAGCATAGACACTCCCGTATAAATCCAAAAAAATAACCAACGTTATTTGACCTTTGATTCTGTTCCTATATTACCACATTCACGTCCTGACATGTGTAAAATATCAAAAGGGGTATTATGCCTGTTCCTCCATAAGCATTTCCCGCGCTCTTTTCGCATCTTTTTCCATCTGTTCTATAAGTTCTCGCTCGGATAAAAAACTTATCTCATCCCGCAACCTCGAATGGAACTCCACCTCGAGAGTTTCACCGTAAATATTCTCATCAAAATCCAGAAGATAAACCTCGACGGAAAGCTCTTCGTCGCCAAAAGTCGGGTTCGTTCCAACATTTATTGCGCAGGGGATTCTCCTTCCTTTCCTAATCGTTATCCCGGCATAAACGCCGTCTTTTGGAATGCAGAAATGCCTCTCAAGCCCAATGTTGGCGGTTGGAAAACCGAGTTTCTTACCCCTTGCATGTCCTTTAATGACTTTACCGATCATGGAATACGGTCTACCCAGAATATTTGCAGCTTCTTTGGTTTTCCCTTTCATAATCATTTCCCTTACAAGGGTGCTTGAGACAATGTTTCCATCTGAGCTTAAAAGGGGAACCACTATCACATCGAAGCCGTTTCTCTCACCCTCCTTTTTGAGCAGGTCCGTGTTTCCTTTCCCTCCTCTGCCAAAATGGAAATTCTCGCCGACGCAGACCGCAACGCAATTCAAGTCTCTTTTTAGAATCTGGCTGCAGAAATTTTCCGGCTCCAGTGAAGCGAATTTTCGATCGAACTTGAGCACGATAGTGAATTCCACGCCCAAATCCTCGAGAAGTTCAAGTTTCTTCTGCCTGTCGGTTAAGAAGCACGGGGTTTGACCTTTCACGATAGCCCTCGGGCTGTTCTCAAAAGTCAATACTACGGAAGCGGAATCCCTCTTTTGTGCCTCCCTGACACAGCGGGATATTATGCTGCGATGACCCAAGTGAACACCATCAAAGACTCCTATCGTCACGCAGCTTGACCTATCGTATTTTTGAAACTCCGTGGTCTTCGACAAGACTCTCATTTTCGCTTTCGCCTTCATGAATCGGTTTTAAGTACCCTAACAGCCCTGGCCACAATATTCTCAGGGTCCCCCTCTTTCGGCGGACCGTATATAGCTATTACTTTTCCCGCTTCATTCAATACTCTCACGTTGCCCGAGACTCTCTCTATACCGCAAATTTCGGCGATCATGGACGCGTCAAGAGGCTTGCCAAAATTTACTGCCTTCTCCCCGTCAGGGTTTACCCGAGAGGAAGGCAAAAAGTAGGTGGCTTCCTCAATTCCTATGAGGCGGCCAATCAATTCATCCTTTGCTCCCAAGCGAACAAGTTCGTACGGTATGAGCCGCTCTTCGCCAAATTTTCCAACTGATGTTCTTCTCAAAGCAAGCACGCAGGCGCCGTGCCCGAGAATTTCCCCGAGGTCGTTTACAAGACTCCTTATATATGTTCCTTTACTGCAAGATACCTCCAGCTCGGCAATAGCCTTCGAGTTCTCATGCCGGAAATCAATAAGCCTTATTGCATCTATATTTACTTTTCTCTCTGGAAGCTTTACTGCTACGCCCCGTCTGGCATATGTATAAAGAGGTTTGCCCCCTGACTTTACCGCGGAAAACGGTGGGGGCACCTGAAGTATTTCGCCGGTTAGCCTTTCGAGCGCCTCCTCAACTTCATCCGAGGTTAGACCACTTGAGTCTCTTTGACGGACAACCCTACCAGTTACATCGTAAGTATCTGTGACCGTGCCGAAAACCGCGGTTACTCTGTATCGTTTGTCAAGCGCTGATAAGAATCTTGAAAGCAGCCTCGCCCTCCCCACACAAACAAGCAAAACACCTGTTGCTAACGGGTCAAGCGTTCCGCAGTGACCAGCCTTGCATTTGAAAATCTGACCCACCCGAACAGCTACCTTTCTTGAAGTTATCCCACTCAGCTTGTCCACCGCGAAAAAGCCGTCAATCGACACCTATCGCTCCTTTAAGTTCAAGCAAAGCATCTTCAATCGTGGATTTACTTGAAACGTAACCCGCCGCAACCCTGTGTCCTCCACCTCCGAGTTTTCTCGCAACACTTCCTATATCCACGTCATTTCTTGAACGAAGGCTCACTCTTATTCGCCCGTCCTTAAGCTCTTTAAAAATGGCGGCAATTCTGTGACCCTTGAGCGTCCTTAAGGCGTCTATGAGGTCTTCCGTTTCCTCCATGTTAACGCCGAATTCATCAAGATCAGCCCTAGTCACCACGGCATAGATCAGACCGCTTTCCTTCTCGAACACAGCTTCGGAGAGAACTTTCCCCAAAAGCCTTACATACTCCAGAGAATCGCTTTGATATACGTTCTCATAAACATAGGACGGGTCGACCCCCATGTGAACTATTTCCGAGGCGATTCTCAGCGTTTCTTCTCGGGTGTTGGAAAATTGAAACCTTCCGGTATCAGTCACTATCCCCGTATAAAGACAGAGCGCCGCGTCTTTCGAGATTCTAAGACCTATCTGGGGACCGACAGCGTATATTATCTCGGCAGTCGCCGCTGCCTCATGATCAACAAGATTTACGGTACCGAACATCGTGTTGTCTGGGTGGTGGTCAATGTTTATGACCGCCCTGCACTTTGGAATAAAATCCCGGAACAAATCGAGCCTGTCAGGATTGGCACAGTCAACCGCGAACAGAATTTCACAGTCGCTTATCCCCTCCGGCGTTTGGAGCTTTTCGGCGCCGGGAAGGAACAGATATCTATGCGGGATCCGTAAGGGTTCGGGAAAGCTTACAGTAACGCGGTATCCCTTATCCTCAAGCATGAGGGCAAGACCGAGCGAGGACCCAACGGCGTCACCATCAGGATTTTCGTGCCCGAGCACCACAGCGGATGAACATTGCTCAACAAACCTCAGAGCCTCTTTCAGTTCCTTTTCCTTAATCACTGCCGCCTGAATCCTCCGAATCCCGCTTGAATATTACCTCGAGTTTTTGCGCCTCTGCAGGACTTGAGTCATAGCAGAACTCAATCTCAGGTAAAAATTTTAACCTCAACCGCCTTCCCAGGTGAGCACGCATCCATCCTCTGGCGCTTTCAAGTCCCTCCAAGGTCCTGTCAATCTCCTCGCTTGACCCGAGGACGCTAACATAGACCTGAGCGTGTCTTAAGTCGGGCGTCATCCTGACCCTCGTAATTGTTACGAATCCAATCCTCGGGTCTTTGAGTTCTCTGAGCAGGATTTCAGAAATTTCCTCTTTGCACGCCTCCTCGACCCTGCTTATTCTTCTTGATCCCATAGTCTCACCGTAAGATCTTCCGGATTAACAATCCACTGAGCCTCGTTAATGATTTCAACTCCACACGATTCTATTGTCTTGCGCGCATTATCGAGCATTCCCACAACCATCTTGTACGAGGTTGAGGTACACGTAACGGCGACAGACCCGTTTTTCCAGATATCCTGAGCCCCAACCTCAGCAGCGCCGCAGCCCTTGATTTTACCTATACGGTCGACAACGCTCTTAATGATTTGCCTTTTGTCTTTCAGAGAGCAACAGTGTCCCAAATCCAGCTGGTAACTCCCGATACCCACGAAGAATTTCATAGAGATCCTCCATGAAAAGAGAGTTCCAATAGGGTTTAGATGTCGGTCATCTGGGGACTTCCCTGAGAAGGAAAGTCTCGAGGATATCGCCTTCTTTTATATCCTGGAAGTTCTCAAGCGCAACGCCGCATTCATATCCGGCAGACACACTTCGAACGTCATCCTTAAACCTTCTCACGGATGCGATCTTGCCGGTATGAACAACAATCCCCTCTCTAAGCACTCTAACCTGAGATCCTCGACTTACCTCTCCCTCAAGAACATAGCAACCCGCTACAACGCCAACGCCAGGCACCCTGAAAGTCTGTCTGACCTCGATTCTTCCTTCTACTTCCTCAACCTGTTGGGGCGCGAGCATTCCCTCGAGTGCTTTTTTGACGTCATCAAGCAACTCGTAAATAACCTGATAGGTCCTTAAGTCAATTCCCTCGATTTCGGCGGAGCGAATCGCCTTGCTGTCAGGTCTGACATTGAAACCGATTATGATGGCATCGCTCGCTGAAGCGAGCATCACGTCCGTTTCGGTAATCCCGCCTATTCCGCTGTGGATAACGCTAAGGCGTATCTCCTCGGATTGCATCTTCTTCAATGAGTCCAAAATAGCCTCAAGTGAGCCCTGGGTGTCTGCTTTCACTATTACCTTTAGTTCTGCGATCGCCTCTTCTTTTAGCTTCTCCAAAAGGTTTTCGAAAGATATCTTCTGGGTTCTGGCTTGCTCCCTTAGTTTCTTTTGCAAGCCTCTGTGCTCGGCTAGTTGCTTCGCTTTCTTCTCGTCTGAAACAACAGAGAACTTGTCGCCCGCCATCGGCAGCCCTGAGAGCCCTATCATCTCTACGGGCACAGATGGACCCGCGCTTTTGATATTCTCTCCCCTGTCATTAAACATAGCTCTGATTCTGCCCCACACCGAACCGCAGACGATCACGTCACCCATTTTGGCAGTCCCTCTTTTTACAAGAACTGTCGCGACGGGACCTTTCGCTCTATCAAGCTTAGCTTCAATTACAACTCCGCTTGCCTCCGCGTCAGGGTTAGCCTTAAGCTCGCATATGTCAGAAAGCAGGAGAATCATCTCCAGAAGATGGTCTATATTCGTCCCCTCCTTGGCTGAGATATCAACGAAGATCGTTTCGCCGCCCCACTCCTCGGGGATCAAGCCTTTCTCAGAGAGCTGCTGTCGAACTCGCATCGGGTCCGCTTCCGGTTTATCTATCTTGTTCACAGCGACTATGATCGGGACTTCGGCTTGCATTGCGTGGTCTATAGCTTCAATGGTCTGGGGCATAACCCCATCATCGGCAGCCACCACAAGAACGGCTATGTCGGTAACTTCCGCCCCCCGAGCCCTCATGGCAGTAAAAGACTCATGCCCAGGGGTATCAATGAATGTTATCTGCCGTCCCTCGAACGTTACTTGATATGCCCCGATATGCTGCGTTATGCCGCCCGCCTCTCGGCTCACCACGTTGGTTTTCCTTATTCTATCAAGGAGAAGGGTTTTTCCGTGATCAACATGACCCATGACAGTTACCACCGGCGGACGTGGCTTTAGTTCTTCCGGTCTATCGACCTTTTCCAGTTCTTTTTCTATTTCTTCGACCCGCTGTGTTTTGATCTTGATTTCCACGCCGATATCATCACCGAGTAGCATTAAAGCCTCGTCGCTTATCGGCTGGTTGATGTTGGCGACTTCTCCGAGGGTCATTAATTTCTTTATGACATCGGTGGAACTCAGGCCAACTTTTTGAGCGAAATCCCTAACAGTGATACCGGAGGGAACTCTTACGACTTTCGGAAGAACGGCACCAAAAGCGCCTTTGCCCTTTTCGGCTGCCTCTTTTCGCCGATCAGCAGGAAATTTAATAATTTTACCCGTTTCTTTTGGACGTGCTTTAGGCGGAGTAACAGCGGCGACTCTAAGTTTCGGTTTTTGAGTTTCTTTCAAGGGTGGGACTTTTGGTTTTCTTACAGGAGCTTCTTGGGGCTCTTCCCTCTCCTCGGGCACCTCTTTAGTTTCGGGCTTCTTTCGAGGAGCCTCTTCCACCGCCTGGGGCTCTTTTGTTTTCTGAACTTGTTTTTCCTGTTCCGGCACCCCCGCCTCGGCTGCGGACACGCTCTCCGCCCCAACGGGTTGAGCACCAGCACTCTTAAGCGCAGGTTCGCTCAATTCCTTGATTTCCTCGACAATTTTCGGCTCCGGCTCGCTTGCCCTTTCAATAACCGCAACGCTGACACCTTTCCGATCAGGAGAAGGGGCTTTGCTAGCAGCTTTTTTTTTCGCCTTACGTTTTTTTTCTTCTAAGGCGGGCTTTGTCGCCGCTTTGGCGACAGGTTTCTTCGCCGCTTTAGGAGCCGCTGCTTTTTTGGCTGCTTTTTTCGCGGGGGGCTTTTCCGCCTTTTTGGTCGCGGGTTTCTTCTCCGCCTTCTTCGCGGGCTTCTTTTCAATCTTAACCGGTTTAACCCCGAATGATTCCCTTACCTGATTTGCTTCCTCCTGGCTAATACTTGACAGTACGCTCTTGAACGCGATGCCGAGTTTCTTTAGCCTATCGGTAACCTCACGATTGGACTTTTTCAGTTCTTTGACTAATTCGTGAACCCTTATTTTGTCCATCCAATTTCACCTTGAAATCAAACTCTCTTCGATTATACAGGATAACTGGGGCATCAATTTCAGTTTTCAGAGCCTGAGGAGCGCTCTTTCCTTATTGTTTTAAGAACCTCCTCGTATGTATCATCCGAAACATTCATCCTGAGCGCTCTGTCTATCGCCCTTTTCCTCTCCGCCTTCGCGAAACACTCTTCCTCATAGCATATGTAACAGCCGCGTCCGGCTATGTTTGCGCCAAGGTCAATCCTTATAAGCCCGTCTTTCGTCTTCGAAACCCTTATCATTTCATTTTTGTGGCGCCTTCGGCCGCATCCAACGCACCGCCTATCGGCTACCCTTTTCCAAGCCAAGTCCGCACCTTCCCCGGTGTTGTTCTTAAAGGCATTCCCTAACTATAACTTGGAAATCGGTTTCAGTAAGGGGACACAAAGAGATGATGCGCTTTTTGAGTCAAACCGCCCGCCTTAGGTCAAGAGCCCTTTTCATCACCCAGTTATTCTGATTCACGGGAACCCGCCTCTGGGTTTTCCTCCCCATCGTTTTCCTTGTTCCCGTCTTTCTCCGGCCCGGAAACATCATTTTCGCCGTCTTCCCCATCGGACTCCTCATCCCGGATTTCTACTTCCACAACTTCAAATTCACCCGAATCTATCATTTCAGCAAGTTTCTGATGTTCTGGAAGCTCACAGAATTCAGAACCTTCAACAGCCAAGTTTTCGCATCTGGTCCCATCCTCGAGTATCGCTCTGCACTGTCTGTCTGCTTGAATTTCGTCCTTGGAAGCCTCCGACTCAGCCGCAGCCTTTGCGGCTTCAGACTCACTCAGAATGTCGATCCGCCAGCCTGTGAGCTTCGCGGCGAGCCTCGCGTTCTGTCCTTCCTTTCCAATCGCCAGAGACAACTGATTGTCCGGTACAATTACCTCTGCGGTCATGTTCTCCGCATCAACTATCACCTCTTTGACCTTTGCCGGGCTTATCGCGTTTGCGACAAACTGGGCGGGGTCTTCTTTCCACTCGACTATATCAACTTTTTCACCGCGAAGTTCGTTCACTATCATCCGCACTCTTGAACCCTTAGCGCCAACACATGCTCCCACCGGATCAACGTTGGGGTCGTTAGAAACGACAGCAACCTTGGACCTCTGGCCTGCTTCTCTTGCAACCGCCTTGATCTCGACAATCCCCTCACTTATTTCGGGTACCTCAAGTTCAAAGAGCCTTTTTAGAAGTCCCGGATGGGTCCTTGATACTATTACCTGAGGACCTCTCGTGGTTTTCCTTACCTCGAGTATGTAAGTTTTTAACCTGGTGCCGTGCTCGTATCTTTCTCCCCTGACCTGCTCGTTCGGCGGGAGCAGGGCTTCAACTCTGCCGAGATCAATAAGAGTGTAGCGGTGATCATTTTGCTGGACTATGCCGGTAACTATGTCGCCTTCTCTTCCGTGGTATTCATCAAACATGAGGTCTCTTTCAGCCTCACGAATTCTCTGTATTATCACCTGCTTGGCAGTCTGGGCAGCGATTCGCCCAAAATTTTCAGGGGTTACCTCTATTTCCTCTACGGTTCCGTCCTCCGCTTTTCTTTCCTCGAAAACCCTTATGTCTCCAGTATTCCTGTCTATGTCAATTCGAACATTCTCCGCCGCGCCGTAATTCTTTTTATAAGCTGAGAGCAAAGCGTCCGTCAGCGCGCTCAGGACCGTCTCTATGGCTATTCCCTTTTCTATTTCAATCTGCCGCAACGCCTCAATGAGTCTAAACTTGACCATCTCATATCCCCTCTTGCAAAACTACCATGGGAGGTCCGGGTCGAGCCTCGCGCTCGCGATCTCTTCCAAGACGAATTCCATTCTCTCCCCGTCAACAACCATGCTAAGCACGTTTCCGTCGAAAGAGGTCACCTCCCCGCGGAATACATCTCTACCATCTCTGGGCTCGATAATTCTTACCCTGGCTATTTTGCCCACGCTCATCTCAAAGTCCCGAGCTTTCTTCAGGGGTCTGTTTACGCCTGGACTCATTATCTCAAGCACGTAAGAACCGGATATGAGGTTTTCCCTGTCTATCACCTGTCCTATTAGTTCGCTTGCGACCGCACAATCGTCAACCGTTATGCCCCCTGGCCGATCAAGAGTAATTCTAAGGTAAGTTTTCCCACCGTACTTTCCGACCTCAATGTCGACAACGTTAACCTTCAATCCCCTAACGGTATCCGAAATGGTCTCTTCAATTCTTTCAACAATACTATCCATGATTTCCTTTGCCCAAGCTTTTTTCACCAAAACCGATCCCGCGAAATAAAAAGTGGGCTTCAGCCCACTCTTTCGGGAGCAACTCAAATTACAAAATGAGAATACCAAAAACATGCGACAATTTCAATAAAGGATACGGGCTCTTACCGTAATGCGTGAGAAGAAAATTACTTATTTGGGCGCGAGTAACCAAAGAAGCAATAATGTGGTGATTGCGAATACTATACCCAGCACTATGGTGATTCGGTCTAGATTTTTTTCAACCACATAGGAACCTGAAAACATGGAAGACGAACTGCCCCCAAATGCTCCGGACAGTCCACCTCCCCGACCGGAATGGAGCAGAACCGCAATGATAAGACCTAAAGCGGCAAATATGTGAATCACCAGAACTATTATCTGCAATATTTTCATTTTGTAATCAACCCTTTCGATGGTTATTGTAAGGAAATGACAACCGGCATTCAAGACTGAATGAAAAGGGAGCGACCTGTCATCTCATCCGGTACCGGCAGCCTCATGTATTCAAGAATGGTGGGCGCGATGTCGCCGAGCTTCCCGTCTTCCCTGAGAGCCCTTTTTTCTGGCGTTCGGTTTATGAATGGTACCCTGCTCAAAGAATGTGCGGTGCAAGTCTTACCACCATCGAGCATCATCTCTGCATTTCCATGGTCAGCGGTGATGAATCCTGCTCCGCCGACCTCACTTAGCGCGTTAAGAACGATGCCAAGGCTGCTGTCCACCGCCTCCACAGCGCGAACGGCCGCATTGAATTCCCCCGTATGACCTACCATGTCGCAGTTGGCAAAGTTCAGGACAATAAAATCGTATCTACCGCTTCTTATCCTTTTCGCAGCTTCCTTCGCGACTTCGAATGCGCTCATTTCGGGTTTTTTGTCATAGGTTGAGACTTTGGGTGAAGGTATCAAGATTCTTTCCTCATTGGGTTTGGGCTCCTCAACCCCTCCGTTGAAAAAGTAAGTCACGTGCGCATATTTTTCCGTTTCAGCTATGTGAAGCTGAGTTAAACCGGAAGCCGCCAAGACATCAGCAAGAACACATTTTATTTCCTCTGGCGGAAAAGCATAAGGCAGATTGAACCTCCTGTCGTACTCCGTCATTGTTACGAGAAACGGCAGCATCCGCGGATTTCCGCGGTCAAATTTGTCGAATTTGACATCGGTAAGCGCGCGAACGAGTTGTCTTGCACGGTCGGGACGGAAATTGAAAAATATGACCGAATCGTTTGCGGTCATCGGCTTTCTTTCACCGATTACGCGAGGCACGAGTAACTCGTCGTATATTCCATCCTCATAGGATTTAAGAACTGCGCTTTTCGCTGAGTCTGAAACCGGACCAACCGCGTGAACGATAGCGTCATAGGCCAGCTTTGTCCTTTCCCATCTGTTATCCCTGTCCATCGCATAGTAACGCCCCTGAATCGTTCTTATTGACCCGGGACCGTCCTGACCAATCTTTGCTTCGAGCATTTCCACATATTTCAGTGCACTTCGGGGAGGCACATCGCGACCATCAAGAAAAGCGTGTGTGCAGACCCTTTCAAGACCCATCTGTTCGGCAAGATCAATAAGAGCGAATAGATGCTCTATATGGCTGTGAACACCGCCGTCTGAAAGTAGCCCCAACAAATGGAGCGTTCCGCCCGTTGAAAGCGCGTGCTCGACCGCAGACAACAAGACAGAGTTTCTAAAAAACTCACCCGCCCTTATCGAGTTTGTTATCCTCATTAGGTCCTGATAAACAACCCTGCCGGCACCGATGTTCAAGTGTCCCACTTCGGAATTTCCCATCTGTCCGGGCGGAAGCCCAACCGCCTCGCTCGAGGCGTCAAGCGTCGTGAAAGGAAACTGGCTTTTGAGGGTATCCATAGTCGGGGTATTAGCGGCGGCGATTGCGTTCCCTTCTGAGGGCGGCGCCTCGCCCCAACCATCAAGTATCGCAAGCAAAAAAGGACGCGGGGTTCTCAAGCCAACCTCACGAGCGTAGCGTAACTCTCGGACTTAATACTCGCCCCGCCTACCAGCGCGCCGTCAATGTCAGGCATGGACATGAAATCGGAAATATTTTCGGGGCTCACGCTCCCGCCGTATTGAATTCTGATTTCCCGGGAGGTGTCCTCGTCATAAATTTCTGACAAGACCTCTCTGATCAGTGAGGCGACCTCCTGGGCGTCCTCAGCAGAGGCAGCTTTTCCTGTGCCTATCGCCCATATCGGCTCATAGGCGATTACAACTCTGCGCACTACATCTTTCATGACCTCGAACAAGCCCCTCTTAACCTGCGCGACAACCACGTCTTTCGTGTGTCCGTCATCTCTCTCCTTCAAACTCTCGCCGACGCACATTATTGGCGTGAGGTCGTGGGACAGAGCGGATAGGACCTTCCTGTTCACCGCCTGGTCTGTCTCTCCAAAATACTGTCTTCTCTCGGAGTGACCTATGATCACATGGGAAACACCGTAAAATTTCAACATCACAGGCGATATCTCACCCGTGTAAGCCCCGGATTCTTCCCAGTGCATATTCTGAGCACCCAGGTGCATATTTATCGAATACTCATCGAGAATCTCTCTTACAGTAGGGATACAAATAAACGGTGGACAAACAACCACGTCCACCCCGTCTATACCCTGTATTTCCTCCCAGGTTTCCCGAACAAGGGTAGAGGCCTGGTCAGGGGTGAGATTCATTTTCCAATTACCGGCTATTATCTTTTTCCTCAAAGACTCCCTCCATAACTATTTCTCATCAAGCGCCTCAACGGCGGGCAGCTTCTTTCCCTCAAGCAGTCTCATGGCTGCTCCGCCACCGGTAGAGATGAAATCTATCTTGTCCTCAAGACGGTATTGCTTTATCGCAGCGTCAGAATCCCCACCGCCAACCACTGTAAGACCGGGCGCTTCCGCAATGCACTCCGCTATTCTTTTAGTCCCGTTCGCGAATGCCGGCCACTCGAAGACCCCCATGGGACCGTTCCAGAAGACAGTCTTAGCTTCTTTTATGATTGAACAGTACTTCTCAATCGTCACCGGCCCTATATCAAGCCCCATCCAGTCAGGCGGGATGTTCTCCGCCGCCACCACTTTGTGATTGGCGTTCTTGTCAAACCTGTCTGCGACAACTAAATCAGAGGGGACCATTATTCTTACGCCTTTCTTTCTTGCTTTCTTCAGCGTTGCCGAAATGGGCTGTATCTGGTCCTCCTCAACTATTGAGTTCCCCGTTTCAAGGCCCATGCTTTCGAGCAGAGTGAAACACATGCCACCGCCCGTGAGAACAACATCAGCAACCTCGATGAAACTGTCGATAACTCCGAGCTTATCAGAAACTTTGTTGCCGCCAAGAACGACCACGAACGGGCGCTCTGGCTCTTCCAAAAGCGATCCCAGTGTGAGCAGCTCCTTTTCCATCAAGAAACCCATCACAGAGGGCAGGTATGCGGTTATTCCCACGGTGGAGGCATGAGCGCGGTGAGAGGTCCCGAAGGCGTCATTGACATATACCTCACCAAGTTCCGCAAGCATCTTTGCAAAGTCGGGAAGGTTCTCCCTTTCGCCCGGGTGAAAGCGCAGGTTTTCAATAAGGATTATTTTATCGGGATTCTGCTCGATTGCTTCCTTGACTTGGAGACCGATACATTGTTTCAGCGTAAGCATAGGGTATGAGATGAGTTCTTCGAATCTCTTACCAACAGGCGCCATTCTCAGACTTTCAACGACCTGACCTTTCGGACGACCAAGGTGGGACATCAATATGGGATGCGCTTCCTGCTCGAGGAGGTAACGGACAGTGGGTATCGCGCCCTTGAGCCTGGTGTCATCGACGACATTTCTGTCTTTGTCAAGGGGAACATTGAAATCGACTCGCACTATGACCCTTTTTCCGGAGACATCTATGTCCCTGAGTGTTTTCTTTGTTAAGACTACCATCTTAGGCTCTCCCTTGATCATGTGGCGACTATTTTTATGAGGTCAACCACTCTATTTGAATAGCCCCATTCGTTATCGTACCAAGACACAACCTTAACGAGATTTCCCATAACCATTGTGGATGCGGCATCAAAGACAGATGAGTACGTGCTGCCGACCACATCGATGCTGACGATTGGATCTTCTGTGTAGGCGAGTATTCCTTTCAGTCTCTCTCCCCCCGCGGCATCCTTTACCGCTTTGTTTACCTCTTCCACAGTCACCTCTCTGCCAAGTATCGCAACCAGATCAACCACAGATCCGTTAGACACCGGCACACGCATAGCGACCCCGTCCATTTTGCCTTTCAGTTCAGGTATTACAAGTCCGGTCGCGCGGGCGGCTCCTGTTGTTGTGGGTATTATGGACATCGCCGCAGCCCTTGCCCTTCTCAGGTCCTTGTGCGGAGCATCGAGCAGACACTGGTCGTTGGTGTACGCGTGGATCGTCGTCATAAATCCTCGCTCCACCCCAAAATTGTCCATCAACACCTTCACTACTGGCACAAGGCAGTTAGTGGTACACGACGCGTTTGAAATTATTTTGTGCTTTTCTGGATCAAAGAGGTCGTCGTTAACTCCGATAACCACGGTAAGGTCCGGATCGGTAGCTGGGGCGGTGATTATGACCCTCTCGGCACCCGCGTCAAGGTGTTTCTGAGCGGCATCTCTCTTTGTGAACCTTCCGGTTGATTCAACCGCTATTGAAACCCCGAGGTCTTTCCAGGGAAGAGAACCGGGATCTTTCTCATTTAAAACTTTTACCCGTTTTTCGCCGATATTTATATGGTCGTTTTCCGCTTTTACCTCCTGGATATAACCCCCGTGAATCGAGTCGTATTTGAAAAGGTGAGCGAGAGTCTTTGCGTCGGCAAGGTCGTTGACGGCGACAAGTTCGATTTCAGGGTCCGCAAGCGCAATTCGAGCCACAAGCCTTCCAATCCTGCCGAAACCGTTTATTCCAATTCTTATTGGCATTTCGCACACCCCTTTCGGCTATTTCGCTGTGATTAAACATCACCTATTATATGACAATTCAGGCAAAATCTTTCTCGTAAAATAAGTTAGTGCGCGTTTTTTTCGCATACACGAATTATCTTCCGCATCTTTCTTTGAACCGCTGATTTGGTGAGAGATGGATGCATCATCTTCCCCAGTTCTGCCAGCGAAGCTTGCGGATTTTCAAGCCTCGCTTCGGCAAGTTGAACAAGGAGTGGTTCAAGATTGAATAGTTGCCCGGTGTTTTTCAACTTAAGAATCGATTCGCGCTGTTTGAGCGAAGATACGGCAATCCTTCTGGCGTTTGCGGAATCACAATTGACTCTTCTGTTGACCGCGCTGCGGGTAGCGTTCATGATAATCTGACTTTCATAATCAAGATGGGACCTGTGGGCGCCTATCACCGCAAGGAAAGCGGAAATACTTCCTCTCGACTTAAGATAGAGCACCCACCTGCCGTTCCGGTTCCTTTTGCCCGGCTTAATTCCCTTCCTTTGAAAAAGTCCGGCGAAAAGGTCAGCGGCATTCTCCGATGAAAAGGTAATCTCCAGGTCAGCTGGTTTGTACGGCTCGCTTAAATATCCTCCACCAAGAAAAGCCCCTCTCAAAGCGGCAGACACGCAGCAATCTCTTTTGACTATTCTTTGCGGAACGGATGGCTCGGGACTAAGACTGAGATCGAGAATGCCCAGCTCATTCAATGCCTGAAAGAATCCGGTCTGTTCCGGAAACTCAAGCACATAAACTTTTCGGCGTTTTGGGGACTCGCGCTTCACAACGGCGGGGGTATCACTCAAGTTAAACAAAGACCGCATTAAGGAATGAATCTTTTTCGCAGTGAAGACCTCATTGCTCTCAGTGATAAGCGCATGCCCGCCGCTTCCGAAGCGGTAAGAACCATCCATATGCAGAAGGGCGGAGAGCTCCGATGTTTTACAGCACCTGCGCGGCGGGTTAATCCTCGATATTTCTTCCTTGACCAGCGAAGAAGCACTGCTCATTTCCTGTCAATGTCTCTGTGGACCACATTAACTTTATAACCCTTTTCTTCAAGAATCCTGCGGATCTCCTCGGCGACCACAACCGAGCGATGCCTTCCCCCCGTACACCCAAATCCAACGTTCAAATGCAGCTTGTGTTCTTTGGCGTACAGCGGCAAAAGCTCAAAAAGTATTTCCGCGAAGCGTTGGGTGAAATCCTTGGCCTCGGGAAAATTAGTTACATAATCGGCGACCCTCTTATCAAGACCACTTAAACCCTGCAATTCTTCAATCCAGTATGGGTTTGGAAGGAATCTTAAGTCCATGATGATGTCCGCATCGAGAGGTATGCCAAACTTATAGCCAAAGGAGACAACTGTAACCGAGATCCCCACCCCTTTTCGGTCGGAGGTTATGATCCCTTTTAGCGTCTCGCGAAGCTGATAAACGTTCAGATACGACGTATCGACAACAACATCGGCGTTCTCGTGCAGGCGTTTGAGTATCTCCCTCTCCCGAGAGATCGTGTCCGCGATTCTCAGTCCCTCGCTTTCCAGAGGGTGAATCCTTCTTGTCTCAGAGAATCTCCTAACCAGGACTTCGTCTGAGGCATCAAGAAAAAGAATGAAATAATCGATTCCTTTCCGTTTCAGTTCCTCGAGTAAATCAAAAAGCTCTTCAAAGGAACGTCCCCCACGAACATCCATTACCGCGGCGATTTTCCCGAATTTTTCCGGATTTGCTTCCATCATGCTCACCATATCCACAAGAAGAGGTGCGGGAAGATTGTCTATCGCGTAATAGCCGATATCTTCCATACACTTAAGCGCAAGGGTTTTCCCCGCGCCAGACATGCCTGTTATGATCACCACGTCTTTCATTTTCGTTTCCCCGTTTTTCAAAAACCTGAAACGCTTAAGATTCCCTCTACTACAAGTAAGTCTCTTATATCGTTGACCTGCGCGCAACAAGACCCGCGATGAGGATCTCTAAGATTCTTGCCTCTTTAATGCTTTTCGCTCAAGTTCCAGAAGCGTTTTTTTAAAATCAACACCGAGACGGTACCCGCCAATCTCCCCGTTCGCTCTTATGACACGATGGCACGGTATTAGAATAGGAACTGGATTCCCACCGAGCAAGCGACCGATAGCCCTGTATCCTTTAGGTATGCCGGATAATTCTGTAAGCCAAAAATAGCTTCGAGTCTCGCCAAAAGGAATCTTCAGGGTGTTTGTCAAAACCCTCGCCTGGGTTTTTGAAAGACCTGAAAGGTCAAATTGCGGAATCAAATCAGGTTTGGTCGAATTAAACAGCATCCCGAGATACCGGGCCACCTGTCGAATGTGGGTTCCCATAGGCTCGGCAGGAAATCCGGCTCTGTGAATCTCAAAAGACACCGGTATTGCATTCGCTCTCATTTCCAAGTTCACCGGTAACGGTCCTCTCGGATAAAGCATTCGAATTCCCCGCGAAGAGAAAACAGCCTCAAATAAAATTTCTCCGACGGCGTAAGTTACATTAACAAGCTCGCCGATATGTGGCGTGTTAATGACCTTCATCCTTTGCTTCATTCCAAGGTGAATCAGTTCTGCGAAACTTACTTCCAGAGCTCTCTTTGCTTTCATATTTATGTAGCGAACGCGCGGCAGAAAGCAGTGCCTTGGCAACGTTCGAAGGTATGCCGGGCACACGCTTGAGCTCATCCAAAGAAGCCTCGGCCACCTTTGATGGTGAGCCAAAATGCTCAATCAGTTTTCTCTTACGACCCGGTCCCACCCCGGCAACATCGTCCAGCCATGACTCTGAGATTCGCTTTTCCATGAGTTTCTTATGATAAGAAACAGCAAATCTGTGTGCCTCGTCCCTGATCCTCTGAACTAAGAAGAGAGCTTCTGAGTTTCTCGGAAGGATTATGGGCTCATCAATACCAGGTCTGTAAATCTCTTCAAGCCTTTTTGCCAGAGCCGCGAATTCCGTACCTGCGAGCCCAATTTTCTCAAAAACCTTCAATGCCGCACCGAGTTGCCCTTTTCCGCCATCCACAATAACTAGGTCTGGTTTCCTGGCGAAACTTGAATCGACTACCTTGCTTTTCTCTTCTCCTTTACGCGGTTCTTCTGTAAGACTTTTAAACCTTCGCATGAGTATTTCGCTCATCATGCCTACGTCATTTATTCCAGGGGTATGTTTTATCTTGAATTTCCTGTAGTGAGAGCGCCTGGGGATACCATCCTCGAATACAACCATTGATCCGACAGACGCGGTACCCATCATCGTGGATACGTCGTAACATTCAATCCTCAACGGGTAGCGTCCAAGCCCGAGCAAAAGTGTTAATTCCTTTAAAGCCTTATCAAGATTTTCACGGTCAGACATTCTCTCCGCCTTGGACTTCTCAAGCGCGAGAGCAGCGTTTTCACACGCCAGCGCAAGGTTCTTCCTTTTGGTTCCCCTCAAGGGGACTCGTATTTCCGCGCGGGAAGACCTAAGTGAGGAGAGCCAATCCTCAACGGACTCGTCTTGAGGTTTTACGGAAACCACCACAAGAGGCGGTATCGAGCTGGAATCGGCGTAATACCTCTTAATGAATTCAGTAACGAGCTCTTTGTCGGTTATTTCAGTGGACAACTTGATGTACATGCAGAAATTGCCCAGGTGCGCGCCGGAACGATACCTTGCAACAACAAAAGCCGCTTCAAGCTCATCTCTTGAGTAACCTATCACATCATAATCCTCCAAACCTGTTGAAGACCTGTTTCCGTGCGAAAGAACTTTCCGCGCAGCCTCTATCTGATTTCTTATTCTTGCAGCCCTCTCAAATTCCATGTTCTGAGCCGCCCGCTTCATTTCAAGTTCGAGATTTTTCAAAAAAGTCTGGTGTTTTCCTTCAAGAAACTGACACAGCGATCCAACCTCACGGGCGTATGAATCCCTATCAATATCCCCCCTGCATGGTCCCATGCACATTTCCATCTCGTAATAAAGACAGGGAGACCTCCCCCTTTCTCCGGGGTGAGCGCCTTTGCAGTGTCTCAAGGGAAAAACCCTTTGCAGCAAAGCCAGCGTTCTACGCGCCGCTTGAGCGTTAACGTAGGGTCCGTAATACTTATAACCGGGCACCTTTCGCCCACGCGTCAGTATCGCCCTCGGGAATCTTTCTGAAAGGGTTATGGCTATGTAGGGGTAGCTTTTGTCGTCGCGTAACAGAACGTTGAATCTCGGCTTATATTTCTTTATCAGCTCCGCTTCAAGTATCAAAGCCTCGACTTCGCTTGGGCAAACCGTGACCTCAAAACCATCGATCTGGTCCCTTAAAGCCCTGCCTTTGTAATCGGAATGCTGCGCGGGTTGTACGTACGCTTTTAACCTGTCCCTGAGGGATTTTGCCTTTCCAACGTATATTACGCGGCCTTTGGCGTCCTTAAAAACGTACACTCCGGGAGATTCTGGGATAAAATCTATACCGGTTTTCCAGACACCTTCACCCGCCATATGATTGCACCCGCATCTGTTAGAAAATCACCCATCATTCCCTGATTCACGAAGTCTTAACCACAGCGCCCTGAGCGGCACCTGCGCGAGTCGCCAGGCGTTCTTGGTCTTTCCTTAACACTTTCGCAAGATATTTTCCGGTGTATGAGCGCTCGCATCTTGCTATTTCCTCGGGCGCGCCGCACGCTACTATTTCTCCACCCTTGTTTCCCCCTTCGGGACCAAGATCGATGATGTAGTCGGCAAACTTTATCACGTCCATGTTATGTTCGACGACTATCACCATGTTGCCCCATTCGACGAGCCTGTCTAAAACATCAAGCAGCTTTTTTATGTCATCGAAATGGAGCCCTGTCGTGGGCTCATCTAAAAGGTACACCGTTTTTCCGGTAGGTCTTTTGGAAAGTTCACGCGCAAGCTTGACCCTTTGCGCCTCACCGCCAGATAGCGTCGTGGCAGGCTGACCGAGTCTCAGATATCCGAGCCCCACATCGCTTAATATCTCAAGCTGCCTTATTATCGGTGGAATGTTCTCAAAATGCTCCATGGCTTCCTCGACGGTCATCTCGAGAACGTCATGGATATTCTTTCCCCTGTAACGAACCTCAAGTGTTTCCCTGTTGAATCTCTTGCCCTTGCAGTGCTCGCAAGTGATATAGACATCGGGGAGGAAATGCATCTCTATTCTTACCATCCCCTCACCATGACAAGCCTCGCACCTCCCCCCGGGCACGTTAAAGCTGAACCTCCCGGGGCGATACCCCCTCACCTTTGCCTGGGGCGTGCTTGCGAAAAGAGCCCTGATGTGATCGAAGACTTTAGTGTAAGTCGCCGCATTCGACCTCGGCGTTCTGCCGATGGGCGACTGGTCGATGTTGACCACCTTATCAATCAACTCCGTTCCCTCAATACAACGATGCCTGCCGGGCGGTGTTCTGGATGAAGTGAGTTTTCTTTTTAGACCCCTGTAGAGAATGTCGCTTATAAGGGTGCTCTTCCCAGAACCGCTCACACCTGTAACACAGATGAACAGACCGAGCGGAAATTCTACATCTATTCCTTTCAGGTTGTGCTCAATTGCTTCGCGAACAATAATGCTTTTTCCGTTAGGTCTTCTTCTCTTTGATGGAACATCAATTTTCAATTCACCGCTCAAATATTTTCCCGTTATCGAATCCTTAGAACTGATAATGTCAGATATCGTACCCTGAGCGACAATCCTGCCGCCGTGAATCCCCGCCCCCGGACCGATATCCACTATGTGGTCCGCCGCCCTTATAGTGTCCTCATCATGTTCCACAACGATCACGGTATTTCCCAGGTCCCTGAGTCTCTTCAGGGTGGAAAGCAGTCTGCTGTTATCTCTTTTGTGAAGTCCAACGCTCGGCTCGTCAAGTATGTATAAAACGCCGACCAGCCCTGAGCCTATCTGAGTGGCAAGCCTGATGCGCTGTGACTCCCCGCCCGCAAGAGTAGAGGCAGCACGCGAAAGAGTCAGGTATTCGAGTCCAACATCAACCATAAACTGCATCCTCGACTCTATTTCCTTGAGCAACCGTGATGCTATCGTCTTCTTTTTTTCATCCAGATCGAGAGACCATATAAACTCGAGGCCCTTTTCGACCGTCATATCGCAAAACTCCGCGATGGAAATGCCGCCCACCTTCACGGCGAGACTTTCCGGCCGCAACCTTGCCCCGTTGCATGAGGGGCATGGTCTTACGCTCATGTAGGTTGAAATCCTCCATCGGGCGTAGTCTGAATCGGTCTCGTGGTATCTGCGCTCAAGCATCGGGATGACCCCTTCCCACAGAACGGAATACGCTTTTCTTCGACCGTCCAGGCCCCGCCTTACTACTGGCACTTCAGTTCTTCCGCAACCGTAGAGAATCGCCCTCTGCGCTTCCTCGTCGATTTTTGAGAAAGGCTCATCCAGGCTAAAACCGTATTTTCTGGCAAGCCCCTCGACAATTTCATAAAAGTAAGGAAGATTCGTCGCTTCCCACGGGGCTATCGCCCCTTCCAGGATGCTTCTTTCCCGATCAGGGATTACCAGATCGGGGTCGATTTCCTGCCGGTGACCAAGCCCGCCGCATGCTTTACACGCCCCGTAAGGGCTATTGAACGAAAAGAGCCTCGGGGAAATCTCAGGGAAGTTCACCCCGCATTCAATACATGCTAATTCCTGGCTGAAATTTTCTCTTCTTCCGTTCTCATCCTGAACCAAAACCAGACCTTCACCGAGCTGGAGCGCTGCTTCCACAGACTCCGCGACCCTCGTTCTCACTCCCTCTTTGATCACGAGCCTGTCCACTACGGAAAGTATCTCGTGGGATTTTTTCTTGTCGAGTTTTATTTCCTCTGAGAGGTCCCTCATTTCTCCGTCTACCATTACCCTTACATACCCTTTCTCTCTGAGCGAGTCGAACACGTGGGCATGCTCACCTTTTCTCCCCCTCACAAGCGGAGCAAGAATCACCAACTTGCTTCCGGTTGGATATGAAAGAATCCTGTCCGTTATCTGTCCCGCGGATTGTCTGGAAAGAGTTTTGCCGCAAATATAGCAGTGGGCATCGCCGATACGGGCGTACAAAACGCGCAGGTAGTCATAAATCTCGGTCACCGTTCCCACCGTTGACCTCGGGTTGGTAGTCCCGCTCTTTTGATCAATGGAAATTGCCGGGGATAAACCCTCAATCAGGTCAACGTCGGGTTTATCGAGTTGTCCCAGAAACTGCCTTGCGTACGCGGATAATGATTCGACGTAACGCCTTTGCCCCTCGGCGTATATTGTGTCAAAGGCGAGGGATGATTTCCCGGACCCGCTTATCCCGGTCATCACGACCAGTTTGTCGCGAGGGATATCGAGATTTATGTCTTTTAGGTTATGCTCCCTTGCTCCCCTTATTCTTATGAATCCCTGGCTCAACTAACAAGCAACTCCTCCGTGATTTTTTTGATCTGGTCCCTCACCTTGGCGGCTTCTTCGAAGCGCAATTCCTCTGCAAGTATGCGCATCTCTTCCTGGAGATTCATGATAAGCCTCTGGACCTTGTCAACCGGTAGCTTTCTCGCCCGCATGACGATATCGGAGGCGATATCCCTCTGCCCCGAAATAGCCACGTCAAGTATATCCCTGACCTCTTTCTGTATTGTTTGCGGGTTGATGCCGTGCATCCTGTTGTATTCGAGCTGCAGATTCCTTCTTCTTTTCGTCTCATCAATGGCTTTTCTCATAGCCTCCGAACATTCTTCCGCGTACAAGATTACCCTGCCGTTAACGTTTCTGCTCGCTCTGCCCATTGTCTGTATCAGACTCTTCTCGCTTCTGAGAAAACCCTGCTTGTCGGCATCCAGAATCGCAACCAGTGAAACCTCTGGAAGGTCAAGACCTTCTCTTAGAAGGTTAATTCCGACGATAACATCAAAAACTCCGGCTCTAAGGTCCCTTAGTATCTCCACTCTTTCAACCGTTCCAATCTCAGAATGGAGGTATCTCACCTTCATTCCCATCTCGCTTAAGTACTCCGCGAGACTCTCTGCCATTTTCTTCGTGAGCGTTGTGACGAGCACGCGTTCATTTCTTTCTGTTCTCTTCTTGATCTCTGATATGAGGTCGTCAACCTGACCGTTAGCCGGTCTAACCTCGACTTCCGGGTCAACCAAACCTGTAGGTCTTATCACCTGCTCGACTATCCTCGAGCTTCTTTCTATCTCCCAGTCAGAGGGCGTGGCGCTCACGAAGATAACCTGTCCAACCTTTTCGAAAAACTCCTCCTGAGACAACGGTCTGTTGTCAAGCGCTGAGGGAAGCCTGAATCCGTATTCAACCAGCGTTTCTTTTCTCGACCTGTCACCGTGGAGCATACCCGCAAGCTGAGGAACTGTTATATGAGATTCGTCAATAAAGGTGAGGAAACCCGGAGGAAAAAAATCGATAAGCGTATAAGGAGGTTCGCCCGGTTTCTTGCCGGATAAGTGCCTGCTGTAGTTTTCAATCCCGTGGCAGTAACCGGTCTCCTTTAACATCTGAATGTCGTACATCGTCCTCATCTTAAGCCTCTGCGCCTCAAGTATTTTTCCAAGCGACTCAAGTTCCTTAAGCCGCTCTGCAAGTTCCATCTCTATCGATTCAATCGCTTGAAAGAGCCTGTCAGTGGGGGTGAGGAAGTGAGTTGCAGGCCATATGACAACCCTGTCCAATCTGGATTTGATTTCCCCGGTCAGCGGGTCTATTTCCTTGACAGACTCGACAGTCTCATCAAACATTTCAATCCTTATCATGTCTTTGTCCCAGTAAGCAGGAAAAATGTCAATCACGTCACCCCGAACGCGGAAATTCCCTCTCTCGGGAGCCACATCATTTCTTTCATACCTTATGTCAACGAGTTTCTCCAATATCTGCTCTCTTTCATAGGAGCATCCCGTTTCGAGATGCAGCATCCTGTTGAAATACTCATCGGGCGAGCCGAGCCCATATATGCAGGAAACGCTCGCCACGATTATCACGTCCTCCCTGGAAAGGAGAGCGCTGGTAGCCGCGTGTCTAAGTCTGTCTATTTCATCATTGATCGAGGAATCCTTTTCTATGTAGGTGTCGGTCGAAGGAATATAGGCTTCCGGCTGATAATAGTCGTAGTAACTGACGAAGTATTCGACGGCATTTTCGGGGAAGAACTCCCTGAACTCCGAATAGAGTTGAGCCGCGAGAGTCTTGTTAGGGGCAAGGACTAGCGCGGGACGCTGAACGGCTTCGATCACTTTTGCCATCGTAAAAGTCTTCCCACTGCCGGTGACGCCCAGCAGCACCTGAAACCTTTCCCCGTCTCTCAAGCCCCCGACAAGACCATCTATTGCTCGAGGCTGATCACCTTCGGGTTTGAACGCGGTTTTTAATCTGAACTTGGGCAAATCAAAGCCCTCCCAGGGTTCTCCAAAAAAGAGTAACCCAAAGCACAGGGGATTCCTTTCTTTCGATTTTAGACCGAGAGATGAACCTATTCAACAACCAAAGCGGGTCGTTTTCACAAGGCATTTGATAGCCAACGGGATTCATGTTAGATTCATAGAGAATCATGAACGAAAAAGGTGCCGAGATGAGCGATAAGTCAAACTGCTGGGAAATAAAAAGATGTTCAGCCGGACAATACCATAACTGCAGGGCTTATCAGGAGAAGAAACACTGCTGGGAGATTTCAAACCCAAGGGGCTCAAGGAGCCTGCTTCTTTGCCTGCAGCTGGGGTGTCCCGTATATGAGAAGTACATGGAGGAAATAGATTCAGAAATCACCTACAGGTTGACCCTTATGTTTCCGTTTCTCTCAACAATCGAGGAGACAGAAACGAGCACTTAATCCCGCAGCTCCAGGGCTTTTTTCGCTATCTTCGACCAGACTCTTCTGACTTCATTTTTCAACTCTTCAAGACCCTTGTCGTTGTCAATTACCAAATCCGCAAGGCTGAGTCTTTTTTCCTCAGGCACCTGGCTCTTTATCCTCTTGAGAGCTTCCTCCCTGCTCATCCCTCTTTTAGACACGAGCCTTGATAATCTCTCCTCCTCCGATGAAGTGACGACCACGACGAGATCGAAGAGTTTCGCAACGCCCACATCAACTATCAGAGCCGCATCCACAATTGCGACCGGAATGTCTTTCGGTTTCAGGGAAGATGAAAAATCAGTTAACCTCTTTGCTATTTCCTTGAATATGGCGGGATGCGTTATGGCGTTCAGCTTGAGTCTTTTCTCTTCATTCGCAAAGACGACAGCGGCAAGTTTGTTCCGGTCTATATTACCGTATTCATCAAGCACGCCATTGCCGAACTCGGACACGACCTGATCGTACGCCTCGTTTCCCGGAAGAACAACCTCGCGCGCCACTTCGTCAGCGTCGATTGTGAAAGCTCCGAGCCGGCGAAACTCGCGGAGAGCTTCAGACTTACCGGATGCGATTCCCCCGGTAAGTCCCACAATAAGAATTCTTTCGCAGGTAGGACCCCAGACAGATGAGAGACCCAAAGCGGCCTTCCTCAAGCGTCCTCTCTGTTCTTCATGTCGGCAAGAATTGACTCAAGCGATTCTTCCCCGGATGAACCTTCCTTAGATTCAGGAATAACATCATCCCTTACAGATTCGACGTTGCCTTCGCCCTGCTCTTTTAAGATGGAATCCTCTTTCTCGCAAGCCGCCTCATCTGCCTCTTCTGAACGGGGTGCTGGAGATTCTTCGATTTCCGGAGGCTCTGCTTTTGTCTGCTCATCCACATAGTCAGAAGATTCGTTCTTGCTCAAGCGTGAGACTTTGGCTTCAATTTGGTTGTATTCAGCGGCGATCTCGGCTGCGGCAGACATTATCTCCCTGTGCTCATTGCCGGCCTCAAAAACCGCGGCGCTTTCTGAGTTGACCAAACTCTCATCTTGCATCTCGCCGGCCTCAACCAGCTCAGGTTCAGTTGCCATCTCTTTCTGAAGCTCAGCGGGATGCTCCTCGGGCGCAGTGACCTGCTTTTTGCTCAAACTGATCCTTCTGCGCTGGAGATCTATGTCCATTATTCGAACATCGATCTCATCACCGATAGATAGAACTTCCTCGGGCACCTCCACGCGCGACCAGGAGACCTCGGATATGTGGACAAGCCCCTCAACCCCGGGGGCAAGTTCCACAAACGCCCCGAAAGGCACTATCTTTGTGACTTTACCCGTGACAATAGAACCCGGGGGATTCATTCTCGCGAGTTTTTCCCAGGGGTCCTCCTGCGCTTTCTTCATTGACAGGGAAACCCTTTCCCGCTCAACATCGACATCGAGAACCATGACTTCGACTTCGTCGCCTATTTTGAGAATTTCAGACGGGTGGTCAATATGAGTCCAGGACATCTCGGATATATGCACAAGCCCGTCCACGCCGCCCAAGTCCACAAATGCCCCAAAGTTAACGATGCTGCTAACGCATCCCTTCCTTATGAAGCCCTTCTCAAGACTCATCAAAAGTTCTTTTCTTTCATTCGCCTTCTGGTTTTCCAGGTAAGAGCGCCTTGAAAGCACCACGTTATTTCTGTTCTTATCCAGCTCAATGATCTTGGCTTCGAGTCTCTTTCCGAGATACTGGTTAAGGTCTCTTACCCTTCTCATCTCAATCAGTGAAGCCGGTAGGAACCCCCTAAGACCTACATCAAGTATCAGGCCACCTTTTACAACCTCGATGACTTCGCCTTCAACAATCCCATCCTGCTCTTTGATTTTCTCGATACTGCCCCAGGCTCGCTCGTACTGAGCCCTTTTCTTTGACAGAATAAGCCTGCCTTCCTTGTCTTCCTTTTGCAAAACGAGCGCTTCAAGCTGATCTCCAGGAGAGACTATATCGGAGGGTTTTACGTCATACCTTATTGAAAGTTCCCTGGCTGGAATAACTCCTTCCGATTTGTAGCCTATATCGACAAGGACCTCCTCCTTGTCAACCTTAACCACAGTGCCGGCTACGATATCTCCCTCATTGAATTCTTTTATCGTCCCGTCGTAATCGGGGACTTCCACTCCCTCGGCTGGATCCAAACCGAGACTTGCGAGGCACTTCATCATGCCTTCGCTGTAACCAATTTCGTCTGTCGTACCCGGATGATTTCCCGTACTCTTCGATTCATCCTGCATCTTATTCTTTCCCCCAAACATTTTTTTGTGATGTTATGTTTAGCATAACTGCTTAATAACTACAAGTGATAGCATACCAGAACGGTTATACACTTAAGAAAAGTGGGGACGTATGACAACGGGCAGCCTGGCAAACTCGAAGCGTCTTTTTCTTTGGAATGCAGCATTCTGACAGCTGGTTTTTCCTAATAGAAGCCTTGCTCAAATGTAGAAGATTCGGCGGATTATACTTACAATAAGGATGAGATCCAGCAGCGCTGAAGCCGGGATAACTGTTTCCAAGCGTTAATTGGTCTTTCCGATTTCACAAAGGCAAGATAAATCGCCCGGAAAACTCTATGGCTATTTTGCCTCTCCCCAATTGTCGTAAATTCCAAGATCAACTTTCAGAGGGACGCGAAGGTCAAGCACTGAAGACATGAGAGACGATACCATATCCTTGAGCTCTTCAGCCTCGTCGGGACTAACCTCGAATATCAATTCATCATGGATCTGGAGAATCATTCTGCTTTTTAACTTTCTCATCTTCAATTCTGCGGAGACATCCACCATCGCCTTCTTGATGATATCTGCGGCGGTCCCCTGAAGCGGCGTGTTAATGGCGAGCCTTTCCCCGAGTTCCCTCGTTTGTTTGTTGGAACTGGAAAGCTCCTTGACGTAACGTCTTCTTCCCAGGAGCGTCTCCGTGTAGCCTTTTTCCGCCGCTTCCTGGATACACCTCTCCCGATAACGCTTGACCCCCTCGTATTTCTGGAAATACCTGTTGATATATTCCATTGCGTCCTCTCTGCTCATTCCCATTCGCGAGGAAAGCCCGTAAAACCCCATCCCGTAAACAACGCCGAAGTTCACCACTTTAGCCATCCTGCGCAGTTCAGGAGTGACCTGATCAGTCGACACACCGAACAGGCTCGCGGCCGTTTCGGTATGAATATCAGCGTCCCTCGCGAAGGCTTCAAGCAAAAGAGAGTCTTCGGACATATGGGCAAGAACTCTAAGCTCGATCTGGGAGTAGTCAGCCACAAGCAGTTTCCATCCTTCCTCTCCGGGGATGAAAGCCCTTCTTATTTTCTTGCCAAGTTCAGTCCTGACAGGGATATTCTGTAGATTCGGGTTGCTCGATGATATTCTTCCGGTGGCCGTTGCCGTTTGATTAAAAGAACAGTGTATCCTGCCGGTAGCCGGGCAAATAAGCTGGGGAAGAACGTCAAAATAAGTTGATTTAAGTTTAGAAATTTCCCTGTGTTCAATTATCTTTTCCGCCACGGGGTGGTACGGTTTTAAGGTTTCCAGCACCGACGAATCTGTCGAGTAGCCAGTCTTCGTTTTCTTTACCGGCGGTAAACCCAACTCCTCGAAGAGCACTTCCCCGAGCTGCTTCGGAGAACCAACGTTAAACTCATGTCCCACGAGTTCGAATATCTCTTTCTCAAGAGCTTCAAGACTACTCTGGGCTTCCGCCGATAGGCTCTTTAAAATGTCAGCATCAACAGCCACGCCGTTCTTCTCCATGTCCGCAAGCACGAGCATGAGCGGCATCTCTATGTCCTTAAACAGATCAAGCATTGCATCTTGCTGAAGTTTCTGGCATAAAGGTTTTCTCAAATAGTAAATGTTTACGGCTTCAGAAGCGGTACGGGTTACGTCTTGCACCTGATTGACATCAAGCAGGCTCGCCTGCTCCGGTTCGGGATATTGTCTTCCCCTGACAGCAAGTCGCTTTCCAACATTGTTTTCCCAGAGGTTCCATAGATGATAGGTACCAAGCGATGGGTTTAAGAGATACGCTGCTATTGCGGTATCAAAGCCGAGGTTGGAGAATTCGATACCCTTTTTTGAAAGAGCCTCGATGATACCTTTGCCGTCGTGCACAACCTTCTCGTTATGAGAGGAAAGGACCTTTTTTACGAAACCAATAGATTGTTCATCATCCTCATCAAATGGTATGACAATGGCTTTATCCCCGGAAAAAAAAGCGATAGATTCTATCTGAATATCACAGTATCCCTTATTTTCGGTCTTGCCCGAGACGCTAATATGAATCTCATTCTCTAAAGCCTTCTGGAACTCCTTTCTGCACTCCGGGTCGGTTCCGTCCAAGATTTCAAACTCGACTGTTTCTTTTGCGGTTGTCCTGTCTTCATGGTCAGCTTCTTTCGTGAATTCCAAAAACCGCTTTATTAACGACTTGAACTCGAGGGAGTCCATCTTATCGATGACGCTCTCCTTATCCCATTGTCCGAGCCTCAAAGAATCGAGATCCACGTCAATTGGAACACAGCGGTCGATCACGGCGAGCTTCCTCGAAAGAAAAGCCATTTCCCTGTTGTTTTCGATCGACTCCCTTCTCTTCGCTCCGCCAATCTTGTCAAGATTTTCATAAAGGTCTTCAAGCGAGCCGAATTTGCTTATGAGTTCCTGCGCTCCCTTATCGCCAATTCCCGGTACTCCGGGAATATTGTCTGAAGGGTCTCCCTTTAGACCGACGATATCCGGAATCTTTTCGGGGGGGACACCATATTTCTTAATGACCTTTTCTACCCCATAAGCTTTTACCTCTGAAATCCCCTTCTCGGTCAATAAGACTTTGACACGCTCTCCCACAAGCTGAAGAGCGTCCCTGTCACCGGTGACGATGACCGCCTGCCCCTCTGAGTCAGATATCTTTTTCGAGAGCGTTCCAATGATGTCGTCAGCTTCGTAACCCTCAAGTTGGACAACGGGAATTCCCAGCGCTTCAAGCAGTTCGACAATCAGCGAAATTTGGCTTCTCAACTCATCGGGCATCGGGGGTCTTTGCGCTTTATACTCGGGAAATTCGGCTGTCCTTTTAAGTTCCGCCCGCGGTCCGTCCAACGCCACGATCACAGCGTCAGGTTCTTCCTCAGTCATAACCTTGAAAAGCATGTTCATAAAACCGTAGACGGCGTTCGTTGGTTGTCCTTCCGTTGTCGTAAGAGTTTGCGGCAAAGCGAAGAATGCCCTGTAGGCTAATCCATGCCCGTCAATCAAAACGTAGTTCTTGCCCATTTAAACGTTCACCCTTTCAAAATCAACGTTTTTGTAAATATGCGAGTCGATGAAAATTATCAGCCGTTTTGAAATCCAGCCTGTCGCATCACGGTCAGAGATTTCGAGCAAACAAAAGGTCGATCCCAAAGCGCGTCCCGAACAATCCGTTGCCCGCACATCGTCTCATGCGGGACCGCTTTTTTGGATTGACAATTAGAACATGTCCGCGAAAGCCTCTCATTTTTCAATAATAAAATATAACCCTTATTTGAGCGCAAAAACGGATAAAGGTTGCCAACATGCGATCGGAAAATAAAAATGGAAAGCGGCACTCATGATTATTCACACTTATTCACAGCCGTTGGTATAATTTTCATCAGATAAAAACATACCACCGCTTAAGCCGAAGTGGCGGAATGGGTAGACGCGCTGGTCTCAAAAACCAGTGGGGAAAAACCCCGTGCCGGTTCGAATCCGGCCTTCGGCACCAAAGACCTGAGCCTTTTGCTTTTATTCTCTTGGGCAAACCATCCGCAGACCTGAAACTCCCAGGCGTGTTCAGAGTGGCGAAGTCAGTCCGTTTTCTGCTTCTTTTCATTTTCTCCTGACAAGGCTGGAAGCGCTTGGATTATTAGTATACCGATAATCGGTAAGAAGAAACCTATTATGAACCACGCCTGGTAATTTCTCTTCTTGCGAGCCGCAACAGCCCCTGTCCAGGTCCCCGAAATTACGGCAATAAGCAGACCGGCAAACATCACATAGGTGAGTTTGCTGCTCCATGGAACGAGAGGTTCTCTTGCAAAGAATAAAGCTATCGAAAGGATCCTAAGCATTTCTTACCTCCGGGAAGAAGATACCAGGGATGAATTCTAACAGAAATGGACGAACAATAGGATTTGGATGATTCCCTTAGGGTTATGAAACTCTCTTACAAACCCAAACCCGTGGTGGCTCTCTTCTCTCCGAGCCAACCAGCTATAATGCCTGTGGGCAAAAACAAACAGATTATGAGAACGAGGTTCGCTGTGGACAGTGAAACCATAATGTCAAAACCGCCTGTGACCATCCATCTTATAACACCATAAACAAGAGGCCTGAAGACCAATGACCATATGAGAACAGTGACGGCACCGAATAGCCAACCGTATCTTTCAATCCTGTAGCCTGAAACGTAACCGCATACAAAAGCGGGTATTATCAATGGAATAAGATAATAAACACGAGAGAGCGTTATTTCACCTCGCAGAAGAGCACCAAAGCCCAAAGCGGAAAATACCCATTCAAGTAATACTGACACCGCAGTCGCGATAAGGGCGGTGATCGCACAATCGCGGATTACCTTTTCAGCACTGATTCTCGGCACGTAGCGACCTTGCGAGATAGTCTTGGAAGCGAGCGCACCATCAGGCGAACTTACCGCCAGACCACGGGGCCTCAAATTTCCGTGAGGATGAAATTCAGATGGAGACCACCCCCCCAAATGGTAAGCCTCCGATGGGGCTCTCGTTTGAGGTTGCTTATTCGGTGCGGCCTCGATCTTGAAGCTTGAGGGGTACTCGGTGAGAAAACCCTCGTTTCCTTTATCCACAATTGCGTATTCAGGGCTTTCAAATCCAAGAACGCTCAAACACAGATTGCAAAAAGTCGCATCGTCTGAATTTTCTGCATCGCAATTAGGGCAACGTTTCATACGTTTCTCTTTGCCGTATACATTAATTTTAACCGATAGCTATGACGAAAAGAAATCATTATCCAAGCCCGCTTTTCAAATCAGTCAAAAACGAGCGATGGCACAAGTCATTCAATATAAATATCGGCACCCGGGCGCGCAAATATAAGCGTCGGGTGCCGAGTTAAGGCTCTATGGATTATTCTGATTATCAGTCAATCAATTTTCCGTCAAGAAACTCCTGATAACCGCCAAGGTCAAGCAATCCGTGGCCGCTCAAGTTGAACAAAATAGTCTTGCTTTCACCCGATTCACGGCACTTTATCGCCTCGTCAATCGCACACTTGACCGCGTGAGCAGTCTCAGGCGCCACCACCAAACCTTCTATCCGCGCAAACTGAACGGCAGCCTCGAATATTTTGGTCTGCGGGTAAGCGACCGCCTCGATATATCCCTCCTTAACGAGAAGGGAAAGAATCGGGGCATCCCCATGATAGCGCAACCCACCCGCGTGAATGGGCGAAGGAATGAACTTGTGACCGAGAGTGTACATCTTTATGAGCGGAGTGGTTTCAGCCTGATCTCCGAAATCGTACTCATACTTCCCTTCCGTGAGAGTGGGACAGGAAACGGGCTCGACCGCGATCGCCCTCAAATCCTTGCCGCCGAACTTGTCAGCCATGAAGGGGAAAACGATTCCGGAGAAATTACTTCCGCCGCCAACGCAGCCTATGATTATATCAGGGTATTCTCCTATCTTCTCCATCTGCTTATTTGCCTCAAGACCGACGATTGTTTGGTGCAGACAAACGTGATTGAGAACGCTTCCGAGCGAATACTTCGTATCCTCACGCCCCATCGCGGCTTCGACAGCCTCGCTGATAGCTATCCCCAAACTACCAGGGCTATCGGGATCATCTCTTAGAACCGCGCGTCCTGCTTCAGTTCTGTCAGTCGGACTTGCGTAAACGTTTGCTCCCCACGTCTCCATGAGTGTTCTTCTGTAAGGCTTTTGATGGTAGCTGACTTTCACCATGAATACGTCAAGTTCCAGGCCGAAGAGCTTGCATCCGAGAGCAAGGGCGCTTCCCCATTGCCCCGCGCCGGTTTCCGTGGTGAGTTTCTTGACGCCTTCTTTTTTGTTGAAGTAAGCCTGAGCTATCGCTGTGTTTGGTTTATGACTTCCGGCAGGGCTTAGTGCCTCGTTTTTGTAGAAGATTTTGGCCGGAGTCTCCAGAGCCTTCTCAAGTCTTAGCGCTCTTTGAAGAGGCGTGGGTCGGTAAAGCCGATAAACCGCTTTTACCTCTTCCGGAATCTCGATAAACCTCTCAGTGCTCACCTCCTGCTCAATGAGCGCCATGGGAAACAGCGGGGCAAGGTCTTCGGGACGGCACGGCTCCTTTGTGGCTGGATGTAGGGGCGGCGGAAGAGGTACTGGTAGATCCGCGCAAATGTTGTACCACGCCTCCGGCATCTCCTTCTCCTCGAGGATTACTCTGGTTGGGACTCTCGTCTCTGCCATTTCCATCACCCTTTCCTTGTCCTTTATTAAACTAAAGACCCGGTCCGCGACCGGGTCTTCTTATATAAAAAGGCCGCAGACGATCCTTTTAAGGAGCCCCACGGCCTTTAAAAAACAAAAGCCTGTGGAACCCCCTTCAGGGGAACCACCAACCGAACACATCGTGTATTTTCTTTCCTGCCAACAATTTCTTGGTCATAGTGAAAAAGAATATACGATAAGATTAAACGATTTTCAAGTACAAAATTTGGAATTCCGCAATTTTAACCTTAATGCCTCAAGGTAAGGCATCAAAACTGCGGTTTTTTGCTCATCCGCAGCCTTTGTTAGCACATATTTGCTTTATCGAGGATATCACCTCTTCTACTGTCATGTTCGTCGTATCTATGATTATCGCGCCATCGGGTATTCTCAAAGGACTTGCGCTTCTCGAGGAGTCGATTGAGTCTCTCATCTCAATTTCTTTCTCGACCTCCTCAATCGTTACATCTTTGCTTTTCTCTATAAGCTCAATGTATCTTCTCCGGACCCTTTCTTGCTTCAGTGCGTCCAAGAATATTTTCACGCACGCATCCGGAAAGACGGTTGAACCCATATCCCGACCCTCAGCAACTACTCCCCCAGCTAAAGCCATATTACGCTGTGCCCTGACCATCTGGGCTCTCACTTCCGGAACGGCAGAGACAGGTGATACGAACTTCCCAACATCGGCGCTTCTGATTTCTTCGGTGATGTCTCTTGAGCCGAAAAGTATTCTCACGCGGTCCCCTTTTTCCATTACTATTCTTAAATTGTTGCCAATCAGCTCGGCGACGGACGCGAGTTTTTCTATCTCTGATATGCCAATTCCTCGCTCCAAAGTAAGGAGCGTCACCGCCCTGTACATCGCGCCGCTGTCCAAAAGCTGCAATCCCATCTCGTATGCAAGACGCCGCGCGACCGTACTTTTTCCAGATGCCGCCGGACCATCTATGGTTATGACAAACCCCTTACTCAAAGTGTCTCCACCTCAACTCCCAGCGGGGAAAATCTGGATTCGAAATCCGGAAATGAAACCCGTGTCCACTCCCAGTCATTTATGACTGTTGTCCCTTTTGCCACCAGAGCGGCCACCGCAAACATCATAGCAAGCCTGTGGTCTTTATGCGGGAAAACCTCGCATCCGTTAAGCTTGGATGGTCCCCGGATCAGCATTCCATCCGGGGTCTCCTCGATTCGAGCCCCCATCCGCTTGAGCCCTTCCACAGTAACGCTGATTCTGTCTGACTCCTTGTGTCTGAGTTCGCCGGCTCCCCATATTCTTGTTGTACCCTCTGCCTGAGAAGCAAGCAACGCGAGAAGTGGTATCTCGTCAATCGATTTTGCGACATCCTCAGGTCCTATTTCGACAGCTTTCAAGTTTGAGTGCGACGCTTTTATACTGCCCGTAGGCTCAAAATACTCAGGATTAGAGATTTCCAAAGTACATCTTCCGTTCATTCTCTCCACAAGCGAGAGAAATCCGGTCCTTGTGGGGTTAAGTCCAACGTCAGATATCTCAATTTCAGACCCGGGCGTGATAAGCGCTGCAGAGATGAAAAAAGCGGCCGATGAAAAATCCCCAGGAACCTCAATTTCTGCGGGTTTCAACACAGAAGGTTCTACAGTGACCTTGTTTCCATCGACAATGATTTTTGCACCCATATGCCGAAGCATTCTTTCGGTATGGTCCCTGGTCTTCACCTTCTCCCTGACGACAGTTTTGCCCTCCGCCCTCAAACCAGCAATCAGTATCGCTGATTTCACTTGAGCGCTCGCGACCGGGGGGCTATAATCTATTCCTTTAAGCTTCGCTCCTTTGACCTTCAACGGAGGGATACCCGAATCACCCGATGCGATTATCTTCGCGCCCATCAAATTGAGCGGTTCTATGATCCTCATCATTGGGCGACGAAGAAGACTTTCATCACCGGTAAAAGTAATTTCGACCCCTTCCATAGAAGCAAGGGCGCCCGACAGAAGCCTCATTGTAGTTGCGGAGTTCCCCGCATCGAGGGTTATGCCTTTTGCTGAAAATCCTTTGGCACCCGCACCAACAATTTCGAGGGTTTCATCTTTACTGTACACTTTAACGCCGAGTTTCTGAATGCATCTGAGCGTGCTCGCGCAATCTTGTGACTGGCTGTAACCGCGCACTATGCACTTCCCTTCGCTCAAAGCTGAAAGGATCGCGGCCCGATGTGAGATTGACTTATCGAAAGGCACAGTAACCTTGCCGCTGAGAGATTCGACGTTTCTGACATAGCATTTCATATTTTCCCCTGCTTCCGTTAAAAATGCTTGGTTTTATCTTTTTTAACAAGAAACGCAAGTGTCCGGCTTTTAAAGAGCATAAAGCCGCGGTAATCTGAAACACAACCACGTTAGAGCCCGCGGAATCTGAGATTCTGCACGCGCTTATGACTTACGAACAGTGGGGATAAACCCGAGCACCTCTATCTGACGAGCAGCTTTTTTCGCGTTCTCTTCGCCCAATATCTTAAGCGTTAATATCCCAGTCTCCCCCAGTAGAGGGTGAGCGATTGAGATATCCTCTATGTTCACCCCGGCGCTTCCGACCGCTGTTGTCACACCGCTTATCACGCCCGGCCTATCCGGAACGGGAATGGAAACCTCATATAAATCGGATATCTCCCGACCTGCCTTGATTGAGATTTCAATACGCGACTTTCTCGCTTTCTCGAATTTTTCTCTCAGCGACTCGTAATCTTCTTCCTCAAGAATTCTCACTAAATCTAATATCCTTGAAGAGTAGTCCTCAAGCCTTTTAATAATGAAATCCCTGTTGGCCATGCAGATATCTATCCACAACTCAGGCTTGCTCGCTGCTATTCTCGTCATATCCCTAAATCCGCCCGCTACAATCGTGAATAGGTTCTCCATGGATTTCCGCTCGTCGGCCGCCATATCCATGAGCAGAAGGGAAATTAGATGCGGAACGTGGCTTATGGTAGCCATTGCTCTGTCGTGAGATACGGGGTCCATCGAAAGAACCCGCGCGCCCATTTTTGTCAGCAACGCATGTAGTCTCCGAAAAGAGTCGGTGTGGGTTCTTTCCGTTGGAGTGAGAATGTAGTATGAGTCTTTGTACAGATCGGGCCTAGCGGATTCGACCCCCGATTGCTCGGAGCCCGTCATCGGGTGTCCCCCGATATAATGTATTTTTTCTGTACAAAGTTTTTCCATCTCGGTTACGAGCTTCACTTTCGCCGAGCCAATATCCGTTACCACCACTCCATCTTTCAGCGAGTCTCGAATCTCGCGGAAAACGCTCACAACTGAACCCACAGGTGTTGCGATGACCAGAAGGTCGCAGTCAGCCGCAGCTTCTACAGGGTTTTCACAAACCTCGTCGGCTACCTGGAGCTCCAACGCTTTTTGTCTTGTCTGGGGGGAGATGTCATAGCAGGAGACGTGCTCGGCAAGCCTTTCGGCTTTTAGCGCAAGGGCGAAGGAGCCGCCCATCATTCCGGTACCGATAACCGCCACCTTGCCAAACTCGTGAAGCATGAGCAGCGTTCCTGTCTCAAATGCCGGACTAAATAACCCTGCCAACAGCAGGGGCAAGCTTCTTTAAATCTTCCATCATGCGCTCAAACTCGTTGAAGTCCAGAGCTTGCGGTCCGTCGCATAGGGCGGTCTTGGGATCAGGATGAATTTCAACCATGACTCCATCCGCTCCAGCCGCCAAAGCCGCTTTCGCCAGATCAGCTATGATCTCTCTTTTCCCGGTGGCGTGACTCGGGTCAACTATAACCGGCAAATGGCTCAAGCGCTTAATGATAGGAACGGAACTCAAATCCAGGGTATTCCTTGTAGCAGTCTCGAAAGTCCTTATCCCTCTTTCGCAAAGAATCACGTTGCGGTTACCCCCTCTAACTATGTACTCGGCCGCCATCAGCCACTCTTCAACGGTCGCCGACATGCCTCTTTTAAGCATGACAGGCTTTTGCTGCATCCCCACTTCCCTCAAAAGAAGAAAGTTCTGCATATTCCTCGCGCCTATTTGAAGCATGTCCACATAATTGGCTACCATTACAACGTGTCTTACGTCCAAAACTTCTGTAACCACTGGAAGTCCGGTGATTGATTTAGCCCTGTTCAGAAGCCTTAAGCCCTCCTCGCCCAACCCCTGAAATGAGTAAGGTGATGTTCTCGGTTTAAAAGCGCCGCCACGCAACATCGCGGCGCCGGCACCGCTGACTTTTCTGGCGCAGGTCATCAACTGGTCCTCGCTCTCGATCGCGCAAGGACCCGCGATCACGCAGAATTGCTCTGAGCCGAACTTGGCGGGACCCACCTCAACAACCGTATTTTCGGGATGGAATTCTCTGCTAACTAGTTTGTAAGGTTTCATCACGGGCATGACTTTCTCCACGCCCGGCATTGCAGCCATGGGTAACTGGTCGATCTTCTCTTCGTCTCCAATCACGCCGATGATGGTGCGGAACTCGCCCTTTGAGAGGTGAGCCTCCAGCCCAGATTCGTGAATCTTGTCAATGACGCTTTGTATCTCCTCTTCGGTAGCGTCGCTTTTCATGACCACAATCATTTTTTACACCCCTCTTTTGGTAAGCTTTAGCGCGCCCCTTTATTGTTGATTACTCGGGTAAGTCCGTTCTCAACTGCCTGGCTTCTTTGAGATAGACATGTCTTAGTTGTTCTCTTGCCTTTTCTGTATAAATGAGCATCATTGCTCTCACAATCATGGGAATGGAACCCTCAACCGCGATTTCGCGCGCACACATGACAGGTATATGGCTCAGACCTATTTTCCTCATGGCGGCGGCAGGAAATTCAGCGCTAATGTCTTCTGTTGCGGTGAAGAATACAAAGATTATGTCATCAGTTGCGACATCATTTCTGTCCAGCATCTCCTCGAGAAGTTCAGCGGTGGCGCGGATGACATCGTCCTTCGTGTTTGAGTCAACGCTTACGGCTCCCCTTAAAGCCCGAACTCTCATTTTACCTCCTCTTTTTCGTTCGAACCTCAGACATCAATCCCTGTTGCTCTGTAGAGCATTTTGACCTCTTCGGGGGTAAGCTCCCTTATTTCACCCGTCTTCAGTGAGCCGATATGTATCGAGTCGATCCTAACCCTGCTCAGTTCGTATACCTTGTATCCGAGTTGAGCAAACGATCTTCGTATTTGCCTTTTTCTTCCTGTATAAATGACCATTTTCACAAGAGCGCGTCTGCCCCTGACCGCCACAACCGAGACCTCAGCGGGACCCGTATTGCCTTCCTCGAGGTCAACCCCTTTTCGCAGAACCGAGACATCTTTTGGAGTGAGAACTGGCTCAATTTCAATCAGATACTCCCTGGGAACTCCGTAACGCGGATGTGTTACTCTATTTGCCAGAAATCCGTCGTTTGTTAAAAGTATAAGCCCGCCGGAATCCATGTCCAGCCTTCCGACCGGAAAAAGCCTGAAACGCTCACGGATGTGTTCGGGAACAAAATCCATGACCGTCTTTCGCCGATGAGAGTCAAATGTTGCCGTAATCACCCCCCTCGGTTTATTTAATATCAAATACTTTCGCTCGCAAGTCTTATCAATAGGTATTCCGTCTATTCTAATGTCATCCTTGTCCCATGAGGCTTTATCTCCAAGAACAGCCTTTTTGCCGTTGACCGTGACTCTTCCCTGTGCGATCAACGCTTCGCTGGCTCTTCTTGAGGCGATGTCCGCCCTAGCGAGTATCTTTTGTATCCTCTCCTTCTTCTCCACTCTCAGACCGCATTCCTCCATCAGATATTTCCTGGGAGAAAACTCGGCGGATTTTAGCAACCGTTTCATCATCCGGTGCGAAGGATTCCAGATCCGGCAGGTCATCGATGGAATTTAACCCGAAACGTTCAAGAAACTTTCTTGTTGTAGAGTAGAGAACTGGAGAGCCGGGACCAGTTCCCCTTCCAACCGGCTCAATAAGACCCCTGTCTTCAAGTGTTTTCATGACTCCCTCAGATTGCACACCTCTTATCTCTGAGACGGTTGACCTGCTTACTGGTTGCAGATATGCGACTATAGCCATTGTTTCCAAAGCTGCCTTTGTCAGTCTCGGATTGTACTGATGCCTTATGAGTTTGGAGACATACTGCGATACCTCTTTTTTTGTGTAAATTCCGAAACCGCCAGCCACTTCTCGAATCACCAGCCCGCTTGTGGGGCTGTCATAGTTCTCAGATAGTTTATTTACAATCTCCCGGACAGCGCCCGGTTCAAAACCGGTAATTTCACTGATTTGACCCACCGATAAGGGCTGCGCAGAAACAAAGAGAAGAGCCTCGATAACGCTTATCTTCTCGGGTTCGCCATACCTTTCGGGCTCTAAACGTTCTTGCATGGACGATGAATCGTCTTTGGATACAACTGAATCTTTACCACTACCGGGAAGCGGGCCGACTTCTCCGGATGACGCTTGCGGGAAATCGGCCTTTACGGTTTTCGATTCGCCGCTTTCATTCCAACATCCAAGAGATTCAGAGTTTTTCGTATTTTCGATATTTTTCTTATCTTCCGCACTCGTATCCATATTCGCTACCCGCCATTCCTCAAAAGACACATACTAAAAATCTACGAACCGGCAAAACTACCATCCTGGCATTGCGTGTCAGCAACCAGGCGTTATTCTGAACTGGTCTTTTCCATTCCTGCATTCTCAAATTTATCCGTATCGCGCGCGGAAATCTCTATCTCGCCGAAGATTTTTGGCTGTCTTAAGGAAACCTCTCCATTTTTAAACAGTTCCAGCAGCGCCAGAAACGCGGCTATTACCTCTATTTTTGATCCAAGGTCTCTGGTAATCTCGGTGAAATTCGTAACGGGCTTTGCTCTTAAGATTTTCCGTATTTTATTTATGTGTTCAGCAATCGAAACCCTGATCGGGGCGATATACGAAGTATCGACAACCGCGCTCAAGTTTTCGCAAAGCAAATCCATCAGCGCAGATGCCAGCCTTTCCGGCGAAATCCCTTCGAACGGGTCAGGATAAAGGTGGGAATAAGTGGATTCAAGCTCTCTCATGCTGGAAAAGCTCAAACCGTGTTCCGCGTATTGCGCCTCGAGCCAATCGGCCGCGTTCCTGAACTTCGTGTAGTTTATCAACTTCTCGGCAAGCTCGCTTGAGGCCGTCTGGGCTTCCTCGTCGAGGCTTTCACCGTCCTCGGGCTTTATAAGCGCTTTCGCTTTTATAAGCAAAAGCGTGGCGGCAATGAGGAGGAACTCCGTTGCCGACTCGAGATCAAGCCTATCCGCAGACCTGATATGCGCTATGTATGACTCGGTAATATCTGCAAGCGGAACGTCGCAGATATCAAGCTCTTTACGGAGTATCAGCTGTAGAAGAAGGTCAAAGGGCCCTTCGAAAACTTCAATCTTAACATCGAAGCTCAAACGGCAGACCTCCTCAAACCCTCGCTATCTTGACCGATCTTCTGACCTCTTCGAGAGTCTCGCTCGCGATCAGCTTCACCTTTTTAGCGCCGTCCGATAGTATTTGTGCTACAACCGATTCATCGCTATATAGAGTTTTTCTCCTTTCTTTGAATGGGGAAAGGTCATCGGCGATCACTTTTGCAATCTCATCTTTGCAAGCAGTGCAGCCTATTTTTGCCATCCTGCATTCCCGAGCTCTTTCCTCAGAAGATACCATGTTCGGGTAAGCCCGATACAGGTCAAAGACCGAGCAGACCTCGGGATGACCCTTATCGCTGCGTCTGACCCGCGCCGGGTCTGTTATCATCTTCCTGACCTTCTGGCGGATTACCTCCTCCTCGTCCATCAAATCGATATAGTTGCCGTAACTTTTTGACATCTTCCTGCCGTCCGTACCTGGTATCCTCGGTACTTTGGAGAGAATCGGTCTGGGCTCGGGAAAAATAGAACCATACAGCATGTTGAACTTTCTTGCAATTTCCCTTGTCAGTTCCAGATGCGGAATCTGGTCCTCCCCGACCGGAACTTCCTCTCCCTTCACGATTAGGATGTCGGCGGCCATTAAAACTGGATACCCAAGAAATCCGTATGTGTTCACAACGCGTTCGTCGAGCTCTCTGAGCTGCTGTTTGTAAGTTGGGCATCTTTCAAGTTCCCCGAGCGATATTATCATTGAGAAGTAAAGCATCAATTCGGGTATGGCTTGAATATCAGATTGTCGGTAAATGGTGCAAACTCCTGGGTCCAGACCCGCGGCAAGCCAGTCAAGAACCATCTCTTGGGTGTAAGTCCAAAGCATAGAGGTATCTCTGTATTCAGTCGTCAAAGCATGCCAGTCAGCAACGAAGAAATAGCAATCCCGCATCTTTTGTAAGTTTGTCATAACCTTCAGGTTGCCGTGATAGTGACCGAGGTGGAGCCTGCCGCTCGGTCGGTACCCGCTCACAACCCTTCCAGTCCCGCTTTCCAATTCATACACCTCTCTGAGCGTTGACTTGAAATTGAAAGCTTACAGAAACGCAAAACATGATTTATGATTCACGGTATGGCTAAAGCGCGAAACTAACAGGCCCGAAAATAACCCGCTCGATTAACGAGAAAATAGGGTTCATCCAGCTGAAAAACACACCGCCGAGAAGGTAGATAAACAAAATGATTATCAAAAAACCGTATCTGCTAATCTGATTGTAAGCCCTCCTCGCGTCGGGGGGAAGAAAGTATGACAAGACGTGAGAGCCGTCCAGCGGCGGCACGGGAATAAGGTTAAAAAACCCGAGAACGACGTTTATTACAGCTATGTAAAATAAGAGTTCAAAAAGATTGACCCACCCTCCGCTTCCGGATATGTTCGCAACACCTTGCGGCGCATAGAAACTCAAATTGAAGACAACTCTTAATAGCAAAGCCAGCAGGGAGATAAACAACGCAATCGCGAAGTTCGTGAGCGGGCCGGAAAGAGCTATTAACATCATATCCCTTCTGGGTTTTCTCAAGAAAAACGGGTTTACCGGCACAGGTTTAGCGTAGGCGAAAGCAAATCTGCCTCCGCTGAGCACCAGAAGCAGGATCGGCATGAGAAGTGTCCCAATCGGATCAACATGAGCAATAGGGTTTAGGGTAAGTCTTCCCGCGTTTCTTGCCGTGGGATCACCCCTTAGGTCCGCGATCTTTCCGTGCATGTACTCATGGAAAATCGCCCCGATTATCAGGCCTATAAGGAAATATGTCGTTCTTCTCCAGTCCATTTAACGCGCTCCAGCAGTTTTGAAAGTGAATTATCACATAATTCTCTCACATTCAAACCAATCCTCTTCTCACAGCCATGAAAGAATACAAGAATCAGCTTGGTTTAGAAAGTGAGGATATCCGTTAAACCAAGGAGTGGTCTGCGCCTAAGCTCTCGGGTGCGCTCTTCTGTAAACTTCTCTTAAGTGACTTGTAGTCACGTGGGTGTAAATCTGTGTTGTGGAAACACTTGAATGCCCGAGCAGCTCCTGAACCACAACAAGGTTTGCGCCGCATTCGAGAAGATGCGTGGCAAAGCTATGCCTCAATATATGTGGGGTTACGACATCGCCAAGCCCACATGACTCGGAGTGTTTTTTGATTATTTTCCAGCACCCCTGCCTTGTCAGACGCCCTCCCCTCGCGTTCAAGAAGAGAGCCTGCTGTTTTGAGCTCCGTGCAAGCCTCGGTCTTGATTCTTGAAGATACTTTTTTAATGCTTCTTGAGCCTTCCTGCCAAAAGGAACGATTCTGTACTTACCCCCTTTTCCTTTGAGGAAAACCATTCTCTCGTCCAAATCAACGCTTGAGAGGTTCAGTGAAACAAGCTCTGATATCCTCATGCCCGTAGCGTATAAGAACTCAAGGATAGCTCTGTCTCGAACGCCAGTATCGTCCAGCGGAGGAGCGCTTAGCAGCTCTTCCATCTGGGTCATGGTAAGAACCTTGGGAATGCGTCTCGGTATCTTTCTGGATGGCAGACTTCCCGTTGGGTCGGAAGGCGCGTAACCGTGGGTGACAAGAAACTTGTGATATGAGCGAATGGCGCTTGTCATCTGCGCAATGGAACTCGCTGAATAGCCTTTCTCTCCTGTGCTTGTGAGCGTTCCGAGGTAAGATTCGACACAAATCCTGTCGATATCTTTCAGCCTGGCAATGTTTCTCGAATCGAGATATTCAAGATAGCGGACTACCGCTCTTCTGTAAGCCTCGATGGTGTTTTCCGACAAGCCACGCTCAACTCTCAAATAGTTGAGAAAATCCCGCGCCGACTCGATAAGCTCGCCGTTGCCCGATTTTTTTATTTCCATTCCCTTTCAGTAAAAAGCAAAAACATAATTTTCGTTCCCAATGGAGACTCAAAGGATTAGTAACGCGAATCTGTCAAACTTCCGTGCTAAGCGCTATCCTCCAAGACAAGCCATGTGAGCGCTATGCCAATTATGCTTTTTGCGTCCCTTAGCTCTCCGGAGGAAATCATTTCCATCAGTTTTCCGATCGGATGCGTCTCTATTTTGAGAAATTCGTCGGCGTCAGATTCGCCTTCCTCAGGCTCCAATTGCCTGGCAAGGTACAGAAAAAACCTTTCATCGCTGTATCCCGGAGAATTGTAAAATTCTGCCAATTTAATGAGTTCTTTTGGTCTCATGCATATTTCCTCAATAAGTTCCCTTAGCGCGCACTCCTCAGGTGGTTCGCTCCAGTCAAGCTTACCCGCGGGGATTTCTAACAGCTCATCATCAACAGCATTCCTGTACTGCCTGACCATGATGACGCTATTGTTTTCAAGGAGCGGGACTACACCCACCGCGCCCGGATGCTCGACCCTGTCCCAAAGCGTGATCCTACCGTCCGGCAGCATCACTTTGTCGCGATACACGCTGATAATCTTTCCCTCATATACCTTTTCACTTTCGCTTATCATCGCACTCTCCGTTCGCTTTACTTTGCGGGTCTGACATTGCATCAGAGGCGAGAATCCCCGCGGCGCCGGCCGCCATGAAGAACTCAGGATCATCATCCAGTCCCCTGCCCATGGAACTGGGCTTCAGGTCGCACTCCTTGAGGAGGTCCAAGACGAGCGAGCAGTCAACTTCGCGAACTTCGTGCCGCGATTTTATTCCGGAATCCTCCAGTTGTGACATGATGATTTTTCGGCGATCGTCTTCAAGTTTCGGAACCCCCACAAACGCGCGCGCCAGTGACATCACGCTCAGGACAGAAATACTGTGATGACTAACCCCTCTGTGCCGGGACCGCGGATCGGCAAAAGATATCCTCAGTATCCCGATCGGTTTACCTCCGAGCGCCCAAGCGCAATTTATTATGTCAGCCTGTTCCAATCCAGTGAAACCGAGAGCGCTGCCCGTCCCGACAATTCCTGGACCCATTATGACCACAGCCACATCAGCTTTTAAGTGTTTCCTCGAGGCAGAAAGTGCACCGGCTAAAGTAACCGCTTCGAAGTCACCACCGAAGGCGTGACCGGTGGTAATGACTGCGTCAATGTCCCCATTCTCTTTTAGAAAGCCGACAGTCCTGCTGAAGCCTGCCGGGAGGCAGCCTCCGTCCGTCATAACATAGAGAATTTTTGCCTGCGGTTGAAGATGCTTTAGTGTAATGACAGCCGGCAAAAGCTGGCTATGAACTGAACCAGCTATAACCGGCATCCCTGAAAGAGCGTTCTTTGTTTCCTCAGGAGGCGCTTCCGCGTCATGCACAATCTCCTCGATTGCTTCCACGTTTAACTGCAGAGGCGTGTACCGGAGTTTCATGATATGTCCTAAGTTCGTAACCGAATGGGTGGGTCTGCTAAGATTCCACACAACAAAATGGTAACCGCCTGATCCGAGACGAAGTTCCACGGCGGTCGTGTTCAAGACCACGGTGTCGCCGGGCTGAGCGCTTCCAACAAGAGTGTCAATAGACAGGGCTTTCGCGAGGCTGCCATCATCCATGCGCACATCGAGCTCAGATATCGATTCATTCCATTTCTTCCGTGATATCACGACTGCTCTACCGTAAGATGGCATACTCAACACACCGCGCAGCACAAAAATTGAAAGCTTTTAAATTCTGATTGGAATCGGTATGACACCTCTCAAACATTCCCTCAGCGAGAGAATTCCTCAAAACTGCTATGAAAGTAAACATGCTTAATAAAACCAAAGTGCAGAAGCAAACGGTCTTCTTGCCCTCACTTCGCGGCGCTTATTTCACCCGCATCCTCAATATGCTCCTGCGTCATCATCCTCTTTCTGTTGAACGCCGCGGCAACGAACTCTCGGAATAACGGGTGGGGTCGCAGGGGACGGGATTTGAACTCTGGATGGAACTGGCAGGCAACAAACCACGGGTGGTCTGGTATCTCAAGAATTTCGACAAGCTTTCCATCCGGTGACGTTCCTGAAAAAACAAGACCCACCTCCTCAAGCCTTCCCCTTAACGCATTGTTGACCTCGTAACGGTGTCTGTGCCTTTCGTAAACCATTTCCTCGCCGTACGCCTCCCACGCTTTGCTGCCGCGCATGAGTTTACACGGATACAAACCGAGCCTCATTGTCCCGCCAAGATGACTGATGCCCCTTTGATGTTCCATAAGGTCAATCACCGGGTAGGGCGTATTAGGATCGAACTCAGACGAGTTTGCCCCCTTCATTCCCACAACATTGCGCGCGTACTCAATTACCGCGCACTGAATACCCAAACAAAGCCCGAGGAAAGGTATCTTGTTTTCCCTTGCGTACTTTATCGCCAAAATCTTTCCCTCGATTCCTCTCACTCCAAATCCACCCGGAACCAGAATACCGTGCACTTGCCTCAAGTGTTCCAAGCACCTCTCGTCTTCGAGACTGTCTGAGGCCACCCAGACCGGTATCACCTTTAAATTGTATTTGACGCCGGCATGAACAAGCGCTTCGACGATGCTTATGTATGCGTCGGGAAGGTCAACGTACTTCCCGACGATAGCGATCTTTATATCCTCCCTGGGGTTCTTTATCTTCCGCACAAGTTCTTCCCACCCAGCCAAGTCAGGCTCCCTGGAGGGAAGACCAAGATGCCTGACGATATATCCATCCAAACCCTCGCGGTGAAGCATCAAAGGAACCTCGTAAATCGTCTCGGCGTTTATTGCCGAGACAACCGCTTCCTTGTCGGTGTCGCAGAATAAGGCTATCTTTTCCTTCACGTCACTGGTGATCGGCCTGTCCGATCTGCATACAATCGCGTCAGGCTGGATGCCGAGACTTTTCAGCTCTTTGACGCTGTGCTGCGTGGGTTTTGTCTTCAACTCCCTGGATGTCTCCAGATAAGGAACGAGCGTGACATGAACGTAAAAAACATTCTCATGTCCCAGGTCCTTCCTCATCTGGCGTATAGCCTCCAAGAAAGGTTGTCCCTCGATGTCTCCAACCGTGCCGCCCACTTCGCTTATCGCAACTTGAACATCACTGCTAGCGCAAAGTTTCCTTATTCTCCTTTTAATCTCGTCGGTAATATGCGGAATGACCTGCACCGTCGCACCGAGGAACTCACCCTTGCGCTCGCGGTTTATTACAGCCCCGTAAACCGTCCCCGTGGTAACGTTGCTGTCCCTACCCAGGTTAACGTCAACAAACCTTTCGTAATGTCCTATATCAAGATCAGTCTCAGTGCCGTCATCAGTTACGAATACTTCCCCGTGCTGGAATGGATTCATGGTGCCAGGGTCAACGTTTATGTAGGGGTCAATTTTTTGCATTATCACGTTTAGCCCTCTAGCTTTGAGCAATAATCCTATGCTGGCAGCGGTTATGCCTTTTCCAAGCGATGAAACCACTCCGCCGGTCACGAAGATATGTTTAGCAGGCATCAAACCTCCCGTTATCTAACACGAGACCTGATACAGTGTCTTTCGTCGAATTACTTCTGACTCCTCTACTCCCAGCTCTTTCTACCAGCATTATCAATCCAAGATAGAATCTTGCTCGACTCTATGATCTTTGTGAACGAATACCACTCTGAAAGAAGGTTCAGAAAAGCCACAATGATTAAAGCAACGATCCTCCATGGTAAAGACTCAATCAAACCCGCACAGATACCAAAACCTATTGTAGCACCTATTACGTTGGACCCAGCATCTCCCATCATATGAATTTCCCGCAGGTCTCCGGGGAAAAGCGCCAGAGCGATACCGGCGGACGCGCAAACGGGACATAATACCCCAGCGCCGCTATCCTTGAGAAGAAAAACCACAAGACCGAACAGCGGGAAGAACGCTTTCAGGGCTCGTCCTGGTCTCATGTCCAATAGGTTGAAAAGGTTTGCGCTCAGTGCAGTAATTGAGGCATTGACCAGAACTTCCCAGCGCGGAACGCTATAAGGGAGTAATACAGCGATCGAGAGAGCAAATCCGCCCATTGCCTTCAGCGCCCCCGTTGTAATTCTCCCGCGCGCAAGCGAACCAATATGTCCGCCAAAACCCTTTTGATGGGAAGTACCGAAAACATCATCCGTAAGACCCAGCATGCACATACCGGAAAGAAGGGCATAAACCCTTATCCAGCCATCTGACTTATCTCTTATAAAGGGTATGAGAGCGCTTGCAAGAAACATCAGGACCATACATGGAAAAAAGACTATGCCAGCGTATCCGGGAATTTCCCTTCCCGCGTAATTGGGCTTCAGGAAGGGTCGGGTGCCCATCAAATCCTTCAATAGGAAAAGAAAACCAACTGCTAGCGCAAAAGCGCCAAAGAAACATGCTGTTGCTTTAATCGCAATCATTTACCACCAAACAATCGCCTTGATAAAGCAAAAAATATGTCTATAAATTGCTTTCCTCTATGGACAAACCCTGCTATGTCCCTTCCCGTCTCGCGATGGGACATATCGGTGGGTATTTCGCTCACCCTCAAGCCCGACCTCAAGGCATCAACTGTCATGCCAACCTCAATCCCAAAACCCGGGTCGAACGGAAAAGTCGCGCTGAAAGCTTTCCTGTTCATTGCCCTCTGCCCAGATATAGGCGAGGTAAACTCCCTGCCGGTAAGCCTTTTGATACCGAATCTGGCAAGACCCTTTACGAAACCAAACCCCCCTTTTCTCGTAGGCGGGGGGAAAGAAGCCACCGCGAGATCTGTTTCATCATTAAGGGTCGCCTCCAGTAGAACGCGTGCACGAGCTGCGTGAGCTCCGAGGTCACCGTCTATCAACAGGAGGTAACCGAAATCAAAGTGGGGTAACACGCGGTTTATCGAACTGCCTTTTCCGAGATTCTCTCCGTTGCGAATAACCCTGACGCCCATCCGGGCGGCCTCGAGAGACGTACGATCCGAAGAGTGGTCGTCCAATACCACCACCGAATCAATCGCTTCTATTTCAAGAAGCGCGGCGATCGTGGAGGCTATAATACCTTCCTCGTTGAACGCAGGAACCAGACATAACGTCTTAACCGTCCCATTATTCATTGAACAGGCTCCGGAATCAGTCTATCAGCGCTTCGGGTCCTCCCGTAGTTTCCGCCTCTCCCCTCCAAAGCTATTACCATGGCTACCTGACCGGGGACCGTATCCACGCGCTCCACTGTTGAAGCTCCCGACTCCCTTAGCACGGACAATACATCTTCGCTTGTTTTCTCGCCGCTAGCGCCGAGCACCGCGAATCCCCGTGCAACGAATTGCCTGACGAGCTCGCCCTCAAATGCATCAATTCTCTCTTTCGCGATTTTTTCCCTCTCGGAAATAAATACGCATCCGGATGGTAGAGCTTGAAACTCACCTGAAATTTCGAGGACTCCTATTCTTTCGAGCTCCTTAAGCATGTTCGGGTTTACAAGCGTGACCACCTGATTGACGATCTCCTCAAGTGCTTTCTTTTTTAAAACAGTCGCATCATCGGATATGCCGAAAAACTGGACAAGATTTCTTCTCACGTCTGCGTTTTCAAAGACATCATCGCCCGCAAGTTTAATATTAAATACGACCGTTCCGCCCGCTGAGGCAATCGAGTCCCTCACTGAGGCGAGGGTTGCGTCTCCAACGCCGTCGATGAAGATTAGCGTAAAAGACCTGGCCGAAAGCCTTCCCGAAATAAGATATTCTTTCGCCTGGCTTGCGAACTCCATATACACTTTTAGCTCGCTGTTCAGTTCTTTGTTGCTCTCCCTAATCTCGCCGAAAGTCTTCTTGAGCGAATCGATCTCTGCCTTTTGCTCCGCTATAAGACCTCTTTCAACCAGAGTTGTCCCGAGAAGTATCCCTATACCCAGGGCGAGAAGAACGGCAACCAGGGAGATCACGTGATAGCGTATGTCAATCAAATTAAACCCCCCGAAATTAAATAAGGCTTTGCAGTTTCAGTATCCATACTTGAAATCTCATCGCGAGAATTGTGAGGAACTGGCGCACAGGCTCGGAAAAAGCAATGACTATCGAAATCGTTATCAACGCAGCGAGGACCATTATGATTAGGTGCCAGCTTCTTACCCGCTGCTGATATATCTTGCTCAACCCCTTGGCGTCAACGAGCCGTGAACCAACGCGCAGCCTGACAAGAAAAGTGCTCGACATGCCTTTCCTGTCTTTATCAAGATACTCAATGAGGTTTGAATGCCCGCCAACGAGTACTATAAGGTCCGCCCCGAGTTCGTAAGCGAGCAGCATGGCAACGTCCTCGCTGGTCCCGGGATAGCTGAAAACCGAACCGCTGACTCCCAACTCCTTAAGTCTTTTCATTCCAGGAACCCTTCCGTCGGGGTAGCCATGAACAACGAGCTCTGCCCCCGAAAGAAGCGCCCTATCGCTTACGCTGTCCATGTCGCCAACAATCATTTGTGGTCTGTAGCCCATTTCCAGCAAAGCATCGGCTCCACCGTCAACCGCGAGCAGTACGGGCTTGAACTCCCTTATGTAAGGCTTAAGGGCGGCAAGGTCTTTTTTGAACTCATATCCCCTCACTACAACAAGAACATGTTTCCCTTTAATTTTTGTCTTAATCTCCGGGAGGATTACTGAATCGAAAAGAATCCCTTTCTCCATTTTTATCAACTCAAGCGTGTTAGACGCGAATTCCTCGAGGTGAAAAGAGAGATTCTCCTTGCTCTCCTCCATAAGCGTTTGAACCTGCGCGATCGTAAGCGCTTTCCCTTGAGCAACGACCTCTCCGCTCAGATAGATTTTGCCGTCCTCTATCTGTAACCTGTCTCCCTCGCGAACAGCCTCGAATATACCCGGTCCCACACCGTCAACAAGGTGGATTTCCGATAAGAGAAGTATGTACGGACCAGCGTTCGGATAGCGTCCGCTTATGGATTTTGAGGCATTGACAACGCAAGTGGGTCTTGCTTCAACCAGAGATTCGGCTGAAACCCTGTCCAAATCTTCATGATCAATAATGGCAATTTCCCCAGGGCGCAATCTCTTTACGAGATTCTTTGTTCTCCGGTCGAGCCTTGCGTTACCTTCAATTATGTTGACCATGGCTTTTGAATAGAATTCCACCAACCGATCAATTAACAGATATTACTGATACGGATTATCTCACATCCTCAGACTGTTTTCTTACCTGCGACCTTTTCAACAGATCGCGTGCATGCTTCACGGTTGCGTCTCTTCCCGTGGAATCGCCCAGCATCCGGCATATCTCAAGAATTCTGCCTTCGCCATCGAGAGGAAGAATCTGAGTGTTTGTTTCTCCTTTCGCTCTTGTTTTGCGCACGCTGTACTGATGCTCAGCATAAGCCGATATCTGCGGCATGTGTGTTACGCAAAATATCTGGTGATAGGAACTCAGAGCACGAATCTTCTCCCCCACTTTACCGGCCGTTTCACCCCCTATCCCCGTATCAACCTCATCAAAGATCAAAACAGGTATGCGGTCTGAGTCCGCCAGGACTATCTTCAACGCTAACATCACTCTTGACATCTCGCCGCCCGAAGCGATTTTGCGCAGCGGTCCAAGTTCGCCATCGGCTTCAGACGAAAACAAAAATTCAACCGAGTCAAACCCGTAGGGACCGCAGGATTCTATGCACAAGGAATCGCTTTTCGCCATTCCGTCTTTTCTCTTTATTGAAACTTCGAACCTGGCGCTTCCGAGCTCAAGGTCATTCAATTCCCTTAACGCGGCTTTCGAAAGCGAGACCGCGGCTTTTTTCCGGTTTTCGGAAAGCCTTTGAGCCAGGCTGAGGACAGTGTGTGCTCGAGAGTTGATTTCGGCGGTTATACCCTCAACCCTTGAACACTCGCTATCAATTCTCTCAAGCCTCTTTGCGGCTTCATCTCTGTAAGAGATAACTTCATCCAGGGAGGTGCCGTAGGTTCCGTATTTCCTTATGAGCTCCCGGAGCAACGTTATCCTGTGCTCCAGTTGTTCGAGCTGGCCAGGATCCATCTCCTTATCGAGAACGTACCGCTCGAGGTCCTGGGAAATTTCCTCAAACTCGAAAAGGATTTCCGAAAATTTCTCAGATATCCCATCGAACCACTTATCTTTCTCGGAGGCTCTTTTGGTTTCCTCAAAAACCCGGAGAAGTAAATCCCTTATAGACGGGTAGCCGGGGTCCTCTGCCACCATTAATTGTTGAATCGCTTTCGCGCTCTTGATAAGCTCTCTGGCGTTCCGCAAAACGCCCGCCCTTTGTTCAAGCTCATCAAGCTCCCCGGGCTTGGGTGCGGCATTATCTATCTCGCTGACCGCATGCCCGAGAAATTCCCTCTCCCTTTCCACACGCTCAGGGTCATACGTTATGTTTCTCAGTTCACGCTCCAAAGCCTTAAGACGTGAATACTCCCTTGAGTACTCGCCAAGAAGCTTCAGGTGTTCGGGACCGGCGAATCTGTCCAGGTATTCTATGTGCACGTTGCTTTTAAGCAGCGACTGGTGAGCGCTCTGACCATGTATATCAACGAGCATCTCACCTAACTCAGCAAGCGTTCCTATTGAGCAAATCCTGCCGTTAAGCGCACTTCTTCCCTTGCCTTGCTTCGAGATTGTTCTCCAAAGCGTGATTTCGGTTTCACCCTCACTGACAAAACCGGATTCAATTAGCCTGCCGAGTGTCTCCGGAAACATCCTCAAGTCAAACTGGCAGCTGAGGTTCGCCTCACCTGCCCCCTTTCTGATCTGCACGGAATCGGCGCGATCGCCAAGCAGCAAACCAATGGCTCCAATGAGCACGGTTTTTCCCGCCCCCGTTTCACCGGTAAGAGCGTTGAATCCGGGCTTAAATTCAATCTTTATGCTTTTTATCAAAGCAAAATCTTCTATTTCCAGATAGGTGAGCATTGAAATACCCTGTTATCTCGCACCGGGATAGGTGAGAAACTTCTCCCTCAATGTCCGATAAAAAGTGGAACCCTCAAGTTCTACAAGATGAACGACCCTTTCAGAGCCGTAAATCTCCACGCTGGAATCAGGCGATATCTCCTCCTCTGTATGCCCGTCAACACTGACTGCAAGTCTCTCCTTTTCTCCCTCCAGCCGGACGGTCACCACGTCTGACCAGTTCAGAACCATTGGTCTTGAAAACAGCATGTGAGCACAGATAGGCGTCATCAACACACATTTTATCCCGGGCGTTACTATTGGCCCCCCCGATGAAAGGGAGTATGCGGTTGAGCCTGTTGACGTTGCGAATATGAGCCCATCGCCCGAATATCTCATAAAGAACTCTCCATTGATATACGTGTTTAAGTGAATGAGCCTTTCCCTTTGTATTTTGCCTATAACAACTTCGTTTAAAGCCTTATGCTCAACGGTCGGGTTATTAGAGTTTAGCCTGCAGCCCAACATAGATCTCTCGCTTAAGCGAAACTCTTCCCTGTACAGCATCTCGCAAGCGGTGTCAGCATCATGCATCTCAGCAGAGGTCAGAAAACCGATCTTCCCTATATTTATGCCCATCACGGGAACGTCAAGGTCAATTTTTTCCATTACAGAGACAGCGTGTAGAACAGTTCCATCACCGCCCAGGACCACAACGCAGTCTATTGGTTGTTCCTGCTTGTCCTGAAAGCGAAATGCGTCCTCCATGCTGAGAGCGCGGGCATCTTCCTCGAGGAAATAACATTTGACCCCGAGGCTCGCAAACTTAGACAAGACTTTCTTAGCAAACTCCCCTATCCCTTGCTTGCTGACGTTGGGAACGATGAGCACCCTTTTGCATTCGCCGTAACCATACATATTCGCCATTTCGCTCTCCAAGATAAGCCCGGAGCCAGCCCGCGTGAACGGACGGCTTAATCACAACCACCTTCGTCCAGTAGTATTGAAAATCCTCTTTGGGTCAAACCAAATGACCACGCGTGGCAAATTTTTTTTGGGCTTCAGCCACTGCCTTTTGAATCTCGATTCTTGATACCAAACATGAGCCGAATCCCTTAAGATGCACGAAGAACTCCACATTCCCACCGGGACCTCTTATCGGGGAGAACGTCACTGCCTTAAGTGATAGCCCCTCTTCGAGCAACCATTGCCAAAGCGATTCAAGCACGCGCGCATGAACGGCAGGGTCCCTGATGACTCCACCCTTACCCACATCTCTTCTGCCCGCCTCAAACTGGGGCTTAACGAGCGCTACGATCTCTTTCGGGTCCTCAAGAACATCGAGCACGGCGGGTAGAACCTTCCTTAGCGAGATAAAGGAAACGTCAATGACCGCCATATCCGGCTTGAAAGGGAGGTCAGCTCTTTTCAAGTATCTCGCGTTCTTCCCCTCAAGCACAAAGACTCTCGGATCATTCCTCAGTTTCCAGTGGAGAAGTCCTTTACCCACATCAACAGCGATGACGCCTCGAGCCCCCATTCTTAAAAGGCAGTCTGTAAATCCACCCGTTGAAGAACCGACATCGAGCACATTTCTTCCCGCCACTTCAGCACCAAAAGATTTTAATGCGTGCTCAAGTTTGAAACCACCGCGAGAAACGTATTCTTCCCCTTTAGTCTGGACCTCTATTCTCTGGTCTTGAGTTACCTGCGTACCAGGCTTTGTTATTATTCTTCCGTCAACAAGGACAGCGCCAGCCATTATCGCGGATTTGGCCTTCTCGCGACTCGGAAAGAAACCAGATTCGTGGAGGTAGGCATCAAGCCTTCTTTTAATCATCATGCTCAAAATGAAGCGCGCGGATTACGTCCTTGCAAATCTTTTCAGGGGATAGACCTATCTCGTCTATCAACTGATCAACAGAACCGTGCTCGATATAGCGGTCGGGGATACCCTTGCGCACGACACGAGCCTCACACTTGCAATCGCATAACAGCTCAACTAAAGCGCTACCAAATCCGCCGGCGAGGCTGTTATTCTCAAGCGTGAGCACTAATCTTTTGCCTCGACAGACTTCCGTGAAGAAATCAGGGTCAAGCGGTTTTGCGAACCGGGCATTCACCACGCCCGCGGATACTCCCTCTTTCTCGAGCATCTCCGAGGCCTCAAGCGCCCGCGCAGTCATATCCCCAATAGCCACTAGGACCACGTCAGATCCATCTTTTAATCTCACACCCGTTCCTGAAACTATCGCCGGAGGCTCGTAACCTTCAATGAAATCCGCGGATGTCCTCGGAAACCTCACTGCAGCAGGAAAGCCGAGTTGGAGAGCGTAATTCAACATCAGTTCGAGTTCCCTGCCGTCCCCGGGAGCCATTACTGTCATGTTTGGAAGGACTCTCAAGTATGAGATGTCAAAATAGCCGTGGTGAGTGCTTCCATCCTCCCCCACCAGCCCTGCGCGGTCAACAGCAAAAACAACAGGGAGATTCTGGAGGCAGACTTCCTGTGATATCTGATCGAAAGCGCGCTGAAGAAAAGTTGAATATATTGCAACGATGGGCTGGAGACCTCCTATCGCGAAGCCCGCCGCAAGGTTTACCGCGAACTGCTCAGCGATGCCGACGTCGAAAAATCTCTCCGGGAATCGTTTGCTGAACTTATCGAGTCCCGTTCCGAGCTTCATGGCCGCGGTTATTGCCACAAGCTTTTTGCGCTCAGCGCCGATTCTCACAATCGCTTCCGAGAATAACTCCGTATAGGTCTTATTTCCCTCTTTCCTTTTAAAAGAGCCGGTGTTCTTATCGAATGGACCGACACCGTGGAACTCATCCGGCTTCTCTGCCGCCGGAGGATAGCCAAAGCCTTTTCTGGTTATGGCGTGAATTAAAACGGGACCATCAACTTTCCTCGCCTCAAGAAGCGTCTGTTCAAGTTCCTTTATGTTATGACCGTCGATCGGTCCCACATACTTGAGTCCTATTGCCTCGAAAAGAAGACCCGGAAGAAGAGCATGGCTTATAGATGCCTTGACATTGGTTATGACACGATAAATGGCTTCTCCCCAACCCGGAAAGGACCCGAGGATAGACTCGATCTCTTTTTTCACATGGGTATAGGTAGGCTTGATTCTTATTCTTGACAGGTATGAAGCAAACCCCCCAACATTCTTGGAAATCGACATTTCGTTGTCGTTAAGGATTATCACAAAATTCGAACTTAAATGGTGACCAGCCTGATTCATTGCCTCATAGGCGACACCGGAGGTCATTGAGCCATCCCCGACGATAACAACTACTCCATAATCATCACCTGTTAGTTCACGCGAAAGCGCAAGTCCCACGCCATAGCTTATAGAACCACCTGAGTGACCGCTGTCGGTGAGGTCATAAGGGCTTTCCGACCTGCGCGGGAATCCGCTGACGCCTCCCTTTTGCCTCAATGTTCTGAAGGACTGTCGCCTTCCTGTAATTATCTTGTGAGCATACGCTTGATGCCCCACATCCCATATGATCTTATCCAGTGGGGCGTTAAATGCTCTGTGAACCGCGATGGCAACCTCAACAGCCCCGAGGCTTGAGGCAAGATGGCCTCCGTTGGCGCTGGTTGTCTCAACGATGAGTTCTCTTATCTCGGAAGCGAGACAATTGAGCTCCTCACGGGAAAGATCTTTTAGATCAGCGGGAGAATTTACCTTGCTCAAAACGGACCTGACCATATAAAACCACCAGAAACAAACTTACATCAAACTTGGACTAATTTCATCATCATAGAAAGCTTGCGATTATCAAAAAAACCGATGTTCAATTCTATATTCTCATATAACGGCAAACAAGAATCGAGCCTTGGAGTACTCTTTCGCCAGTATCCGTAAAAGAGTGGACCGTTTATTGGAAACCATCAGCATATCTTGCGCGAGGAATTCCCCAAACATCGGGTTAGCGTCCGTTCACTAAGTGAAAATCATTTTAACGTTAACGCAGGACGCTGTGTTAGAATACGCGCATGAGTCCCCCGGGTAGACACGTTCTTTATCTATCTAAAAGAATCGGCAGCAGGGAGGGTGGCTCGGAGGGCGAACGAGCCGCGTCAATTTATATTGCCAGCGTGATGAAGAAAACGGATAGGGAAATTCGGCTGCAGCACTTCTCCTGCTGGCGCTCGGACATCCCCTCACTGATAATAATACTTGCTTTTAGCGTCATCGCTTATATCCTCTTCCTGCCAGCGCCGAGAATTTCCTTTCTTCTCGCCTCTGTTGCTTTCATTGTTTTCCAGATGGAAACATACTCATGGGCTTTGATATCCAAAATGCTTCCCCGCCGCAGAGCGACAAACCTGATACAAATAGTACCCCCTAAAAATGAGAATAATCTGAAATTCCCTAAGAGGGTTATCCTCACTGCCAATTACGATAGTTCGAGAACATCTCCTTTCGGAAACAGAACGCTGGCCAGAGCTTACCGATTCATGTACATCCTTCTCTTTCTATGTATCCTGGGGTTAACAGGGGTCAGCGTTGTCGGTATCGCAGGGGAGCTGGCAAAATTCAGCTCGAGGATACTGAGGGTTATCTGGTATTTTTCATCACCTTTAGCAGGCTACATATTAATTTTTACCATTATCCTCTCTTGGGGTGAAATTTTCGGAAGGACCTCTCCGGGGGCTAATGACAATGCCGCCGGCGTCGCTGTCATGCTTTCTCTTCTTGAAGGAATCAATCAATCACCTTTCGAGAACACGGAAGTCTGGTTTGTCGCCACAGCAAGGGGATTCGCCGGCGGACGCGGTATGGTTGAACTCATTAAAAAGAATAGGAAAACGTTGAAAGGCGCCTATGTGCTAAACATAGACCACCCTGGTCGCGGGGAGATACGCCTTTTGAAAAGGGAAGGACCCATATTCGGTTTCAGCCCGGGCAAGAAGCTTAAGAAAATATCGAAGAAAGCAGCAAGATCAATTGGATCAGACATTGGTTTCAGTTCCTGCAGGGTAAAAAAGAGCGACGCAATGGTTGCCCAAGCGAGAGGCATAAGCGCCATTACAATCTGCGCAATGAGTGGCTCTACCTACCCTGGCTGGAGGAGTCGAAACGACACATACGACGTAATAGACCAATCATTGCTTGACAAAGTGAAGAGCTTAGCGCTCGCTATTATCAAGGAGATTGACGCTTCTTGAAATTTGGGCTTTCCCCCACGTGCAGTCAATTCTGACCGTGACGAACGCTCAATGCGGAAGGAATAAGAGAGCCTAGAGAATCACTCACCTATAATCTGGCAGAAAAGTTCCCTCTGTCTTGAGCGGTTGTCAAAATCCACAAAGACTATCTGCTGCCAGATGCCAAGCAACAGCTTGCCCTCATTAAAAGGAACGCTCAGCGATGGTCCCATAAGCGCCGCTCTCACATGAGAATGACCGTTGCCATCACGCCACCTCAGGTTGTGGTGGTAATTTTTGCCAGCCGGCGCAATCCTTTCGAAAAGCTCCGAAATGTCCTCGACCAAACCGGGTTCGTACTCAACGGTGGTTATTCCGGCTGTTGAACCCGGAACGAAAATGGTGACAACCCCGTTTTTCAGGCCGGAATCTCTAACAACTTTTGAAACTTCCCCCGTGATATCGATCACGTCGCAGTTGCCACTGGTTTTGACCTCTATTGTGCCGGTGACCACACCCATGGGACATCACATCGAGTACAGCTCTTCAGGAGGAATCACCCTAAAGCCTGCCGCCTTTAATGCGCCGATTGCCTGTTCTGCCTCCTCAACTCTGATGATAACAATCGCGTTATCAGCGGCTTTCTCAAGAAAACAGTAAAGATACTCAACGTTTATCTCTTGATCTACAAGCGGTTTCAACACATTGGCGAGCCCGCCGGGCCTGTCGTCAACCTCAACGGCGAAGACTATTGCCTCCTTAACGGTGAAGCCGGCCGACCTCAAGGTTTCATGAGCTTTGTCGGGATCGTCAACGATGAGCCTTATTACCCCGAAATCCATCGTGTCAGCGACGCAAAGAGCCCTGATGTTTATCCCCGCGTCACCCAAACACCTTGTCAACTCCAGAAGTCTGCCGGACTTGTTCTCAAGAAAAACCGATATTTGCCTGACTGTCATCGGTCTCACCCCAATCAAATTTCCCTGTTGTCTATGACCCTTACGGCTTTCCCCTCGCTGCGCGCTATTGTCCTGGGCTCAACGAGCGTGACCTTTACCGAGATCCCGAGATAACTCTCGATCTCGGACTGTATTACCTCTTCCCATTCTTCAAGTCCGCGAATCCTGTCGGAGAACATTTCCTCGGTAACCTCGACCTGCACCTCCAAGATATCAAGACCACCAACCCTATCAACCACCAGCTGGTAATGCGGTGATAGACCCTCTATGTTCATTAGTACCGATTCTATCTGGGAGGGGAAAACGTTGATCCCTCTGATTATGAGCATATCGTCAGTTCTGCCGCTTATTCTTTTCATCCTGACGTGGGTTCTACAACACGGGCAGGGGCTATCGTCTAAAGCGCTTATATCCCTTGTGCGATACCGCAAAAGAGGCATGCCTTCTTTTGTTAGAGTTGTGAAAACGAGTTCGCCTTTTTCACCGGGGGACAAAACCTCACCGGTATCGGGGTCTATGATTTCGGGGATAAACGCGTCCTCAAAAATATGCAAGCCCTGCTTGTTATCGCATTCAATCGCGACGCCGGGACCCATTACTTCTGAAAGGCCATATATGTCGAAAGCCGAGAGATTGAGTATCCGCTCAATCTTTTCCCTCATCCTATCACTCCAGGGCTCCGCTCCGAAAATACCCGATTTCAGTCTCAGCTCTTTGAAATTAACGCCCATCTCCTCAGCTGTTTCCGCCATAAACAAAGCGTACGAGGGAGTGCAACAGAGCACCGTTGTGCCAAGATCAACCATCATTCGAATCTGCCTTTTTGTGTTACCGCCGGAAATCGGAATGACAGAGGCTCCCAGACGTTCAACCCCGTAATGGAATCCGAGTCCTCCTGTAAAAAGACCATAACCGTAAGCCACCTGGACAATGTCAGATTTTTCAGTCCTCCCGGCGACCAAAGCCCTTGCCATCAACTCAGCCCATGTTTCAATGTCGCAATGAGTGTAACCCACAACGGTTGGTATGCCCGTGGTTCCGGAAGATGCGTGAATCCTCACTATTTCTCTCATTGGCACAGCGAACATTCCAAATGGATAGTTATCTCTAAGGTCATCCTTAGTTGTGAAAGGAATTTGCCTAAGGTCTTCAAGGGAGTTGATATCCTTCCAGCTGACGCCCGCATCCCTGAGCCTCTTTCTGTAAAAAGGAACCATCTCCTCGCAGCGCTTGACAACCTGCTTCAAGCGCTCAAGCTGAAGTTCTTTAAGTTCATCGCGCGGCATTGCTTCGATTTCAGGGTTGTACAATTCCTTCACCACCTCAAGTCCAATCCAAACGAACGAAGAAATTCTAACATTTAAAGTTAACCAAAGCGCTTAGGCTTGCGCAAACGAAATCGGGACGTATTCCCGTCTTTACAATTTCCTCTTCCTTTGAAACCCCTGTAAGTACGAGCGCTGTTTTTACGCCTGCCGAGACACCTGCTTTGATGTCAGTATCAAGCCTGTCGCCAATGAGAAGAGTATCCTGGGGCGATGTACCAAGCCTTTCCAACGCAAGTTCAACAATCAGTCTGTTCGGCTTCCCCGCGATGAAAGGTTCCCTACCCGCGCCCGTGGTTACGGCGGCAACTATCGCTCCCGCGCCGGGCCAGAGACCGTTCGGGGTCGGGTAAGTGGCGTCAGCGTTTGAGGCTATGTACAATGCACCATTTCTGATCGCCACGACAGCCGCTTTAAGCTTTGCGTAGTCAAAATGCCTGTCGCAACCCACGACAACCACGTCGGCATCGGAGCTCTCTTCACCGTTCAGAATGATCAAGCCGACCTTCTCGACTTCGCTTACCAGACCTATTTCGCCAATAACGAAAGCGCTCGCTTTTCGATTTCCTATCTTTTCTTGAAGATACTTCCTGACCGCCTGAGAGGATGTGACTACCTGTTCCGGCGAAACCTTTATACCGAAGCCGGCAAGTTTATTCGAATACTGCTCTGGAGTCGCTGAAGAATTGTTAGTCAGAAAAACAAAGGGGATTTCGCATTGCTGGATTTCGGCTATGGCTTCCGGTGAACCCGGTACTGCTTCGTTAAGAAGATAAACTACTCCATCAAGATCGATTATCAGACCCTTGAAATTTCTCAGGTCCTCTTCCCTCAAATCCCGATACCTCCATCTCAAAAATTCTCCGGGTCACGATTCTGGTCAAACTCCGTTTCCGCTGGGCCCGGGTACGGTCGGTTAAAGACCGCTCCGAATCGCAGGGCTTCCTGTCTGTACATCTCACACGGTTTCAGGTTCCAGGCAAGCTTGAAATGCTTACCGGCCTCACTTTTTCTCTTGAGTTTAAGATAACACCGACCCAGGCAGTAGTGGGCGTAGTCATTTGTGGGGTCAACCTCAACAGCCTCTTCAAAACGTAAGGCAGCCTCGTCGTATCTGCCGTAAGTGTAATATGCCCTGCCTAAAACCTCGAGAATAGACCCTTTTTTGGGGAAATCCTCCCTCGCTTTCTCCAAAACCATTGCAGCCTGAGCGGGATGACCCTCTTCAAGTAATTTCTTTCCTTGCTCAAAAAGGAAATATGGCGATTCTTTTTCACTGCTCATAGTTTATAGAATATCACTATAGATAGCTGACTCGAAGAAACAACTAATGAATCAAAAAGATTCCAATGCTTTCTCTATTCCCGAACACTTCTTTTCCTCATGCGAAGGGGAGATTCAAACGGGGCATTGAAAAAGTTTAAACTGCGCAATTTAAATGGCGCAATGACCCCCTGCCCATTTTGCGCCATAGAGAAAATATATCGGTCTTTCAACCACAAGGTCACGGTCGGATCTTACTCTTACTGACACATCATATTCACCGCCCAGAAAGGCGTTAACGCTAACCGTGTATCGAGAATAGGGATTTACCTCAATTTCCTGCGTTCTCGTCTCAGAATTTCCAAGCATATAGTCGATCTTCACCTTCGCTTTGCGCTCGGTGGCATTCTGAATACACAACCATTCCTCAAAATTGTCACGCGTGCATCCTTCAGCAAAAAAGAACTCGGTCCTGGGCATATTTATTCCCGTAACGCAGTGCCCGCCGTCCAGGGATGGACCATAGATGAAATAAACGGGGCGTTCCGCAAGAACCGGGACATCTGAAAAAACGGCGAGCGAGAAATCCTCACCCGGCGCGAGGTCGCTGTTCAGAAAATGGGTGTATCTGCTCTTCGGGGAAACCGAAATCTCTCTGAGCTTCCTGTCACCGGTTTTTAGCCTGTACTCAATCTTTACCTGCGCCTCATAATCTGAAGGATTCTGGATGCACAAATAATTATCGAACCGATAGTTAGTCGTTCCCTCCGCGAAGTACCATTCCCTTGAGGAATCTTTGATCCCCATTACGTTGTGACCGCCGAAAATTACGCCCCCGTAGTCAAAATATACGGGGCGTTCGCAAACAACGGGAAGCGAAGCTTCCACAACGGTTGAAAAATCATGTCCTGGTCCGATTTCCCAGTTGGCGCAAATTGTCTTTCTTGATTTCGGCGCAATTACGCAATTTGTCTCCCTCGTCTCACCCGTTGAAAGCATATAAGTTAGCTTGACCTTTGCTTGGTTAGGCTGTGGGTTGAGAACGCAAAACCATGTGTGAAAATTGGCTGAGCCCGGAATTTCCCTCGTGCACCCTTCAGCAAAATACCACCTGGTAAGCGGCTTCCTTGCGCCAACGACAACGTCTCCACCCCGCCACATTTTTTGATAGTTGAAATACAATGGTCTTTCAGCGTATACGGGAAGGCTCGATTCTAAGACCAAAGACACATCCCTTTCCGGACCGACCACTTGATTAACGTTCAGTGTGTAACGGCTCGTGCCATCCAAGGTAAGGCTAAGGGGTATATTTTCCCCGTTTTCCAGCATGAAAGTTATGTCAACATCGCAAACGTCCTCAAACGGGTTCTGGATTGTCAGCCACTCTTCAAATCCATCCCTTGTGCACCCTTCGGCAAAGTACCAGTTTGAGGAAGGTCCTTCGTTTCCTGACGTACTAACGTAGATTATTGTGGCCTTGACCTCGGTTACGTTGGAGGGCATCGCGCAATCGGCAAATCTTGCGTAAACAGTCCGCCTGCCCGATTCACCGGAAGCCAGTTTCCACTCTTTCCTTGTCTGGAATCGCTCCCACTTGGCGCCCCTAAAATCAGGGTAATTTGAGATCATCATTCCCATCAAACCGGACTCGCCGTCGCGCGCTTTCAAAGACAAATTCACACTCCTGGAAGTGGTCGTTTTCGCACCGTCATTTATCAAGATTGAAGCCGTAGGCGCTTTTTTGTCGGGGCTTGAACTAACAGACAGCCTCACACTCTTGGTCCCAACCTCGTCAACATCCGCATAAACCTGATAGACCCTTTTCTTCACGCCTGATACGGTAACGTCGTAAATATCGCCTAATCGACCGTTACTTACTTTGTAGTAATATCCATTAGACAGGTGCGGCATGGGGTACTCAAGATAAGCGCCCGGTAGCGATTTTGATAGATTGTTTACCACGGTGCAGGTCACGTCTTTATAATTTCCAGGAGCACCGGGACTCCAGCTTGTTTCAATCGCAGGGGTTACCAAAGATCCGAGATTAGTAGTGCCGCCCACGTTGGTTCCCTTGTAGAAAGGATACGAAAACTTCGGGTCGAGGTAGTTGAAACTCTCCACCTTGTCTCCGTTTATCCAGATCCTCCTGTATCCTGGATAAACATCTGAGTTCCCGTCAGACTGGAAAGATGTTGAGGTGGTGTTAACAAAGAGAACGTTTCCTTTTCCGTCAGACCATTTCATAGAACCCACATAGTCTGAGTGATCGTGCCCGCTGATTTCGAGAGCCACATTGTAGTCTCTCATAAGCTTCATCACCGCAAGCCTTCCCTGACCTCCACCCATTCCCAAAAAATCATCCTCCCACATGGAACCGCTGCCGTTATCTTTGAAGGGGTCATGATGCATGGCGCATATTCTGATTGCTTTATCCTTGCTTGCCTTGAGTTCATCCCTCAACCATGCAAGTTGCCCGGTAAATTTCTTTTCATCTATCTGCGCAAAACGTTCCTCACTGATTCCGCTCTCCCAGGGGTCCCCTCCTCCTCTTAGCTGACCTTTATATTTCCGAGGTTGGAGTATTATGCCTAACCAATCGAAGAGGCTCCTATCGGTCATAGCCCAGTCGAGGGAGTTCAAAACGAAGAATCTTGCGTCACCGTAATCGAAGGTATAGTAGAGAGGACCAAACATCCTTTTCCAGTTTTCCTGCCAGTCCTCGCCCGCCCCGTAACTGCTTTCGTAATATCCGTCGTGATTTCCCAAAACCATGAAGACGGGAACCTCCAGCTTGAGCGTTTCCTCGTAAAACCAGAGCATCTCATACTCATATTCCGTGGTGGTGCCCCAGGGCTCTCCCTGGTCTTTAGTGAAATACTTTTGACCAAAAATATAATCGCCGGTAAAAATGCAGAAATCCGGTTTCATGATATTTATCTGATTTATAGCCTTTCTATAATAAATTGCTCCTTTTCGGTTAGGACCGGGGTCTCCCTCGTACCGGGGTCTTCCGCTCCTTTCTTTCTGATTGGAACCTGGATAGCTCACTTCCGGACCGAAAACGTGTATATCCGACAACTGAACAAACGAGAAACGCTTCTTGAAAGATTCAACAACCATAAGAGAATGGGGCTGAGAATCGCTCAGCGTCTTTCCACCTTTTAATGTTGCTTTAACCGAAACATCATAGAGATCGCGTGGTACGTAATAGGGTACCCGCACTCTTATGAGGTAAATCCTTTTGTCGATCGACGTCTCGGGCTTCAACTCAGGCCAGCGTTTGCTATATCCAGCCTCAAATGACTCAACGGGCAGCTTCCCGGAGTAGGGGTACTTATCACAACTGGAAACAACATTCACGCTTACTTCTTCGAGCACAGGTAAGGGGTTTTGATAATACACCCCCCTTCTGGGATCAAGCTCAAGGTCGAAATATCCTCCACTTTTGACAATCGCCGGATTGCCTAAGGTTGGATATATCATCCACTTTATCTTGGCATCATCCCAAGCACCCAAAGCGGCGGTCGCTTCGTTCGGGAGTAAAGCAAGGCAAAGCAACAAGAAAACCAGACTCGATAATGCGAGTATTGCAAATCTCTTCAGCCCAGACAAAGGATATCGCACCCTGACAACTGACATCCCGAAAAAACCTCCTATTTTTTTCCAGGATCAAAGGTTACTACAATCCTTTTTCATTAACTAATATCGAAATATTAAACGCATGAGTTAACTGCCTGAAACTGGGTTAAAACTACATTTTTGTTTCATCGGGTTTCGGACTTTTCTTTGATAGAATAATGGCTTCAACATTACCCACAAGTCATAAAAGGCTATCCTTCTCGCTTAAGGACACAATGATGTGCGGGTCAAAATTTTCAGCAAAGATTTCACTTTTCGAAAGATTAGATTATGATTAGAAACCACGCGAAAACCCCTTGAATAATTAATCTTTTGACCCTGGGGGATTTATGACCGAGAGGTTCGGAAAGGCGCGCGTTGAGAAGATTGGAAGAATTTGGGTACTCTACCTGAAGGGGACGCCCTTTGAGCGCGGATTTCAGCACGGAACGCTTATGCGGTACGTGGCAAGGACGTCTGTCGATTTTTACAGGAACCTGCCCTCCGCAATCATATCGCGCGTTACCGGTAAAGACATCACTAACAGACAGGCCTTCAGGAGAATCAAGCGTCATTTCCTGAAAAAGCTCATTTCTCTTTTGGACCAAGAGGTTCTCGAGGAAATTAGGGGTCTTTCTGTTGGTCTTGGCATGAAAATGGAAGACGTCGCCGAAGCCGCTATGATAAGCGAGATAATTCAATGCAGTCAAAAGATTGTCGGTTTGATACCTTTCATGCCACGTTTCTGGATTCCCGGGGTATCCGGCACGACTGTTATCAGGGAATCAACGGGCGGGTCCCTCTTCATGGGTAGAAATTTCGATTTTTGGGGCGCAGGGTACTGGGACGAGAACCCGGCGGTTATCTTCCACTATCCGGATAAAGGGAAAGTGTACTGCGTCATATCAACAGCCGGTTTCCCTTTAGCAGGATACACCGCTATCAACGAGGATGGGCTTTCACTCTCAGCGACTGCGCTCGTAACGCATGCTCACGACGCGAAAGGAAAACCAGCGGTAAGCGTAACCCATGAGCTTGTCAGAAAATCGTCAACAATAAACGATGCTTTATCCTTACTCGACAACCAAAAAATGATGGGAAGCTGGAGTTTCGCTCTTGCCGGTGGAAGCGAACTTGAGGCAGCTGTTATGGAAGTTACACCCAGGAAAAAAACCTTCAGGAAGCTCGAAGACCACTCAATCGTGATCACCGAGAGATCCAGCGAGAATGATCCAACGCAAAACTCCCTCGAAAGCGTGAGCCACATATTGAGCAGTAAAGCACGAAATGACCGCGCTCTTTTCCTGCTGCGACATCTGAAGATAACTACGGGGCGAATCGCGGATATCCTCTCCGATCACTTCGACCCTCTTGCAAACGAGTACAGATCTGCCGGATTTACTATCTCCAGGATATCCACGCTATCAAGTTCGGTCTTCTGTCTCCACACCAAACGCTTCTATGTATCTGAGTCAAAAGCCCCCAGTGCACAAGGGGGATTTGTCGGGTTTGAGCTGGGCAACGAATTTCATGAAGAAGTCGAAAGCGTGGGAAGGATTGAAATAAGCGACACGCCCGAATATCGGGTAACGGCATCACGGGATTACTACATAAAAGCCTCGTTTGAATACCTCTCTTCAGCGGATTTGAACAGGGTTCTATCCCTTCTGGGTCAGTGCGTCGCGATCGACCCGTCGGAGTCAACCTACCATTTCCTCGAGGGGATATTCAGGACAATGGTGGGAAACTACAAGGGTGCGGTCTCATCGCTTGATTCCGCCCTCGAGCTCGAAAGAGTTGAGCATAAAAAGGACATTATTTCACTGTGGAAGGCTCGAGTTTACGACCTACTCGAAAGAAGGGAAATCTCAACGAAGGCCTACGCGGAGCTGATGGAAAAGAACACATTTGAAAGCATTAAACGGTCAGCATCACGGTGCAGAAGGAAACCTTTCTCCGAAAAAGACCTTTCAATGATCTTTGTCGATTTCGCAAATGGCGACACGATAGAACCCTGGTGGTAGGAAGATATTTTCTTCCAGCCTGTGTCAGGCGAGAAAAAGTTCTGTCTTTAAAGAGATGACACACTAAACAGAATGAAATTTCAGCAGACCTCTCCGGTCTTTGGAGTCAATTAAAAAATTCACCCCAGCGCTATCTGATATCATTTTTTTGTCACGTTATGCGCACCTCGGCTCAAACGGGGCGCAAAAGACAAACTTAATGCCCGTGATTTGCGCAGGGCTGATTGAAAAAAGGAGGTAAATATGCCCGAGCCGTGCTTTGAAACATTGGTGACAGAAAAAGCAGATGGCATAACGACCGTTTACCTTAACAGACCCGAAAAACGTAACGCCATGAACCAACTTATGTTTGAGGAGCTCAAATCCGCATTTGAATATATTCGAGATGACACCGGAACTTCGGTGTGCGTCATAACGGGCAAAGGTAAGGCTTTTTCAGCCGGGCTTGACCTTAGCGCTTTGGACATGTTCACAAGCGTTGACGCTACAACTTTCCGCGTTCTGGTAAGACGCCTCCAGAATGTTTACCGTCTTCTTGAGACAATGGAAAAGCCCATCATCGCTATGGTAAACGGACCTGCGCTCGGAGCGGGTATGGAACTTGTCCTCGCCTGCGATTTCGTTCTCGCCGCAACCACAGCAAATTTCGGTCTCCTTGAGGTCAAATACGGCCTTGTCACGGACCTCGGCTCCACTCAGCGGCTACCGAGAATTGTCGGTACGCTTAGAGCAAAAGAACTCATTATGACAGGCAAAATTATTGACGCTCAAGAAGCGGAAAAGATAGGGATGGTAAACTCCGTTCATCCACCGGATCAACTGGAGGAAGAAGCCAGAAAATTGGCGGAAACCCTCAAGGCTCTTCCTCAACCCGCAGTAGGCCTGTGCAAGATCGCGATTGACAAAAGTCACGGGAACTCGATTGACTCCGGCCTCGAATACGAAATTCAGTCCCAGACAATCTGCTTTAACAAGCTGGTTGAAATGATGAAATCAAGTAAGCCTGCACAAACGGAGGGCTGAAAGATGGTAAAGCCACACGAAGGAATTCTCATAAGACCACCGTCTGAGAGAAACAGTTTTCTTCTTCAGGTAACCCACGGCTGCTCTCATAATAAATGCACTTTTTGCCTGACGTACAAGTTCATAAAATTTCAAAAGCGACCTATCCGCAAAATAGCAGAAGATATAAAACTTGCCGCCAAATGGAACCCCTCGATAAGGCGCGTCTTTCTATGCGATGGAAACAGTATGTGCCTGAGCACGGAAGAACTTGTCCGAATACTTGATACCCTTATTGCTCACTTTCCGAAACTTGAAAGAGTAGGCACCTATGCAAACGCCAATGACATCCTTTCTAAAAGCAATGAGGAACTCGCCTTGCTTTTTAAGAAGAAACTCAAGATAGCCTACCTCGGGCTTGAAAGCGGCAATGATCTGATACTCGAGCGAATGCGCAAAGGCACCACCAGCGAAGAGATGGTTCAGGCCGTAATAAAGGCGCAAGAATGCGGTATAGACATGTCGGTGATAGTGCTTTTGGGTCTGGGTGGCAAAGAGATGAGTAAGGAGCATGCCCTAGATACCGCGGATGCCGTCTCGAGAATGAACCCGAGGTACTTAAGCGCCCTCACGCTAATGCTCCTTGTCGGAACACCGCTGTACAGAGAATATCTTGCCGGAAATTTCGAACTTATGGACCCTGTATCGATTCTCGACGAACTGCAGGTAATGATCTCGAATATCGAAGTTGCAAACTGCCTTTTCAGAACGAACCACGCTTCCAATTATCTGCCGATCGGCGGCACTTTAAGCAAAGACAAAGAAAAGCTGCTCAAGCTGATAGAGGTCGCGAAAGAACATCAGGAATTGCTCAGACCGGAATCACACAGAGCGCTATAGAACCTGTCCGCTGAAGGATCGGCCTATAAATCGGTCACCCTGCACATCACAACTCCAGAACAGGGTTTCGGGTAGAAATATGTGGACTTTTGCGGCATGCGTTCCCCTTTGTCGGCAATCTTTTTGACCTGTTCGATTCTTGTAGGATTCACAAAGAAAGCGATCGAGCCCTTACCTGAATCAACAAGACGCGCCGCCTCCATCGGGTCCCTTGTGAATATCAGATTCTTTTCAACAACCCCGCGCACCTGCGCGATTCCAAGCGCCTTCTCGACTATCATTTTGTGCAGTATGGTAACGTCGAGATTTCTGTAATCCTGTGAGAATTCTCCTTTTATTTCCTCAGAGAGGTCTATTCCGCTTTTCAGCCTCAGCAAAAGAAACTCCTCGGGCTGCGCCGAGAAAAGACCAAAAGCGCAGCCCCCTGTTGAATGTCCCTTTAACTCGTTTAACAAGGCGTAAATCTGGCCGCTCCTCGAACCTGAAGGGACACCGAGTTTTGTCACCGTAAACCACTTATCTACAGCTTTCAAAAAAGCATCGCTCAGGCGTACTTTAGAATCCACCACCACCCTGTGAACCGCCAAAAGTGAGAGTCCGGGATTTTCCATCTCCACGATCATCATTAGAAGAAACCTTCTTGGGTCTTCCATATCCGTAAGCTCACCTCTGTCGGCAAGCCTCTTCTGGAACTCGAGGGCAGTTTGATACCTGTGGTGACCATCAGCGATGTACAGTGTCTTCTTTCTCAAAAAATTCGCGATGTTTTTGATGAATTTCTCATCGCTTACAGCCCAAAGATCATGCCAGACGCCATCAGCTGTCTGGAACTGGACAAGAGGAAGCTTCTCCAGCTCGGAAAGAATTGGATCTTTCAGTTTTTCAGCCGGATCCGAATAAAGCGCGTGAACGAGGTCGAAATTAGCCAGCGTGTGTTCAAGAAGCTTCATTCTATCCTCAAAAGGTTTTGGCATTATATCCTCATGCGGCTTGATGTTTCCGGTCTCAAAATCCTCGACCCTCACTTTAGCCACAATGCCAGTGCATTCCTTGTATTCACCCTCAAGTATGTACCTTTGCCTGTAAAGATAAATGGATGGAACATAATCCTGAATCAAAACCCGCTGCGCGAGCCATCTTTCAAAAAAACTTGCCGCTCGTTTGTAGGGTTGATCAGGGTCTTTGTCGCTTTTCAGGGGTCTATTAAGTATGAGCCTGATCACGTTATATGGATGCTTGTTGTAAAAACCATCCCTTGTCTTCTCATCTATAACGTCATAGGGTGGCGCAACAACCAAGGAAAGATCGCCCACCGCTTCGATGTTATACCTGATTCCTTTAAAAGACCTGATCTCGCCCATCGGTTAAAATCCTCCAAAGCACGCGCATTTCCTCAATCCTTCCGAGATTAATCAATAACGGGATTAACGAATAATAATACACATTCCGTTTATCCACAAATAAAATCGGCCCGGTTTAAAAACCGGGCCGAAAAATATTTCGGCGGCGACCTACTCTCCCACAGGGTCCCCCCTGCAGTACCATCGGCGCTGGAGGGCTTAACTTCCGTGTTCGGAATGGTTACGGGTGATCCCCTCCGCCATGGCCACCGTTAAACCTGTTGGCAAGACTCTTGCTCGTGCCCTCAAAGCTGCACAGTGAACGCTCGGTCAGGTCAAGACCTCGACCTATTAGTACCGGTCGGCTGAACGTGTTGCCACGCTTACACCTCCGGCCTATCCACCTCGTAGTCTGCGAGGGGTCTTACTCCGTTAACCGGATGGGAGACCTAATCTTGGGGTGGGCTTCGCGCTTAGATGCTTTCAGCGCTTATCCATTCCAGACGTAGCTAACCAGCAGTGCCATTGGCATGACAACTGGCACACCAGGGGTCTGTTCATCCCGGTCCTCTCGTACTAGGGACAACTCCCCTCAAGTCTCCTGCGCCCGCAACGGATAGGGACCGAACTGTCTCACGACGTTCTAAACCCAGCTCGCGTACCGCTTTAATGGGCGAACAGCCCAACCCTTGGGACCTACTCCAGCCCCAGGATGCGATGAGCCGACATCGAGGTGCCAAACCTCCCCGTCGATGTGGACTCTTGGGGGAGATAAGCCTGTTATCCCCGGAGTACCTTTTATCCGTTGAGCGACGGCCCTTCCACTCAGTACCGTTGGATCACTAGGCCCTGCTTTCGCATCTGCTCGACTTGTAGGTCTCGCAGTCAAGCTCCCTTATGCCCTTACACTCTCCAGCTGATTGCCGACCAGCCTGAGGGAACCTTTGGGCGCCTCCGTTACTTTTTAGGAGGCGACCGCCCCAGTCAAACTGCCCGCCAGACACTGTCCCGGAACCGGATTCACGGTTCTCGGTTAGGACCCCAGCACACCAGGAGTGGTATCCCAAGGATGGCTCTGCTGCAGCTGGCGCCGCAGCTTCGCAGCCTCCCACCTATCCTGCACAAGATGTACCAAGATCCAATATCAGGCTGCAGTAAAGGTTCACGGGGTCTTTCCGTCCTGTTGCGGGTAGCCCGCATCTTCACGGGCATTACAATTTCGCCGGGTCCCTCGTTGAGACAGCGCCCAAGTCGTTACGCCATTCGTGCAGGTCGGAACTTACCCGACAAGGAATTTCGCTACCTTAGGACCGTTATAGTTACGGCCGCCGTTCACCGGGGCTTTGGTTCAGAGCTTCGCCACCCCGAAGGGCGGCTAACCCCTCCCCTTAACCTTCCGGCACCGGGCAGGCGTCACCCCCTATACGTCGTCTTACGACTTCGCAGAGAGCTGTGTTTTTAGTAAACAGTCGCTTGGGCCTGTTCACTGCGGCCCCCTCGGGCTTTTGGAAGTCCAAAAGGATTCCTCCACCCTACCGGGGCGCCCCTTCTCCCGAAGTTACGGGGCTAATTTGCCGAGTTCCTTAACGAGGGTTCGCCCGATCGCCTTAGTATTCTCTACCCACCTACCTGTGTCGGTTTAGGTACGGGCACCAGCGCCACTCGCTAGAGGCTTTTCTTGGAAGCATGGGGTCAGTCACTTCGCCTAAAGCGGCTCGACATCACACCTCAGGGTTGAATGCCGCGCGGATTTGCCTACGCGACCCCCTACGTGCTTGTCCGCGGTCGACCATCGCCGCGGTTGACCTACCCTTCTCCGTCACCCCATCGCTCAAGCGTGGACTGGTGGTACAGGAATATAAACCTGTTGTCCATCGACTACGCCTTTCGGCCTCGCCTTAGGTCCCGACTAACCCTGAGCGGATTAACCTTCCCCAGGAAACCTTGGGTATTCGGCGGACGGGTTTCTCGCCCGTCTTTCGCTACTCATACCGGCATTCTCACTTCTCTAAAGTCCACCACAACTCGCGTTGCAGCTTCACTCCCTAGAGAACGCTCCCCTACCATCCCCCGATGTTAGACACCGGGAGATCCGTGGCTTCGGTAGCGGGCTTGAGCCCCGCTAATTTTCGGCGCAGAAACACTTGACCAGTGAGCTATTACGCACTCTTTAAATGATTGCTGCTTCTAAGCCAACATCCTGGTTGTCTCAGCGCTTCCACATCCTTTACCACTTAGCCCGCATTTAGGGACCTTAGCCGACGGTCTGGGCTGTTTCCCTCTCGACTATGGAGCTTATCCCCCATAGTCTTACTCCCAGGCTCTAAAGTCATGGCATTCGGAGTTTGATTGAGTTTGGTAACCGGTGAAGGCCCCTAGCTCATTCAGTGCTCTACCACCATGACTGAACGCCTGAGGCTAGCCCTAAAGCTATTTCGGGGAGAACCAGCTATTTCCGAGTTTGATTGGCCTTTCACCCCTACCCACAGGTCATCCCCTCCGTTTTCAACCGAAGTGGGTTCGGGCCTCCACGAGGTCTTACCCTCGCTTCACCCTGCCCATGGGTAGCTCACTCGGTTTCGGGTCTACGACACGCAACTCGAGCGCCCTTTTCGGACTCGCTTTCGCTACGGCTCCGGTAAACCTTAACCTTGCTGCGTATCAGTAACTCGCCGGTTCATTCTACAAGAAGCACGCCATCAGGAGACAAGCTCCCTCTGACTGCTTGTAGGCATGCGGTTTCAGGTGCTATTTCACTCCCCTCCCGGGGTGCTTTTCACCTTTCCCTCACGGTACTGGTCCACTATCGGTCGGTAGGGAGTATTTAGCCTTACGGGGTGGTCCCCGCAGATTCCGACGGGATTCCACGTGCCCCGCCGTACTCAGGAAAACCACCGGGAGACTGACCCTTTTCGTCTACAGGGCTGTTACCTTCTATGGCCGGGCTTTCCATCCCAGTTTGACTTAAGGACAGTTTTGTAACTCCCCGGCGCCTCCACAGCGACGCCTGGTGGCTCCTGCAACCCCCGGAGGGCAGCGCCTGTGGGCTTATGCACCCCCCGGGTTTGGGCTGTTCCCCGTTCGCTCGCCGCTACTCAGGGAATCGCGGTTGCTTTCTTTTCCTCGGGTTACTTAGATGTTTCAGTTCACCCACTTACCCTCCTTGCCCTATGTGTTCAAGCAAGGATGACACGGCATTACCCGTGCCGGGTTTCCCCATTCGGAAATCTCCGGATCTGTGTCTGCTCGGCGACTACCCGGAGCTTTTCGCAGCCTGCCACGTCCTTCCTCGGCTCCTACCGCCAAGGCATCCACCGCATGCCCTTAATATCTTGACCTTTATGACCTCGCAACACTGTGCAGCTTTCAAGGTACGAGTGGGTCTTGCCACCAAGCAAATTTATATTATATCAAATAATCCAACATTTCCCTAATATATCCAGGGATTCCCTCTATGACCTCAAGCTTCCTCGCGCAGTTTCATTACACCGCCGGCTATGACCGCGGCAGCCCCAACAAGCGCCAGAAATATACCGATATGCGGACTTGCCGTGACCCCAAGGGCACCAGGCCTAAAGAGCAGCCTCAGCACGGCAATCAGCGCAGAGAGACCGCCTGCCCCCAGGTAAAGTATTCCTTGCGGGAAAGGCAGTTCCACGTTTATCACCTCAAAGACATTCAGGGCCATCCATACAACGGCTCCAAGCCCCAGCACGAAACACAGCCAGCCGAAGCCGGCGCCGCTGCCGCCACCACCCATGCCCATCACATTCCAACTGTACCACGGCAGGATCGAAGCGATCACGAGTACCAGACCTCCCCCTCCAACTACCCAGTCCGAAACCTCAAAGCGTTCCATCAGATCCTCCTGTTAGAAAAACAAATCTTCTTCTGCGTTGGGGTTATCTTATAAAAGTCATCACCTCCCCCAACAAAAGAGAGCCGATAGCCGGTCAATTATCTCATACTATAGGCCTTGAAGATATGCGTTGCAAGAGAACAAGTTCAAGAAGAACCAACGAGTAAAACCCAAGCGCAAACTATGCAAATCCGCTGTCGAGACTAAAAAGGGATGCTACCTTCAAAACTGAACAGTGGGACGGGCCCGGTCAACATTTGCTCTCAGGAAGCTTATAAAAGCTCCTTAGAAAGGAGGTGATCCAGCCGCACCTTCCGGTACGGCTACCTTGTTACGACTTCACCCCAATCACCAGTCCCACCTTCGACGGCTCCCTCCCTTTCGGGTTAGGCCACCGGCTTCGGGTGTTACCGGCTTTCGTGGTGTGACGGGCGGTGTGTACAAGGCCCGGGAACGTATTCACCGCGACGTGCTGATTCGCGATTACTAGCGACTCCGACTTCATGGAGGCGAGTTGCAGCCTCCAATCCGGACTTAGACCGGCTTTTTGGGATTAGCTCCACCTTGCGGTTTCGCGACCCTCTGTACCGGCCATTGTAGCACGTGTGCAGCCCAGAGCATAAGGGGCATGATGACTTGACGTCATCCCCACCTTCCTCCGGTTTGTCACCGGCAGTCTCCTGTGAGTCCCCGGCATAACCCGCTGGCAACACAGGACAAGGGTTGCGCTCGTTGCGGGACTTAACCCAACATCTCACGACACGAGCTGACGACAGCCATGCACCACCTGTGCACTTGTCCCAAAGGAGGGGCATGTTTCCACGCCTTTCAAGTGCATGTCAAGCCCTGGTAAGGTTCTTCGCGTTGCGTCGAATTAAGCCACATGCTCCGCCGCTTGTGCGGGCCCCC
>OGCI01000058.1_pt1 | contig 125141 bp, 96 predicted proteins | sample 1570021 | NCBI WGS metagenome assembly OGCI01 (sample SAMN06264664, study PRJEB24512) | hot springs metagenome | isolation source: Hot spring water | place: South Africa: Tshipise | collected 2015-06-21 | reverse complement strand
ATAATTGAATATCTCCTTTTGGTCAATATTTAGCTTACCTTCTTTTAATTGTATGATGAAATTATTGATTTGTTCAGCGAGTTTATCTAAATTACCTATAATAAATTGATAGTTTTGACTTGTTATATCTGCATAATGCTCAAAAATATTAGTTTCATCGGAACGCTTTTCTATAATATCTTTAATATTTGGATTATCTAATAGATCGTTTTGAGAATTTTTCAGCAATTCATCAAAGATAATTGTTTTTTCATTTTGTGATGATAGGTTGGTAGTATGACCAAACACTAACTCGGAATGAGTTACTTCCATTATTTTCATAGTTGCATCCTTGCAATTTATATTATTATTGTCCTATCCCCAGCAAAAGAATTGCTGCTGCATTTTCTGGCTTCATAGCTTCAATAATTTTGCCAGCTTTTTTCTTGTTCATCAATTTTAATATTTTTGCCGCGTCTCTTTCGTCCAATCGCTCCAAAATTGCCGCTACTTCCTGCGGCTTTGAATTCTCGTAGATTTTTGCGAATGCTTCAAAATTCATCTTAGCACTTGAATCTACCCGTTCTTCCAACATTTTCTGATAATTTTCTATTCTTTTCTGTAAAAGTTCATATTTCTCAGTAAGTTTTTTTACCTCAACGTGTTTTTTGTTTAAGCTGTCTCGTAGTTCCTGAGCATTTTTGGCAGATATTTCAGCGATTGAATTAGCACGTTTTACTGAATCCTGATTATAACGAACTGTCTCCGCAATACTTTTCAACGAGTCCCTTAAATACTTTTCAATTCGTATTAATGAATCAATTTTAATCGAATATTCATTTTTCTTTATCACTTCATTTTCAAAATAAGCCAATTGTTTTTTCGAAATTTGGACAGTTGGCTCAATATAGACAGGTCTCAGTGCTCCTATAATTTTCTTGGGCTTTTCAACTTTTTGAACTTTTGATGTATCTTTATTGTCTTTTATACCGAGCAAATCGGGTCTGTATTTTATCACACCAATAAGTCCCCCCATCAATATAGCTAATACTGATGAAACAATTATAATTCCTATGAGAAGTTGCTTCCAACTCACTTTTCTTTCCTGATAAACCCCATAATTGCAATTTCATCAATAAAATTACTTTCTTCTTTTTGAGTTTCTGCTTTGTATTCTTCTAATTTCTTTTCTTTTAATTTTTCAAGTATCATTTCATTTTTTTTTGCTTCAATATATTTATTTTGTCGAAGCTTTTCAATTTCGAGAAGTTGATTTTTTTCTTGTGCATATTTTTCTATTTCTTGTTCAACAAATGCTTTATGAGCAATTCGTGCTTGAATATCGGATGCTTTTCCACTAGAATATTTAGCCACCAGAAGATTATTTTTATATTTTTTCTTTTCTTCAATAATTTGTTCTTTACGGTAACGAAGTCGCAATATTTTCGCCAATTCTTCTTTAGCTTGATTAGTTCTGAATGCTCGTATATTTAAAATTGGTTCGAGCCTATATGTGAATTTTTTTGCCATTGCTGCTAAATATTGCTAATTTCAATTACTTTATCGATAATCTCATTAAAAGTATATTTTTCTTCTAACCCTTGTTTCAAAAAAGAATTAATAATATCAATTCTTTCAATTGCTTTATCAATTTGTGGGTTGCTCCCTTTCTGATAAGCTCCGACATTTATCAAATCTTCCACACTTTTATAAACAGCAACCAATTCTTGAATTTTTTTTGCAGCTTCAAGATGTACTTTCGATACCACATCGCTTCGGCAGCGACTAATACTTTCAAGCACATCAATCGCCGGGTAATGTGCTAGCGACGCAAGCTTTCTTGATAGTACAATATGACCGTCCAAAATGCCTCTTGTAGTATCTGCAATTGGTTCGTTCATATCGTCGCCTTCAACTAAAACAGTGTATATTCCGGTAATACTTCCTTTATTGGATGTCCCGGCACGTTCTAATGTCTTTTGTAAAATTGTAAATACTGATGGTGTATACCCACGAGTAGTTGGAGGTTCACCTATTGAAAGCCCTACTTCACGTTGAGCCATTGCTAATCGTGTAGCGGAATCCATCATCAACATTACATCAAGTCCCTTGTCGCGAAAATATTCAGCAATGGTTGTTGCTGTTAGTGCTGCTTTTACTCGAATTAATGGTGGGACATCACTAGTAGCTACGACTACAATGGATCTATCAAGTCCTTCTTGTTTCAAATCTTTTTCTATAAACTCTCGCACCTCTCTTCCACGTTCGCCAATTAACGCAATAACATTAATATCTGCTGATGTGTTTCGTGCAATTGTTCCAATTAAAGTAGACTTACCGATCCCCGAGCCTGCAAATATGCCTACACGCTGACCTTTTGCTAATGTCAGCAACCCATCAACTGCTTTTATTCCGGTTGCAATCGGTTCGGAAATTCTTTTTCTAAATAATGGATTTGGAGGGGTGGCATAAACGGAACGTTTTTGCTCTATTGATAGTTCTCCTTTCCCATCGAGTGGATAGCCAAGTCCATCTAATACTCGTCCTAATAATTTGTCCCCAACACCAACTAACAAAGATTTTCCCGATGCAATGATTTCCGTCGATGGTTCTATGTCATTTGTTTCTCCAAGTACCATAGATAAAATTCTATCATCTCGAAAACCAACTATTTCAGCCAAAGCAATTAATTCACCGTATTTGTTACGTAATTCGCATATTTCACCAATTGGAGCTTTCGGTCCTTCGCTTTCGAGAACAAGCCCAACAACTTTTTTTACTTTTCCACGCCGAATTAATGTCTGTGTTTGCTTGATTGTTGGTCCGAAAAATCGTTCTATGTTAATGGCTTGATACATTTGTTTAATTCTCGTTATTGTTAGATTCATTGTTCTCTTCTTGAATTTCTTTTGTTTCAGGCATAATAGTATCGAGAATATCAGGGTAGCTTTCTTTTAGAGATGATTCAAAGTCTAACATAATTTGTTCTTTTGCTTCAATGAGTGCATTTTGCAATTTTTTTAATTGTTCGCTTATGCGCCCGTCAATTATTCCAGCACTTGTATACAAAACGCAACTTCCTGGTTCTAACAAATTTGATGCGACTATTTCGATTTTATTATCGGTAAGGTTGAAAATCCGCGAATTAACTTTTTTCAATACTTCAAAGTCATCTTTATTTAGTTCAATTTTGAAAATTTCTTCGTCTTTGACCTCATTAAATACCTTGTTTATCTGCTCAATTACTAATTGCTCGCTCTCGACCGCAGCAAAACCAACTATTTTCCTTGCGATTTCTATTGATAATCTTATTAAGCCTTCGTTGAATTTTCTTTGCTCTTGAAAAAACGCTTTTTTTAATTCGAAAGCAATTTTGTCGAAGCGTTTTATCCATTCAGAATGAATTTGTATTTCGCTTTGATATATTGCTCTTGCTGAATCTTGTCCGTCAGAAAAACCTCTGTCGTAAGCTAATTGTATTTCTTTAGCAGCTTCCTCAATAGGTACGCTTTCGTCTGGGACTCGCCTTAAATCGATTTCAATTGGTTCGTTTGAATCCGAAATCGTGTACGTTTCAGTGAAATATGTTATTTTAGGTTGAGGCTCCGGTTCGATTTCTCCAATTATTTCTTCTACTTCAGGTATTTCTTCTTCAACAGGCTTAGCTTTCATTAAACTTTCAAGTTCTAAAAGCTTTCGCTCAAATTCTCGGCGAATAATTTCTTCGCTTTTGATAATTTTAACTTTTTGTTTATTTCGCGGTATTTTTAGAATTATTTTATTCATTTCAACCCTTTTTATACAAAAATATCTTCTTTGCCACGACCACCGATGGCAATTTCTTCTTGTTCTTCGAGTTTTTTAATAATATCAACGATTCGCATTTGTGCAGATTCGACTTCTTTTAGCTTAACTGGCCCCATAAATTCAAGTTCTTCTTTGACAACCGCTGCTGCACGTTCGGACATATTTTTGAATATTTTAGAGCGTATTTTTTCGTCTGCTACTTTCAAAGCAAGTGCTAAATCTCGTTTGTCTACATCACGCAGAATTCTCTGTATACCTTTATCATCAATAAGCACGATATCTTCGAATAAGAACATCTTGCGTTTAATTTCCAAAGCCATGTTGTAATCCTTTTCTTCAATACTTTCTAACAATTGTTTTGCTACTGCATTATTACACTTATTTAGTATATTGGCAACCAGCTGCACGCCACCTGCTTGTGCTAAATTCTGAGATAAAGTTGCTTCTGCTATTTGATCTACAACGTGCTCAATTTCTGTTACTAATTGTGGAGATACTTTGCCGATTGTTGCCATACGGAATACAGTTTCAGAGCGTAAATCATCTTTAAATTCGTTTAGAACATCCGCAGCTTGGTCAGGAGGTAGGTGCGACAATATCAAAGCAATTGTTTGTGGATGTTCTTTCGATAAAAATGAAGCAAGCTGCTGAGGGTCTGATTTTTTCAAAATAGAGAAACCTCTTACTGTTGTAAGAACTCTTATCTTTTCGATAATTTCTCGTGCTTTGTCCAAGCCATAACTTTTTTCAAGTAGCATTTGAGCATAATCAATCCCCCCTTCCACCATATATGATGATGCCGTCATCAGCTGGTAAAACTCTTCAATAACGTCCTCTACTACGTTTGGAGGAAGCTCTCGTAAATTTGTGATTTCTACTGCTATTTGCTCAACATCTTTTATATCAAGTTCTTTGAATACTTTTGCAGCTACATCAACATCCATTGACATCAGCAATACTGCTGCCTTTTGTTTTCCTGTTAAATCTGATGCCGTTATTCTTTTCTTTCCCATTATTTCATTCCACTTTAATATACTTACTGATATTCAACGAACAAACAAATTAATTATGATTTAGGAGATTTAGGCAAATCTATATCCTGCTGTAAAAAGATTTTAATTAATTTAACTGCATTTTCTGTCTGTTCATCTAAAAATGATTCTACCTTTTCTTTTATTTCCAGTTTCAACATATCCTCTTCGGTCATTTCTTGTGGCTCAACATCTAATGCAGACTTTGCTAATGCTTCAAGTTCCTGCATGTCAGTTTCTTCTTCAATTTCTTGAGGTTCTTCTTCACGAATTTCTCCCTCTAACAATACTTGTTCAGGAAGCTCAGCTGGGAGCAATAATAAATCTTCTTCATCTAGCTTTAAGTCTTCCAGGTGTTCTTCTGGTTCTTCTTCCTCTTCTTCAACTGATACTGCTTCCTGAGATAATAATTTCGGATTTGGTAATCCAAGGGCAATGCGTAATCTCTCTTTTACAAATTTTGATTGAATCAATGCAAACATCAACAATATTGTAACTAGTATAACTGCAATTAAAACAATTAATTTGATTATTTCCTTGTCTTTATACCATACTACTGGTTGTTGCTCTTCAATTTCTTGTTCCAGCAATGATGTGTCGAAAGGAACATTTAATACTGAAATCTGGTCATTTCGGCTTGGGTCGTAACCAACTGCATTTTTAATAGCAAGTGTTAATTGATCTATTTCTTCTTGTTTTCTCGGTGTATATTCAATTTTTTTAACTCCATTCTCATCTACAATTTTCATTACTCCATTAATTATTGCAGATACTGTAAGCCTTTTTATGTTTCCAGTGCTTTCTACTATGTGAGATACTGTTTTTGATATCTCATAGTTTTGGATTACATTTGATGAATTTTTTGCCTGACTAACTGTTGGGTAGCTAAGCGAATCAGTGCTTTCAGATACTTCTTGAATGTTTTGTTCGCTACGTATTACCTGGCGTTCTGGGTCAAAATCAGTAATTGTTTTTTCAACTTGTGTGAAATCAATTTCAGCATTTACTCTCACCTTTGAATTCTCAGATCCGAGCACTCCATCAAGAAGCGATTGCACTTTTTCAGCATAGTGCTGCTCAACTTGACGCTGAATATCGTGTTGAGTTTGAGTAAGCCCAGTTACCGTTGAATTGTCCAATGGTGGTTCAGATAGAATTTTGCCTCTGCCATCAACAACAGTTACTTTATCAATTGTAAGTCCTTCGACACTACTTGCTACAAGGTTTTGTATGCCTTCTATGCTAATTTTGCTTAAACTTCTGCCACTTTTCAAATGAATAATAACAGAGGCACTTGGTGGTTTCTCATCTTTTTTGAACAAGGTCTTTTCAGGTATTACTAAATGCACTCGAACTTTCTTTATCTCATCCATTGTCCCAATTGTTCTAGCAAGCTCCCCTTCCAATGCCCTGCGATAATTTAACTTTTGCACAAATTCGCTCATCCCAAGATTGGTTTTGTCGAAAAGCTCATAACCAACAATGCTTTCAGATGGAAGCCCTTCGCCTGCTAACTGGATGCGAGTATCATATAGTTGAGACTTTTCAACCAATATTGTATTTCCATTGTCTCCAAGTTGATACTTCACTCCTTTTGCTTTAAGGCTTTCTACTATTTTAGCGGCGTCGGATGATTCTAAATTACTATACAAAACACCCATTTCGACTGGCTTGCTGCTGGATAATATTAATATTATACCTAATATTAATCCAATAAGCACCCCGCCAATTATCAATTTTTGTACTAATGATAGTCTTCTATAAAAAGTTTTAACTTGTTCTGTGAATGTATTTTCAGCCATAATATACCTTGTTTGTATTTGTTCACGAAATCATTTTTTGGCGAATATTATCCTCCATTTTATACCTGCATCCTTAACACTTCGCGATATAAATCAAGCCCTTTGTTCCTCAGTTCCATTAATAATTGAAACGAAGTTCGTGCTTTCTGAGCAGTTATCATTACATCGTGAATGTCAACAGGTTCGCCTTTTATTAATTTTTCTGTTTGTTCTGCTGAATCAATTTGCATCTTATTTACATCATTCATCAGTTGCTTTACAGTATCAGCAAAAGTAACATCTTCTGAGGTTGCTTTACTTTCGCCAAACTTTTGTTGAACTAACGGAAGATACCTTCTCGATGGGTCTGTTTCATTGATTATCATTGTGAACTCCTTTCAAATTATTTCCTCAAAATCATCTAATTTATATCAATTACTATTCCAAATGATGTTTCCTTTTGATTATGGCTAATTTTGTTCAATTCATATCCATTTTGAATTAAATTAGTCTAATTTTTAATATTAGTGTTTTTTTGTTAAATTTATTTTATTAAATGTCGAGAATAACATTATGGTATATTTAAACAAGATAATTAATTTTTCTTTAATAGGATTTTGGGTTGTATTTATCAACACTATTGACTTATCTGCAAACTTTGTCGAAAACAACGGGCAATTTCCTGAAAATGTCCGCTTCCTTTTTCAAGCGAAAGATGCAAATGTATGGATTAATAATAACGAAATATTGTTCGATTACTTTAACGCTAATAAATATAGTCGCACTACTTTGAAGTTAAGTTTTTCAGAAGCAAAGAATTTCTTTGTCAAGCCTGTTTCTCAGAACAATTGTTCATTTAATTATTTAACTAAATCAAAGCATTTTTCATCAAAAATTTATGATACTTTAATTGTTAGTAATTTATATGGAAATATCGATTTATTTCTTTACTCAAAAAATGGTTATTTTGCTTATGATTTTCTTTTACATCCCGGTGCAAATCCCAACGAAATAAAAATCATTATAGATGGTGCAGATTCTGTAATATTTGATAATAAGCAAATTTCTTTTTTTACATCTAATATTATCCAGCATCATTCGCACTTAAATGTATATTTAGAAGAAAGTAAAATGCCAATTACTTCTTTATTCATATACGATGGGTTCATTTCATTTTCACTGAATAATTACGATAAAACTCAAACTATTAGAATTGACCCTGTTGTCTATTCTACCTATTTTGGGGGTAGTTCATTCGACTATTTGAGAGGTATTGCAAAAGATTCATCCGGAAATATCATTTTAATAGGTAGAACACGTTCGGTTGACTATCCAACAAAAATTGGGAGCTACGATACTACTTTTTCAGATGTGTTTGCCGATTTTTATGATGCAGTGATTTCAAAATTTACTTCCGACGGGGAAAATATACTGTTCTCTACATTTTTAGGTGGTATGGGTAACGACCAAGCCGAAGCTGTTGCGGTAGATAAGTTTGGGAACATTTATATTACAGGCTACACTCTATCTTTACGTTCATTTCCATTTACTTCAAATGCACTTGATACTTTCGATATAGGTGGGATTGATGGCTTTCTAACTGTTTTAAATGTACAAGGTGATTCACTCCTTTATTCAACTCTTTTCGGTGGAACAAGCGACGATTTCCCTCAATCGATAGCAATAGATAATAATCGAAATATTTATATTACTGGCTATACAAAATCAAGAAACTTTCGGACGACTTCTACTGCTTTCGACACTACATTTAACAGCAATGGGATTGATATTTTCAATGACGCTTTCGCAATAAAATTTTCCAGCAATTTCAATTTAATATATTCTACATTTATCGGTGGTTCGGGCGATGATTTCGGTCAATCCATTGCAGTGGATGCATTTGGGAATGCAATTGTTGCTGGTATAACTCGTAGTCCAGATTTTTCTGCTTCATCGTTTGGTTTTCAGAAGGCTATTGCAGATTCTGTTCCTTCATCCAGCATTGGTGATGGTTTTATTTTTAAACTTAATTCGAACGGTACAGATAAAATTTTTGGAACATATTTTGGCGGTTCAGCACGTGATGCAATTTATTCAGTTGCACTCGATAGCAATGCCAATATGTATTTTGCAGGTTATACTGAATCAGAGAATTTACCAATTTCTGCGAATGCTTTCCAAAATGTTTACAACAATATTAGTTCTGGCTATATTTCTGGTGATGCCTTTATAGGTAAACTCAAATTCAGTGGAGATTCTCTTCTTTTTAGTACGTATTTTGGTGGATCTGGTAGCGAGCGAATTGCTGCAATTGCTATTGATAATTTTGACTTTCCCGTTATAGTCGGTTTTACTACTTCGCGTGATTTACCAACTACGTCGATGGCTTTTCAAAAAAAATATTCCGATAGCACAGATGCCTTTATTGCACGCCTTACACCAAATTTAAACGGTTGCTCTTATCTTAGTTATCTCGGCGGTAAACGTAACGATATTGCTAATTCTATTCTTGCAGCTGATAGTGCTTATCTATGGGTAGCTGGTTTTACGAATTCTAACGACTTCCCAGTGACGCAGAACGCACTGTTTAGCAAAGCTTTAGACAATTTAAGCGATATGTTTATTACAAAGCTGTTTGCTAATTACATTGATCTCAACTTCGAAAAAAGTTTAGGTTCAAGAGTTATTAATATTTGTTCAGGCGATAGCGTGTTTGTTGGTGCCAATGCTATTGGTGGAATTGGCAGAATTTCATATCTTTGGTTGCCTATTGATGGTGTAGCTTTTCCCGATTCATCTTATACTTTTGTAAAACCAGCTCATTCGACTACATACTATCTCTTGGCGAAAGATGAAATTGGTAACACAATTATTGATTCATTGCAAATCATAATTCACTCTAAACCCAATTTGTCTCTTTCAGGGTCATTAGTAGTGCTTTCCAATTCAACGGAAGAATACAATCTTACATCTGATTATCAGGGATTCGCTGATTGGTATATTACAAATGGGAAAGTATTAGAAAAATCTTCTACAAAATTAAAAGTAAAATGGACGGATACAACTGCAATAGGTTCAATAAAAGTTGTCTTTACCACACTATATGGCTGTGTTGATTCCCTATTAGTATCAGTAAGAATAGGGAACATTCCTAAACCTCGAATTAAACCTATTGGTAAATTTCCTCCTTGCTTCGGCGATACTCTATTGTTAGATGCTGGTGCTGGATACGCCACTTATCTTTGGTCAACAGGCGATACTACCCGAACAATTAAAATTACTCAAAATGGGAAATATGCAGTAAAAGTTGTTGATTCGCTTGGTTTTATTGCCATCTCTGATACAATGAATATTTATTTTATGACATATCCTAAACCTCTCATCAATGGATTAAGCATTGTCAAACCTGGAATGGCTTACGAATATATTGTAGAAGGTTCACCTGGGAGTACTTTCAATTGGATAATTCAAGGTGGCGTCATTCTTTCTGGTCAAGGTAACGACACGATTTCAGTGCGATGGAATAATACACCAAATGGCTCACTTCTCGTCGAAGAAACTACTCGCGAGGGATGTGTGATTTTCTCTGATGTGTTCGATATAGACATTAGCGGCATTTTTAAACCAAAAATTCGTGTGCTTGGTTCGACTACTATTTGCGAAGGTGATTCCGTTCTTCTTGATGCTGGTTATGGCTTTTCTTATTATCGTTGGAACAACGGAAGCAACAAACGTTTTATTTTTGTCTCTTCTGCTGAAAATTTCTTCTGTTATGTACGCGATAATTATGGTTTCGAAGGGTATACTGATACCATTAAAACATCTATCATAGAAAGACCGCCAAAACCATCCGTGAGTGTATTCGGAAATCGATTTACTTGTTTAATTGATTCATTACCAATTCAATGGTATTTTAACAACCAGATAATTCCAAATGCAAACGGAACTTTATATATTGCAGATATACCTGGACTATACAAAGTTTGCGTTCGTGGGTATAATGGTTGCACAAATTGCTCAGATGTTATTTCTTATCTTGTTTCAGTTGAAGAACATAACAGTAGTATTTTGATATATCCAAATCCTTGTGATAATATTTTGTATGTAAATTTGGGCATTAATTCTTCAATACATTCAAAAATCAGTATTTATAATGTGATTTTTGAAAATGTGTTTATTCAAGAATTTTCTAATAACTCTATTTTGCAATTAGATGTCTCCTCTTTCCCGTCGGGTGTCTATTTGCTTGTTGTAGAAAATAATTTGGGTGTTAAACGATTTTTGTTCCTAAAAAATTAATTGAAACTTTTATTTCGGATAAACGTATAAAGACAAAACATCGAAAATGGAATATGAATTTATTAAGCAATATTAGTAAGCCTATTTATCTAAGTTTAGTTGCTATATTAATATTTTTGCGCTTTTCAGTTGATACAATTTTTTATTACATTTTGTCCCAAGATAGTTTTATTTTCTCCTATTGGACATTCTTTTCTTCTATTCTAATTTTATCTGCTTTCATTTATTACTTTTTTTCTGAACAGTTTGAAAAAAATAATATTGAGTATCCTAACGAAAAGTTTGTATATGATTTTACTCGTATTTTTTATTTACAGTTATTCTTATACTTATTAGTTATTTTTCTTCCCAATAATGATAAATTTTATAGTTTCGAACTACCATATTTTAAATTTTTAATCTCTGATGTTTCAACTATTTTCTTTGCCCTGGTGACAATTTATTTAGCCTGGTTTATGTTTATTTGGCTCATTCGGAAAAAACACAAAAGAACAAAATTATATTTGAAGATTATTGCAATTTTAATTACTTTTTTGCTTGTTGCTGAATTGGCAAACTATGTTTTTTTTAACTCTCTATTTTTGAATGATTTAATTTCTATATATTTAAATGATTTAATATCTATCTTTCTTTTAACAATTTACGTATTGACACTTTTAGTTACTAAAAAAAACAACTGGATTACTCAACTTGATCGCAAACCCAAAATACGCCTTCTATTGGTCTCCCTTGTTAACTTAATTCTATCTTTACTTTTAGCTGTTTCTGTAATTGATAGCGATGGATTTTTATCAAGAAATACAATAAATTTCCTATCTGGTGCCAATAATTTTTTGGGTGCTGTTGTTTTAGCTCTGAATGCTTTTTCTTTGAGAATATTTCTTGCTGTGATTGTTTCGCTTCCAACAGCTACAATTGTCGAACGAAAAACATCTGAAGTTTTTTCGCTTACATATCTAAACAAATTTATTGCTGAAACTACATCAAAGACTGCAAACGAAATTCTTAGGATGGTTACTCAACTTGCTCTGAATGCTTCCGGTAGCACCGCTGTGTGGCTCGAAGTTTATAATAATGGGACTATTGATATTGGTGCAACCGCTCAAATTTCCCCAGAGCTAATCAAAGACTTTCATTCCGACAAGCGAATTGGGAATATTTTTACTACTATCGAAAAACCTGTTTTAGTTGAATCTGTTCCAGAAAATGATGAAATTAAATCTTTTTTAAATTACTTTCCTTTTGCAAATACTTTAATTGCAATTCCACTATTTCAAGGTGCAAAAAGATTTGGAACTATTGTAGCAATTGATTCGGAAGAATATGGATTCGAACCCGAAGATGTTGCTGTTCTTTCGGCTTTTGCTGATAATGTTAATTTAGCACTCGAAAATCAACGACTTTTACAAGAATCCATAGAAAAAGAGCGTTACCGTAGCGAAATGCTTATTGCTAAACGCATTCAAAAAGAGCTACTGCCACAAAATCTTCCTGAATTTTCTAAATTTCAACTTGCTGCATATTCTTCTCCTGCCGAGGAAGTTGGAGGTGATTATTATGATGTTGCTCGTTTTGCCGATGGAGCACCTTGTGTTCTGGTTGGAGATGTATCTGGCAAAGGAATGAGTGCTGCTTTTTATATGGCTCAGCTCAAAGGTGCTGTTCATTCGATTACTCCACAAGTTAATTCTCCGAAAGATTTGTTGATAAAACTTAACAATATCCTTTTTGGTTTGATGGATAAACAAAGTTATATTACTCTTGTTTGCCTCAAACTCGATGAAAACAACGATTCCGTTACTTTTGCTCGAGCTGGTCATCCACCTCTTTTCTTGAAAAAATCCTCCAATCTCCAAACTATCAAGCCACAAGGATTAGGGATTGCTCTCGTTGGGAATGAATTGTTCAGTAATTATATAGAAGAAGTCGATATTAAGCTTTCTGATGGTGATATTATAATGTTGATAACTGATGGTGTAAATGAAATTCGTAATTCATCTGGCGAAGAATTCAATTTTCAACGTGTCTCTGATTTTCTTCTCTCTCATAATTCTTCGGCTCAAAAATTGCTTAAACAATTTTTACATAATATTGATGAGTTTAAAGATGGGGCATCTCAAATTGATGATTTAACTGTATTCACTATTTCATTTGGTTGTTACAATAATAAAAGAGGTTAATAAATGAATAATAGCAATTTCAAAATTGATAAAAAGAATATCGATGATTTTGTTATTCTATCAATTTCTGGTTATTTAGATGCTCATACCGCTCCTTTACTTGAACAGGAGTTAGAAAAATCAGTAAAAGATGAGTGTTACAAAATTATAGTTAATTTTTCTGATTTGGATTATATTTCAAGCGCGGGTCTTGGGGTGTTTATGGCTTTTATCGAGGATGTTCGTCAAAATGGTGGCGATATAAAGCTGACAAATATGAAAGAAAAAGTCTTTGCTGTATTTGATTTGCTTGGTTTTCCATTGCTTTTTGATATTCTTAACGAAGAAAACGAAGCTATTGCTAAATTTCAAGGAAACTAAATGCTTTTGAATGTTAGAAATAATAATTTCATTTGTATTAATGCTGATAGTGCTGAACTCGAACGAATTCGTAAATTTGTACTGAATTTTGCTGAAAAATTTGGTTTCGACGATATTACTGCTAACAAAATTGCTTTAGCTGTTGATGAAGTCTGCACAAATCTAATCAAACATTCTTATAAATATGATAGTTCTCGTGAGATTTGCCTGCAAATTTCAACCGATAATAATCAATTTTCCGTTCTCATTCTTGACGATGGGGCTTCGTTCAACCCAAGTTCTGAAATTTCATTGGATATGAGAGATTATCTTGCTAATTTTCGTCGAGGTGGTCTAGGACTGCATATAATTAATCTTGTTATGGATAAAATTCAATATATTCCACGTTCTGACGACTTTCCTAAAAATAGATTAATCCTTACAAAATATATCAAATAAATTTCTTTTGAAAGTTTCCTTTTTGCTTTCACAAAAAACAGATATTTTTGTATTTCGTTAATTGTTCATTTTCTTAACAATTTAAGGATTTTTAATGACTTCGAAAGAAATACGCAAATCATTTTTAGATTTTTTTGCTTCCAAAGCACATAAAATTGTTCCAAGTGCCCCAGTTATTCCTTATGGTGATCCAACCTTGCTTTTTACTAATGCGGGAATGAACCAGTTTAAAGACGTTTTTCTTGGGCAAAGCAGTCGCGATTTCTCTCGTGCTGCTGACACCCAAAAATGTATTCGTGTCAGTGGCAAGCACAACGACCTTGAAGAAGTTGGAGTAGATACCTATCATCATACTTTTTTCGAGATGCTTGGTAATTGGAGCTTCGGTGACTATTATAAAGAAGAAGCAATTGAATGGGCTTGGGAATTGCTTGTTAAAATCTGGGGACTTCCGCCAGATCGTCTTCACGCTACTGTTTTTCGTACCGACGATGAAGCATATGAAATATGGAAAAAATACCTGCCAACTGAACGCATCCACCGTTTCGACGAAAAAGACAATTTCTGGGAAATGGGGGAAACTGGTCCCTGCGGTCCTTGTAGCGAAATCCATTTCGACCGCACTTCCGACAAAAACGGTGCTCATCTTGTCAATGCAGGTTCGCCAGATGTTATTGAAATTTGGAACTTAGTTTTTATTCAATATAACCGTCTAATTGATGGCACTTTGCAACCACTCTTGAAAAAACACGTTGATACAGGTATGGGGTTTGAGCGTATTTGTGCCGTTCTTCAAGGAAAAAATTCTAATTATGATACTGATGTTTTTACTCCAATTATTTCAAAAATAGAAGAATTGTCCCACAGAAAGTATTCAACAGAATTATCGAATAAAGATGGAATAGCAATGCGCGTAATTGCAGACCATTTGCGTGCATTGTCTTTTGCTATTGCAGATGGTGCATTTCCCGGGAACGAAGGTAGGGGATATGTTCTTCGTCGTTTGTTACGTCGTGCTGCTCGCTTTGCTCGTGAACTTGGTTTTAAAGAACCTTTTATTTATAAGCTTTTGCCTACTTTAATTGATATTATGGGTGATGTTTTCCCAGAACTTAGTACTCATAAAAATACAATCGAAAGAGTGCTTCGTGCAGAAGAAGAAGGTTTCCTTCAAACGCTTGAACGTGGACTTGAAAAGTTTGAAGAAATCAAAAACGAACTTTTTCAAGCCAATTCTAAAGTTATTCCTGGAGATCAAGCTTTTCTTCTTTATGATACTTATGGTTTTCCACTGGATTTGACCGAATTGTTGGCTCGTGAAAATTCTTTGATTGTCGATACTAATGAATTCAATCAAAAGATGACCGAACAGCGTGAGCGTAGTCGTGCATCCCGCAAAGTTCATACTTACGAAAATGAACTCCCTTCTTTAGATTTTCAAACTACATTTGTTGGTTATAAGAATTTTGAAGTGCAGTCAAAAGTTCTATATGCAAAAGATAATTATTTAGTTTTGGAGCAAACTCCTTTCTATGCTGAAAGCGGTGGTCAGGTCCCCGATATTGGTGAAATTATTCTTGCAGGTGAAATTTACCAAGTCGTTGATGTCAAAAAATCAAATAATGCAATCATTCACATAACGGATAGGGAAGTAGAGCCTCTCGAAGGTGAAACTGCTCTTGCACGTGTTTCTCGATCTCGACGTCTTAAAACAATGCGAAATCACTCTGCTACTCATCTGATGCACGAAGCATTGCGACAAGTGTTGGGCGAACACGTTCAGCAAGCAGGTTCACTTGTTTCTCCCGATTATTTGCGTTTCGACTTCCATCATTTCGAAAAAGTTTCCGAAGAACAAATAAAAAACATTGAAGAAATTGTAAACCATAAAATTTATGAACAAATACCAGTCGATGAACAAATTCTTACACTTGAAGAGGCAAGGAAAAATCCAAATATTAAAATGTTTTTCGGTGATAAATACAGCGATACTGTTCGTTTGATCGTTATGGATAATAAATTTTCGCTCGAACTTTGCGGTGGAACTCACGTGCGTAATACTTCGGAAATTGGGATTTTCAAAATTATCTCTGAAAGCTCAATTGCTTCCGGTGTCCGACGAATTGAAGCAATTACAGGTGATGCTGTGTATCGTTATATTTGTCAGTTAAATGACACTATTTCTTTAAAAAATGATGAAATTGCAAAGCTTAAAGAAAATAATTTGCAACTCGAAAAGCAAATTAGTCAGTATAAACTACAATATTTGTATTCATCAATACCAGAATTAATTAATAACGCTGTAAAAATTGATGATATTTCTGTACTAATTCATCAAAGCGAGTTGAATAATATTGATGAACTACGACTTTTTGCTGAAAAACTAAGAGATACTTTTGGGAAAAACGGAATTTCTCTAATTATCTCTAAACAAGATGATAAAATTACTCTTGTTTGCTCTGTTACGGACGACTTAAAAGGTAAAATTCCCGCAGGCAAGCTTGTTGGTGATGTCGCTCGAATTCTTGGTGGCGGCGGTGGTGGAAAACCTCATCTTGCAACTGCTGGCGGTAAAGATATTGACAAACTTCCCGAACTAATAAACGGTGGTTTTATAGAAATCGTGAAAAAATATTTATAAAAGATATAATTTAAATTTTCTTGTTATTACTCGAAATGGCTGTTTCAATAATTGAGCCAGCCATTTTTTAATTGGCCAATATTCAACTTGAAATAAAAAGACTGTCCTTTTGAGACAGCCTTTCTTAAAGAAGCAATTTATTGTAAAATAATAATTTACAAATTAATAGCGGCGGTTTCCATTGAATCTTCTTTCCATTGGACGAGCATCTTCGCGTCTTTCTTTTGCTTCATTAACTTTAATTGTTCTGCCACCGAATTCGATTCCGTTCAAAGCTTCGATAGCTGCATTGCCATCTGCTTCATCCATTTCGACAAAACCGAACCCTTTGGGTCTGCCTGTTACACGGTCGCGAATCAATTTTACATTATGGACATCGCCATATTGGGAAAACAAGGTTGAAAGTTCCTCTTCTGTAGTTTGAAACTTGAGGTTTCCAACATAAATCGTAATCATAAAAAAACTCCAAAAAACAAAAAAATTAGTTAAAACTTAGTTCTCAGAAAACTCAACAAAATAGTTAAATTTTTCAATTTAACTCTTGATTGGATTTCTATCAAAACCTAACAACAAATATATGCTAATTATTTAACATAAACAAATAAAATTATATAATTTTCCCATCTTTCATTTTAAGAACTACATCTGATATGGAAGCAATTTCAGAACTGTGTGTTGCTATTATAAATGTGGTTGAAAATTCAAACTGAATTTGTTTTATCAAATCTACAAACGACATAGCGTTTTTAGCATCTAAATTTCCAGTAGGTTCATCTGCCAGTACAATTTCTGGCTTGTTTATTAGAGCACGTGCAATTGCAATACGTTGCTGTTCGCCGCCACTTAGTTCCATCGGTTTATTATTTTGTTTATCAGCAACGCCTGTTAATTCAAGTAATTTTATTGCTTCCTTTTTTGTATCACTTGGTTTACTCCCTGAAATAAGTTTTGGAAGCATAACATTTTCCAGGGCCGTAAATTCAGGCAATAAATAATGAAACTGAAATACAAATCCAATAGTTTTATTACGAAAAATATCTAACTCACTTCGGTTAAATTGAGACAATTTTTTTGGTATATTGTCAATGTTATATATTATTTCGCCGCTATCCGGCTCATCAATTGTTCCAATTATATGCAATAAAGTACTTTTCCCAACTCCAGAAGGTCCAACCAGTGCAATGATTTTTGAACGCTCAATCGAGGTGGAAACGCCTTTCAGCACAACATTTTTTTCTTTTTTGTTGTTTGAGTAACTTTTAGTTATGTTATTTATTTCAATTATCACACTCATTACATTTTTCGTAATTGTGCGTTGAATTTGTTTTCTATTGCTTTGATCATCTGATTAATTGTGTTATCAACTTCTTCATCAGTTAAAGTTCGCTCTGATGATAAAAAAATAAGGCTGAATGCAAGGCTTTTCTTGCCTTCTGGAATATTCCCTCCTGCATATACATCGAAAATAACAACGTTTGATAGCAATTTGCCGCCATTTGAAAGAATTTCGTCTAATATTTTTTTTGCGTCTGTATTTTCATCAACAATAAAAGCCAAATCTCTATCAACTGTAGGGAATGGACTTACGGGTATATACTTGCTTTCAACTGTATTGAAATGCGTAATTTGTGAAAAATCAATTTCAGCAAGCAATACATCTTCCTCAATATCATAATTTTTGAGTATACCTCTATTCAAATATCCACAACAACCAATGGTAGATTTGTCTAATTCAATTTTAACAGAATTTGGTGAATATATACTATTCTCCACAATTTTTGAGAAAGTGATTGGTAGGTTAAGGAAATCAGCTAAATCCTCAATAAATCCTTTTAAATCGTAGAAATCGAATTGTCGTTCTTTTTCGCTCCATTGCTTGGGAAATGTTTTGCCGACAAGGCTAATAGCAAGTATTTCTCTTTCTTCGTAGCCAGGAAGCACCACATTATTATCGTCGGAATGTTTGAAAACTTTACCAATTTCAAAAAGTTTCAGATTATTATTCCCGTGTCTAATATTTAAATTAATGGTTTTCAGAATTGATGGGACAATTGATGGTCGCATAATCGATAGTTCTTCTCCAAGTGGGTTCGCTATTTTAACAGGGTTTGAAGTGAAAAGTTCAGCTGAACGAGAATCAATCATATTTTGAGTTAGAATTTCTGTAAATCCATTCGAAACTAAATAATTACGGATTTTGTCTTTGAAAGGAAAGATTTGTAATTTTTTGTCGACTATATTTTCACTGAATGTGATTGAAGAAACATAATTAGGTTCAATATTGTCATAATTATAAAACCGAGCAACTTCTTCTATTAGATCAATTTCCTCAAAAATATCATTTCTTCGATGCGGTATTCTGTATTTAGCGTAATCATTCGTTTGTTCTATTTTTTCAAAACCAAGATTTTCAAATACTTGCAACATAAACTCATTTGAAATGTCGCAACCAATAATTTTTCGAGCACGGTCAAAACGTAAAGAAATCTCCTTCAATTTTATAGATTCAGGATAAACGTCGATCTCCGAACCAACAATTTCTCCACCGCATAGATCAGCAATTAGTGATGCAGCCCTGTTTAAAGCAGGTATGACATTTTCAATATCAACTCCACGTTCAAATCTATAAGATGAATCACTTGATAACCCCAATTTCTTTGATGTTTTGCGGATAAGTGAAGGATTAAAATATGCGGATTCTAATAAAATATCAGTTGTATCGCCTGCTATTTCTGAATTTGCTCCACCCATCACACCACCTAATGCAATAGGTTTTTTCTCATCAACAATAACTATCATATAATCATCAAGAATTCGGGTTTTACCATCGAGAGTAACAAACGTTTCATCTTTTTTTGCTCTACGAACAATGATTTTTTTACCTTCGATTCTGTTATAATCGAAAGCGTGAAGTGGTTGACCCATCTCATACAAAACATAGTTTGTTACATCAACCGCTGCATTGATAGGACGTATTCCAAGCTTTGTGAGAGCATTTCGCAACCAATTAGGAGATGGCTTGATCTTTAAATTTTTTATGATGCGAGCAGAATATCTTGGACAAATGTTTGTGTCTTCAATAGTAATACTTGCATAATCAGCAACGTTTTCATTATTTGAAACTATGTTGATTTCAGGGTAACGAACCTGTTTGTTCAATTTTGCGGCAATTTCTCTTGCTATTCCAAGATGGCTTAAACAATCAGCTTTGTTAGGGGTAATTCCAATTTCAAAGACTACATCATCTAAACCGTAATATTTTGCAAATTCCATTCCTACTGATGCATCTTCGGGAAGCACCCATATACCAGAGCTATCTTCCCCTAAATCTAATTCTACTTGGCTACAAATCATTCCGAATGATACTACATCTCGAATTTTTCTTTTTTCGAGTTTGAAACTACCATTAGGAACAACAGCACCAATAGTTCCAAATACTACTTTCTGTCCTTTTCTTACATTTGGTGCTCCGCACACGACTTGTACAGTTTCACTGCCAAAATTAACTTGACAAAGAGACAATTTATCTGTATTTGGATGCTTTTCACATTCCAATACTTCTGCCACGAAAAAACCGGAATATTTTTTATTGTAATCGACTATACCTTCAACCTCAAGGCCTAACATAGTCAAAGTATTATCGAGCTCTTCAATTGTCAATTCAAAATCAACAAACTCACGAATTTTCTTTAATGATACTAACATAAAGATTAATTATTTGAATAATTAGACTTACTATTTAAACTTTGCAATATAATATATTGGCAAGAGAAATAAAAATATTAGTTGTAATATCGAGCTTTGAGAATGCTCCAAGAAGGGTAAATAGTGTCATTTGATGTTTGAAAATCAGACCAACGAACAATTTTATATGTACCATCATTAGTTTGAGAGATTGTCAGTAGAATTTTACCATTATATTTTTCTAAATTTAAAGGCTGAACAACTGGCAAATTAATTTCATAGTTTGCAGTATAAATAATTGAATCAGGTGAGATATATTGATACTGACTTTTTTCAAAATTAAGAAATATTGTATTTTCTCCACTTACTGCTGAAATTATTGATTTAAAACTTCTTTGCTCATCAGTAAAAGACCAATTTTGGAAGATTGATTGATAAGTTGCAAAAGCATCTTGTGCTGGTATAAAATTGAATTTGCCATCACCGATGAAACATTCCGAATAATTTTGCAAACTCTTGTATTTAACAGAATTCAAAAAATTTTGCATTAATACTTCCACACTTGTTGCCGGAAGAAAGACAACAGGACTTTGGTCAGGTTCTTCGGGAGAGCGTGTTTCAAAAATGTCACAAGAATATAGAAAACAAAGTAATATTAGGAAATATTTTCTCAAAGCGCAATACGTCCCTCTAATGCTCTAGATAATGTTGCTTCATCAGTCCATTCGAGTGAAGAACCAACGGGCAAACCACTTGCAATTCGTGTAACTCTGATATTCAATGGTTTTATCAACTTTGCTATATATTGTGATGTAACTTCTCCTTCCACAGATGGACTTAGTGCAAGAATTACTTCTTCTGCAGAAGATACTCTTTCTATTAGCTCCCTGATTTTCAAATCTGAAGCATTGACGCCACCAATTGGATTAATTAGTCCGTGAAGAACGTGATAGACGCCTCTAAATTCATTGGTTTTTTCAATTGCAAAAACATCTTTAGGGTCTTCTACAACACAAATTATCTTTGAGTTTTTACTATTTGAAACACAAATTGGACAAATTTCGTCGTCAGAATAATTGTAGCAATACTTACATAGTTTTACATTGCTTTTCAAATTGCTCAATGCATAAATAAAATCATCTATATATTCTGGATTTTGTTTCAGAAGAAAATACACCAACCTTTGAGCAGATTTTCTACCAATAGAAGGGAGTTTAGCGAATGTAGCAATAGCTTTTTCTATTGTTTGAGATGTAGATATCATAAGCCCAAATTAAACCCTGGAATATTTGGAAGCATACCTGTGGCTTTACTCATTTCTGCTGCTGCTAATTCGGCAGCTTTCTCGCTTGCAATATTTATTGCAGCAACAATTAAATCTTCTAATATCTCTACTTCATTAGGATTTACCAACTCTTTTGCTATTCTTACTGATATAACTTTATTTGCACCATTCATTGTTACGCTTACCATTCCACCGCCACTTTCGCCTGTTACAGTTTTGTCAGCAAGCTCATTTTTGATTTTTTGAATTTCTTCCTGTATTTTTTGCGCTTGTCCAAGCAACGATTGTAAGTCAAATTTCATTTCTTCACCCAATTTTTTTTTTCAAATATAACATTTTTTAGTTTAATACGTATTAAATAATGATTTATTAATGTTTTTATTTTACAACATTATTCAAGAGGTAAAAATGAGCATATTCAAAAGAATCGCTGACATCTTCAAGGCAAACGTTAATGATGTTCTCGACAAAGCCGAAGACCCCGAAAAGATGCTCAAGCAAATGGTTATCGAGATGGAGCAATCAGTCAATAAAGCCACTTTGGCTGTTGCACAGGCTATTGCTAACGAAAAAAGTTTAGAGCGTAAATTAGAGAAAGCTCGTAAAGACAAAGAAGAATGGGAACACAAAGCTATGGTTGCTTTGCAAAACAATAGGGAGGACCTCGCTAAAGCTGCTTTGGAGAAAAAAGCAATTGCCGAACGTAACATCAATGACTTAGTGCCTATTTTAGAGCAAGCTCGCCAAACATCCAACAAACTTCGTCAGCAACTTGACCAATTGAAATCCAAACTTGATGAAGCTCGCACCCGTCAAAGTACGCTCATTGCTCGTTCACAAGCCGCCAAAGCTCAGAAGCAAATTGCTCAATCTTTCAGTGGTGTCGGAACTGACGCTTTCAGCAAGTTCGATAAATTCGAAGGTAAAATCGAGAAACTTGAAGCAGAAGCTTCTGCTTTTGAGCAACTTGCAGGCGAAAATACATCATTAGATGAAGAATTCAAAAAACTTACTTCTTCCAAAGATGTAGAAGATGAATTACTCGCTCTAAAAGCCAAAATGGGTATGCTGCCACCAAACCAAGAAAATCAATAAAAGGTGGAATATGGAAATATTAATTAATAAGGAGAAAATTGATATGATAGAAACTCCCGTGGAACTTATCCAATCCACAGTTAATAAAGTCGAAAATTATTTAAAAGATATTTTCCCTGATTATATCTCATTCGGTGATGGTTCTTTTACTGTGAATTATGGCTCTTCACAGATTATGATTATTGTTAGGCCATTTACTGAAACTGAAACTTGCGTTGAAATTGTTTCCAACGTGGTTACTAATGCAAACATTACTCCTGAACTGATGAAATTTTTGCTTAATAAAAATGCTGAAATTCATTTTGGTGCTTTTGGGCTATTGTTCGACAATACTATTACTTTTCAGCATTCAATAGCTGGAACAAATATGGACAAAAATGAATTTGAAACTTCTCTAAAAGCCGTTGCTCTAATTTCTGATTATTATGATGATGAGATTATTAAAATTGCTGGTGGAAAACGTGGAATAGATTTACTCGGAGAAGAAATCGAATAATCAGTTCCACTTAACGTTTATTTTTTGAAAAGTAGGAAAGGCTGAAATATAAATGGGGCTGTCGAATTAGAAAGCCCCATTTACATAATAAGTGTATTAGAAAAATGGTTATATGTCTAAATTTTTAACATATTGTGCATTTCGTTCAATAAATTCTCTACGAGGTTCAACTTTATCGCCCATAAGAGTTTGAAATATTATAGCTGCTTTTTCCGCATCTTCAATATTTACACGTAATAAAGTTCTTTTTTCGGGGTTCATTGTGGTTTCCCACAACTGTTCAGGGTTCATTTCTCCAAGCCCTTTAAAACGCGAAACAACAATTCCACCCTTTAATTTTACTTCTTCATTCCCCTCGTTTATTTCTTCTTGTTCCTCATTGGTTTGTATTTTTGAATTAGGACTATCTTTCATCAATCTTTGGATAATACTATCTCTTTCTTCTTCATTATTTGCATAGTATTCCAATTTCCCTTTTTTTATTTTGTAAAGCGGAGGTTGAGCAATGTAAAGCATTCCTTTGTTTATTAGATCACGCATATATGTAAAAAAGAAAGTCAGCAATAATGTTCTAATGTGAGAACCATCCACATCTGCATCCGCCATTAGTATTATTTTTCCATATCGAACTTTTGATACATCGAAATCTTTTTCTTTACCATTTCCATTGCCATTTGAACTGCCATTCTCTTCACTATTAGGCTTGTGAGAAAAACCAGCTCCAATTGCAGCGATAATAGTTTTAATTTCGTCATTTTCTAAAATTTTATGTGGAGTCGCTTTAATTACATTTAAAATTTTACCTTTCAGAGGGAGAATAGCCTGGAAACGTCTGTCTCTTCCTTGTTTTGCAGAACCACCAGCAGAATCGCCCTCAACAATAAATAATTCAGTATCTTCGGGAGAATTGAGTGAACAATCTGCAAGTTTCCCAGGCAAAGTTGAATTTTCGAGTGAATTTTTTCTGCGAACAAGTTCACGTGATTTACGTGCCGCAATGCGCGCCTCAGCTGCAGAATTAGCTTTTTCGATAATTTTTTTTGCTTCGGAAGGATTAGAATCTAAATATTCTCCTAATTTCTCATTTACAATTGACCTAACAATACCTTCAACTTCTGCGTTGCCTAGCTTGGTTTTGGTTTGTCCTTCGAACATTGGGCTCGAAACTTTTACAGATACAATAGCAGTCAAACCTTCCCGGAAATCTTCTCCCGTAAGTTCAAACTTATTCATCTTGTTGTTCTTTGCATAATCGTTCAGCGTGCGAGTAAGAGCTGAACGGAAACCACTAACGTGCGTACCACCTTCTATTGTATGAATATTATTTACGTAGCTCAAAAGAGTTTCACCATAAGAGGTGTTATATTGAAAACAAATTTCTACCTCAACATTTGGATTGTCGTTTTTTCCGTAAATGTACACTTGCTTTGTTATTGGAGTGTTGGTGCTATCGATATAACTAACAAAATCTTTTAAGCCGCCTTGGTATCGGTATTCTTCTTTAATTTCTTCTCTTTCATCTATTATTGAAATTTTTACTTCTGGATTTAGAAAAGCAAGTTCACGAAGCCTATCTGCAACGCGTTCAAATTTAAAGATTACAGTTTGAAATATTGACGGGTCTGGATAAAATTGTATTATTGTCCCAGTTGAATTAGTGTCGCCAATAATTTCCACATTTGTAACTGGAATACCTTTTTCATAGATTTGTTGAAAAATTTTTCCTTCTCTTTTTACTGTTGCAATCAATTTAGTTGATAAAGCGTTTACACAAGACACACCGACACCGTGCAAACCACCAGATACTTTATATGTATTATTATCAAACTTTCCACCTGCGTGCAAAGTGCACATTACGAGTTCTAATGTAGAAATGTTTTTTTCTGGGTGAATACCTGTAGGAATACCTCGTCCATCATCTTCTACTGAACAAGATCCATCTGAACGAAGAGTAACAAATATATTTTTACAAAATCCTGCAAGCGCTTCGTCAATCGAGTTGTCAACAACTTCATTAATTAAATGATGCAAGCCTCTTTCGCTAATATCGCCTATATACATTGCAGGACGTTGCCGAACAGCCTCTAATCCTTCTAAAACTCTGATGCTTTCTTCGGTATATTGAGAGTTTGAATTCTTGTTTTCTAATTCGAGTTCTTGGAAATCGTTTACCATATTTTCTCTAATTCACAATAATTTATTTACAAAAATACGAAAAATCAGCGAATTTTAATAGATTTAATAATGTTTTTTCCACAATAGGAATTGAGCTTGTCTATAAGCAGTTGTTTCCGAATAAGCATTTCCGTTCGCCAGGTGGACGAATCAGCTTTTAAATGAAGTACACCATCTTTAAGTTTCAGTGGTGCTATATGTTCAGCGAAGTTTTCACCAACAGTTTTTATCCATTCTTCCTTTATTTTAGCAAATGCGATACCTTCGCCCCAGTCGTTTAGTTCAATTAATTGATTAATAATTTCCTTTAATGAATGAATATTATCAGAATTCATTATTCATCAACGCTTTCGAAAAGATTAATTATTTCGTCGGGTGTTTTGCTATTCAAAATTTTTTCTCTGAATTCATCGTTGTTAAGAAATCTCGAAATTTTGCTAAGCAATCTCAAATGCATGCCAATATTATTTTCTTTTCCCAAAAGCAGAAAACAAATATTTACGGGTTCACCATCGAGAGAGTGAAAATCAATAGGAGCTTTCAGTGTTGCCATTGCAGCAACTGGTGCTTCGATATATTCAGTTTTAGCGTGTGGCAGGCAAATGTTTTTACCAATACCCGTAGACATTATTTTTTCACGTTCCATTATGCTTTTCAGCACAGCAGCTCTATTTGTGATTTTTCCTGAATTCATTGCCAAATCTGTAATTTTTTCAAGCAAATCTTGCTTGTCTTTTGCTTCAAGACCAACTTGAATACAACTCTTCGACAGCACTTCGTTGATTTTCATTTCACACCTCAATAGTGAGTTTTCGAATATACAAAAATCTGAATTTAATTTTGATTATCAAAAAAAATGTTACTATGTTTGTTAAATTTTTTTCAACATTTAATCCTTGCAATGAATACATTTGGTCGTATATTCAAAGTAACGATTTATGGCGAAAGTCATAGTTCTTATGTCGGAATTACAATCGATGGTGTGCCTGCCGGTATTTCGCTTGCACCAAATGATTTCACAACTGAGTTAAGTCGAAGAAAAAGTGGGGCTTTTGCTACAACTCAAAGAACTGAAAACGATATTTCAATTGTTACTTCCGGTGTATTCAATGATAAAACTACCGGGACACCTTTGAATATCGTTTTTGAAAATAACAATATAGATTCAGCAAATTACACTATCGAACAATATAATAAACCAAGACCGGGACATACCGATTTTGTATCATTACATAAGTATTTTGGGTTTGCAGATTACCGTGGAAGTGGCCATTTTTCTGGTCGACTCACAGTTGCTCTTGTTGCTGCTGGTGTTGTAGCAAGAAAAGTTTTTCCTTGTAGTGTCAACACAAAAATTATTGAGATTGGTGGTCAACAGGATTACCAGCATTTATTAAATCAAGCTGTTGAAGAAGGTGATTCATTGGGAGGAGTTCTCGAAACTGTTATTAATGACGTCCCTATCGGATTAGGAGAACCTTTTTTTGATAGCGTTGAGTCATTAATTAGTCACATTGTTTTTTCTATTCCTGGAGCGAAAGCAATTGAATTCGGTGCAGGATTTAATTCCGCAAAAATGTTTGGTTCAGAGTATGCTGATTCGATAATTAATTCTGATGGGACTACTAATACTAATAATTGTGGTGGAGTAATTGGTGGAATTACCAATGGAAATAATATTGTTTTTCGTACTGCATTTCATCCACCAGTCAGCATAAGAAAAAAATTACAAACTTACAATTTTGAAAATAAAGCGATAGATGAAATACAAACATCGGGACGCCACGATAGCTGCTATGTCTTACGTGTTCCGCCTATAATTGATGCTTGCGTTTCTATTGTTTTGGCTGATTTGTATTTAATTAGACAAACTCAAATTTTGCAGAAATAAATTTTTTATATTATCTTACAAGTATGAAATATTATAGATATATATTTATTCTACTGATTATTCTTATTTTTCAAAAATCATACTCTCAATTATTTAATTGGGAAAAACCTGAAAATATTTCTACAATTAATACAAGTAAAGATGAATTTGCACCTTTTTTCGATAATCGTTCTTTAACTTTGTTTTACAATTCCACTATAAGCGGTGTTTCTCAACTTTATTGGGTGCAAACAAAAGATAACTTTGCTTTTGGGAAACCTGTTTTACACAAAAGCAAACTCAACAATTCTAAAGAAAATCGTTCTTATTTCTATTTTAGCGATAATGGGACTATTTATTTGTCAAAATTTCGTCAAACTTCAAAGTTCCCAGTGCTGAATCTTGCTATTTCTGAAATATATCGAAATAACTACTCTGAACCAACATTCATAGAACAACTAAAATGTGATTGTTTTGTTTCTCATCCTACTTTATCAAAAGATGGAAGAATGCTTATTTTTTCATCTAATCGTAATAACAAAACAAATTTAGATCTCTTTATTTCCTTTAAAAACAACGATGCTTTATGGAGTGAACCAATAGAACTTTCAGAAATTAACTCTGATGGGAATGAAATCACACCTTTTCTGTATAACGATAGTCTTCTATTTTTTGCTTCCGATGGGTTGTACGGTATTGGAGGTTATGATATTTATTATAGTGAATTTTTGGAAGGAAGTTGGCAAAAACCTATTCCACTTAACGAGATAAACACCGAATTTGATGAGAGCGATTTCATTATGCTCGAAAATGGATTTGCTATTTTTGCATCAAATAGGCCATTCGGTGTGGGAGAATTAGATTTATATCTGCTAAGACCCAAAATTAATAAAGTAGATGAAAGTAAAAATCCTGCTTTACTTGTCAAATATAGTCCATTGGAAATAAAAGCTAAAAGAACTATATCTTATATTTCTCTTGATTTGTCTATGCCACTTACTTATTCAAATGATTACTTTAAATTTGATAATAGTATAAATTGTGTTGATAATGAAATTGAATTTAATTTTTCAAAATATTCACCAATTAGTTATTTATTTCAAATTGCTCTTCTTTATTCAAAATATCGAAATGATATTCTGAGTATTTATGTTTCAAAAGCTATACCTTATGAAAATTTCCAAAAAATACTAAATGATTTCTGCAATAAAATTGGGTTTAATGAAAATAAAATCCAATTTATTCAGGATAATAGTATTTGTGAAAATTGTTTTAAAATAGACGTCAAAGAGAAAATTACTTTACGAAATACTACTGTAGAGACTGAATTTTCAAAATTATACTTAGAATTCGAAATAGAAAATATTCCAATTAACAGTGAATTGATTGTTTCTTCAGATAACTTGAAAAAAGATATTCAAACTTTTAAATTAAATTCGTCCAAATTAACCAATGAAATAGACATCAAAGAACAAATAGAAGATTGTAAATTTGACGAATCACTCGACTTTAGTTGTTATGCTATTATTAATTCTGACACGCTATTATTATCAAATTTGAGCATTCCTGTTTTAATAAGTACTGCAAAAACTCCAATTATGATTAGAAAGAATGATAAAATATATTTCTATTATTTATTGAAATTTTCTGATGATTATGATAAATTTATTAAATCTAATGATAATGAATTAAATATGATTAAACAAAATTATCAAATTGCAAGTTCTATCGATATTCTTTTTGATGGTTTTAATAGCGAAAAAATAAAAAAGATTATGAATGAGAATAGATTGTTCCCTAACAAAATAAATTTTTTACAAATAGATAGAAACCGAGATGATGTATTTTTCGAATTCCCAAATCATTTTTGGATAAGAGTTGAGGTAAAAAATTAATAAACTTTTTAGGAGTTTTTATGAACTGGTATGTTGTAATTATTTTATTGTATTTAGTTGCTTTAACAATTTATAACTTTTCTCAATCTAAAAAAGTCAAAAGCAAAGACGATATGATGGTGGCAGGGCGTAGTTTAGGTGTAACCAAAATGGTTTTCACTCTGGTGTGTACGTGGATTGGTTCAGGCACATTTATAGCAGGAGCTGAATTTGCATATCGTGCAGGTTGGAGTTCGCTTTGGATGCCAGCTGGTGCTTGGGCAGGAATAGCTATTATTTACTTTTTAGCTGCAAAAATTAGAACATTTGGGCAATATACCATTGGTGACATTTTAGAAGAAAGATACGGCAAATTTGCTCGACTTTTTGGAGCAATTGCATTGATTATAGCTTTTACTACTATTGTATCATATCAATTTCGTGCTGGTGGTTACATTTTAAATGTCATTACAGATGGAGCTGTATCCGTCGAAGCTGGTCAGGCTATTGCAGCAGGGTTTGTTATTTTATTTACTGCTTTGGGTGGTATGATTGCTGTTGCTCATACAGACTTACCAAATGGAATAATTATCGTTTTAGCTTGTATTGTTAGCGTGCCGTTTGTTGTAGCTGCATCGGGTGGCTTGTCTGCACCAGCAGAAATATTACCACAATCTCATTTTGAAATTTTTTCTTCTGAATTTGGTCGTTTTCCCGCGTTGAAAGGGTTCTCATACTTTTTAGCTACAATGTTCTTATTACTTGGCGTTCAGAGTATGTATCAAAAGTTCTACAGTGCTAAAACTCCGGCTGATGCAAAAAAAGCAGTATCATTATGGATTATTGGGACCATTGTAGTTGAAACAGTGGTGATTGTGATTGCTATCTATGCTTCTTCATATTTTTGGGGGAAAAGCGATTTTGATCCGGCTTCAATAGTGCTCCAAGCTGCAAAGTTCTTAACGCCTGCTCCTGTTGGTTTGTTGTTACTTGCGGCAGCAGTTGTAGTTGTCATTTCTACCGGAATGAATTATTTATTAAGCCCTTCCACTAATATTATCCGTGATATTTATCAAAGATTTATAAATCCAAATGCTGAAGATAAAAAAATTGTGGCTTTACAAAAAATATTTATTGTCATTATCGGCTTTGTTGCATTTTTAATAATTTTTATTCCTACATATTATAAAATGAATTTGTCTGTGTTAAAATATGCATATTTTGCTTATACAGTATATGGTGTTGCTATTACTCCATCATTGATTGCTGCATTAAGCTGGAAACGTGCTACCAAGGCTGGTGGAGTTGCAAGTATTATTTCAGGAACTATTTCGGTGATTATTTTAGATATTGTTATTCCTGCTATCTTTCCATTTGTTATCTATGATGGTGATCCTTGGGGAATTCCAAGTATCTACCCCTCAATTATTATTTCGGTTGGGACTCTATTTATTGTTAGTCTCTTAACTCCAAAACCTTCACCTGAACAACTCGCGAAACTATTTACTGAAAAATAAACATGGATTAATTAGACAAAAAAATATAAGAGGCTGTCTAATTGCAGCCTCTTTCTTATTAATTTATGTTCTATATTAAATTATTTGTTAGTGAGTGTTAACTTAATTTATTTATTAATTGTCAATAAATTCACTAGCACCGTGGCATTTTTTATATTTTTTCCCGCTTCCGCACGGACAAGGGTCGTTTCTACCTACTTTTACTTGAGTATTACGAATAGTCTTTGTCGTAGATGCTTCTGGTGATTGTTGTGCTTGGGGAGCTCCCATAATAAATGATGGTACTGTTGATGAATGTTCATATTGAACGTTTCTTTGCGAATAAGTAGTATTTCTGTACGTCGGAACAGATTTGCGTCTGTCTTCTTCGTTAGAACGCACAATTTGAGGAAAATATCTAAATGCAAATTGAATAAATGATTTATTAATATCCTTAACTAATTCCAAAAACATATCGTGTGCTTCTTGTTTATATTCGAGTAATGGATCTTTTTGTCCGTAAGAACGCAAATGTATTCCTTCTTTTAAATCGTCCATACTCCTTAAATGATCACGCCATTTTTCGTCAATTGTTTGCAATATCGCAACTTGTTCCAAACGTGCCATAAATTCACTGCCAAGCATTTCTTCCTTTTTACTATAAAATTCCAGAGCAATAGATTTTGCACGTCGAACAAACTCATCAATTTTCATTTTTTCAAAGTCTTCCTCACTCATCGGAATATCACAAAGCAGAGTTGTGCGTAAAGAATTTCGTAATCCTTTCACATCCTTATTCGGATGATGAATTTCATACAAATCAATTAAGTAGTCTTCAACATATTCGAATATTTCACCTTTTAATCTATCACCTCTAAGTGCAGCACGTCTCCTTGAATAAATCACCTCTCTTTGATGATTCATTACATCATCATATTCTATTAATCGTTTTCTAATGGCAAAGTTGTTTTCTTCGACTTTTTTTTGAGCATTTTCCACTGCCTTTGTAATCATTGGATGTTGAATTGGTTCGCCTTCGGGTATTTTTATTTTTGACATAACACTGGCGATTCTATCGCTCTGGAATAATCTCATCAAATTATCTTCAAGAGAAATAAAGAATTGCGAACTTCCTGGGTCACCTTGACGACCTGCTCTTCCTCGTAGCTGCCTGTCAATTCGTCGAGCATCGTGGCGTTCTGAACCAATAATTGCCAAACCTCCGTTTTTCTTTACATCGTGGTCAAGCTTAATATCAGTTCCACGGCCTGCCATATTAGTTGCAATTGTAACTGCACCTTTTCTACCGGCTAAAGCAACGATTTCTGCTTCGCGAGCGTGATGTTTTGCATTCAAAACATTATGCTTAATTCCTTGACGAGTAAACATTTTGGAAAGTATCTCTGAAACTTCAACGGAAGTTGTTCCGACCAGTACAGCTCGACCTTCTTGAAGAATTTTTTTTGTTTCATCTAATATAGCGTTGTATTTTTCGCGTTTTGTCCTATAAACTAAGTCATCATGGTCAATTCTAATAACAGGTTTGTTTGTTGGAATAACAACTACTTCAAGGTTATATATTTTTTCAAATTCAGCAGCTTCGGTTTCAGCTGTTCCTGTCATGCCGGCTAATTTTTTGTAAAGACGAAAATAATTTTGAAGTGTGATAGTTGCAAGAGTTTGAGTATCTCGCTCTACTTTTACTCTCTCTTTGGCTTCAATTGCTTGATGAAGACCATCTGAATATCGGCGTCCTTCAAGAATTCTACCGGTGAATTCATCTACTATTAGAACTTTTCCATCTTGAACAACATATTCAACGTCTTTTTCATAAAGAGAATAAGCTCTAAGAAGCTGAGAAATTGTATGAATTCTATCGCTTCTTTCAGCAAACAGATAATACACTTGATCGATTTTTTGTTGCTTTTCTTCTGATGTAAGTGTTTCATTTCCTTCGATAGCGCTAAGTTCGGCAGCTATATCTGGAATTACAAACATATCGGGATCTTCTTGACTTTGGCAAAGAAGCTGTCGCCCTTTTTCCGTAATATCAATTTGATGATTTTTTTCATCAATTGTGTAATAGAGTTCTTCATCAATCTCTGGCATTCGAGCGCCTTTATCACGCAGGAAGAAAAGCTCGGTTTCCTGGCGCAATTTTAGATTTTCTGCATCTTGCATCAATTTTAATAATTTCTTGTGCTTTGGCAATCCTCGGTGAGCACGAAATAAAAGCACACCAGCAGCATCGCGATCCTCTTTTTTCCCAGTTGTTAGTAATCGTTCTGCTTCAGCTACAATTTCGTTTACCAACTTGTTCTGAGCTTCAACAAGTCTTTTAACTCTTGGGTTCATTTCTTCGAATTTTTGGTCAGCAGAAGGAACTGGTCCAGAAATAATAAGAGGGGTTCTTGCTTCGTCAATCAAAACTGAATCGACTTCATCAACAATTGCGTACCAATGTGGTCTTTGAACAATATGTTCAGGATCGACCACCATATTATCGCGCAGATAATCAAAACCAAATTCATTATTAGTGCCATAAGTAATATCACAATTGTAAATACGCTTTCTTTCCGAAGGTTCCATATTTGATTGGATTGCATCTACTGTAAGTCCCAAAAATTCATATACAGGTTTCATCCATTCACAGTCACGTTTTGCAAGATAATCATTGACTGTAACAAGGTGGGCACCTTTCCCAGCAAGAGCATTTAAATATAGTGGCATTATCGCAACAAGAGTTTTTCCTTCACCAGTTGCCATTTCAGCGATTTTACCCTGATGCAATACTATTCCACCAATTAACTGCACATCATAGGGAACCATATCCCATATATAGTGTTGCCCGGCGTAAGTATATGCATATCTCTGGTCAGCAAGACGCTTGCAAGCTTGTTTTACGACTGCATAAGCTTGCGGTAGTAATTCATCTAATTTTTCTTCAATTCTTTCAAAAATTTCTCTATCAAGCTTTTTAATCTTGTCATTAATTTCAATTACCTCATCAGCTGTTAATTCGGACGATTTGAGCTGATTTCCGAGTTCCAGCTTTTGATTTTCGAAATCAGATATGGCAAATTTAATGATTTCTTGAAATTCAAGCGTTTTTGCTTTAATTTGCTCATCAGTTAGACTGTTAAATTCATCATAATATCGATTGATTTCTTTGACAATTGGCATTATTTCTTTAATGTCTTTGTCGCTTTTACTTCCAAATATTTTTTTTAGTATACCAAGCATTTTCTTTAATTCCAATAATAAACAACTTACTTAAAACGAATAATAGAACATTATCATTTAATTATAAAAACAAAAATAACAGTTTTTTAATTAATACTATTATAATGTTTGTAAAAAAATCATAAAAGTATTATTTTACCAAAACTTTCGGCATAATTATTGCACTTGTTGATAATTAATAAGTATTTGAGGTTGAAATGAATAATGCTTTAAATAGGTTACAATTCGAAAATGATTTACCTTATGGTTTTTCAAATAAAAAAGCTACTGGCAGAATGCCAAATCCATTACCAGATAGAGTATTTTTGAATTTAGGGTGTGGCAAAGATATAAGAGATGGCTTTATTAATATAGATTTGTTCAGCGACGATCCACGTGTTGTCTATGGTGATGTTCGGAAACTCGAACTACCCGATAATTCTGCTGATTTGATATTAGCAAGTGATATTTTGGAGCATTTTTCGCACCGTGAAACGCAGAGCATTTTAAATGAATGGGCAAGAGTTTTGAAACCGGGCGGTGAACTGATTATTCGTTGTCCGTCTTTGAGATTGCAAGTAAATGCTTATGTCAATGGTATTTGGAACGCAGATGTTGCTTCATATATGATTTTTGGAGGACAAACTAATCCAGGTGATTATCATTGTGTTGCTTTCGACGAACAATCAATAAAAGATAAGTTGCATAAATCTGGATTAATTGTTACAGAATTTTACGAAGAAGACACTCCTCAAGACAGAGGATTTATTAATTTAAATATGACTGTTCGGGCAATTAAGAGGAAAATTGATCAGGAATTGTTTGAAAGCACTCCACTTCCTGAGGTAATTGCTAAGGAAGAAAAGCAAGAGAATACTACAAACGAAGATTTTTTTGATATTGACGACTTAATGAATTTATCAAATGATTTTTTAGTATCTGAAATTGATACTCATAATGTTCCAATAGAAGATGCCCAAGAAATTGCTACTACCAAACTACAATTAAACATAGTTTGGGAAGGTTCGCAATTTGTATATCATTCTCTTGCTTTAATTAATCGAGAACACTGCTTAAATATTATCGAAACAGAAGCTACAAACCTTACAATTGTCCCTTACGAGCCTGACGCTTTTTCGCCCGATTTATTCCCAAAATATAAAAAATTGAAAGAGAACGATATTCGATATAAACAAGATGTTCCTGATGAAGTTGCTCGGCTACCATATGTCTGGATTCGTCATCAATGGCCTCCAAAAGCTGAGCCTCCGAAAGGTGCAAAATGGATTATTATGCAACCTTGGGAATACACTGCTCATCTTATTGATTTTGTTGAAATTTTCAAACAGGCTGTCGAAATTTGGACACCTTCTAATTTTTCTCGTCAAAGTTTTATTAATTCAGGGATTGATTTTGATAAAGTCCAAGTTATTCCTAATGGTATTGACCCAGTACTATTTAAACCTTATGGTGAAAAGTATCAGCTTAATACCACAAAGCGAATCAAATTCCTATATCTTGGAGGGACAATTTATCGGAAGGGCTTTGATATCTTATTATCAGCATATATGCAAACTTTTACTGCTAATGATGACGTATGTTTGGTAGTGAAAGATATGGGAGGCGATAGCTTCTATCGTGGTCAAACTGCTAAAGATATGATATTAAGAGCGAAACAAAATCCAAATGCACCAGAAATCATCTACATTGATGATTCAATGAGTGAGGAAGAAATAGCTGCTCTTTATCGTGCGTGTGATGTATTTGTTAGTCCATATCGTGGTGAAGGTTTTTCACTACCTACTCTTGAAGCTATGGCGTGTGGTTTGCCAGTAGTAGTTACTCGTGGAGGTGCAACTGATGACTTTACCGATGAAAAATGTGCCTGGTATTTACCTGCTGAAAAAATAAATATTGGGAAAACACTTGATGGTAAATTATTTACAAATGAAGCATATCTCCTCGAACCAGACCGCGACCATCTATCTGCAACTCTAAAATATATTTTTGCTAATCCGACAGAAGTCTTTTCTGCTGGATTAATTGCTTCTGTAAAAGCAAGAAAATTCTGGACCTGGCGGAATTCTACCATTAAACTTCTATCAAGAATTGACTTCTTGCAAGGAACAAATTTAGCCCAAATTGCAGAGAAAAAATTGCCTGTCTTTGCTGATGATTACATTATCTTGGGTTTTGCAGAGAATGAATTTATTTCAGGTAATTACGAGAACGCTATTGGACTTTTCTCTTCCTTAATGGAGGAAAGTTCTATTCTTGATGAATTGGGCAAAACTCATGTATTAAATCGGATGGCACAATACCAATTGTTAAAGGGAAATATTGAAGAAGCCGAGAAAACAGTAAATACTATCAAACAAAACTATCGTCCAAATTTAGACACCGATTATCTATATGCTAAAATATTAAAAGCAAAAAGTAGAAATGATGAAGCTTTTGAACTGTTGACACAAATTTTTGATAGATGGACAAAAGAAAAATTCAACTGCACGCTTGGAGAAAAACTTGATGATATATTAACTTTTTGTGGCGAAATGTCACTTGAAGAAAATGATTTAGAAGGTGCACATCAATATTTCTCTGCTGCATTGAAATTAAATCCAGAAAATTCACTGGCCTGCCTGGGAGCTGGTAAGTGCTTTGAAAGGATTGGACACTACGATTCTGCGAAAACTATGTTTGAATGGGCAAAAAAACTTAATAAAAGCTATTAAGATTAAAATATGGAACGTCGGGAATTTGTTAAGTCAATTAGTAGTATTGGAGTATTTGCTTTAGCTCAGAACTATTATAATAGCGATATTCAAAGTGTATCAGATTCTACTTTGATTAAGCCTAAGTGTCTTAAAGGAGGGGACAAAGTTGCTATTGTTGCTCCAGCTACAAATGTTTGTGACTCTGATGATATACGGAAAGCCAAAGAAGTATGCAATCATTATAAATTACAATCTGTTTTTAGTTACTTGCTGTTTGATGGTTCCGGATATAGAACAAAATCAAGAAAAGAAAGAGCAAACGAACTTAATAAGTTTTTTGAAGATAAAAATATTAATGGTATCTTTTGTATTCGCGGCGGATATGGTTCTCCTGAAATATTAGATTTACTTGATTACGAGCTTATAAGAAACAATCCAAAAGTATTTACAGGTTATAGCGATATTACTGCAATTCACATTGCAATACAAAAATATTCACGTTTAGTTACTTTTCATTCGCCAGTTCTACTCTCTTCTTTTACTGATTTTACTGCGTCTTCCTTTGAAAAATTAATATTTAATAATGAACCAATTGGAGTTTTACAAAATCCCGCTCAAAAAAGTGGTATTCGCGAGCAATTCCCAATTAGAACCATTAAAAGTGGCACAGCGAAAGGCAAATTAACTGGTGGGAATTTATCAATTATTTCATCTTTAATGGGTACTCAATTTGAAATAGATACAAAAGACAAGATATTATTTCTGGAAGATGTTGCAGAAGAGCCATTTAGAATTGATAGAATGTTAAATCAATTGCGGCTTGCTGGCAAATTTGAGCAAGCAAAAGGCATAATTTTTGGCTTTTGCAGTGATTGTACAATTAAAACTTCACCATCAACCTGGGATCTGCAACTTGGAGAGGTATTGGATAAATATTTTTCATCACTTCCCATACCGTCTTTTTATGGGTTAATGTTTGGACATACTAACGAACAAATTACCATTCCATATTCTATTGATGCCACAATTGATGCAAATGCTGGCACATTGTCAATTAGTGATTCGGCAACTATCTAGCTATATAAAACCTAACAGTTTATTTATCAAATATTAACATTGAAAAAGTAATTTTGAAAATTGTTGGGATTTATTGACGTAATTTATGAAAATCAAAATGTCTCTTTTTGGCAAAATGATTCTTCTTAGCGGGTTTATTGAATTAATAATGTTACTTATAGTTATTTTTTCAATGTATGCTCTTTATCTAAATGAACGAAATTATAGGTATTTGCTTCTGGAATCTTTGATTATTGAATCCAGTAATAAAAGATTGGAGCTGTTGGTCAGAAGAGATACAAATTTCAAATCCTTATTCATACATAATAAAGATTTAGTATTACACAATTTACTCAAATATTATGAAGTTTCTCAAAAAATACCCAACAATAATGATAAAATTAAATTAGATAGTTTAAAGAATATTTATAGTAGATATTTTAAAAAATATACATCGTTGCTTGAAGAATTCGGTTTGGATGAAAATACAGGTATAGAAGGAGAGTTTCGGAGTAAAATTCACCAGATTGAGAGTTTTTTAAAATCTATCAATAATTATTATTTACTTGCACTTACTTTGGAAGCACGCCGAAGAGAAAAAGATTATATTATGAGAAAGCGTGACGAATACGTAAAAAAAGTTCACTTCACAGTTGATAAGATAAAAAGCGAACTCAAATATTTGAACCTTTCTGATGACGAAAAAACGAAAATGAGGATGCTGATAGATAATTACATAATTGCTTTTAATGATTTTGTTAGAATTTCGAAAGAGATAAAAGAATATGAAAGTAAAATGAACGAAATTGAATATCAAATGAAAAGAATAATAAACATACAAGTAGAAAAATCGAAGCATGAAGCCGAAAGCTATCACTCATTTATTGTGCCATTTTTTGTCGTTTCAATAGTTTTCAGTTTGGTTATGTCAATTTTGATTTCAAGAAGCATTACCAATCCTATTGTCAGGTTAAAACACGCAACTATTAAACTGGCAAGTGGCGACTATCGTATTAAAGTAAAAGTCGAATCAGAAGATGAAATTGGAGATCTTGCCAATTTCTTTAACAAAATGGTTGATAATCTATCTTATGCAAATGAAACTATTGTCGAGCAACAAAAAATTCTTCATCAACAAAATATTGAACTCAAAGAAAGTAATATTACAAAAGACAAATTCTTTTCTATCATAGCACATGATTTGAAAAATCCAGTTAGTGCTTTTATGGGTGTATCGAATTTCCTTTCACAAACATTTCACGAGTTATCCAAAGAAGAATTAAAAGAATTTTTAGATGATGTTAACAACTCTGCTAAGCAATTATATGAACTTCTTGAAAATTTACTTATGTGGTCACGTTGTGAACGTGGTCTTGTTCAATATCAACCAGCAGTCTACGAATTAAAACAATTTATCACAAGTAATATTAATCTGCTTAAAATGAATGCGAATAATAAGAACATTTCAATTGATTATGATATGGATCAAGAATACAAAGTGTTTACAGATGCAAATATGTTGAATACAATAATAAGAAACCTTTGTACAAACGCAATTAAGTTTACCCACGAAGGAGGTTCTATTAAAATAATTTGTCGAAAAGAAGATGAAAATTTCTGTCGTATTAGTGTGTCTGATAATGGAGTTGGCATACCAGAAGAAAATCTGAATAAATTATTTAGTTTGCAAAATAGTGTTTCAACTGCTGGTACGAAACAAGAAAGCGGGACAGGATTGGGGTTGATTTTGTGTCGCGAGTTTGTCGAAAAGCACAGTGGCAAAATATGGGTTGAAAGCACTGTTAATGTTGGCACTACTTTCCACTTTACTATTCCATTGCGCACAAACAATTCTGCATCAGGAGAACAAAATGGTTGAAAATCAAATACTTTCCACAATAAGTTTTGATGATTTTAAGGACTTTATTTTTAACAACTCTACTGATATATTTTGGATATTAGACGAAAATTTACAAACCACATTTATTAGTAGCTCAATTGAAAATTTTACTGAATATTCAGTGAGTGAGTATGTGAACCTTTCATTAGAACAGAAATTTTCAGAAAAATCCGTTGCTCAGTTATATGAACTTTTCGACAAATTCAAGTATATTGACGATTTCAAGAATGTAATTTTAGAGTATAGAACCAAAAATGGATCAATCAAACACGCAAATATTAGTGGCATCGTTGTAAAAGACGACTTTGGAAGGATAAAAAGCGTATATGGCATTAGCGTCGATTTAGAAGAAAAGATTATTCTTGAAAAAAACTTGATAATTGAAAAGCAAAAAAATGAAGAAGCCCAAAAATTCAAATCGATTATTTTGGATTTAATTGGTCATGAATTTCGCACTCCGCTAATTGGAATATTGGGTTTCATCAAAATCTTGCTAAATAATGCAAAAGATGAGGATGAAAAAGAAATATTAAATTATATATATCATTCATCTCAAAGATTGAATTCGTCTCTTAATTCAGTTATTACTCTTGCAGCAATAGAAAGCGGACAAATGGATATTAATTTTAAGAGCATAGACCTAATGGAATTGATTTTCAATATTTATAATTCATTTGAACCAATTGTTAAAGAAAAAAATATTACTTTTGATATAAATTTGAAGAATTATTCATCTAAAATTGTTTTCGATGAAAATTGCTTATATCTTATCCTATCGAATTTAATTGATAACGCTATAAAATTTACAGAAAAAGGTAGAATTTTTCTCGATTGTGGCATAATTAGAAAAGAAAATGGCAAACAAATTTTAAATATTACAATTCAAGATACAGGCATCGGAATGGATTCGAGTAAATTCGATATTATTTTTGAGCCATTTCGACAAATTAGTGAAGGGCATAAAAGAGTTTATGAAGGTTTAGGTCTGGGGCTTACTGTAACAAGAAAGTTAGTTGAAAGATTCAATGGTTCAATTCAAGTAGAAAGCAAATTAAACGAGGGGTCTATCTTTACAGTATTGCTTCCGCTGCCATAATTCATTTCATAAAAATACCAACTTTTATTAATTTACTTATTATTTTTTCATCAAAATGGAGAAATTATGAAGAATACTATTTTTTTCATTATTGCACTAACTTTGGGAACTAATATGTCTGCTCAAACATTACCAACGCGAGATGAAATCCCAGATAAATACAAATGGGATTTAACTCATATTTACAAAACCGATGCAGATTGGGAAAAAGATTTTCAAGTATTATCGAAGGACATTGCAATTATTTCTAAGCACAAAGGAAAAGTTACCAAATCATCAAAGAACTTATTAGATGCCTTCAATGATTATTATTTATTAGAAAAGCGTCTTACGAAACTTTATTTTTATAGCTCGATGGCAAGAGACTTGGATATTACAAATGGTAAATATCAAACAATGTATCAAAAAACACAGGAATTGTATAGCAATTTTGCTGCTGCTTCGTCATTTTTAATGCCAGAAGTTATGGAAGCCAACGAAGAGGCCATCAGACAATACATAAAACAAGAAAAAGGCTTGCAAATTTACTTCCAAACTCTCGACAATATGTTGAGAATGAAAAAGCACACATTGTCTGCAAAAGAAGAAGAACTATTGGCTAAACTTTCACCGATAATGAGTATTCCAAATGAAACTTATGGAATTTTGAATGATGCTGAGTTACCCTTTCCTACTGTGAAAGATTCGAAAGGTAACGATATTCAAATCTCACACGGAAGATTTCGTTCCGCTTTATATTCCAACGATAGAGACTATCGCAAACGTATTTACAAAGCATATTATGAGCCATATCGTCAATTGATTGGCACTTTTGCTTCATTATACAATGGTCGTCTGAAAACAAGAAAAATTAACGCTGAGATTAGAAACTTTTCCTCACCGCTTGAAGCCGCATTATTCGACGATAACGTTCCTGTTGCTGTCTATGAAAATCTAATCAAAGCTACTCATGATAATATTAAGCTATTGCACCGCTGGGGTGAAATCAAGAAAAAGGTTATGAAAATTGACGAACTTCACCCTTATGATACTTATGCTTCGTTATTTCCATCATTGACAAAAGAATATACTTTCGATGAAGCGAAGGAAATTATTTTGAAAGCACTTGCGCCATTAGGCGAAGAGTATCAGAAAGTGCTTAAAATGAGTTTCGATAATCGCTGGATTGACGTTTACGAAACAAAAGGTAAAAGAAGTGGTGCATATTCAAATGGTTGTGGATGTGGTGTCCATCCTTACATTTTACTTAACTGGAATAATACATTAGATGATGTATTCACATTAGCCCACGAATTAGGGCACAATATGCATTCATACTTTACAGAGCTTAAACAACCGTATCATTATGCAAATTACTCAATTTTTGTTGCTGAAGTTGCTTCGACAACTAACGAAGCGCTTCTGCTTGATTATCTTTTAGAAAATGCTAAAACAAAAGAAGAAAAAGCTGCTCTTATAGAAAAGTTCTTGCTTAATATTCAACAAACATTTTTTAGACAAACTCAATTTGCTGAATTTGAAAAAATCACTCACGAAAGAGCTCTTAAAGGCGAAATTATGACTGCTGATGATTTATCAAAAGTATTTGGTGATTTATATCAGCAATATTGGGGACCTTCAATGGTAACCGATGAAGAAGAATATATTTCCTGGGCAAGAATACATCATTTGACTAAATATAATTTCTATGTTTTTCAATATGCTACCGGCTTTGCAGCAGCCCAAACTTTTGCTGAAAATATTAAAAAGCAAGGGAAACCAGCTATAGATAAATACCTCGAATTCCTATCCTCGGGAAGCTCTATGTATGGAATTGACGTGCTGAAACGTGCCGGTGTCGATATGACAACCCCAGAACCAGTAAATAAAACATTGGAAAAAATGAATAAATATTTGAATGAGCTTGAAATGCTTCTTAAAAGCTAAATAATTTAAAAGCTAAATATGGGGGGACAGGTTGTTATACGACCTGTCTCTTTTAATTTTTTGCGGATAACAATAATTTGGCAATCATTTATTAATAAAAAATCTCAAATTGTTTTGATAAATTGCAGCAGGTAATGAATACAATATGAGAAAAAAATGAAAGTATTGGTTACTGGTGCTACTGGTTTTATTGGTAGTCACGTAGCTGATAAGCTTCTTCAAAAAGGATATGAAGTCCGTTGTATAGCTCGCAAATCTAGCAACTTACGTTGGTTGAAAGGTAAAAACTTTGAAATTGTTGAAGCAAACTTAGATAATCAAGATAGCTTAGTGAAGGCAGTAGAAGGTGTAGATTATATTTATCATGTTGCAGGGCTTACTTTTGCCCGCAATTATGAAGAATTTTTGCGTGGTAATAGGGATGCCACTGCAAATTTACTCAATGTAACCGAAAAATATGCTCCTAAGATAAAAAGATTTCTTTTGGTTAGTAGTCAAACAGTTACTGGACCAGCGAAATCATTGAATGAACCAGTTGACGAGACTACCCATTGTCACCCTATCACTTCTTATGGTAAAAGTAAGAAAGCAGCGGAAGAAGTTGTCTTTTCCTATTCGGGGAAAATACCTTTTACTATTGTCCGTGCTCCTGCTGTTTATGGACCACGCGACACAGCGATATACGACGTATTTCGCACTGTCAAAATGGGGCTGGGTGCAATGGTCGGATTTCGCGATAAATATATAAGTTTAATCCACTCCGAAGATCTCTCACGCGGAATTATCGAAGCAGCAGAAAGCGATAATACTTCTAATGAAATATATTTTGTGTCAAGCGATGAATTTTACACATGGAAGCAATTAATAAATCTGATTGCTGAAGAGATGGGTAAAAAGTTTGTCTTAAAATTAAGACTTCCACATTGGGTTGTTCTAACTGTTGCAGGTATTTCAGAGTTTTTAGGAAAATTCTCAGAAAAACCACCTGTATTCAATTACGAAAAAGGTATTGATTTTATTCAAGATTTCTGGATTTGTTCCACAGCAAAAGCAAAACGTGATTTTGGCTACAAGCAACTAATGTCAATTGAAGATGGAATGAAAAATACAATAGATTGGTACAAACAAAATAAATGGTTATGAAGAATACTTACAAAATAATTATAATTGCTTTTTGCTTAATAATTCTTGCTTTTTCATTTATTAGTTTTTTAGTTAATCTTAAAAATATCTCTATTAATCAAAAACTACAATTTACAAAAACTATTCAATTAATGGATACTGTAAAAATCTACGCTAATAATTATGGCATTCCATGTATAAAGGCTCACAGCGATAACGATTTGTTCTTTGCGGTTGGTTATTTTCACGCAAAAGAAAGGCTATGGCAAATGGATTTAGCGCGTCGTGCAGGGAAAGGGAAATTGTCTGAAATTTTTGGTGAAAAAACATTGAAATATGATGTATTTCTTCGTTCTCTCAACTTAGAAAGCACAATTAGAGAAACTAAAGATGTTCTAACTCGAAAATCTTTAGAAATACTCACTTCTTATTCAAATGGAATAAATTTTTACATTCAAGAAAATAAAAATAGATTAAGCTTTGAATTCGGGCTCCTTTCTTATGAACCAGAAAAATGGACAATTGATGATTGCATAATCATTAGCAAAATGATGGCATTTGAATTAAGTCTCGGTTTTTACTACGACGTCGCATTTGGAGAAATGACTAATTCATTCGGATACGAAAAAGCAAAAAAACTAATTCCCTCCTATCCTTCTAATAGTCCATTTGTTCTTGATGAAATAGTTAAAATAAGGAACTATTCAATTCCTCAAATTTCTATTGATACAACAAAGAGTGATAGTTCCAACATAAATTATTCTTCTCATATTAGATATGATAATGCTCAAAGTAAAGAGATAATGTCGATATTTAACGTTATTTCCGAAACAAGAGATTTTTTGGGGATGTGGGGAATGTCCATTGGAAGTAATTCCTGGGCAAGAAATAAAAGTTTTAATCATAAAACACCTGCAATATTAGCAAACGACACTCATCTGCCAATCGGGTTGCCTGCAAGATGGCTGCCAATGCATATTAAATCTGACGAATTGAATGTTTTTGGCTTTTCTATACCTGGAATACCATTGGTGATAATAGGGCGTAACGATAATATTGCTTGGGGAATTACTAATGTAATGCTCGACGATGTAGATTTTTTTGTTGAGAAAGTAGATGATTCTGGGAAATTCTATTACGCAAATGATTCTATAAAAAAAGAAATTACTTACGTTTTGGATACTATTAATATTCGGGGCAAAGAAAACTATGTTTATTACAAAAAATACACCGAAAGAGGTCAAATTATATCTGATTCGCATATTTTTTATGATGAAAATAAATCTCAAAATAAATATCTTAATAAATTTCATTTGACATTTCGTTGGATTGGTAATGTCGCGAATGATGATTTTATTAATATGTACAATATAAATAAAGCAAAGAATTGGCAACAATTCACCGAAGCATTAAATTTATGGAGCACACCAGCTCTGAATTTCACATATGCTGATAAGCAAGGTAATATTGGTATTGCTCCAAGTGGATTTATTCCAATACGTGATGTTAATTGCAATCCCAATTTCCCAAATAACGCTTTTGAAAATAAAACTGGTTGGTTGGGAATTGCTAAGGGAGGTGTTTTCGGTAAGCTATATAATCCTCAAAAACGTTTCGTTGCATCAGCCAACAACAAAACTGACGACGGAATTCCTTATCATATTACTTCGTTTTGGGAACCTTCTTCACGAATTGAAAGAATTGAAGAATTATTGTTGATTAGTGATGAATACACTGTAAGAGATGCCCAATATATGCAAATTGATTATTATTCGATGTATGCAAAACAAATGTTTATGTATGTTATCCCTGTACTTGAAAAATATAATAATTTGTTGGATTCCAATGAATCTAATATTTTTAACTATTTCAAAAAATGGGATTTCGTCTTGAATTCAGAAAGTTTCGAATCTACTATTTATAATCTTTTTATTGAGCGTTACTTATATAATACTTTTTTTGATGATCTTGGTGAAGGATATTTTAGAAAATATCTTTTGCTTAGTGGTATTCCTCTTAGAAAACTAATGGAAATAACCGCTGACAATTTTAATAAACTTTTTGATAATGTAAATACTTCAAATGTTGAAAGACGTGATTATCAAATTGTGAAGAGTTTCAAAGAGGCAGTAAAAAAAACTAAAGAAACATTCAATAGCGCAAATTATAAAAGCTGGAAATGGGGAAAACTTCATTCAATTAATCTCAAACACAAACTTTCAGAAGTTGATTTTGTTGGTTCAGTAGTAACAGTTGGGCCATTTCCAATCGGTGGGAATAGCACAACAATCAATAATACAGAATATAGAATATGCAGTAATTATGAGACAGTAATTGCCTCATCTGTGCGTTTTATTGCAGATATGGGAGATGATATTATCTATTTTTCACTACCAGGTGGCGTAAGTGGCGATCCGCTTAGCCCAAATTATTCCAATTTGGTTCAAATTTGGTTAAATGGTGGATACATTAAATATTATTTCAATAATTTTTATTCAAATGATTTAAATCTATCAATTGTAATTGAACCAATATTATCTGAAAATTGAATAAAATAAAAAAATATTATTTTCGATTTGTTATTTTTGTATTCATTAGAAATTTCATTATTTCATTTTATAAATGTGAGGTATAAGAATGTCGAAAGAAAAAAAATCAAAAACTAAAGCTCCAAAATATGTATATTATTTTGGTGGTGGCAAAGCCGAAGGCGATGCAAATATGAAAGAACTTCTTGGTGGTAAAGGTGCAAATCTTGCTGAAATGGTAAATATGGGGTTGCCTGTTCCAGCTGGTTTTACTATTACTACCGAAGTATGTACATATTACTATCAAAATGACAAAACTTATCCTAAAGAATTATACAAGCAGGTTGAAGAAGCCATAGAAAAATTAGAGAAGGAAATGGGTGCAAAATTTGCAGACCCAAAAAATCCTTTATTAGTTTCCGTTCGTTCGGGTGCTCGTGCATCAATGCCAGGGATGATGGATACAATTCTCAATTTAGGCTTAAATGATGTTACTGTTCAAGGATTAATAGAACGTTCCGGCAATCCTCGTTTTGCCTATGATTCATATCGCCGTTTTGTTGCGATGTATGGCGATGTTGTTCTTGAGATGAAACCAGAAAGCAAAGATGAAGAAGACCCATTTGAAGTGATTTTGGAAAGAAAAAAACACACTCGTGGAGTAAAACTTGATGTTGAACTTACAGCAGAAGATTTGAAAGAATTAGTTTCAGAATTTAAGCAAGCAATTAAGCAACGTACCGGTAAAGATTTCCCAGAGGACCCAAAAGAACAACTTTGGGGTGCAATCGGCGCTGTTTTCAATTCTTGGATGAACCCAAGAGCTATTGTTTATCGCAAACTTAATAATATCCCGGAATCTTGGGGAACTGCTGTAAATGTTCAGGCAATGGTCTTTGGTAATATGGGTGAAGATTCTGGTACTGGCGTTGCATTCACTCGTGATGCTGCAACTGGTGAAAATTATTTCTATGGTGAATTTTTAATGAATGCTCAGGGTGAAGACGTTGTAGCAGGTATTCGTACTCCACACAAGATTGAATTATTAAAAGAAATTGATCCCGCCTCATATAATCAACTTGAAAAGATTCGAAAAATTTTAGAGAAGCACTACCGCGATATGCTCGATATTGAGTTTACAATTCAGAATAAAAAGCTCTATATGTTGCAATGTCGCGTTGGGAAGCGCACAGCTATGGCTGCTATGAAAATAGCGGTTGATATGGTTAATGAAAAACTCATTAAGCCAAAAGAAGCATTAATGAGAATAGAACCCGACCAACTTAACCAATTGCTTAGACCTGTATTTGATCTTAACGAAAAGAAAAAAGCACTTCAAGAAAACCGCTTGTTAACAAAAGGACTTAATGCCGGACCTGGTGCTGCAACTGGTAAAATTGTATTTAATGCAGAAGATGCTGTTGCAGAAGCAAAAAAAGGTGAAAAAGTTATTTTAGTCCGTATTGAAACTTCACCAGAAGATATTGCAGGAATGAATGCTGCAGAAGGTATTCTCACTGCTCGTGGTGGTATGACTTCTCACGCTGCACTTGTTGCAAGACAAATGGGCAAAGTATGTGTTGCTGGCTGTGGGAGCTTAGTAATTGATTATAAAGCACGTACCTTGAAAGTAGAAGGGTCTGATGTTGTTTTGAAAGAAGGTGATTGGATTTCTATAGATGGCTCAACTGGTGAAGTTATAGCCGGCAAAGTTGAAACAAAACCAAGTGAAGTTATTGAAGTTTTATTGCAAAAGACTTTGAATCCACAAGATGCACCTACTTATAAAATTTACGAACAAATAATGAATTGGGCTGATGAATACCGTCATCTGAATGTGCGTACTAACGCAGACCAGCCTGATCAGGCTGCCAACGCAGTTGCATTTGGTGCCGAAGGTATTGGCTTGTGTCGTACCGAACATATGTTTTTCGGTGAAGGTAAAATTGGTCCGATGAGAGAAATGATTTTAGCTGATAATGTTGAAGACCGCAAAAAAGCTTTGGCAAAGCTTCTGCCATTCCAAAGAGCAGATTTCGAAGGAATATTTGAAGTGATGGACGGTCGTCCAGTTACTATTCGTACAATTGACCCACCACTTCACGAATTCTTGCCACACGACGAAGCTGGACAAAAACAAGTTGCCAAAGAAATGGGAATTGATTATAAGAAAGTAAAAGAAAGAGTTGAGGCACTTCACGAGTTCAACCCAATGCTTGGCTTTAGAGGCTGTCGTCTTGGTCTGATCTATCCAGAAATTACTGAAATGCAAGCACGCGCTATTTTTGAAGCAACTGTCAATGTTATGAAGCGCGGTAAGAAAGTTCTTCCAGAAGTGATGATCCCACTTGTTGGAAATGTTAAAGAATTGAAACATCAGGAAGAAATCGTTCGTAGTGTTGCAAATAAAGTAATGGAAGAAACAGGCGTTCAGTTTGAATATTTAGTCGGCACAATGATTGAAGTACCAAGAGGTGCAATTACTGCAAAACAAATTGCTGAAGTTGCAGAATTCTTTTCATTTGGAACAAACGACTTAACACAAACTACACTTGGTTTGAGCCGTGATGATTCTGGAAGATTCTTGCCTGAATATGTTAATCGTGAGATTTATGCAGTTGATCCATTCGTTTCAATAGACCGCGAAGGTGTTGGTTTCTTAATGAGACACGCAGTTTTAGAAGGACGCTTAGCTCGACCAAATATTAAGCTCGGTATATGCGGCGAACACGGTGGAGATCCTGCGTCTGTGGAATTCTGCCACGAAATTGGCTTGAATTATGTTTCTTGTTCACCGTTCAGAGTTCCTATCGCTCGTTTAGCCGCTGCTCGTGCCGCAATTCGTGAAGAATTAGCTAAAAAAGTTGAGAAAAAAGTTAAGAAAGAAGAAAAAAAATCTGATAAAAAGAAAGAGAAAAAAGAAAAGAAGTGAGAATTTGCAATATTATTGTGAATAAAGTTTAACTTGCTGTTTCATAACCTTCGAAAGGTTGCGCAACCTTTCGAAGGTTTTTATTTTAAAAATTCCATTTACATATAATCACCATTATTAAAGTGCTGTCTGAAAAGCAATGTCTTCTCTCTTTTCTCGGATTTTGCAAAAGCACGTTCTTAAAATATATAATGTAAACAAGATAATTTATTATCCTGAACAATCATTAAAATTATACAATTTTCTCTATTTTGAGATATTCACTTTTTTATTATACTCAAATTCAATTTTTTTTTGAATGAATGTTGAACTGATTTAAAATTATTATAAATACTATTCTTGCACTTTTCTATTCAAATTTTTTTATTAATTTTGAAAATTGTTCAAGCGTAAATTGTTTTGAAATGGCAATTTTTTTAAAAAAAATAGCATTTCCTTATAAGAACCTCATTGAAACTCATTGGAGTGACGGTTTTAGGTCAGTTACCAAACTCGAAATTTTACGTAATAATTGTCCTTGTGCAGATTGCCAGAAAAATAAAAGCCAAACTGGATTTATTAATTTGAATACTTTCAAACCAGGAAAATTCATTATAAAAAAGATAAATGTTGTTGGCAACTATGCGATTAATCCAATATGGGAAGATGGGCATGACACCGGAATTTATCCATTCGATTTTTTACGTAATTTATTTGAAAATTATAAACTTACTGATGAAGAAGTTGATAAAATAATAAAAATTAATAATCAATCGAAAAATAATTAAAGGAGTGTTATGAGAACAGTAAAAGTCCCCAAAGGAACTCAACTAACTTGTAAAAACTGGCAAATTGAAGCCGCATATAGAATGATACATCATAATTTAGACCCGGAAAATGCTGAAAAACCATCTGAATTAATTGTTTACGGTGGTTACGGCAAGGCTGCTCGCAACTGGGAGTGCTTCGATGCAATAGTCGATTGCTTAAAAAACTTGAATGAAGATGAAACTTTGCTTGTTCAATCAGGGAAACCAGTTGGTATTGCTAAAACTTACGCATCTGCACCAAAAGTAATTATTGCGAATTCTAATCTTGTTCCCAAATGGGCTAATTGGGACGAATTTCGTAGGCTTGATGAGCTTGGTTTGATAATGTACGGACAAATGACTGCTGGAAGCTGGATATACATTGGAACCCAAGGTATTTTGCAGGGTACTTACGAAACATTTGCAGAATGTGCCCGTCAGCACTTTGGTGGTGATTTAGCCGGTCGTTTCTTGCTTACCGGTGGAATGGGAGGAATGGGAGGAGCTCAACCTCTTGCTGCTACTTTTGCTGGCGCAGTTTCAATAACAGTTGAAATTGATGAATCTCGCGTCGATAAAAGAATTCACGATGGTTATTGTGACATAAAAGTAGAAAACCTGGACAAAGCTCTTGAACTTGTTGAGCAATATAAAAAAGAAAAAAAAGCAATTTCAATCGGATTAATTGGTAACACTGCTGAAATTCTTCCCGAAATATTACGTCGCGGAATTATTCCTGATGTTGTAACAGACCAGACAGCTGCTCACGACCCGCTCAACGGTTACTATCCTGCTGGATATTCGAAGCAGCAGGCTGATGAATTAAGAAAATCAAATCCGCAAAAGTATTTAGAAGAAGCCTATAAATCAATTGCAATTCACGTTCAGACAATGCTTGAATTCCAAAAACACGGTTCAATAGTTTTTGATTATGGCAATAATATTCGCGGTATTGCAAAAGATTATGGGAATGTTCAAAATGCATTTGATTTTCCAGGATTTGTTCCTGCTTATATTCGTCCACTCTTTTGTGATGGCAAGGGTCCTTTTCGTTGGGTTGCTCTTTCTGGAGATCCAAACGATATTAAGAAAACAGATGAAGCGATAATGGATTTATTCCCAAATGATACTGCCTTGCATAGATGGATCAAAAATGCTCAACAACGGGTTCGCTATCAGGCTTTGCCTGCAAGAATATGCTGGCTTGGCTATGGTGACAGAATGAAAGCTGGATTGCTTTTCAACGAACTGGTTAAAAATGGTGATGTAAGCGCACCAATAGTAATTGGTCGCGACCATTTAGATTGCGGTTCTGTTGCTTCTCCTTATCGTGAAACAGAAAGTATGAAAGATGGCTCAGATGCTATTGCTGATTGGGTCTATCTAAACTTTGCTTTAAATGCAATTGGTGGTGCTTCTTGGGTCTCCTTACATCACGGTGGTGGTGTTGGTATGGGACTTTCGCTTCACGCTGGAATGGTTGTGGTTGCAGATGGTACCAAAGAAGCAGATGGGAGGCTATCCCGCGTGCTTACTTACGACCCATTAATGGGTATTCTACGTCATTCTGACGCCGGTTACGAGCGTGCTATTGATAATGCAAAAAAACATAATATTGTAATCCCAATGTTAAAATGATATTAAAGTTTGTTCAAAAATTTACGATAAAAAAAATGTAACTTATTTGTTTTATATTAGTATATTGAAATAAAAGGAGGTGCAATTCTAAATAATTTTATTCTTTCATTATTGTAACTTTGAAGGTAATAGTTGTGGGAAGAAAAAAGAAAATAGATACGTTACAAATAACAGCGAATGGGAGCCATTCGGAGGATGTAAAAAATGGTAATGAAGTTGCAAACACAAGTTCAAATTTAACGGAACAAATCGAACAACTTTTTAAAACTGATAGAAAAAAGTTCTTAGGCTTCATTCGCCAAAGAGTTCGTAGCCAAGAAGAAGCGGAAGATATTTTGCAGGACGTTTTTACTAACGTTTTGGCAGCTTCAGCAAACGTTCAGAAGCCAATTGAAAATATTGCTTCGTGGGTGTTTACTGCTGTTCGTAATCGTATTATTGATTCTTACAGAAAAAAAAGAGCCGAAACCTTTACAGATATGCAAACACAAGGTCAAGCCGACGAAGGTGTGGATTCATTTGAAAACTTTTTAGGTGATTTATCTACAAGCCCGGAAAGCGATTTGATTAGGAAAACTATTTGGGAAGCAGTTCTTGAAGGTTTGAACGAACTTCCCGACGAGCAAAAAGATGTTTTTGTGAAAAATGAATTCGAAGGAATATCTTTCAGAGAAATGTCCGAAGAAACAGGTGTAAATATCAACACATTGCTTGCGCGTAAAAGATATGCTGTTTTGCATTTAAGAAAAAAACTTAAAGATTTGTATAAATCTGTAAATAATTCATAAAATATTCAATAATATATAGTACATTTCCCCAATATTGAATTTGTCTATATTGGGGATTTTTATTTGTTTTGATAAGTATTTACCGAGAAGTTCTGGATGTTAAATCATTTAATTCATTAATAAATAATGTATTTATGTAAAAGTACAGCATTATTATTAACTAATTTACGGATAAATTGGTAACGATAAAAAAATATCAATTAATTTTATTGTCATATATTTTTCATTTTAATATATATATTATTCATTTTATTTTAACTTAAAGTTCATAAATATGATAAATACTTATAAATTATAGGTTTAGGTTTGTCTAAATTTATTTTTTCTTTGTTTTATTCTTAAATATCTCTTTATTTTGTATTGATTAGAAGGTTACTTAATATAAATTTATTAAGGTAGTATATGGCAAATGTTCTTCAGAATTACGAAAATCTAAAGAAAGCTCTCGAATTTGCTTCAACCGACGCTGATAACACTGGAAAAATCATTATTCAGGTTGGTTCAGCAACTTGCGAAAAAGCTGCTGGCTCTGATGCTATTCGGGACGAATTCATCAAGCTTATTAAAGCTTCTGGTCGAGATGATATTGTTGTCAAGCAGACTGGTTGTACTGGTCGCTGTTCGCAAGAACCAATCGTTGGTGTGTTTATTCCCAAACAGTTCCCTGTAAAGTATTCACAGGTGAAAGTTGAAGAGGTACTAGAAATCTTCCAAACACACGTTCTTGGGCAGCAACCTGTTGCTAAATTTATGCTCGATAAAACTACAGACACACTTTACAAACACGTTGTTACCATTTGTTCATCGAGTCGATGCAATACTGATGACAAGTCTTGGATCGATGTGTTTAACAGACTTATCAAAGAAAAAAATCTTTCGCCAACAGAAGTAAAAGTGCTACAAGGGGGGTGCATTGGCTTGTGTACAGAAGAACCAAGCGAAATTAATCACGGCGTTATGATGGTATTTCCTGAAAACGTTATATATAAATTTCATAACGAAGATGAATTATCCAAAATCATTGATATTCATGTAGTTGAAAAAGGTCGTGCCCGTGATTTTATGGTTCATACAGATAATTTGACAGAAGTTTATTTCAAATTTTATGGTGATGTCTCTTTCTTTAATAAGCAAACAAGAATTACTTTAAGAAATTGTGGGATTATTGACCCCGAAAGCTTAACTGACTATATTCACGCCCAAGGCTTTGAAGCGCTTGCAAGAGTTCTTTATAAAAGTGACCCCGAATTTGTAATCAATGAGATTATTAAGTCTGGGTTAAGAGGTCGTGGGGGAGGAGGCTTCCCAACTGGTATAAAATGGCGTAATACACGTACAATGAATCCCGACCCTATTAAATATGTAGTTTGCAATGCCGACGAAGGCGATCCAGGTGCATTTATGGACAGAAGTGCTCTCGAAGGCGATCCATTCTCTATTATTGAAGGTATGATTATTGGCGCTTATGCTATTGGTGCAACAAAAGGCTATGTATATATTCGTGCTGAATATCCTCTTGCTATTCAACGTATAGAAAATGCTATCTGGAAATGCCACAAAATGAATTTGCTTGGCAAAAATATTCTTGGTTCTGGATTCGATTTTGATATTGAAATTAGATTAGGTGCTGGTGCTTTTGTCTGTGGTGAAGAAACTGCTCTATTGCAATCGATTGAAGGGAAACGCGGGCAACCCGTAATTAGACCGCCTTATCCGTCAGTCAAAGGTTTATGGGGACATCCTACTTGCATCAATAATGTAGAAACCTGGGCTAATGTTCCTGCTATTATGTTGTATGGTGCTGATTGGTTCTCCCGTATTGGTACAGAAGGAAGTAAAGGAACAAAAGTTTTTGCTCTTGCTGGCAAAGTTAAAAATACTGGCCTTATTGAAGTTCCTATGGGAACTACGCTTCGTGAAATTATTTTCGACATTGGAGGCGGAATTCCAAATGGTCGTCAATTGAAAGCTGTGCAAACAGGTGGTCCATCTGGTGGCTGTATTCCAATGAGTAAAATTGACACACCTGTTGATTATGAAACTCTTAAAAGTATTGGCTCAATGATGGGTTCCGGTGGTATGATTGTCCTTGATGATTCAGACTGTATTGTTTCTACCGCAAAATTCTTCCTTGAATTTACAAAAGATGAGTCCTGTGGAAAATGCTTACCTTGCCGTGAAGGTACTTTCAGAATGCTCGAAATCCTTGAAAAAATTACGTCCGGGCACGGTGAAATGGAAGATTTAGATAAATTGGAAAGACTTGGGCGAGTGATTCAAAAATCTTCTCTCTGTGGGTTAGGTATGTCTGCTCCAAATCCAGTTCTTTCAGCGTTAGAGCATTTTAGAGAAGAATTCGAAATTCATATCAAAGAAAAACGCTGCCCTACTCAAAGATGTTCTAAACTTATTACATACAAAATTATTCCTGAAAAATGTACTGGATGTACTCTTTGTGCAAGGCGTTGCCCTGTTTCTTGTATTCGTGGATTTGCTAAAAAACCACACGAAATTATGCAAGAGCATTGTATTAAGTGCGGTGAATGCTACAATGCTTGTAAGTTTGATGCAATAGAGAAAATTTAAGGAGGAAAATAAATGAAATATGTAAATGCAATTATAGATGATATTCCAGTTTCTGTAGTAGAGGGTACAACTATTATGGAAGCTGCGGATAAAATTAATGCTCATATTCCGCGATTGTGTTACCATCCATTCCTTTCTACAGAAGGTGCTTGCCGTATTTGTGTTGTTGAGGTTGAAGGTGCTCGCAATTATTTGCCAGCTTGTGCTACTGCTATTCAGGAAGGAATGGTTATTCGTACCAATTCACCACAAATTCGTCAAACTCGTAGAGATTTGGTTGAATTATTATTAGATAATCACCCACGTGCTTGTTTGACTTGCGTTAGGGATGGCAATTGCGAACTTCAAAACCTTGCTTATAAGCTTGGGGTGAGAGATAGACTTTACGCGGGAGAAAGAAAGCGTCATCCAATCGAGAATTCAAGTGTTTCAGTTATTCGCGATGCTGAAAAATGCATTCTTTGCCGCCGTTGTGTTCGTGTTTGTTCTGAAATTCAAGGTGTTCACAATCTTAGTCAAATGCATCGTGGTTTCCGAACAGTTGTTACTCCTGCTTTTGAAGCACCTATGGATGATTCCGTTTGTATCAAATGCGGGCAGTGTATCAATGTTTGTCCTACAGCTGCTTTTATTGAGCAAGATGCAACTGAAGTAGTATGGAAGGCATTAGAAAATCCAGATTTGCACGTTGTCGTTCAGACTGCACCCGCCATTCGTGCTGCTATTGGTGAAGGTTGGAATCTACCACCAGGAACTTATGTAACAGGTAAAATGGTAACTGCTTTACGTCGCCTTGGTTTTGATGCTGTATTTGATACTGATTTCGCTGCTGATCTAACTATAATGGAAGAATCTCACGAGCTCATCGAGAGAATTAAAAAAGGTGAAAACTTACCTTTAATTACCTCCTGCTCGCCGGGATGGATAAAGTTTTTAGAGCATTTTTATCCTGAGCTAATTCCAAATGCATCTTCTTGTAAATCTCCTATGCAAATGGAATCAACGCTTCTTAAAACTTACTACGCAGAAAAAATGGGCATAGACCCAGAAAAGATTTTCGTTGTTGCAATTATGCCTTGCGTTGCAAAAAAATATGAGGCTAAAAGACCAGAACATTATATGAAAGAAAATGTTCCATATACAGATGCTGTTCTGACAACTCGTGAACTTATCTGGATGATTAAAGCTTATGGTATTGACTTTGTCAATCTCCCCGATAGTGATTTTGATGCTCCATTAGGTTATTCGACTGGTGCAGGAGACATCTTTGGTTCTACTGGTGGTGTAATGGAAGCTGCCCTTCGCACGGCTTACGAAAAAATCACCGGTGAAAAAATTCAAGAACTTGAATTTACTAATGTCCGTGCAATTGAGGGATTGCGTGAAGCAAGTATTCAAATTGGTGATTTATCATTGAACGTAGCGGTTTCTAACGGATTAAATAATGCTAAAAAGATTTTAGAAAAAATCAAGTCAGGTGAAAAACAATATCATTTAGTTGAAATTATGGCTTGCCCTGGTGGTTGTGTTGCTGGTGGTGGGCAACCACTTGTAAATGCAGGTGAATATGTATATCCATTAGACCCAGAAACTGTTCGTAAACGTCAAATGGTTCTTTATCGAATTGACGAAAGCAAAGAATTGAGAAAATCTCACGAAAATCCTTTCATTATCAAATTGTATGAAGAATTTTTAGGTGAACCTGGAAGTGAAAAGGCTCATCATCTTCTTCATACTACTTATGAACCAAAATTACCAAGGGGGATTAAATAATGGAACAGCCAATTTATACATTAGATCAGGATATTCAGGATTTCATTGCAAATTGCCTGAATTTAGAACATCCCGAAAGTTATCTTATTGCAGTTCTGCATAAAGTGCAAGAACGCTATGGTTATCTTTCTGAAAAACATATGGACGAAGTGGCCCATTTGTTGCAAGTGCCTACTTCAATTGTTTATGGTGTTGCTACTTTTTATCATTTCTTCAAGCTCAAACCTGCTGGTAAATACAAAATTTCAATCTGCCTTGGAACTGCTTGCTTTGTAAAAGGTGCTGATTTAGTTTTGGATGCTTTTAAAACTGAACTTGGATGTGGAGTTGGCGAAACAACCGCTGATGGAATGTTCTCAATTGAAGGAACTCGTTGCCTTGGAGTTTGTGCATTAGCACCTGTCGTAACGATTAATGAGCAGGTCTTTGGCAATGTGAAACCTACTCAGGTTACTGAAATTTTGCATAAAATGAAAGAAGCAAAGCCAACAGGTGCAAAAACTTATTAATAAAAAGTCTTTTAAATTAAACGAGCCACGCCTTTCTATGTGGCTCGTTTTTTATTCTTGTTTTACAGTAAGGCTTTTTTTTTATAAATTAATGTTTTTAAATGTTGCAAATTTTAAAATGATTGATGTTAATTCTTCTATTGGTGTCTTTGATTCAGGGATTGGCGGGTTGACAGTTCTGAGGCAACTCATTCGTTTTATGCCAGATGAACACTATATTTATCTTGGTGATACAGCTCGTGTTCCTTATGGAAATAAATCGCAATCGATTGTTCGTACCTATGCCGAGCAATTTACTCGCTTTTTAATTGCAAAAAATGTAAAATTAATTGTTGTAGCTTGCAATACTGTTTCCTCAGTTGCTTTGGATACTGTAAGAAATATTGCAGGTGATATTGAAGTTATTGGTATGATAGAACATACATCTTATGCTGCTTTGCGAACGACTTTGAACAATAAAATTGGTATTATTGGCACTCGTGCTACTATTAATAGTAATGCTTACATGGAGGGAATTAAGTCAATCCCTGGGGGAGAAAATATGAAAATCATTTCTCAAGCTTGCCCTCTTTTTGTCCCAATTGTTGAGGAAGGATTAATTAATCACCAAATTGCATACCTTGCTGCACAAGAGTATTTATCAAATTTAATAAGCGAAAATGTAGATACAATAGTTCTTGGTTGCACTCACTATCCTCTGCTGTCTCGTGTGATTTCTGAAATTGTTCCTGGTGCTACATTAATTGATTGTGGTGAACATTCCTCTGTTGCAGCGTTGAGAATTTTAGCTGAGAAAAACTTATTGCGTAAACAATCTGCGTCAATAAATCAAAAGCCTGAAATTGAATTTTATGTTACCGATATACCTTCTATTTTTTACGAGCAAGCTCAAAGATTTTTAGGATTTCCCATTGATACACCTAAAACAATTGATTTCAAGGATTTAGTATAAATGGAGAAATTAATCTTAAAGAAAAATGCCGACGAAAGAATAAAACACGGTCATCCATGGGTTTTTAGTAATGAAGTGGCTCAACATCTTAATTGTAATGACGGTGAAATCGTAGAAATTTTATCTTCAACCGGGAAATCTTATGGATTAGCATTCTACAATTCACATAGTTTAGTTTCTGCTCGGTTGCTATACACCGAGAAATTTGACTATTCTATTATTTGTGAAAGAATTCACCGTTCGCTTGAATATCGTAAGTTTATATTTCCTGATGAAAATTCATATAGAGTTGTTTTTGGGGAATCTGATTTGTTACCTGGGCTGATTGTAGATAAATATTCAAATTACCTTTCTATCCAATTTCTTTCTGCTGGGGTGGATAAATTAAAAGATACAATCATTAAAGCACTTTTAGATGTTATTCCGAATGTTGAAGGTATAATCGAAAAGGATATTTCCACTCATAGAAAGTCTGAAAATTTACCAGAAGTCGAGACTGTTCTCTATGGCAATATCGCGGATAAAACTCGCTTTAGTGAAAATAATATATTTTTCGATGTTTCTCTCAAAGAAGGTCAAAAAACAGGTTATTTCTTAGACCAGAAAATAAATCGCAAGTTTCTTCAAGATATTGCAAAAGGGAAAACTGTACTCGATTGTTTTTGCAACCAAGGTGGATTTGCACTAAATGCGGCCAGATCTGATGCTGCTTATGTATTAGGAATTGATGTTTCTCAATCGGCTGTTGATGCATCGCAACATAACGCAAAAATAAATAACTTTCATAATGTAAATTTTATTAAGGACGATGTTTTTGATTTTCTGGAAAAAGAAAATTCAAAAGGGAAGAAATGGGACATTATTGTTCTTGATCCACCTGCATTTACTAAAAATCGTAAAACTTTACCGAAAGCAAAAGCTGGATACGCAAAAATTAATCGTTTAGCTTTGAAATTACTCAATCAAAACGGTTTCTTAGTTACTTCTTCTTGTTCTCATCACTTGAAAGAACAGGATTTTCTTGATATAATTCAACGTGAAGCGTCAAAGCCAAATATTAAATTAAGGCTTGTTTATCGTGGTATACAATCGCCAGATCATCCAATCCTTGTTTCAATGCCAGAAACTCAGTATCTTAAGTTCTTTGTTTTTCAATTGATTTGATGTTTCTAAACATATTAAAAAATAAAAAAATTAATCTAAACTAAAATAATATTAAAAAAAAATACTCTATATAATTTGTGTAATGTTGCGAAACACAAAAAGGATGTATTTATGGCAAAGAACGTGAAAAAAAATATAATTGCAAACAATAACTTCAAGCCTATCAATCCAGGGCTGAGGAAAGTAATAATCAATGGCAAAGAAACAACTGTTGAAATCACCTGTAAATTTGATATTTCTGGTTTTGATAGAGCCACAATCCTTGAATGGTATAGAATTATTAATTTAGGTAGACGTTTAGATGACAAAGCTGCTTTATATCTGAAAATGGCAAAGGGATGGTCCTACCACGCACCTTTTGGGGGACACGATGGCATACAACTTGCAATTGGATTATCTTTCCGTAAAAACAAAGATTTTTTATTTCCATATTATAGAGATATGCTTACTTCATTGGCGGCGGGTATTACGCCTGAGGAAATCATTTTAAATGGACTTAGCAAAGAAACAGATGTGGCTGGTGGCGGAAGACATATGAGCAATCATTTTGCAAAACCTTCTATTCGAATTCAAAATGTTTCTTCTTGTACAGGCAATCACTCCTTACACGCAGCTGGTGTTGCTCGTGCTATTAAGAAGCTTGGTTCAAGCGAAGTCGCGATTTGTTCAAACGGTGAGTCCGCTTGTTCCGAAGGCTACTATTGGGAAGCAATCAACGTTGCTACTTTGGAAAAATTACCTGTTGTGTTTGTTATTCAGAACAATAAATATGGTATTTCAGTGCCGTTAGTGGATCAAACAGCGAATCAAATTGTTTCTGAAAATTATAGAGGAATGAAGGATTTACTTATTATCAATTGCGATGGTCGCGATCCTTTTGATTCTTACCGTGCTATGCAAAAAGCAATTGAGTATGCTAAATCGGGCAATGGCCCCGCAATGGTTCATGCTGATTGCGATCGAATAGGTTCACATTCAAACTCTGATCGCCACGAAGCTTATCGTTCAGACGAAGAACTTGAAACTGTACGTCAGCGAGATCCTATGCTTCAATTAAGGACTTTTATTATAGAAAGTGGAATTGCAACAGAAGACGAAATTATCAAGATTGAGGAAGCAAACAAAAAAGAAGTTTTCGAGGCGGCAGACAAAGCGGAAGCAGCTCCTAACGCAAATGGTAAATCATACGACCAATTTGTATTGCCTGAACCATATTTCAAAAATGAATTAAATGTGGGCGAATTTATTGATCCTTCATCCACTCTAGTTAGCTTTCTTGAAGCTATCAATCTAACACTTAAAGAAGAATTTCGCCGTAACCCTAAAACTTTTCTTTGGGGACAGGATGTTGGAAAAGGCGGGGTATTTAATGTTGTAAAAGGTATGCCACAAGAATTTGGGAAAAAACGTGTATTTAATGCTCCTATTGCAGAAGATTGTATTGTAGGTACAGCCAACGGTTTTTGTCGTTTCGATAAAGATGTGCGTGTAGTGGTCGAAGGCGCTGAATTTGCAGACTATTTTTGGCCTGCTATGGAACAATTAGTTGAATGTTCACACGATTATTGGAGAACTAAGGGGCAATTTACGCCAAATATTGTAATTCGTTTGGCAAGTGGTGGTTATATTCAAGGTGGATTGTACCATTCTCAAAATTTAGAAGCCGTTTTTACCACTTTACCAGGAATTCGAGTTGTTTGCCCGTCGTTTGCCGATGATGCAGCTGGTTTGCTTCGTAATGCTATACGCTCAGAAGGTGTTACTCTATTTCTTGAACCGAAGTTCTTATATAACTATAAAGGTGCTTATTCTCATTTTCCTAATGAGAACTATTTCGTTCCTTTTGGTAAAGCAAGAACTATTAAAAGTGGTACTTCTCTGACAATTATTACTTATGGAAACGCAACCCACGTATCTCTGAATGCTCTGAAAGAACTCGAAAAGAATAATATTTTGCCAGAAATTATTGATTTGCGCTCTTTGGTTCCATGGGATAAGGAGACAGTTTCCAAATCAGTTAAAAAAACTGGTCGAGCACTTATTATCCACGAAGATAAAGTGTTCGGTGGATTTGGTGGTGAAATTGCTTCTACTATTTCTGATGAAATGTTTAAATATTTAGATGCTCCTGTAAAAAGAATAGGCTCTAAGAATACACCAGTTGGTTTTGCCAAATCTTATGAAAATGAAATACTATTGAGTGTAAAAGACGTTGTGGAGGCTGCTACAGCTTTGATGAGATATTAATTGAGTTATATTTATTTTGTATTATAGTTATTAAAAAATCTAAAAAATCAAATGAACTGAATAACCAGTCATTCGATTTTATTTATAAAATTTTGTATTTATATGCTTTCGTTTGTGAAAATCAACTGGTATGTATATGCGTCATCTAATTTTTGGCGCATTTTCAAAAAATTAGTAATATACTGTCCGCAATTGCTCCCAATCTTGTTTTCTTCCATTTCCCCAATGCTTAATATAACATTATATCCAGATACTTCAAATTGTCTAACTAAATTGAAAACATTGGAATTAGAAAAGACTTCTGAAACAATGTTGTTATTCTTTGAAGCAGCTGTTGGATTGACGGGGGTTAATTTAATTAAAAATATATCTGGACTAAAATACTTTCTAATAGTATTTACATCAACTTCAGCCTCTTTAAATAGAGCAAAGTTAAGTGTTATCTTTCTGTTATTCCCACTATAAAAATTTTCACCATATTTCGCTATTTCTTCGAAATTCATTTTTTTGACAGGTATTATTTTGTCTCTCTGAGCGTAGCTTGTAGAATGTATTGAAAATTGTAACTGAAACGTATCATCGTATTTTCTTTTTTTGATTTCAAGCAATCTTTCAAAAAAATTATCTCTTCCAATCGGAGCAACTGTTGATAAAGAAGGGATAAAGTTCTTAGCTTTAAAATGTTGGTCAAATTCATCTAACACGTTGAGAACATTTTCGTTCAATGTTGGTTCGCCCATTCTTGAGAATTGTATTTTAAATTTATCTATGTTTATTTCGCGTGTTGGGAAGCGTTTTGCAACCATATAATCAATTTGTTGAAATATTTCGTGTTTAGATAATTTCCCAAAATACTGCCAACCTGAATCGCAAAACTTACATTCAATTGGGCAACCAAATAAGGTGGATACAATTAATACCCATTTTTTTTCTCTTGGGATAGGTGGCTGAGTTGATTCAACGAATTCTAAATATTTACCTTGTCCAAACTCCGCAATATACACTGTTGCAATATCTGATTTTTCTGTTTCTGCTATTACTCTCATAGTTAATCCTTATTCGCTAAATACACTTTCATTGCAACTTCAATACCATTGCCTGCTGCTATTGATGCTTGCCTAATGTTTTTTCCCGAAGCAACATCTCCAATTAAAAATAATCTATCTGATTTTAAAGCTTCTTCAGTTATCTCTGGTAGATTTTTTTCTCTACCTATTGCTACAATCAAATAATCAACTTCAAAATTGACTAACTCGTTATTCCTTATGCAATTTAACAACAATTTTTCATTTATTCTAATAATATTTATTAACTGAATATTTTTTTCTAATGAAATATTCTTAATTTTTTTACAAGTGTTAACCAATGTTCGAATTGCTTTGAAGTTTTCTCCTCTCATTAGTATTGTAACAGTGTTTCTATCTGATAACGAAACTGCATAATCAAATGCTGCATCTCCACTTCCTAAAACAGCTATTTTACAATCTGAAATTTGTTGTTTTAAATTAGCGATTTCGTAGTATATTAAATTGTTCGCTTCTTTTGCTATCATTTCATCCGGAAGTTTAACAGGCTTAGTTCCAGTGGCAACAATACATATATCGCTTGTTGTTGTATTCTTTGTTAGTGTAATGATAAATTTATTGTCGATAAAATCAATATTTGTCACTTCATCAAAAATCACATCAATAACAAGTTTATTGATATGTTCTTTTATCAATTCGCAAAACCTCTCTCCAGTGATACCATTTGGAAAACCCAAATAATTTTCTATTAAATTTGCATTTTGCACTAATCCGCCAACTCGATCTCGCTCGATTAATTCGATATCCAATCCAAATCGTTTTAATTGTATGGCTGCGGCACATCCTGCTGGACCTGCACCAATAACAATTGCCTTCAAATATTTCTCTCCAAATAGTTTATCAATTCGCTTGTTGTAGGAGTGGAATTAATTGAAAATGATAGATTAACTAATGATGATAAATGCAAATCAAAATTATAAGTAGCAGTTGCATCAATTGGTACTATCGTGTAGAACCCGTTTACAAATGCAGAACGTGCAGTAGTTTCTACACACAAGTTGGCAATCACACCCGTAATAATTAATTGCTTTATTTTTAACTCTTGTAAAATGTTCAATAAATTAGTGCAATAAAATGCGTCATATTGATTTTTATTGATTAAAATTCCTTTCCTTTTATCAATTTTATCATAAATTTTATTTAAAATACCAGTTTCAGGTGTTAAATGTTTCCAACGAGCAGCCATTTGTTTTGCATTCTGTTCATTATTAGAGTGTTTAGTAAATATTACAGGAAAATTATTGCGATTGAATATTTGTATCAATTTATTAATGTTTGTAACAATTGATTTTGCTGCTGGAACAAACGCTTGAGATTTTTCCAGTAGAAAATAATTTTGCATATCAAGCACTAACAAAGCAGTCTCATCGATTGAAAACTCTTTGAATTTGCCTAATTCTAAATGTTCAAGCCTGTTCTTAATGTCAGTTGCTACTTCTTCAATATTATTTTCAGTAAAGTATTGATGTTTTTTCATTGTAATTACTTATTCATATCTTAATGCTTCTATAGGGTCAAGCTTTGCTGCTTTCCAGGCAGGATAAGCTCCAAAGATAACTCCTAACAATGTGCAAATAATAACACTAAACACAACCCATCCAACAGGGATTGAAAATGTCCCACCAATCAATAATCCAAATGCGCCACCTGCGATTACTCCAACAACTATACCAATTGCTCCACCAACCTGGCATAATGTTATCGCTTCAATGATAAACTGATACATTATCCAGCGTCGTTTCGCGCCAACCGCTTTCCGCACACCTATTTCACGCGTTCTTTCTTTTACAGAGACTAACATAATATTCATTATCCCTACCCCAGCTGCAATTAGTGCAATCCCTCCACTGATAAATCCAAACCATTGCAAATATTGGGTAAGCCCAGAAAACTGTTCTTTAATTGATTCATTTGTCTCAATTTCGAAATCGTTCTCTTCCCAAGGTTTTAGATTTCTAACCAACCTCATAACACCAATTGCTTCGTCAATTGCCTGATTAAATACATCTCTGGAACGTGCTCTTAATACAATCTGAACAGAAGATTCCCAAAACGAAGCAAAGTAATTAAGCAAATGAGTGATCGGAATTAAGACCATATTGTCCTGGCTTTGCCCGAACATTGCTCCTTTTGGTTCAAGAACGCCTATTATTTCATATTTCTGATTTTTTATTGTAATCATCTTACCGATGGGGTTGATATTGGGAAATAATTTGACTTTTACGTCATTTCCAATAACTGCCACATTCCGATTTGCAATAATATCACTTTTTACAATATTTCTTCCTTCTGAAAAATTTCGATTTTCCAGAATAAAATAATCTTCATCGACGCCAATCAAATTAACATCTGGATTTGTTTCGCTATTACCAAATTTTACAGTTTGTCCCGAAGAAACTGAAACAGCAGAAGCAAGCGACACAAGCGACAACTGATTTTTCAGTTGTTGATATTGTGAGTAAGTAATAGGCTTTCTTCTTGCATATTTTCTCCAGGAATTGCCCATTTGTATTTTAGGTTCTTTGAATATATAGAAAGTAGTTTCCCCAAGTGCCTCTATTTCTCCTTCAACTGTTGAATTAATGGATGCGACGAGCGACCCGGCTCCAATAATAGCAAATACTCCAATTGAGATACTCAATAGAGTTAAAAAAGTTCTGAGCTTGTTAACTCTAATTGAATCAATTGCTAATTTTACACTTTCAAGAATGTTCATATCACCTCTCAGTATTCATTTCAAATTTACGTAATTAACAGAAATTGGTTTCAATTTTATTAATATTTTTTATAAAATAATTCATTAATGAAAAATTCATTTTTATTTCATATAATTATTCAAATTTAAATGAGATTTCAATTCCGCATTCGAAAATGAAAACTTGTTCAAAATTGAAAGATATATTTTAGTTTCGACTAAAACAAGTATCTTTTTATACATCAATTAATTATTCGAATGTTTTGCTTTTCTTTTCGAATGGTATGTTAATTGTATGTATTATGAATAATGATTACTACACTATATGATTACTATTTGGGAGGTAATTATGAGAATACTTATTGTTGATGATGATAACTCGACACTCGAAATGTTAAAAAATGCATTAGAAATTAATGGTTACGAGTGTGATGCATTTGATGATGCGAGAGAAGCTCTCGATAGCTATATGCCATACAAATACGATGTTGTGCTTTGTGATTACTTTATGCCAAATATTAACGGTATTGATTTACTCAAGAACTTAAAAGCAATGAACGATGATATAGTCTTTATCTTATATTCAGGCTCACCAAACCAGGCTATAATTAAAGAAGCATTTAATTTTGGAGCTACTGATTTTCTTAATAAACCTATGGATTGGAGTGTCTTTATTGAACTTATTCAATTTTATGAATGTAATTCCGATATTTAACTGATATGAATGAAATGATTGGCAGTATAAATGAAATATCAAATTTAATGTTAGATAATACTATCTATTCTATTGATATTTTTTTTAGTTATAGTCCTATCCCTATTATTTTGTTCGACACAAAGTGGCGTATTGTTAAGTGGTCCAACAAAGCCCAAGAAATTTTTCTTTGGGAAGAAAATGAAGTAATTGGTAAGTCGGTTTTTGAAATTAACTTTGTTTATGAACAAGACTTTGGTTTATTTCAAAAAGTAATTAATGAATTATCTTCGAAAGACAATTGCCGTAGTAAAAATCGTAATTACAAAAAGGATGGGTCAGTTGTTGTTTGTGAATGGATTAACGTTAAATATTGCGACAAAAGCAGTAAAACAATAGGTTATCTTACTTTTTGTCAAGATGTTACGGAATTCGAAGAAAAAAACTCTCTAATTGAGGAAATCAAACATTATTTCAATGTCTTTTTTGATTCTATTCCTATTCCAGTTATCTATTTGAATGATAATCTTATAATAAAAAATTCGAATAGTGCTTTTAATAAAATTTTTCAAACTAATTCGAATATACTGCTGAATAAAAAATTATCAGAAGTTGGGTCAAACTCTCAGACTTCTTTACTTCATTTAGAACAGCAAGTTGCTAATTTTTATATCTCAGATGATTTATCTTTTATTATTGATATTTCGATATTAATCAGCGAAAATAATGTTCGAGATTTTTATATTTCATTTACAAAGCATTTAGATAGAAACAATAAAGTAGTTGGTGTTTTTGGATTTTTCATTGATATTACTAAAATTAATGTTTTGTCGAGGGAGTTGAACGAATCAATAAAGCTTTATCAAAATTTGTTCCATACTAGTTCTGACGGCATTATTTATGTTTCTAATGAGTGGAAAATAATTGATGCAAATAAGACTTTTTGCGAAATGGTTGAAATGACTTATTCTGAAGTTAAAGGAAAATTAATACAAGATATTATTAGCTCAATTCAAACTCTTGATATTGATAAAGAATATAGTTTTATTGACGAAATATTAATTTATAAAAAAGATGGTAGTAAGATTATTCTTAATGCTAAAATTTGGACAAAAAAAGATTTTTTCGGCAATACTAATGGGTATTGGTTGATATTTCGAGATATTACTGTAGCTCGAGAATTAAGAAAACAACTAATTGAAACTCAGCAAAGATACGAGCTCGCTGTTGAAGGTTCTAATGATGGTTTATGGGATTGGGATGTCCAGCAAAAACAATTTTGGTTGTCCCCTAAGTTAAAGAGTATGCTTGAAATTGATGCGGAAGAAAGCCTTTTCAATAATTCTTATATATTAAATTTAATTCACCCTGACGATATAAATTATGTAATTGAGACTGTTCGAAATCATTTCATCCAGTTCTTGCCGTTTGTTTTGGAATTCCGTTTGAAATCGAATAGTAATAATTATAGGTGGTATTTGGTTAGAGGCAAAATCATAAAAGAAGGAAATGATATGCCAACCCGGGTTGCTGGCAGTTTGCAAGATATTCATGAAAGAAGAATACTCGAAGAGAAGGAAAAAATATTATTGAGCAAACTCTTACGTTCAAATGAAGAATTGCAGCAATTTGCTTATGTTGCTTCTCATGACTTGCAAGAACCTTTACGGATGATTAGTAGTTTCTTGCAACTTTTCAAATCGCGATATTTCAGTTCACTCAGCAAAGAAGCTACTGAATTTGTTGATTTTGCAATTGATGGTTCTATACGAATGCAGCAAATGGTGAATGATTTGTTGTCCTATTCGCGGATTAATACCCGTCCCGGGAAATTTGAACCTGTGAATATGAACAATCTTGTCAGCAAGGTTATCGATAATTTAAAATTAGTTATTAGAGACAAAAAAGCATGTATATATTTCAATGAACTTCCGGAAGAAATAATTTGCGACGAAGGGCAAATTTTTCAGCTCTTATTAAATTTAATCAACAATGCCCTGAAATTCTCAAAAAATGATGTAAGACCCGAAATTTTAATTTCTTCTGATGAAAACGATAGTGAATATATTTTTAAAGTACAGGATAACGGTATTGGAATTGACAACCAATTCAAGGATAGAATATTTAAAATTTTCCAAAGACTACATACTCGTGATGAATTCCCTGGCAATGGAATTGGACTCGCTATTTGCCAACGTATCGTTCAACGCCATAATGGTTGGATTACCTTCGAATCCGAATTAAACAAGGGGACTACATTTATTTTTTCTATTTCGAAAAACATTAAGGATAATTTCTATGAATTATGATTTACGTTTTGCTGAAATTTTATTAGTTGAAGATAATATTGGCGATGTCCGTTTAATCGAAGAAGCACTCAAAGACACCAAACTGCTTAATAATCTGCATACTGTTTCTGATGGTGTTTATGCAATGGATTTTTTACGAAAGCAAAATGGCTTCGAAAACGTTCCTACACCTAACCTTATTATACTTGACCTTAATATGCCAAGGAAAAATGGTTTCGAAGTCTTGCAAGAAGTAAAACAAGATGAAAAATTAAAGAAAATACCCATTGTTGTAATGACTGTTTCTAATGATGAACAAGATATTCTGAAATCATACAATCTTTACGCAAATTGCTATGTTACAAAGCCGTTGGATTTTAATCAATTCTGTGAAATTGTTAGAAAAATTGAAAATTTCTGGTTTTCAATTGTAACACTTCCGAAGAGGGAAGAATGAAAATATTAATGATTGAAGATAGTAAATCTGATTATTTTTTAGTTAAAACGCTTATTGAAGGGTATTCCAATGAGAATGTTGATATTAATTGGCAAATCAGATTGGAAGATGGATTAAGTGAGTTAAACAAAGATAATTTTGATTTAATTTTACTCGATTTAGCTTTGCCTGATTCATTCGGAATTAATACTTTTCTAAAAATGCAATCGCTTGCCAAAGGTATTCCAATTGCTGTGCTTACTGGCAATCAGGATGAAGACTATGCTATTCTGGCAGTGCGAAATGGTGCAATCGACTATATCTCGAAAAATAACTTAAATTCCAGCGTTTTACGACGAGTATTGAAATATGGATTAGAACAAAACAGTAATTGTGAAGCATTGCAAAAGTCGAAGCAAGCTTTTCAAAAATACTTTGATTTTTCTCATGATGCTGCTTTTGTTATGGATTGCAACACTGGAATTGTTTATGATATAAATTATACAATGTATAATCTTCTTGGATATAAGAAAAAACCCAATATTGGGAAACACTATTCAAAGATTTTTTCTAATACTAAACTTTTTCTTCAGGATAACTTCCTTGAAACAATTAAAATAAATGGTTCAATTTATAACTCTGTAAGTTTTCCGAAAGCAAAAGGCGGTTATCTATTTGTTGATGTTTCTGCTTCAATAGTTCCTTGGGGAATGAATAAGGCAATACTTTTCCTATTACGCGATGCAGAAAAAAGGCTTGAATTAGAAAAATGTTTGATTGAGATAAATGTTCAGCTTGAAAACCTTATTAAAAAAAGCATTAATAATAAATCTAATAAGGAAACATTGGAAATTCTTAAATCAAGTGCTTCCCAGAAATTTCAGCAAGCAAAAGAAGAAATTGCTTCATTCAGTGAACAAGAAAGACAATCAAAAAGTTTGCGTAAAGCATATATAGAGGAAGTTAAGAAATATTACGGTCTTATAGATATTAATTATTTAGAACCAATCGATGAAAATTTAGACGAAATATCTAAAAAGCACCTACAAAACATTTTCGAATTAATTGATTCGTTGACTAAATCTATGGAAGTCGCAAGCCTGATAGAACAAATCCATTCTGACAGAGAATTTTCTTTTAAAAAAGATAAAATTGTGTTACCTAAAATACTTCATTCTATCGAACAGTCTATTGTGAATAGCCCTCTTAGCTACCGAAGTGTTAAAATCAATTATGAAGGAGGTGATGAAATATTGCTTCATAATGGGTTAATTATTCGTTCACTACTTAATAATCTGATTGATGTTATCTCTAAAATTTCCATTGATGAACAAATAACGATAACGAACAGAACTAGAGATGATTTTTATGAAATAAGCATTTTAGGAGAGTTTTCGCCTAATATTTTTCAATTTATTAATACAAAAATGATAAATAATTCTGGTTTTTTTCAAAGCATTTCTATTAATCTAAAATTAATTGATTTTATCATAAAATCTATTAATGGAAATATAAAAATACAACCCTATAAAAATAACAAATCTCAATTGTCCATATTTGTACCGCAAAATTATACGTAAAAAATAAGCACATCGGTTTTTGCAGATGGTTTTGATTTGATCTATAATTTTATAAGGCTTAAATAATGAGGCTTTGCTGATTATTTAAGTATTTTTTTGTAATTTTATAGTGTTAACAAATTAATTTTGTTAATTTTCGTCAAAGCTTTTTTATGATTTGAAGGAATTAAAATGAAAAAAATAATTTTGGTAATACTGCTATTCTACTGTTTCTCTGCCAACTTGATTTCTTCCAATATCGAACTTTTAAATATTTTGAAAAAGGAAATGCTAAGAAGTCAGGAAGAACTATCATTGCAAAAGCTGCCACCATATTTCATTTCATATTACGTATTAGAAACTCAAAAATCAACAATACAAGCATCTTTCGGGAAGATAAGTGTAAATAGTTTTGACCTATCAAGATTTATGGATATCGATATCAGAGTCGGTAGCCATAAGTTTGACAATACACATATAATTAGAGGGAATCCTTTTGATTTCTCGTCAAGTGTTAGTAAAATATCGCTGCCATTAAATAATGATGAAGCTTCAATTAGAGATATTATATGGTATGCTACCGACCAAATATATAAAAATGCTATTGAGCGATACGAAAAAGCACTTACAAACCAGGCAGTAAAAGTTGCCGAAGAAGATACTTCAGACGATTTTTCTAAAGAAAAGCCAGTTCGAGATATTCAAGCCTGGAAATATATCAATTTATCTCAGAGCGATAATCAACATTATTATTTGGATACAGTAAAATGGGCAGGTGTATTACGTAATTTATCAGAAAAATTTAATTCTCATAAATGGCTACACAATGCTACTGTCTCTTTTTCATTTGAAGTTAATAATAAATTAATTCTTAATACCGACGGATTTGAAGTCGCCACTAGCGAAAGTTTCGCTCGAATTTTTGTTTATTTGAAAACTAAAGCAGACGATGGAATGAGCCTTCCACTACACCAATCGTATTTCGCCTTTACTCCTGACGGATTACCTCCCGAAGATGAAATCTCAAAAAAAATTGATGAAATGATTGTTTTACTCGATAAATTACGTAATGCTTCTCTTGCTGAAACTTATTCAGGACCTGCAATTTTGTCAGGAGAGGCAGCTGGTGTGTTTTTCCACGAAATTTTTGGTCATAGAGTGGAGGGGCATCGTGAAAAAGATCCTTCCAGCAGTCAGACTTTCAAAAGTTCTCTGGGAAAGAAAATTTTACCTGATTTTATTAATGTAATTTTCGATCCTAATGTATCTGAAATTAATGGAAAAGCAATCTCAGGTTATTATCAATACGACGACGAAGGCATTCCAGCTCAAAAAGTAGAAACAGTCAAAAATGGTATTTTCAATGGCTATCTTATGTCTCGAATTCCTATCGAGAACTTCCCTAATTCAAATGGTCACGGTAGAAAGCAAATTGGTTATCAGGCGATTTCACGCCAATCAAATTTAATCGTCGAGGCTACTCAAACAGTTTCTAAACCTGAGTTAAGAAATAAACTTATCGAAGAAGCTAAAAAACAGAACAAAGAATATGGATTGTTTTTTGAGCAAGTTTCAGGCGGTTTTACTTTCACTACGAGATATATTCCAAATGCTTTCAATGTTACTCCAATAATTATCTATAAAGTGTATGTCGATGGGCGTCCTGATGAACTTGTTCGAGGTGTTGATTTAATCGGAACACCTCTTACTACTTTTTCTAATGTAATATTAGCAGCTGATGATATTGGTGTTTTCAATGGCACTTGTGGAGCTGAATCTGGTGGAGTTCCAGTGTCTGCTGTTTCTCCAAGTTTATTAGTTTCAAGAATAGAAGTACAGAAAAAAGTTAAATCTCAAGCTAAACCCCCAATTTTGGAGGCACCCGATTATGAAGCATTTTCTCAATGAAAAAATTGAATTTTATGAAATTCAAAAATTTAAACAAAAACCTTTAATTGTATTAGTAATTATTGCGGCACTGTTTCCGTTATTGTTCTTTGTTTATGGATATTATCTTCAAGCAGTTAAAAATATCCCTTTTGGAGATAAGCCATTATCAAATCAAGGATTGTTAATATCAATGGTAATTTCAGTTGTATTCGCGGTTGGTATTCTTTTGCTTTTCTTTTCAAGTAAGTTGGAGACGTATATCACAAAATCTGGAATTCACGTGAGACTATTCCCGTTTATGAAATTTAAAACATATAGTTTTGATAATATTAAACGTTTTCAAATTCGTCAGTATAGCCCAATTCTTGATTATGGAGGTTGGGGAATTCGTGTCGGACCCGCTGGACGTGCATTTAACGTCTACGGTAAAATAGGCATTCAACTGTTTTTCGAAGATGGTGCTCGGTTGCTTATTGGTACTCAAAAACCAAACGATTTCTATAATACTTTATCTAAATTTTGCAATCAAAACGAGGTTCATAAATGAAAAAAATATTTTTGCTTCTTCTATTTTTGGCATTTATTTCTAATTTGTTCGCAAAAGATGAAATTATGCAAGCAATGCGAGACGAAATGGACCGTTCAATGAGAAATCTAAAAATAGAAAATTTGAAAATACCATATTTTATTGAATATAAACTTGAATATTCAACAAATATCAATGTTCAAGCAGTTTTAGGGAACACTACCGATTTGCAAACTGCACCGATTGCTCGACTTACTGTTAATGTCAAAGTTGGAGATTATCAGTTTGATAACTCAAATTATATTGATTTTGGATTGAATTTATTTGGTAGTAGTGATGACGAAGAACAATTTATGAACCGTCGCCTTCCTATTGAACTTAGCTACCATAACCTTCGAAAAAATTTGTGGCTTGCAACTGATGCTGCTTATAAGAGAAGTGCAGAAATTTTCACAAAGAAAGAAACTTCGCTTAAAAATAAAATAAGAAGAGATACAACGCCCGATTTCCTTAAAACTCCATCGTATAAGTCTATTGATACTAATTATCTGGTTAAATTTGACATTAATAAGTTAGAAGAAATTGCTAAGAAAGTTTCCTATGTTTTTAGAAACTATAATAATATTGATGTTTCCAGAACTACAGTTGAAGGTATCGACGAATTTGTTTACTATATTAACAGTGAAGGAACTGAATACATCAAAAGAAATACTCAGTGTGGGGTAGAAGTTATTGCAGCAACTCAATCTACTGATGGTATGCTTGTTTTTGATTTCTTCTCCTCCTATAGCAGAACACCTGAAAAACTGCCTTCACTTGATTCACTTATAAACGGTGCAAAACTTGTGGCCCAGAATGTTTCACAATTGAAGCAGGCATCAACAATAGATGAGGCTTACAACGGTCCCATATTATTTACTGAACAAGCTTCTGCTGAATTAGTGGCTCAAATTTTTGCTCCAAATCTTGTTGCTCAAAGAAAACCTATAATGGACGGTGGCTTTTTTACTGATGATGTTCAGTTCTCTCTCTTTCAAAATAAAATTGGTGGTAGAGTCCTGCCTGAATTTATTTCTGTTTGGGCAAAACCTAATCTTTCTGATTATAAGGGCACTCAATTATTTGGGTATTACAAAATTGATGATGATGGGATACCTGCACAAGATGTTCTATTAGTTGAGAATGGTTACTTAAAATCTTTGATGTCTTCGCGTGTGCCTACTCGTCGTGTCAAGCAGAGTAATGGACATAACAGAGGTGGTTCCGCTATGATTAGTAATCTTATTTTATCAGCAAATAAGAATCAGCTATCTTACAACGAATTGAAAAGTAAATTAATAAAACTTATAAAAGCTCGCGAACTGCCTTATGGTATTATTGTCAAGAAAATACAAAATCTTAATATTCTTTATACTGGTTTATATGGCTTAACTTTTGGGAATATTGATATTCCGCGTGGCGGGAATAAATTACTAATAACTCTTGCTTATAAAGTTTTTCCTGATGGCAAAGAAGAACTAATTCGTGGAACTTTTGTTAATAATATTTCTGCTCAATCTTTTAAAGATATTATTTTTGTTGGGAAAAATCAATTTGTTTATAATTATTTAGCAAACTCTGTTGCTAATCCATTTATGACTGGTGGTAAATCGTATCTCCCCGCCAGCATAACTACTTTTGACATATTACTTGAAGATGGTGAAATTAAATCAAGCGATGACGATTTCAAAAAACCACCAATTTTGTCTAAACCTGTTGTTTTGAATTGATTTGTTTTTTATTTATTTGAACTATTATGAATTTTATAAATCCATTGTTTCTACTTGGCTTAATTGCTGCTTCAATACCAGTACTATTACACCTTCTTAATTTACGGAAGCTAAAGAATATTGAATTTTCATCTTTAAAGTTTTTAAAAGAACTACAAAAGACAAAAATTAAAAGATTGAAAATAAAACAAATCATTTTGTTGATACTACGAACCCTTATAATTACTTTTACTGTTCTTGCATTTGCTCGACCAATTATTGAAGGTTCAATTCCTGGATTTGAGAATTACGCTAAATCAAGCATTATTATTCTAATAGATAACTCTTACAGTATGGATATATCTGATGAGTTCGGTAATCGATTTATTCAGGCAAAGAAAAGTGCCGAGAAAATTATTAATTCTATGAAAGAAGGAGACGAAGCTCTCATTATTGAAATGTCGAGTATGAATAATACTTTTCAACCTGCATTTACGAAGAACAAAGATTTATTAATTCGGTCGCTTTCTCAGATTAAATTGCATCCTATACCTGCTTCATTAGATAATTCAATGAGATTAGCTGCCAAATTTTTTCAAAATGCTAATAATTTTTCGAAAGAGTTGTTTATTATTTCAGATGCACAGAAAAATGTTTTCCATTCAGAGGATTCCTTAAAACTTAATAATAGAAACATTGCTATTTACTTCATTCCGATTGGTTATTCGTCAAGTAGTAATTTTGAAAATCTATCTGTTGATTCGATAGATGTTCTTACCAAATTTTTCTCTATTGGAAAAACAGTTGAGCTTTCCGTTACTGTCAAAAATCATTCTGATAAAGATGTAAAAGGTGCTTTAATTAGCCTTCTATTCAACAAACAGAAAGTTGCTCAAAAAACATTTGACATTCAAGCTAATGCTATAAAGTCAATTCCTATCGCCGCACAAATTCAAAAACCAGGAGTCGTATCCGCAGCTATTGAACTTGAAAATGATGCTTTCATTCCTGATAATAACCGTTATTTTGGGTTTATTATTCCAGAAAAACCTAACGTTGCAATCTTTGGTGAAACTTCTAACAACTTCTTTTTAAAAGCTTTGTTTTCAACAGATGATGCTCAAAATCAAATAAATACATCTTTTTATGATGAAAACTCGGTTAATAATCTTGATTTAAATAAGTTTGATTGCTTAATACTCAATTTTTCAAATTTTTCTGAAAGCAATAGAAATCGAATAAGAGAATACGTATCCAGCGGCGGCTCAGCGATATTTTTCCCATCCGACCCAATAAATGAAAACTATCGTAATTCCCTTGCAGAATTTGGATTTGCTCTATCAGAAAAAAAGAATTTTTCAGAAAAATCTCCTGTCAATTTCTCTAATTTAGATGTAAAGCATCCAATCTTTGATGGAATGTTCAAACTTGCAGGCGATGGCGTCAACCTGAACCAAATTGACAATCCAAAAATATTTACAATTTTACCTGTGAATACAGGTGTTCCAATAATTGAATCCCAAGATGGCTATTTCTTATCTGAGAATCAATATGGAGATGGAAAATGCCTGTACTTTGCTGTTGCACCAAATTTAAATTGGAGCAATTTCCCGTTGCTTTCACTATTTCCATCGCTGATTTTTAGAAGTGTCTTTTATTTGTCTTCTTCTATTACATTAGGCTATTCTTTTGATGTTGGGAGTAAGCAAACTGTAATGATACCAAGAAAATTATCTCCTAACCAAAACTTTAAGCTAATTGACCCGTCGGGGAATCAAACTGTAGTTCAACTTCCTTTGCTGCAATCTGGGGCTGCTTTATCACTTGAATTATTCAATGAAGCAGGTGTTTATCAACTCATTAATTCACAAAACAAAATTGCTTACGTTTTTTCATTGAATATGCCTAAAAATGAGTCTTATATTCAAAAACCCGATGTTTCAAATATCCTCTCATATCTAAATTCGAGAACTATTCATAACAAGAACATATTTATTCTCACAAATTACTTTCAATTGTCACACGATTTGAAGCGAGCAAGAATTGGGACTGAGTTATGGAGTATTATGCTACTACTAGCAATTTTATGTGCCATTGCTGAAATGATTGTGCAAAAAGTGTCAAAAAATCAAGAATTTTCTGAATAATACTAATATTTCAGAGTAGTTATTTATTGGTTTGCTATTATGGTTATTTCTTTTTCAATTCCTCAAATGATAAATCCATCAAAGGATAATTTTCCCAGCCTTGGTAGTCGAAATGCCACCATTCTGTTAAGTAATGAGTAAATCCGAAATGAGACAAAATATTAAAAAGGAATGAGCGATTATTAATTACTTCATCAGGTAAATTCGGATAGTCAGGGTGTGCTTTTTCTGTAAAATCATCGAATGATGTTGGTATAGGAATTTCATTGCCTGTTGATAAATTAATCAAAGTTAAATCAATTGCACATCCACGATTGTGTCGGGAACCAAATTTAGGATTTGCTACAAAATTGTTATCGGGATAAACTTCATAAAATTTTAAAGTTGCTAAATAAGGTCTGTATGCATCATATATTTTTAACCCTAATCCTAATTTGTTTAATGAATCTTGAAGATGTTTAAGAGCCATTGCAACAGGTTTGCGAGCATAAGCCTTAGCCGTTGTGTAAATTATTTTGCCTGTAAAATTGTTTTCAGTTGCATATCGTATATCTAATTTTATATTCGGTATATATTCCTCTAAATCAACTAATTCCATATTTGGATTTTGCAACACCAATGAATTGTAATCTGAAATACATTGTATTAATGGTAATTTGTATGGATTTGGCTTGTTTCTACAATCGTTAGTGTTTCCAGAATTGCAACTGATTGAAAAAAGCAAAAATAATGCACCAAAAAATGCATTTCTAAAAATAACTTTAACATTCATTTGTTTACCAAATGAAAATCATTTTCAACTATTAAATAATAGTTAATATAAGTAAATCAATAGAATAAACCAAATTATACTTTCGCCATTTTGCTTATTCCTTCAATAATTGTGCTGTTTTCTTTAGCAAAGCACAATCTTAACATTGTTTGTCCTTCCTCGCTTTTTATATAAAACACGGAAGGGGGAATTGTCGCAACTCCGTAATCTTTGACAAGCTTCATTGCAGTGTGAACATCATCAGTAAAAATATTGGATGGAATATCTACCATTATGAAATAACTTCCGAGCGGTTTGTGTGGAATAAATTTAGTTTTTAACAATTCGTTATATATTAAATTTCGTTTCTCCTGATATAGCTTTCGAAATTCAGGCAAATAATCGTCCAATTTTGAAAAAGCATAAGCCATAGCGTGTTGAGCAGGAGTATTAACAGCAAAAGTTGTCCACTGATGCACCTTTTGAATAGCAGCAGCAAGAGTTTCATTTGCAATTGCATAACCGATTTTCCAACCTGTCATACCAAAAGTTTTGCCTGTCGATGAAATTGTAATTGTCCTTTTTTTCATTCCTTCAATTGAAGCCATTGGAATGTGAGTAGAATTATCGAATGTTAAAAATTCATATACTTCATCTGTAAGAACAAGCAAATCGTACTTAATTGCAAGTGAGGCTATATATTCTAGTTCATCTTTTGTAAAGATTTTGCCAGTTGGATTGTGAGGTGTGTTAACAATTATCATTTTTGTTTTATCTGTAATAGCAGAGGCAAGTTCATCTAAATCAAATAAGAAATTAGGTTTTTTCAGAGTTATGGCAATAGGATGTCCTCCTGCAAGAGTAATATCAGCAAGATATGAATCATAAAATGGTTCGAAAATAATTACTTCATCATCCGGTTCGATGAATGCCATAATTGTAGAGAACAAGGCTTCCGTTGCACCAGCAGTAACAATTACTTCATCCTGCGTCCAATCTAAATCGTAATATTTTTTATGATAATCGATAATTGCTTTTTTCAGAGAAAAAATACCTGAACTTGGTGCATATTGATTTTTCCCTGACTTCATTGCCTCATATGCAGCATCCATAAGCCATTGTGGTCCATCAAAATCAGGAAAACCTTGTCCTAAATTTGTTGCTTTATAATCAAATGCAAGTTTGCTCATTGTAGCAAATATCGAAGTTGTCATTGAAGAAATTCTATTAGCATTGAATATTTTGCCCATAAAAATACCCTTTTACAAATAAATACTTTCAAAATTACAAAAAAATATAAATATATAAATTAATCGAGAAAAAATATTGTATTTAGAATAATTAATTATTACTTTTGCAGTAGTTCTCGTTATTTCCATTTCAAAAAGGTGAATCTATGAAAATTCGTAAAGAAGATGCCTTACTGTACCACAGTATGGGGCGTAAAGGCAAAATTGAAGTTGTTACTACAAAGCCTTGTGTTACACAAAGAGATTTATCCCTTGCTTATTCACCAGGTGTGGCTGAACCTTGTCGCGAAATTTATCGTGATGAAAGTTTAGTTTACGAGTACACTGCCAAAGGTAACCTTGTTGCTGTTATTTCCAATGGTACTGCTGTGCTCGGTCTCGGAGATATTGGCCCTCTTGCTGGGAAACCTGTTATGGAAGGAAAAGGAGTTCTTTTTAAGTCTTTCGCTGATATTGACGTGTTTGATATTGAACTTGCTTCAAAAGACGTAGATGAATTAATAAGAGTTATTGAAGTAATTGCTCCGACTTTTGGTGGAATTAATCTCGAAGATATAAAAGGACCCGAATGTTTTGTAATAGAAGAAGAGCTGAAAAAGCGCCTTGATATACCTGTTTTTCACGACGACCAACACGGGACAGCGATTATTTCTGGTGCTGCCTTGCTAAATGCTCTTGAAATTGTTGATAAAAAAATTGATAAAGTTAAAGTTGTGTTCAATGGCGCTGGTGCTTCTGGTATCGCTTGTGCAAAATTTTATGTTTCACTTGGTGTAAAGAAAGAAAACATCATTATGTGCGATTCACAAGGAGTGATTTATAAAGGTAGAACTAAAGGGATGAATGCTTATAAGGAAGAGTTTGCTGTTGAAACAGATGCTCGTATTCTTGCAGACGCTCTTGTCGGTGCAGATGTTTTTGCAGGGCTATCACAAGGGAACGTTGTAACAAAAGACATGGTGCGTTCTATGGCGGACAACCCAATTATTTTTGCTATGGCAAATCCTGACCCTGAGATTTCATATGAAGATGCTCTTGAAGCACGGTCGGATGTTATTATGGCAACAGGACGCTCTGATTATCCAAATCAAGTCAATAATGTTCTTGGGTTTCCTTTCATCTTTCGCGGTGCATTGGATGTACATTCCAAAGCGATTAATGAGGAAATGAAACTCGCTGCTGCATATGCATTAGCTGCTCTTGCAAAAGAAGAAGTGCCAGACAGCGTAAAACGTGCTTACGGTGTAAAAGAAATGAAATTTGGGCGAGAATATATTATTCCAAAGCCATTTGATCCCCGAGTCCTCACGTGGGTTGCTCCGGCAGTTGCTAAAGCTGCTATGGATACTGGAGTTGCTCGCAAAAAAATTGAAGATTTCGAAGAATATAAGCGTCAACTAAATATTCGAATGGGAAGAGCACAAGTAATAATGACCCCTATTTTCAAAAGAGCAAGTCAAAATCCAAAGTCAGTTGTGCTGCCCGAAGGTGACAATCCAAAAATTATGCGTGCAGCACTGAATGCTATTGATTCAAAAATAGCAAAACCTATTCTTCTCGGTAATCCAAAAGTGATCGAAGAAGTAGCACAGGAACACGGAATTGATATTTCCGATATGCAAATTATTGACCCGATGAATTTTGACGATCTTAATAAATATATTGATGAGTTTTTAGCTTTGCGTCAAAGGAAAGGTATTATTCGGCAAGAAGCTTTTGATAGGTTGCGTTTTCGTCGGAATTACTTCGCTGCTATGATGGTTCATCTTGGTGATGCTGATGCCATGGTTACAGGTGTTAGCACTCACTATCCAGATGCTGTGCGTCCAGCGCTTGAAATAATTGGCAGAGATCCAAAGTATAGCCACGCTTGTGGCTGTTATATTGTCTCATCTAAAAATAAAGCCTTTTTCCTCGCGGACACAACACTTAATATTGATCCTACTCCCGAAGCTATTGCCGATATAGCACTTGCAACTGCTGATTTTACTGCTAATTTCGATATTATTCCGCAAGTTGCTTTGCTCACTTATAGTAATTTCGGTTCTGCTTATGGTGTATCGCCTGAAAAAATGCGTAAAGCTTTGGAAATAATTCGCCAAAAATCACCTGAATTAGTAGTTGATGGCGAAATGCAGGCAGATACAGCAGTCTCTCCTGATATCATTAGTGAAACTTTCCCATTTAGCATTCTGAAATCAGGTGCAAATGTTCTAATTTTCCCAAATCTTGACGCGGGCAATATTGCTTATAAACTGCTTGGAAAGATAGGCGGTATGAGACTAATCGGTCCTGCTTTGCTTGGTATGGAACGTTCTGTTCATATACTTCAGCGTGGTTCTGATGTAGATGATATTTTCAATATAATTGCAATAGCAGTAGCTGATGCTATTCATAAAGAATGAAAGTTAAAGGTTTATCTTTTTTCGAAGTTACCTATTAGGAGTATATGCTCTTAAGAGGTATTCTTATATTATATAATTTGAAATTATATAATATTTCTGTAATTTTGTAGTATAATAATACTAACGTTCTTTAAAATATGTTATTATCTGAAATTGAATTATATCCGTTAAGCAAAAGTAAAAAAATCACTGGTTCGCGACGGCTTGTTAGAGAAAAAGTTTTGCAAATTTTGGTTGCTTTTGAAGTTTCAGGAAGTGATTTAGATTTTCTTTTTACCAATATTTTCTATCGAGATTATACATTTGAACCTGCTAATCCACCACAGGGTGTTCTTCTTAAACAAGAGCAAATTATTGAATTAGAATCTGATATTCCAATTCTCTGGAAAGAAGATAATATTAATTTTGCTAAAAGCCTAATTAATGCTTCAATTGAATTGAAAGATTTTACAATTAATCTAATTAAAGAAGAAGTTCGTCACTGGGAAATAGAGAGAATTGCTCTTATAGATAGAATTCTCATTAATATGGCTCTTGCCGAATTTATTTATTTTCCAGAAATTCCGGAAAAAGTTACAATTAATGAAATTATTGAAATTTCCAAAAATTATTCAACTGATAAAAGCAACATTTTTATTAACGGTTTGCTTGATAATTTTAGAAAGAAACTTAAAGGACAAGGCAAGATAAAGAAAAGTGGAAAAGGATTATTAGAAAAGTAGAAGTGATTATTTGTAAGTATTAAATATGAAAGAGCCGCTTTGTTTTCGAGAAGCGGCTCTTGTGTTTTTTATCAAGCATAAATTACTGTTTTTCAATGATTTCTTTAAATTTAGCAGTAGGAAGTGATTTTGGTCTGATAATTGGCAAACCATAAGCACGAGCAATAATATTCTGCGCACAAATACCCAAAGCACGGGATACAGCAAACAGAACAGTGTAATAGCTAAATTCCTGTATTCCATAGTGATATAGTAACGCACCTGAACCTGCGTCAACGTTTGGCCATGGATCCTTAATCTTTTTAACTTGTGATAAAACATTTGGAACAACGTTGAATACTCTTGCAACTGTTTTAAATACGGGATCGTTTGGCATATACTTTTTGCCAAATTCCAAAAAGGCTTCAAATCTTGGGTCGGTTATTCTCAATACAGCGTGACCATAGCCAGGGATAACTTTCCCTGAATTTAATGTATCCCAAGCATACTTTTCAAGTTGTTCTTCGGTAGGTGCTCCACCAAATTTTCCCATTGTATCAAGTACCCAAGCCAGGCACTCTTGATTTGCAAGCCCGTGAAGCGGTCCGGCAAGCCCGTTTAAACCTCCTGATAGTGCATAATACAAATCAGACAGTCCAGAATTAATAGTAGCAGCAGAGAAAGACGAGACGTTTCCACCTTCGTGGTCGCAATGCAACGTTAAATATAATCGTATTAATTGACGGAATTCACCGTTGGGGTCATCAATTCCGAGCATATAAGCATAATTAGCCGCCCAATCTAAATCATTGGCTGGTTCAATACGTGGTCCTTTATTAAATCTCTTTCTATAAACGTAAGCAGCGATTGAAGGAAGTTTAGCAATAATATTTAGAGCATCTTCCAGTGTAGGTATCCAATACTCTGATTTTGGCAATCCTTCTGAATATCTTCTTGCAAATTCAGATTCAATCTCCATTACAAGAATTGCGGTATTGAACATTGCCATTGGGTGAGAATTTTCTGGCATTGAGTCAATTACTTTCCAAACGTAGTCTGGAACTCTCTGACGTGCTAATAATTCGTTCTGCAAATCGCGTAATTCAGTATCATTTGGCATTTCACCTGTGAGTAACAACCAAAATACTTCTTCCGGAAGCTTATCAACTAAGTCTTTCAGTGGTATCCCGCGTATTATAAGACCCTTGTCTGGTGGAACTTCTGAGGTATCGCAAACTAATGCCTTTACTCCTCGCAGTCCACCATATACCTGTGCTAACTTAACATCGGAGACAATTCTATCTCCGTACTCGTTTAAAAATTGTCTGATTTCTTCTACCTGTTTTGGTAGAATTTCACCAAGTCTTTGTTTTAATATGGACATAGAAATACCTTAAAATTTGGAAACAATTTAATAATGTTGAAAAAAATAGATGCTACCTTAATTTAAAGAATTTTTCTTTTTATTCAAAACAATATTTATTGATTTTTCAACTATTAAACCATTTTTTACGTATAGTAGAGAAAAATAATAATTATGCCATTTCGTTATCTAATTCGTATTTTAACAGTTGTTTGATATCTTTGATGAATAATAATGAATATAAGCTATTTTTTCTTTATTATATTGTCTGTACTTGCGGTTGCTTCTGCAATTGTAACAATTTCAACAAAACATCCTATCCGGTCGGCAATAGCGCTTGTTGTTCATTTTTTTATGTTGGCAGGACTTTATCTTACTCTTAATGCTCAATTTGTTGCTGTTATGCAAATTTTGGTTTATGCTGGTGCTATTATGGTGCTTGTTGTCTTTGTTATTATGCTTCTTAATTTAAGCAAAGATCAATCTTTTGAAAAGAAAATAACATTTAATAATTTTGGTGGTATTGTATTAGCAGGTACTTTTGGATTGGCTGTTATCTATGCGTTTATTAATCTGCATCCAGAACCTACATCTTTCCCCAGTCATAATTTGAATTTTACAACTGTTCAAGTCATTGGACGTTCGTTGTTTACAAACTACATAGTTCAGTTCGAAGCCATTGGGCTTTTGCTAACTGCTGCAATAATTGGTGCTGTGTTACTTGCAAAACGAAAACTAATGTAATGAGGAACATTATGCTAATCACTAATATACCTTTGGAATTTTATTTAGTGCTTTCGGCAATATTATTTGTTATTGGTGCTGTTGGTGTTCTTACTCGTAGAAATGCTATCATTATCTTTATGTCTATTGAAATTATGTTGAATTCTGTCAATTTAACTTTCGTTTCATTCTCTATATATTTTGGTGATACACTTGGCCAATTGTTTGTTTTCTTTGTGATGGCTATTGCAGCTGCTGAAGCAGCTATTGGACTTGCAATCGTGCTTGCTCTATATAGACTCAAACAAACCGTTTTTGTTGATGAAGTTAATTTGCTTAAGTGGTAATTTAAATTATTTATTTTATTTGTAACTTTGTTTGGATATAATATTATCAAAATTTAATTTTATCTATAGTGATATTGAATTGAATAATAGGTATTTCAGTTGTTTCTATATTATTTTTTCTACTTTTTTCAGCGTTAATTATAAGCAATGATGAAGCTGTTCCAATCATTGCGCCTGCAATTATATCTGAAAACCAATGTTTATCGAAATAAATTCTTGCCATTCCTGTTGAACCAGCCATAGCATAATATATTATCGATAATAATGTACTTCTGCTTCTATACGATAATATTGTTGCCATCGCAAACACCATAGAAGTATGTCCAGATGGCATCGACATGAAATTATCATCTTTGTATGTAAAATGCTCAAAACGTGAATTGCCTGATTCGACATATGGTCTGGCTCTTCCAAGAGTTGTCTTTAATATTCCGGTTATTAATCCATTTAGCAATACGCTTTCGTACATAAGCCGGCCGGTTTTTCTCATTGCTTTAGAGTTGAAGATATGGCCAGAGCCATATACAAGTCCAGGAAATACACAAAAAGAAATTGGTTCTCCTAATTGATTAGCAACTATTTGAAATTGATTGAAATTATTATCATCAATAGATTTAAAAATATTTCGAACTTCTTCATCGAATTGAGCTGCAAGCAAAGAACTTAAGACAATTGCAGAGGGTGCTGCTAAATCTTTTAACTTGGTATTTGAAACATTTCTAAATAATTGGTGGTAGTCTTCCCTAAATTCTTTCCAATCATTAGAGAAATTGTTTGAATATAAGTTGCTGTTGGTTAAGGCAACTATCATGAATATTATTAGTATTTTCTTCACTTTTCAATTATTTTTACTATTTTTGTCTATTAATTTATGCATATTTTTTAAATTAATTGAAATTCTTATGAAAAAGCTTTCGGACTTACTCAAAAAATTATCTTATAGTGAAATAATAAATTTAGTTGACAGAAAGATATCTTCAATTAGTTATGATTCAAGATTGGTCTCCTCCGGTACACTTTTTGTTGCTATGCAAGGCGCAAAAGTTGATGCTCATAGTTTTATTCCTGATGTTATAAAGCAAAACTGCAAAACAATTGTTTGCGAAAAAATTCCAGAATTATACGATGATGTTACTTTTATCAAAGTAGATAATTCACGACAAGCACTTGCTGAAATTTCACATTGGTGGTTTGATGATCCTACCCGTTATATGAAAATGATTGGTGTAACTGGAACAAATGGGAAAACTACAACTACTTTTCTAATAGCTCAAATTTTAGAAAAAATGGGGCTAAAAGTTGGGATTATTGGCACTACGGGGATTTATTTCCTCAATCGTTTTTATAACGCGACGCACACAACTCCTGAATCTTTTGAACTTTGCCGTATCTTTAAAGAAATGGCAACAAATGGAGTTCAATGCGTTGTTATGGAAGTATCATCTCACTCATTAGAGCAGAAAAGAGTGTTTGGTATTGACTTTGATGTTGCAGTATTCACTAATCTTACGCACGACCACCTGGATTATCATAAAAATATGGAGAATTATGCGTCTGCAAAAAAAATTCTATTCGATAATTTAAAGCCCGAATCTATTGCGGTTGTGCAGGGTGACACCGAATGGGCTAATTTTATGGTTTCAAATTGTAAATGCAATAACATTGTTTTTGTTGGTAGGAATAATACAAATAAATATTTTATATATAATGAAAAAATAATGCGGGATGGAATTTCTTTCCAAATGTCAACAGATATTTTCGATTTGAATATAGAAACCTCACTTTTGGGGAAATTCAATATTGATAATTCTTCACTTGCTGTTGCTGCTTGTATTGAGCTTGGATACAATCCAGATGATATTTCAACTGCTATGAAAGACGTATCTCCTGCCGAAGGTCGGATGTCCTCAATTAAATTGCGAACAGGTGCCATAGGAATTGTTGATTATGCGCATACTCCCGATGCACTCGAAAAAGCTTTGCTCACCTGTAGAGAAATTCTTCAAAACTCTGGACATCAAAACTCTAAACTAATTTGTGTGTTCGGGTGTGGGGGAGATCGTGATCGTTCTAAACGGCCTAAGATGGGCAATATTGCATCTCAACTTGCAGATATTGTTGTCGTTACTGATGATAATCCTCGGACAGAGGAACCTGCAAGCATTAGAAAAGATATTATTGATGGAATCCCGATTGATAATAAATCAAAGGTTGTTGAAATTGCCGAACGTTCTGAGGCAATACGCTATGCAGTAAATAATTCAAATAATGAAGATATTGTGTTGGTTGCAGGCAAAGGTCACGAGAAGTATCAAATTATTGGCCAAACACGCTTTCATTTTGATGATTTAGAGCAATTAAAAAAAATATGAAATAGTTATTCAACGACGATTACTTCTCGTTCAAGCAAAATCCCAAATTCATCTTGAACAGATTGTCTGATGTTCTCAGAGAGTTGAAAAATTTCTTCTCCTGATGCATTTCCGTAATTAACTAATATTAATGAATGATGGTCGTAAACACCACAATTTCCTGAGCGGTATCCTTTCCAACCGCATTTTTCAATTAAATATGCTGCTGGAATTTTATATTGGTTATCCAATTGAAAATAGGGAATGTCTGGATATTTTTCTTTTAAGGTATAAAAATATTGTTCATCGACAACCGGATTTTTAAAGAAACTTCCCGCATTCCCAATATCCGAAGGTGCAGGCAATTTGTTTTTTCGCACTCTTTTTACTGTATTCATCACATATTCTGCATCAGGCTCCACAAATGTGAATTTATCCAGTTCTTGCTTGATGTCTTTGTAATTGATGTTGGGTTTCCATTCTCTTGAAAGCTCGTAATACACATTCGTTATTATGGCTTTGTCTTCAAGCTCGTTTTTAAAAATTGAACTACGGTAATCAAATTTACATTCTGCTTGATGTAAAATTACAATTTTGCCAGTTGAAATATCGAAGTATTCTACTTTGTGAAGAAAATCTTTTTGTTCTACACCATAAGCACCAATATTTTGCACAGGTGCAGCTCCAACTTTGCCGGGAATATAAACTAAGTTTTCTATGCCATACAAACGGTTTTTTACACAAAGTTCAACAAATTCATTCCAGTTTTCCCCTGCTCCAACTTTTAAAATTGTACTTGATTGAGTTGAACCTTGGTAGTGGACGCCTTTGATTTCGACCAAGATAATTATTCCTTGAAAATCGTGTCTAAATAATAAATTGGAACCTCCTCCTATAATTATTCTACGATTTTCCTGAAAATGCTTTGTTTGCAGTAAAGCAGTAAGATCGTCTATGCAGCGAACTTTAACGAAATATCTTGCTTTGATGTCTATCCCAAATGTATTATAATGTTTTAATGATATGTTCTCTAAAATATTTATCATTCTACAAAATAAATTCCATTATAAGAAAATGAAAGAAATAATATTATGATAGTAATCCATCCAATCGTTTTCCGAACTGCTCCAATATCACATTCATGAAGCACCGGTGGGTGATCTAACTTAACAAAAAATCTCGTAACCAATGCCCATACTAACCATCCAAACCACGATTGAAAAATAAAAGGGAAGTGTGAGTCAACAAAAGATAGAGAGGGCAATAATAAGTCTTGAAACCATATAATGATTTTGTTGGGGTTATCTACTTTTAGTGTTTCGTATAAAACACCGAGTAGCGAAAATAGACCCAGGATCATCAAAATGCCCCAGAATGTTCGAGCAATTTTAGCGTGCTTAGATTTTCCAAACATCGCATAAACAATATGTCCGCCATCGAGTTGACCAATTGGAAGCATATTTAACGTAGTAACAAATAAGCCAAACCATCCTACATTTAAAAAAGGGTAATGATATATTTCATTCATTGGGGGTAAAAAACCATTGGAGTTGGCGAATATTTTAGCAAGTATCCAAAAAAGTATAGTATCTCCGAAAAACAAGCTTTTATTAGGTATTTCCCCTCCGTAAAGCGTAATGTATTCTGGATGAATTGAATAAAGGTAATCAATAGATGGAAGTGTCATAAAACCATAGATAAGAAAAATTAATGACACGATAAATCCAGCAATCGGTCCTGCCGCTCCAATATCGAAAAGTGCCTTGCTACTTGGAATAGGTGAACGAGTTTTTATAACAGCACCAAAAGTTCCGAAATTTGCTGCAATAGGTATCGGAAATGGTATATAATATGGTAATGTTGCATCTACTCCATGATACTTTGCAGCAAAATAATGCCCAAATTCATGGGCCGACAAAAAAGTGAGAATCAAGATTGCATAAGTAAAACCAAAGTGCCAGTTTAATATTTCTGTAAAATCAACATTAGCCCACTGTGTACCAGCAATTGAGCAGGTTATAAATGTAACAACAAAAAGACCAATATTAATAAAAATTGAGTTTTTTGTTGCTTTATTTATTTTAAAGTAATCGTTCATTTTTATTTGTTTTTCTCGGGTCGCATCATAGGAAATAGTATGACATCGCGTATTGAACTTTCACCAGTAAGTAGCATCACAAGTCTGTCAATTCCAATTCCTAAGCCCGCTGTCGGTGGCATCCCAACTTCAAGAGAGTATAAAAAGTCCTCATCAACAACCATCGCTTCTTCATCTCCTGCAGCTCTAATTCTTGCTTGTTCTTCAAGACGTTGCTGCTGGTCTCGTGGGTCGTTAAGTTCGCTGAAAGCATTTGCAAGTTCATTCCCATTTACAAATAATTCAAAGCGCTCAACAAGACCTTCCTCGCTTCTATGTTTTTTGGCAAGTGGAGACATTTCAAGAGGATAATCTATCACAAAAGTTGGTTGTAAAAGATGTTCTTCAACTTTTGCACCAAATATTTCATCAAGTATTTTCATTGATGAGGCATTATCATCTACATCAACGTTTAGTTTCTTTGCTATTTCGAATAGTTCATCACGCGATTTTCCTTTAAGCTCGTATCCTGTATATTGCTTGAATAAATCAAACATCTTTGCTCTACGAAACGGTGGTTTTAAACTAATTAATTTACCGTCAAATTCTACTTCATAAGAACCATTGACTTCTAATGCAGTTTTTGAGATTAGTTCTTCTGTTAAATCCATCATCCAGTTGTAGTCTTTGTAAGCAACGTAAAGTTCTAACATTGTAAATTCAGGGTTATGAGTGCGGTCCATCCCTTCATTACGGAAGTTTCTTCCAATTTCATATACTCCCTCAAAACCGCCTACAATCAGGCGTTTCAAATATAATTCCACTGCTATCCGTAAGTATAATGTAATATCCAGAGCATTCAAATGTGTAATAAATGGTCTTGCTGTTGCTCCACCATATATAGTTTGCAGAATAGGTGTATCAACTTCTAGCCAACCTTTTTCATCAAAAAACTTTCGTATGTAAGAAATAATTTTCGAACGTTTGATAAATGTATTTTTAACATCCGGATTTACAATTAAATCAACATATCTTCGACGGTAACGTAACTCTTTATCAGCAAAAGCATCATATACAATCCTATTGCCTTGTTCATCAATTTCTTCTTTTACAACCGGTAATGTTCTCAGACATTTTGCAAGAAGAGAAACCTTTCTTGCGTGAATAGTGATTTCACCAGTCTTAGTTCTAAATGTAAAGCCTTCAACTCCAATAATATCGCCTATATCAAGTAATTTTGTGTTTTCGTAAAAATCAGGTAAATCATCTTTTTTCATATAAATTTGAATTTTACCAGTTTCATCTGCAATGTGGAAAAAGCTTGCTTTCCCCATTCGTCTAATTGCAGAAATACGTCCAGCAACACCGACATTGAACAATTCTTCTGATTTTTCGTCATTAAAGTTCTTTAAGATAAATTTAGTAGAGTGAGTTTTATTAAAACTATATGGATAAACCTCAATTCCTGCTTTTTCGAGCAGTTCGAGTTCTTCGAAACGTCTTAAATCTTGCTCATTCAATTGTTCTGCCATTATTAACCTCAAATTTGCATAATATGATTTTGCAAATTAATAATTTTTTGCGATTTATCAGATAAAATGATAATTACACAAATTGTATTTTGAATGCAATATTTTTTTTTGTATTATTGAATAATTAACTTAAACAGGATTGCGCAATGAACCAAGATAATTCATATAACATAGAATTCTTATCTAATGAAACGAAAATTGCAAAAATTTTATTGAAAAAGCAAGTTCTTGGTGGGAATGATGCATTAGAATTTAATCTTGCTATTCAAAAATGTAAAGAACAAAATGTTAGTGCTATTATTGCTGATTTATGCGAAGTCGAGGTTATCAATAGTACAGGTTTAGGTATGCTTGTTGGAACAATGAGCACATTGCGCAATTCGGATATATCTTTTGCTTTGGTAAATGTGCCTGAAAAAGTTAAATATTTACTTGAAGTTACTCATTTACATAAAGTTCTTCGTATCTTTAACAATATTGAAGAAGTAATCTCAACAACTTAAATAGAGTTATTTATGGATACAATACAAGAGAAGATTGCTCATGTTAAACTGAATTATGAGCATTGTTCACATTTAGAGTTACAGCAATTTGTTGATGAATTTATTTCCCTTCTGAATCAAGGGAAGATTCGTGCTGCAGAAAAAATTAATGAGGAATGGATAATTAATACTTGGGTGAAAGAAGGTATATTGATACTCTTTCGGTATGGGAAATTAATTGATATGTCCATTTCAGATGATTTTTGTTTTTTTGACAAGCATACTTTGCCATTAAAACAAATTTCTCTACAAGATAATATTAGATTAGTTCCTGGTGGTTCTTCGATTAGAACTGGTGCATACATTGCGAAGGGTGTTATTTGTATGCCCCCTATGTATATTAACATTGGTGCTTACGTAGATTCTGGTAGTATGGTTGATTCCCACGCGCTTGTTGGCACTTGCGCTCAAATCGGGAAAAATGTGCATATTAGCGCAGCTGCTCAAATTGGCGGTGTTCTTGAACCAATAGGCGCTCGTCCCGTGATAATAGAAGACAATGTGTTAATTGGTGGCAATTGTGGTATCTACGAGGGTGTGCTTGTCCGTCAAAACGCAATTATTGCGTCAGGAGTTATTTTAACAGCATCTACTCCAATATACGACATTGTTCATAATCGAATTATCAAAGGTTCGAACGATAAACCTTTGGAAGTCCCACGTTCCGCTGTTGTTGTTGCAGGCAGCAGAAAAGTTAAAGGTTATTTCGCTGAAAATTATGGACTTGGTATTTATACACCGATAATTGTGAAATACAGAGACGAACAAACAGACGCACGAGTTGCTTTGGAAGATATATTAAGATAAAATTTTATAATTAGGATTGTGAATCAATAATTGCTTTTTCTAATTTAACTCGTAAAAGCATATATAAACCTATAACAAAAAATACAAGTAGCGATAATATTGCCAGCCGATATGATGCAGTAAATTGGTACACCAAACCAAAAAGCAATGGTGCAAGCCAGCTTGTCCCACGTTCACTAATTTCATAGAAACTGAAATACTCTGCTTCTTGATTTTTAGGAATGATTTTGGAAAAAAGCGAACGACTCAAAGCCTGGGTGCCACCCATTACTAAGCCAATTGTCAGCCCTAAAATTAAAAATTCAGTTTTTCCGTATAAAAATCCAAATGCGAAAATAATTGCGCAGATCCATATAGTAATGCTTGTTGCTAATGCTTTTTTTGTTCCTAAATAATTGGCAAGTTTACCGAAAAATAATGCACCACCAAAAGCAACAAACTGAACAATCAATATTACAAATGTCAAAAAAGACATTTCCAGACCAAGTTCTTCCTGTCCAAATTGTGCTGCAAGTGCAATTACTGCTTGCACTCCATCGTTATACATCAAATATGCAATCAAAAAATATAGCGTTCTTGGATATTTCTTGGCATTTTTGAACGTATCAATAAACTGCTCGAAACCACCCTTTAATATTTTTATTGGTTTTTTATTTTGTTTCTTTATCTGATTTTTGTATTTTCTTATCCACATTAAAGGAAATACAGTGAAAACAGACCACCAGGCTCCTGCTGATGCTAGGCAAATACGGACAGCATCTGATGTGCTTATTCCAAAATTTCCCGCATTGTTAAAGAAAACAAGATTAATCAGAAGCAGCAAACCACCACCGATGTAACCGAATGCCCAGCCTTTCGATGATACGTTATCTCGTTCGTCGATTGTCGAGATATCATTCAAAATTGAATTATAAACTACAATCGAAGCACCAAAAGCAATATTGGCAATTACAAACATCCAACCACCCAAAATATATCTATTCCCATCCAAAAAAAACAAACATAGTGTTGCCAATGCTCCTATATAAGCAGTGATACCCAATATTAATTTTTTGGCTTTTGTTTTATCAGCAATACTTCCAATTATTGGCAGGAAAAATACTTGAAGAAAAACTGAAATTGAAACTAAATATGGATAGTATGAACCACTTGCAATTGCTATCCCATAAACATTTATCTGTCCATTTACGGAAACGTTGTTTGTTATTGAAGTTATATATGGTCCTAAAAAAACTGTAATTACAGTTGTAGGAAAGGCTGAGTTAGCCCAATCATAAAAATACCAACCCAGCCTTTCTTTTTTACTTGAATTGGACATTTTATTTTGAGTTTAAAAATTTCAGAAATTCATCTTTATTTGGAGTGTATCCAATTTGATTAATTATTTCACCATTTGCATCCATCAGCACATAAAATGGAATTGCCACCGTGTTGAAATTCTCCATTTGGTATTTTTTATTCGAAATGTATGGTTCTTCTCGCAAATCTGTTATTAACTTAACTTTGACAAGCTCATTTAATTTTGCAGAAACTTCTGGTAATGTGAATATATTTCTTTCCATAAGCCTGCAATTTGGGCAGTGCTTACCAGTGAAGTCAAGTAATAGAAGTTTATTTGAGCTTTTTGCTTCAATTTTTGCTTGCTCAATGTTGTCAAACCATTTTTGTTTTGTTTGGGCGGTTCCAATAACATTGGAGATTGTTTCTGATGCAGGCAAAAATGCTTCGAGAAAGCCCATTGATGGGCTGAAAAATCCAGTTGAAATATACAAAGTAATGCTTGCAAATAGTATTGCAAAAGTTAAACGAGTTGGACTCACTGAGTCAACAGGTGCATCGTGCGACATTTTGAATATGCCAAGTATATAGAGAGTAGCAAGCGCAAGGCAAGCAATCCAAATAGCTAAAAATACTTCGCGACTTAATCCAATTCCCCAATCAGCAAAAGCATTATTCAAAAATTTTAGCGTTGCAGCAATTACGAGAAAACCAAGCACAACCTTGATATTATTCATCCATCCACCCGCACGTGGCAAAGATGAGAGAGCAGTTGGGAATAATGCAAGCAGAAAAAACGGTGCAGCAAGAACTGTTGAAAATCCAAGCATACTGATAATTGGATAGAACCATTCACCAGATGCCGCACTTACCAGTGCAGCTGCAACCAATGGACCAGTGCAAGAAAAAGAAGCCAGCGAAAATGTAAGTCCCATCAAGATTACACTAAAAATACCTTCTCCCTGCATACTCTTTTGATTAAGTTTGTTCGTTATTGATGTTGGTATTTGTAACTCGAAAGCACCAAACAAACTATATGCAAAAACAATAAAAATAATTGCAATTACAAAATTTACCCACGGACTGGACGTGAAATCCTGTATTCCACTTGCACCAAATAAAATTGAGAATAAGAAGCCAAGTCCTGTAAAAGTGAAAATAATACCAAATGCATAAACTAATGCATCTCTAAGTCCTTTTCCTTTGTTTTTTTCAGCTCTCTTTGTGAAAAATGAAACCGTAATTGGCACCATCGGGAAAACACAAGGCGTTAATAACGCCAGTGCCCCTGCTGTCATAGAAAACCATAAGAATGATAATATCCCTTGCTCTTTTTTTTCTTCTAACTCAGATTTTGTTCCTGATTTATAATGCTCAACCTTGGTAATTGTATCTTTTGCTGTGTCTTTGATACTCACGGTCAAATTATTTGAAGCAGTATCTATTCCTTGTTCATATGCTTCTTTTTCATTGTCGATATAGGTTTCGTTGGATACTATCGCGACATAATCCTCGGGTGGAAGGCATCTTTCGTCCTCACAAAGTTGCATATTTGCAATTATTTTTACTTTATCTGTGGAAAAATTTAAATCCTTTTTAGCTATTAATGGTACAATAAAGTTTACTGTTCCTTTATGATATAATACATCAATTTCAAAGGCTTTATCAAATTTTTTTTTCGGCTTTGGTTCTTTGACTTTGTCGGATAATTCGACTAAACTATTTGGTTCTGCACTAATAACGGTTGGCATTGGACCTAATCCATCCGGTCCTACAACTTCAACAAGTGAATAAGAGTACCAATGTCCATTGAAAGTCATAGTAAGCTGAACATTAAATTTTTCGCCTTTTTTGACTTCTAATTTTGAGGGGTTTGCAACTAATTTAACAGGAGCATTAGCATTTAAATTTGTATGTAATCCAATTAAAAGAAAGAAGAATAACAAAAATAATTTTTTCATAATTAATATACCTCGATATATAACTTTCAATTATTCATTATCGCCTTGGAAATAATTTATAAGCCTTTTATCCTGAAAATTTCTTTGTGGTCCAGCGGAACGTTTTTTTATTGCATCTTTGAGATTATCTGTAAATACTTTGGCTGCATTATATCCATAAGTGCGCAATAGATAATTTATCGCTATTACTTCGGCAATCACTGTGATGTTCTTGCCAGGAATAATTGGCAGTTTGACCATTGAAATTTCTACACCCATGATGTTTGCATAAGTCTCATCTAATCCTGTTCTTGTATATTCTTGATTTTGGGACCACTCTTCTAATTCAACAATTATTTCGAGCCTTTTCTGAAAGCGAATTGCACGGATACCAAACATTTGTCTGACGTCTATTATTCCCAATCCGCGAATTTCCATAAAATGTTGGACTAAACTTGTTCCCGTTCCCATTATTATTGTTTCACGTTTCTTTGTTAGCATAACTATGTCGTCTGCAACAAGTCTATGACCACGCTCAACCAAATCAAGAGCGATTTCACTTTTTCCAATACCGCTTTTGCCAACAAAAAGAACTCCTACGCCGTAGACATCAACAAATGAACCATGAACAACAACGTGTGGTGCAAACTGATCATCTAAATATTCTGATAAAAGATTAAATGCTTTTGTAGTATTATAATCAGTCGAAAAAATAGGAATATTATGTTCTTTTGCAATCTGTAAAAATTCTGGGAAAAGTTCTCGTCCATTTGTAATGATAACACAAGGTATATCGAATTGAGCCAGGTTTTTTATTGAATTAATCCTTTGTTGCTTTGTTAAACTTTTTAAATAGAAATACTCTGTATTTCCAATAATTTGGATTTGATTATGATTAAAAAGCTCTACAAAACCCGCCAATGCAAGTTGCGGACGATGCAAATCTTTGTTCTTAATTAATTTATCTAATCCAATATTTCCCGTAAGAAGCTTTAATTTAGCAGGAGAGCTTAGCAAAGATTCGACAACGATACTTTCCTGCGTTATTTCTTCTAATTCTTCAAATTTCATCTTACAATTCTATCTCAGTTTTAGATGAAGTTTTGGTAAATGAAGGATTGCTATTTAATACATTTCTAACTTTTTCTTCTAATTCGTTCATTAACTCAGGCCTTTCTGATAATATTTTTTTTAGTCCATCTCGTCCTTGCACTCTTTCATCTTTGTAAGTGAACCAAGAACCGCTCTTTGTTATAATTCCGTGTTCAATTGCAACATCCATTAAATCTCCAATTTTTGAGATACCTTCATTATAAAGAATATCAAATTCTACTTCTTTAAATGGTGGAGCGACCTTATTTTTGACTATTTTTACTTTTGTTCTGCTTCCAATTGCCTCTTGACCATCTTTGATAACTTCTTTACGGCGAATATCAATTCTGACAGAAGCATAGAATTTCAACGCATTGCCACCTGTAGTTGTCTCAGGATTGCCATAAACAACTCCAAGCTTACTTCTTAGCTGATTTGTAAAAATAACAGTAGTTTTTGTTTTTCCTATTGCAGCATTTAATTTTCTCATTGCTTGCGACATCAACCTTGCCTGCGAGCCCATTTGCGCATCTCCCATTTCACCTTCGATTTCTGCACGTGGAGTAAGCGCTGCAACGGAATCAATTACAATTACATCAATTGCATTGCTTCTAACAAGCGTTTCAACAATTTCTAAGGCTTGTTCACCGAATTCTGGTTGTGCAAGTAACAGATTATTTAGATCAACTCCGAGACGTTCAGCATATTTGACATCAAGAGCATGTTCTGTATCAACAAATGCTGCTATTCCGCCTCTCTTTTGAGCCTCAGCAATTATGTGCAAGCAAATAGTTGTTTTACCAGATGATTCAGGACCAAAAATTTCCGTAATTCTTCCTCTTGGCACTCCTCCAATTCCAATAGCCGCATCAAGCGATAAGCACCCGGTTGGAATTGCTTCCACTTGTACTACGTTTCTATCGCTCAATCTCATTATTGAGCCTTTGCCATAGTTCTTTTCGATTTGTTCAATTGCTAATTTTACAGCTTTTTGTTTTTCGTCACTAATTTTTTGTATTTCTTCTTTTGCCATTTTGTTTTTTATTGTTTATTTAACAAAAATTTTATTATACAAAATATTAAATAATGCGTAAAATATGAATAAATTTTTATAAAAATCGCCTAATTTTTTCTAGAATATCTATAACATTAATTGGCTTTAAAATATAATCATCATAACTTACTTCCAAAGCTTTTTTCTTATCTTCTGGTGAAGTTGAAGCAGTAATGAAAATTGTTGGTACTTTAAAACCTTTTTCTCGTAGTATTTTTGCAGCTTTTATTCCATCTGTATTTGGCATCTTAATATCCAGCAAAATAAGGACTAAATTTTTTATTTTTTCTACTTTTTCTATAACTTCGTCTCCATTCATTGCTTTAACAATTTCAATGTCGTGAAAGTTGTTTGATAATATTTTTTCTAATAAAGTAACATTTGTTATATCATCGTCCGCGATTAATACTTTTCTTTTTGAAATATTCTGTTCCGGTATTTCATTATCATTATTTTTAGTAATATCCACTACGGTTAATTTTTCAATCGGAATAATAAAATAAAATCTACTTCCTTTTCCCTTAAATGAATTTAAATACATTTTTCCACCAATCAATTCTACTAATCCCTTTGCAATTGTAAGTCCTATTCCTGCTCCTTCATAGCTTCTTGTAAAAGTTGGGTCCTCCTGGACAAAAGCCTCAAATATTTTTTCTTGATTTTCCTCAGAAATCCCTATTCCTGTGTCTTCAACAAAAAACTCAATATTATTTCCTTTTTTCCAGCATCCGAATTCAACGCTTCCATTTTTTGTGAATTTTAGTGCGTTATTAATAAGTTTATCTAAAATTGTAAATAATTTTCTCTCATCCGAATGAACAACTACATTCTCTATTTCTTTATCAATGAAGTACTTGAATCCGATTCTCTTTTCTTTAAATTTTATTAAATACGACTCATAAAGTTCAGTTATCAAGTTACTTAAGCTAAACGATGAATAGTTAATCTCTAATTGTTCTGTTTCAATTTTAGATAATTCGATGACATCGTTGACTGTTTTTAATAGTCTTTCAGAACTGTTGTTGAGCAAAACTGTATATTCTGTTTTTTCTTTATCAGATAAGTTTTGTTCAGAAAGCAAATTAGCAAATCCAAGAATTCCATTCAGTGGTGTCCGTATTTCATGGCTTAAGTTAGATATAAATGCACTCTTTAATCTATTGCTTTCTTCGGCTTTTTCCTTTGCTATTAATAATTCTTCTTCTAAAATTTTATTTATTGTAATGTCGCGAGCAGATGCTATTACTACTTCTTCACCAAAATAATCTCCTTTCGATAATATTATACTTTTCGGGAAAATACTCCCATCAACACGCTTCCCCCAAAATTCAAATTGCTGATTTATTCCTTCAAATGCCAAATCTATCATTTCTTTTACAGCGGTTAAATTGTTTTTTCCTTCAGCTGATAAAAATTCAGGAGTTTTGTCAACGAAATCTTCAAGGCTATACCCATAAAATTTTTCTGCAACTTTATTAACAAAAATAAATTTATGTTCTCTATTTAATATGTACACGGCTTCATTTAAGCTGTTAATTATTCCAAAATAAGTCTTCATTGAATTTAACAATTCTGTTTCCAAGCGTATTCTATCAGTGATATCGTGTATAATCCCCATTACTGCAACTTCACCAGCAGATGAAAGTGATACAGTAGAAATCTCGACTTCTTTCACTTCACCAAATTTGGATAATAGTTGAGTTTGGTACTTGCTAGGGACATATTCACCTCTCAGACGTGCTTTATAACGTTGTTCGACAATTTCCTTGCTCTTTTCTGTTAGTAATACGCTAAAATCGAAATCAGGAGAAGTAACTTCTTTCAAAGTATACCCTAGTAAATTAACAAATTGTGGGTTTACATAGCTATAATGTCGTCCTTCTAAAATGTATATGGCATCATATGAGTTTTCTATTAACTGCACAAATTTTTCATCTAGTTTTTCTAACTTTTCCTTTATTTGTTTTTGTTTATGAATATCTTCGAAGATTACACAAAGTTTATTATTCTCAAATTTAAATAGTTTTATTTTGAAGATAAATTTGGAGCCATTAATTATATAGTTTACATCGTCTAATTCTCTAATTCTTTCTGTCTTTAAAACACTTAGAAATTTATCTTTTAATTTAAGAGTATCAGAATTTTTCCAAATGTCACTAAAATCTTTTTTAGCCGTCAATTTCTCGCAGTCAATTTGCAAAATATCACCAGCAAACTTATTGCAGTAAACTAATTCTAATGAATCCGGTTCGTTAAATTGGTAAAAAAGTATTCCATATGGAATAAATTCCAGAAAATTAGCAATATTTTCTAAATTCAATATATTAGCGATGTTGAGATGTACATAAGTCATTTTATTATTAAATTAAAAATGTGGAAAAATTTTTTGACTATAAGATACGAAACAAACAGTAATTGTAAAATTAATAAATAATAAAAAAAAATTAATTAAAAACACAAAATGGTTTCAAAAACATAACGTATAATACACAAATGATAGGTTGTTTTAGATTTAAGATGATTTCTTTAAATTTACTACCGCAAACATTATATTCCATTTGAATTGATAGCAGAAAAGTGGACATTTAAGATTCCTTTGTTATGTCGATTCGAAATCTTCTGAGATAATTTTATATAAGTCATAAAGATTTTTGCAGAGCAGTTTCGCAGCATTGTGAAGCAATTTTTAATCATTATAGTTCGTGAATTCCAAAAAAATTCAAAAGCTTACTGTATCATACAACTGCCAAAACATTGAACAAAATGAGATGTCGGAGTGACTACGAGTCTCTGAAAAGCGAATTTAATTTCGATTTGAAGAGCAAATGCAAGCAGCTATGTGGATGATTAGGTGGAGTGCGTTCGAGAACGCCGAGAAATTTATTGAGCGAACTGCAGAGCAGCTTGTAACCAATTTATTTACAAGCATAATTAGCCAATTCTTCAAAAATGTTTAGTTGTTGTATTTCGTAAGTAGCGAAGATGAGAGAAGCACCGCTGGCGTTCTTGAGAGCAGGCAATACCAATAAGCTCTTGTTTAGGATTTTGCAGACCAAACAATCTGATATTTAACAATATTCTGTAAAATTAAATTTAAATCATTTTTTTTATAATGCCATTAATTTTACACTTGCAAAAAGCACATATTTTATTTATATTAACGAATAATTGTTTTTATATATTAAATTGATGAATATGGATATTGTTACTAATGGTTGAAAAATTAGTCAAAGTTGTTAATCGTTCAGGCATACACACTCGACCAGCAGCAAGTATTGTAAAATTGGCTTCTAAATTTAAGTCTGAGATATATTTAATTAGAGATAAGTTTGCAATAAATGGTAAAAGTATAATTGGAGTAATGACGCTTGCAGCAGAACAAGGTAGTGAAATTAAGGTGCGTGCCGAAGGACCAGACGAACAAGAAGCAGTAGATGAGATTGTTAAGTTATTTGAAAGTGGTTTCGGTGAAATTTAATGGCTCCTCAAGAAGTAATATATGGCAAAACAGATTATAAACTACTTAAAGAACAGTTTGTTCTGAAAGGGATTCCATCTTCGGCGGGTATAGCGTTAGGCAATGCTATAGTTTTGCAACCAGAATCGTTAATTAGTCCATCAATTAAAATTCCAAGTGAAGAAATATCAAATGAACTATTAAAATTTGAAAAAGCGCATACAAACTTAGTTCATCAATTTATGCAGAGCCTGCATAAAGTTCGTTCTCTCGGTAGTAATGTTATTGCTATACTTGAGACTAACTTGTTAATTCTAACCGACCCCATTTTATACGATGGGATTAGAAACAGGATTAAAGATGGTTTCAGTGTTGAAAGTGCTATTGTTTCTGAATTCGACAATCAGAGAAAATTTTTTCTAAATGCTTCAGATGCTTTGTTGCAAGAACGAGCCAACGAAATTGATAATATTAAACGTAAGCTTCTTGCATCGCTAAAAGATCAATCAATAGATTATGAAAAAAGTCAGCAATCAATAGTTGTTGCTCAAGCTTTAACAACAACTGATATAGTGAATTTCAAGGAAGCTGGAATACTTGCCATAATTACTGAAGTTGGTGGAGTAACCTCTCATGCTTCAATTCTGGCTCGTTCCTTTGACATCCCAGCTGTAATTGGTGTACATAATGCAACAGATGTTATTAAAAATGGGACAGAATTAATTGTCGATGGATTTGCTGGTATTGTTGTAGTGAAGCCGAAGAAAGATGTTAGAGATGTTTATTTACAAAAGATTGAGGCATTAGAGGAACACAAAAGAAATCTTGGAGCATTAGCAAAGCTTCCCTCGGAAACTTTTGATGGGAAGAGAATTTCTTTGCTTGGCAATGTGAATTTCTTAGATGATGTACGCTCTGGAGAAATCAATGGAGCTGATGGTTATGGACTTGTCCGTTCTGAGAATTTGGTCATGGAATTGAAAGGTTTCCCCGATGAAGAAACTCAGTATAAATGGTATAGAGAAATTTGCGAACGAGCTTATCCAAAACCAGTTACAATAAGAGTTTTTGATTTAGGTAGCGATAAATTTGTTGAAGGTTTGCCAATTAAAGAATTTAATCCTGCATTAGGTTTGCGAGGAATTCGTTTTCTACTCTCTCGTCAGGATATATTCAAAGCTCAACTTCGAGCATTACTGCGCGCTTCAGTCAATAAAAACTTAAAAATTATGCTCCCAATGGTAACTTCGTTGCACGAAGTTGAAATTTCTCGAAAAATTTTGGAAAAATGTAAAACCGAACTTCAACAAGATAGTGTTCTTTTCGATAATCGTATTGCTCTTGGAGTGATGATAGAGACACCTGCTGCCGCGATTATTTCTGATGGATTAGCAAAAGTAGCTGATTTTTTCAGTATCGGTACAAATGATCTTACACAATATACTTTGGCTGCAGATAGAAATAACGAACTTGTTTCTGATATTTTCGACGATTTCCATCCCTCCGTTCTGCGATTAATTGATTTTATCATAAAAACTGCTCACAAAAATGGTGTTACTGTTTCCATATGTGGAGAATTAGCTGGGCATGCTGCAGCTACTCAATTGCTTATTGGAATGGATGTAGATGAATTGAGTGTTGCGCCTTCTCTTTTGCTCGAATTAAAAAACAGGATTAGATCATTGACCTATTCAGAAGCAAAATTAATTGCCGAGGATATTTTGAACTCTAATGATTATTTCGAAGTTAAAACGAAACTTGAAAAAGCAATAGGTCGTCATAGCATAACTGAATTGAATGAAATTTAGTTAGTCCTTTAATTCCTTCTTATCATTTAATTAATTTAGTTGTTTTATCTACATCTAAATATTATATTTGAATTAATAATTCATTAATTTTTGGTAATGAAATTTTTTATATACATATTTATTGCAATTTTTCTTTTTTCCTGCGATGGCAATAATGATTTCGCGATTTCATCAGGTTCACCAAAGATCACAAGTCTTTCTAATCATATTACGTATCCAACAGATACATTAATTATCTTTGGGAAAAATTTCCCATTAAATTATGATAGTGCAGCTATTATTTTTAATGATAGCGTTGTTATTAGAAAAAATGACTGTCTTTATTGGCGAGCTAATTCTATCGGTCTAATTATTGATGAGCAAATTCCCAGCGGTTATTTTTATATCGTATTCGGTAAAGATACGAGTGAAAAAATCAATTTAACTGTACTGCCGTATCCTCCATTAGAAATCATAACAGTGAGTTCAGGTTATTTTAAAATGGGCAGTACAACAGGTCTTGAAGATGAGTTGCCTATAAGAAACGTTTATCTTACTAAAACAATCGAAGTGTCAAAGAAAGAAATAACACAAAGGCTTTATGAGTTTATAACGAAAAACAACCCAAGTACTATCAAAGATTATGCACTTCCAGTTTACAATGTATCTTGGCTGGATGCAATAATTTTTTGCAATAAATTATCTGAAAAAGATGGATTAAAAGCTGTATATTCTATTAATGATACTATTGTTGTTTTTGATACTACTGCAAACGGATGGCGTTTGCCTACTGAAGCCGAGTGGGAATATCTGGCAAGAGCGGGCAGCACAATGGATGTCCCTGTGAATATTTATTCATCTGTATGGTTTATTGAAAATTCTGGTGGTATGCCTAAAATTGGAGGGCAGAAATTACCAAATGCCTTTGGATTATTCGATATGTCAGGTAATGTATGTGAATGGTGCTGGGATGCTTATGCTAAATATAACCCATTTGATACAATTAATCCTATCCAAAATCAAGGCAAAGAACGGATAAGTCGAGGTGGATGCTTCCTTGATCCGAAATCTTATGCTCGATATAGTTCCCGGCGTAGTCCAAATAATATTGTGGGAATTAGATTAGTTAGAAACAAGTGAACGTCGCTTAATTTTCCTTTTTTTACTAAATTAATAATTACACAAATACGTTAATGAATTAGACTAAATTCTTAATATTTTTTCATAGGTGTGTTATGATACTCGATATTGATATGCTTCGTAAGCATTATAGTTCAATTGCGGAAAAAGTTCAGATTGTAAAATCAAAAATTAAGCGACCACTTACTCTTACTGAAAAAATCCTTTACACGCATTTGTTCGATATTAATTCTATCAAAGAATTTGAACGAGGTGTCGATTATGTTGAATTTGCTCCTGATCGCGTAGCGATGCAAGATGCTACCGCTCAGATGGCTCTCTTGCAGTTTATGCAAGCTCAGAAAAATAAAGTAGCAGTACCGACAACCGTTCATTGCGATCATTTGATATTAGCTCAGATCGGAGCTAAAAAAGATTTAGAATCTGCTCTTGAAGCAAATAAAGAGGTATACGATTTTCTTGAATCCGTTTCTAATAAATATGGGATTGGTTTCTGGGAGCCTGGGGCAGGAATCATTCATCAAGTAATTCTTGAAAACTATGCCTTTCCAAGTGGTATGATGATTGGAACTGATTCGCATACTGTTAATGCTGGTGGTCTTGGAATGGTCGCTATTGGTGTTGGTGGAGCTGATGCAGTGGATGTTATGGTTGGTATGCCGTGGGAATTAAGATTCCCTAAGCTAATTGGGATTAAACTTACTGGCAAGTTGTCGGGATGGACCTCTGCAAAAGATGTGATACTTAAAGTTGCTGGTATTCTTACTGTAAAAGGTGGAACCGGATATATTTTAGAGTACTTTGGGGATGGTGCCAAGTCCATATCTGCTACTGGCAAAGGAACCATATGTAATATGGGAGCAGAAATTGGTGCAACAACTTCTATTTTCGGTTATGATGAAAAAATGAGTGAATATTTAATGGCTACTGGAAGAGAAGAAATTGCTGACTACTGTAATTCTATGCTTGAATGTGTAACAGCCGATGACGAAGTTTATCAAAACCCAGAGAAATACTTTGATCAAGTAATTGAAATTAACTTATCCGAACTGGAACCGCATATTAATGGTCCTTTTTCACCTGATCTGGCTAATCCTATTTCAAAATTTTCTGAAGAAGTAAGGAAGAATGGTTGGCCTATCGAGCTTTCTGCTGGATTAATAGGTTCTTGCACTAATTCATCTTACGAAGATATCGCTCGCTCGATTTCGATTGTCAAACAAGCTATTGATAACAAATTATCTGCTAAATGCGAATTTACGATAACTCCTGGTTCTGAGATGATTCGATATACAATTGAGCGAGATGGGTTCATAAATATGTTTGAACAAATTGGTGGGGTAGTGCTTGCAAATGCTTGTGGCCCCTGCATTGGGCAATGGAAACGACTAAATGCTAAGGAGCAAGAGAAAAATTCCATAATTACCTCATTCAATAGAAATTTTGCAAAAAGAAATGATGGAAATCCAAACACTCACGCTTTTGTAGCTTCACCGGAAATTGTTACAGCCTTTGTGCTTGCTGGTCGGCTTGATTTTAATCCTATGAAAGATAAGTTGGTCAATGCTGATGGCAAAGAAGTTTTTCTTAAAGAACCGGAAGGAATCGAATTCCCGCCATCGGGTTTTGACGTTATTGAAAATGGGTATAAAGCACCGGCCGAAGATGGCTTCAACCTGGAAATAATCATCAATCCTAATTCAGAGAGGCTTCAAATTATCCCTCCTTTTGAAAAGTGGGATGGAAACGATTTTCTTGGATTAAGACTTCTAATTAAAGTTAAAGGAAAATGCACTACAGATCATATTTCTATGGCTGGTCCTTGGTTGCGATATCGCGGCCATTTAGATAACATATCGAAAAACACACTTATCGGTGCTGTTAATTTCTTTAATGATAAAACTAACTATGTCAAAAATCAAATTACTGGTGAATATGATGAAGTTCCAAAAGTTCAGCGTTATTATAAATCGCTTGGTATTGGTTCAATTGTTGTAGGTGATGAAAATTATGGTGAAGGTTCTTCTCGGGAACACGCTGCTATGCAACCAAGATATTTGGGAATTAAAGCTATATTAGTTAAATCATTTGCACGTATTCACGAAACAAATTTGAAAAAACAAGGTATGCTCGCTCTTACTTTTATTGATAAAAATGATTATAATAAAATATTAGAGGACGATACTATTGACATCATTGGACTAAAGGACTTTGTTCCGAACAAACCTTTAAAAGTTGTTCTTCATCACAAAGACAGTAGTACAGAGAGTTTCGAAGTAGCACATTCTTATAACGTCCAGCAGATTGAATGGTTCAAAGCCGGAAGTGCATTAAATTTGATTAAGTAAATCTATAAATTTTATGTTGAATATTTTAGATAAAAGATGAAAATTCAAATTAAACGTTTAGATAATCAATATAGTGATTTACCCTTACCGACATATCAAACTCCAGGTTCAGCTGGAATGGATATTTATGCGGCAATAGAGGAACCAATTACAATCTTTCCACATCAAACAGTACTTATCCCAACTTCTATTGCGATGGCTTTACCAGATGGATTCGAAGCACAAGTGCGTTCGCGAAGTGGATTGGCTGCTCGGTTTGGTGTTTTCGCATTGAATGCGCCTGGAACAATAGATAGTGACTATCGTGGCGAAATAAAAATTATTTTGGCGAATTTCGGAAATGAACCGTTTGTGGTTAATCGTGGTGATAGAATTGCTCAAATAGTAATTGCTCGTTACGAAAAGGCTGAATTTCAACTGGTCGAGGAACTTCCCCACACTTCTCGAAGTGATGGAGGATTTGGTAGTACGGGTATGTAAATTAAACTTTTTTAATTAATGACAACTTTTTGCTATATTACAAGAGTTGTTTATTAATTTTTGAGATTGAATATGAAAAAGTTTATGCTTGTAGGTGTTTTGCTCATTATTGCAAACTCATTATCATTTGCTCAATACTGGATAAAAGTAGATGGTGTTAATCCCTACATCAACAAAATTTTTTCTCCAACTGATGAACCGGATAGAATTATAGTTGCTTCAAGTGGTTTCCCTACCGATATTCTTCAAAAAAACATTGAATTTCCATTTATTGGTAATGGTTACCAAGAAAGTGTTGATTCTGGAAAAACATTTACAAAATATCAATTGAACGAACGCTCTGTGTACGATATATATCAGTCTAAAAAAAATCCTAATAAATGGTTTGCCGCAGTGAGACATTTTACTCGTGGTGGGGTGTTATTATCAACAAATCGTGGAGAAGATTGGAGTGAAGATATTTTATGCGAATCTTCCAATCAATTATACCGCATATCTTCAAAAATTATTAATGAAAATGAATTCTTCGTTGCTGCTGCCATTAATACAAGTGAAGGATTTGTTTATTCAGATAATGATTTCATTACTTGCAATTTGTCATCTTATAGTGTTGAAACTCGTTCTGTCGCTTTTTCGAAAATATCTAATCTCCTATTTCTCTCGGGAGATGCATCATCACAAGGTAGAGTTCTGAGGTCATACGATAATGGTCGAACCTGGATACGTGAAAGCAGCGGTTTAGAAGGGTTACGTGTGCTATCTATTTTACCGTCATCAATCAACTCATCTATTGTGCTATGTGGAGTGGATTCGTTAACTGTTGATGGTTCGAGTATTGGGAAAGGAATATATATAAGCTTGGATACCGGTAATACCTGGCAATATTTTACTGGTGCAGGCAATCAAATTTTTGAATTTGCTGAACATCCGCGTTTCCCGCATCTTGTTGCTGCTGCAGCTGGAAATGCCGGAGTTCTTGTTTCTTCTATTTATGGACATTATTTCGAAGCATTTAATAATGGTTTGCCAGAAAATAAATCTGTTAGAACAGTTATGATACCTAACTGGGATACGGCTGAGGCTGGTTTTATGATTTTTGCAGGTGTGCATAATGAAGGCTTATTCAAATCCACTTATCTTAAAACAAGTGTCAATGATAGTCAGCGACAATCAGACTTTAAAATTTTGTCCATTTCTCCACAACCTGCTAATGATATTCTAAATGTTCGAATTAATTTGCCGTACGCTCAAAACTGCACTATTAAAATATTTAATTCATTTGGGCAAGAGATTTATAAATTAACAAATGTTTTTTTTAATGCTGGGGAAAATTCGTTTGATTGGAATGCTACCGACTATCAATCTGGTTTATATTTCATACAACTACAATTCGATAACCAGATTTTGAGTGAAAAATTTGTTATTAGACGTTGATGTTCATTTATAAGAATAATAGAATTCCTTTTTTCTCGGTTATTCTTACAACTTATAATCGAGGTTATATTATTGATAGAGCAATAAATTCCGTCCTTAATCAAACAGAGCAGGATTGGGAGCTTCTTATAGTTGATGATGGTTCGAAAGATAATACTTTTGATATTTGTTCCAAGTATTTCAGTGATATAAGGATACGTTATCTATTTCATAAAAATAAAGGATTGCCACTTTCGAGAAATGTTGGGATTCTATCTTCTTCAGGGATTTATTGCACTTTTCTGGATTCCGATGATGAATATAAGAACAATCATTTGGAACTTAGGCGTAACATTCTTTTGCAACATCCTGAGGTTGACCTTCTCTATGGAGGTGTCGAGATAATTGGCTACCCTTATGTTGTGGATTTTTATGATAATTCAAAGCAGAAACATATAGATGAATGCTATGTGGGTGGCTCTTTTTTTGTTAAGAAAAACGTCGCAATTAATCTTGGTGGCTTTAGAAATATCAAATATGGTGATGATACTGATTTTGCTAAAAGAGCAATTGAAGAGAATTATTGTGTGGCATCGGTTGAATATAGAACATATATCTATCATAGAGATATGAACGATTCAATTTCTAAGCTTTTTGCCCAATCTATTCAAGGTTAGAACGGAGAAATTATGTATAGATTATTATTATTTTTCATTTTCTTGTCAATCATTAGTCAATCACTACATTCTCAACTGTCAAAAATTCAAGATGGAACAGAAGCTTTTTTCTTTGATGCTGTGATTTTCAAAGGTGATACGGCAAACTATGCTAGAGTTGATTGTTATGTATTAGTGCCATACCAATCGCTAACTTTTGTCAAATTTGAAGATAATTTTATCTCTAAAATCACTGTTTTCTTAACAGCTTATGATTCTCTTGGTAATGCTGTTGCATCGAAAAATTACGACAGAGTATTCGTTGAAAAAGACTACAATATAGCTCAAGGTGCAACAGCCAAATTCGATGTTCGGCAGTTGCAATTTTTATTAGTACCTGGGAACTACCAAATTAAAGCAATTCTTACAGATGAAAACTCCAAGACTGAATATTCTCAATCGCGAAGTTTAAGCGTCGTTGATTTTACAAAATTTGACAATGTTATGAGTAGTTTGTTATTAGTTAGTTCTATTGAGGAAGATAAAGGACGATGGAAAATTACACCTCATATTTCAGACAATATTGGCAGTTTAAGAGAAGGCTTTTTCGTTTTTTTTGAATATTACTCGAATTTAAACCAGAAGGTTGATTTTTTATATCAAATATTTGAAAATGACGAACTGATTGAGCAAGGTTCTAAAATTCAAAAAGAGATTGAAATTGGAACAAATAGATTATTTATTCGTGTGAAGAAACCTGCTAAAATTTCAAGGAATAATTATACTTTGAGATTATTAGCGTTAAAGCCGAATAATTCTGATGATTATGAAATAGAGGATATACTTGCAGTTGCTCAGCGTTCTATGAAATCAATCACTCGTTTAAGTGGTTTTATTTTAAACGATCTGGATAAAGCAATTAGACAGTTGAGGTATGTCGCAAATTCTGACGATATTAATTACATCCGTTCTGCAAAAACAGAAGATGAGAAATTTAGACGTTTCAATGATTTTTGGAAATTGTTAGATCCAACGCCCAATACAGAACGTAACGAAGCTTTTGAGCAATATTATTTACGTATTGCTTATGCTAATGATAATTTCCGTTCATATACAGAAGGTTGGCTGACTGATAGAGGTATGGTTTATATTATTTTTGGGCAACCATTTTCAGTTGAAAGGTCTAATCCTATGAGTGATGGACGAGTTTACGAACGCTGGATTTATACAGATAATCGGGAGTTCCTTTTCCTTGATAATACTGGATTTGGAGATTTTCGTTTAGTCAGACCAATCTCAGTTATAGAAAAATATCGTTATAAGAATTAGTTATTATATCTTCTCTTCTCGCTCAATTTTTCTTTTATTTGAAAAGAAAAAAATGTATATTACACTTCACAAATTTTTTTCTCAACAACAAAAAATATAGGAGCTAGTTATGAAGCGTTACAAAATTGCCTGGTTACCAGGAGACGGTGTAGGAAAAGAGGTATTAGAAGCTACACAAATTGTTTTCGACAAATTAAACTTTAATGCCGAATATATTCACGGCGATATCGGATGGGAATTTTGGTGCAAAGAAGGCGATGCTCTTCCACAAAGAACAATTGATCTGCTTAAAGAAGTTGATGCCGCTATGTTTGGTGCTATTACTTCTAAACCCGTAAAGCAAGCCGAAGCTGAACTCATCCCTGAATTACAAGGAAAAGGCTTGGTGTACCGTTCCCCAATTGTTAGAATGCGTCAGCTTTTTGATTTATATACTTGTTTGCGTCCATGCAAAGCTTATAAAGGCAATACATTGAATTATCGAGATAATATTGATTTAGTTGTATTTCGTGAAAATACTGAAGACCTTTATGCGGGTGTAGAATTTCATCCTGTCCCACAAGAATTATTAGATATACTAACAAAATTATCCAGGCCATTTGGAGCCTTTGCAAATCTCGATGCGAATGATTTTGCTATTTCTTGCAAAATAAATACAAAAAAAGGTTCCGATAGAATCATTCGTGCTGCTTTTGAATATGCTCGTAAACACAATAGAAAAAAGGTTACTGTGATTCACAAAGCTAATGTTGTGAGAGCTACTGATGGACTATTTCTTGAAACTGCTCACCAAGTTCACAAGGACTTCCCAGAAATTGAAATGGATGACGCAAATATTGATGCAATCACAATGTGGCTGCTGAAAAATCCGAATAATTATGATGTTCTGGTTGCTCCAAATCTTTTCGGAGATATAATTTCCGATCTATGTGCTCAAATGGTAGGTGGTTTAGGTTTCGGCTGTTCTGGTAATATTGGGCAAAATCTTGGGGTATTTGAGCCAACACACGGATCTGCTCCGAAATATATTGGGATGTATAAAGTTAATCCAATTGCTACTATCTTAGCTGGGAAAATGATGCTTGAATGGCTTGGAGAAAAAGAATTAGCTGACCGTATTGAAAAAGCAACTGCCGAAGTTATAGCGGAAGGCAAAGTGAAAACTTATGATATGGGTGGTAGCAATACAACTTTAGAAATGGGCAAAGCTATTGCAGAAAGATTGTAAATTATTTAGCATTAGTCACTTCTATATGGGACGCTTTAAAAGCGTCCCATTTTTATTGATATTTTTGCAATTTTTAATGGCAAATTTTTTTGGAAAAGGTGATTTAGAATATAAAAAAGGCTGTCCTTTTGAGACAGCCTAACGCTTTTCGATTATTACTTTTGAGGAATATTCTTAATTAATTCAACAAGGAAGTTCCAAATTCTTTGAACAGATGAGATGCTAACTCTTTCATCAGGAGAATGAACATCACGAAGATTTGGGCCACAGGATAGCATATCGATACCGGGATATTTTTCACCAATAAGCCCGCATTCAAGACCAGCGTGAATGGCTTCGATTTTAGGTTCTTTGCCTAAAACGCTTTTATAAACTTGTTTTGCTACATTTAAAATTTCAGAATTTACATTTGGTTCCCAGGCTGGATAGCCATCTCCAGTTGAGACTTCTGCTTCACCCAATTCAAGGGCTGCATAAACCATATTTTCAACAAATCTTTTTTCGGATTCAACTGAACTTCTCTGAGAAGTCAAAACATAAATTTCATTTTCTCTTGTTTCGACAATTGCAAAGTTAGTTGATGTTTGAACAAGTCCAGAAATATCAGGACTCATTCTGATTACACCGTGAGGCATTGCCACAAATGAGGAGAGTACTTTATATGCTAATTCAGATCTAAGAATTTTATTTGGCATTTCAGCATCCTCATAGAAGAAATCCAGATTAGGCTCTTTTGTCGCATATTCTTTTTTAAAGATGGCTTTATATTCGTTTATTAAATTATTGAATTCATCAACTTTTTCGTTGGGAACTAGTACGGTAGCAAAAGCTTCGCGAGGGATAGCATTGTGCTTGTTGCCACTGTTGAATGAAACAAACTTTATCGGCAATTTTTGGATCGCATTCCATAAAAAACGTGATAACAGTTTAGCAGCATTAGCACGTCCGTCGTGTATTTCAATACCTGAGTGTCCTCCACGCAAACCTTTCAGTGATAATTTAAAAGGCGAATGATTTGAGGGGATTTCTTCGGCTTCATATTTAAAAATACCAGAAGTATTTAATCCACCCGCACATCCAATTGTAAATGCATCTTCATCTTCTGAATCGAGATTAATTAATATATCAGCAGTTACTAAATCAGTGCCTAATTGAATAGCCCCTGTAAGACCTGTCTCTTCGTCCAATGTGCAGAGAAGCTCTAATACTGGATGTTCAATATCATTTGATGCCATCAAAGCCATTCCCATAGCAATTCCGATACCATTATCTGCACCAAGAGTGGTCCCATCAGCTTTTACCCAATCACCATCAATATACACTTTTAGTGGGTCGTTATCAAAGTCAAATTCAACATCACTATTTTTTTCACAAACCATATCAAGATGACCTTGTATGCATACAGATTTACGATTTTCCATGCCAGGAGTGGCGGGTTTTTTAATAACGAGATTACCAAAAGCATCGGTTTTGTATTCAAAACCAAGAGATTTTGCCCAATTAATCATATATTCTCTAATTTTTTCCTCTTTTTTAGAAGGGTGAGGAACTTGAGTAATCTCTTCAAAGTATTTCCACACTAACTCTGGTTTCAAATTGCTCAGTACTTTAGACATTTTTTTCTCCTTTTTTTAATTCTATAAAATGTATAAAACCATTATGATACAATTGAGTCAAAAATAAATTAAGTCGAGGATAAATAGGTTCTGCTTTGTCTCCAAAATCATTTTTTAGGCATTCGGCAATTTCATAGACTTTTGTTTTTCCATCAATTAAGCACCAAACTTTTGAGCCAATTTCGTCCAGATTTGCACGTATATATAAACTTCTTCCTTTTGGAATGAATTTTTGCATAAACGTGCTTTTAAAACGAGGAACTAATACATCTACTAATCCATCTTCATTAACCTCGTGAGGATGATTTTTTGTCGGTGTTAACTCTAATAGATTGATTTCATTTCTTCTTTTAAACATAAATAATATCATTCATTATATTAATGCTCAAATATAATTAAAAAAGAATAGACTAAAAAATAAAAAAAGGTATTGTAAGTAGAGAATAAAAATGATTAATGAGTATTCTCCAACGGTCAATTATTTGATTTTTATTGATAAATATTTCTTGTTTTGTTTCGTTAATTTATATAATTTAATATCAATAATTCATTTGTAGTATATCTAAATTTTCTGTTTTTAAAACAGTTCAATTAAATCTATCTATTAATCAAAAATTATGAATTAAATAAAAAATGTGTGTGATTTTTAATAAAAGCGAGAAAATGTTTGTTTATGATAAAATAATTCATTAATTTTGTATCGATAATATTTTATCAATACAGCATTACTGATTAAAGGAGCTGTAAAATGTTAACTAAAAAAAACATTGTTGTAATTCCTGAGCCTACTTTAAGAAGGCTTCCACACTATTTACATCTACTGCTAAATTTGAAAGAACAGGGTGTGAAAAGTGTGTCATCAACATTTATTGCTAACGAGCTTGGTTTGGATTCTACACAAGTTCGTAAAGATGTTCAATATACTAATATTATTGGCAAGCCAAAAACTGGGTTTGATGTCAATTCATTAATCAATGCTATTCAAACATGTCTTAACTGGAACCGTTATGAAAATGCATTTTTAATAGGTGCTGGTAGTTTAGGCACTGCTATGTTAGGCTACAAACAGTTCAAAGACTACGGGCTAAATTTTGTTGCTGCATTTGATAATGACCCGGAAAAAGTTGGACAAAAAATCCACGGTATTGAGGTGCTGAGTATTGACAGATTACCAGTGTTAGCTCAGTTGATGAAAATTCATTTAGCTGTGCTTACTGTACCAGCGAAAGCCGCGCAAGAATGCGTGGATATCATGCTAAAAGGAGGAATTGTTGCTATTTGGAATTTTGCTCCGATGCAAATTAAAGTTCCCCAAAATGTGATAGTTGAGAATGCTCAGTTCTCTCAATCTTTGGCTGTGTTAACAAGGAAACTATCTGTTTATAAACAAACATTGTTATAATAAAAAATAATTTTTTGTGAAAATTAATTGGAGAAAGTGTGATGAGTTCGCACAACGGGGATTCTTTGCCTGTCCGTAAATTTGAAAAAGTATGCGAAATCTTAAAAAGTTACAATTATGATTCTACTAAACTAATACCAATTCTTCAAACCATACAAGAAGAATATAGGTATTTGCCAGAAGATGTGATGATATTTGTTGCTTCTTCGCTGGATATTTCCCCAGCTAAGCTTTATGGGGTCGCTACATTTTATGCACATTTTGCATTAGAACCCAAAGGCAAATACGTGATTAAGGTGTGTGATGGTACTGCATGTCACGTCAAAGGTTCTAATCCTGTTGTTGAGGCAATTGAATTAAAGCTTGGACTTAATGATAAAAAACATACTACTGACGATTTGCTTTTTACTTTGGAAAAAGTTTCCTGCCTTGGTGCCTGTGGATTGGCACCTGTCGTTGTTATTAATGAAGATGTTTATTCGCAGGTTAATCCGCAAACAATAGTTGAAATTATTGATAAAATAATAACTATGGAGAATAACAATGCTCAAGTCGCTTGATGAATTAAAAGAAATAGCAGTAAAATACAATAATAGCAGTAACATATTGAAAAAAAGAGTGATTGTTTGTGCTGGAACTGGTTGTGTTGCCAATGGTTCACTTAAAATTTACAATCAGCTGGTAAAGAAAATAAAAGAAGCTGGAATTGACTGTATAGTTGAATTAAAAATGGAAGAATCTAATGAAAGTAAAATTTTAGTTTCTGAAAGCGGTTGCCAGGGTTTCTGCCAGATGGGACCTCTTGTAACTATAGAGCCTGATGGTATTCATTATGTCAAAGTTAAAGTAGAAGATGTGCAAGAAATTGTTAACCACACATTAGTTTTAGGGAAACCAATCGATAGATTGTTATACGTTGATCCATTGACTGGTGAGCATTGTGTTCATACGCAAGATATTCGTTTCTACAATCGTCAGTCAAGAAAAGTTTTAGGTTTGTGTGGACATATTAATCCTTCTGACATTCATGAATATATTGCAAAAAATGGTTATCAAGCAGTATTCAAAGCATTAACTGAAATGACGGACAAAGATATTTGTGAAGAAATTACTTATGCAGGACTTCGCGGAAGAGGAGGAGGAGGTTTTCCAACAGGTCGTAAGTGGGAATTAACAAGAATTCAAAAGTCTGAAAAAAAATATGTGATATGCAATGGTGACGAAGGTGATCCAGGCGCGTTTATGGATAGAAGTGTGATGGAAGGCAATCCACACTCTGTAATTGAAGGAATGATAATAGCTGCAAAAGCGATAGGTGCTGACGAAGGATATATCTATGTTCGTACTGAATATCCTTTCGCTGTAAGAAGGCTTAAAATTGCCGTTAAACAAGCAGAAGAACTTGGACTGCTTGGCGAAAATATTATGGGCACAGGATTTAATTTCAAACTTCACGTTATGGAAGGCGCAGGTGCGTTTGTATGCGGGGAAGAGACCGCTTTAATGTCCTCAATTGAAGGGAAAAGAGGTATGCCAAAGCCCAAACCACCATTCCCTGCTCAATCTGGATTATTTGGTAAACCAACAGTGATAAATAATGTTGAAACGTTGGCATCTGTTCCGCAAATTATTCTCTATGGAGCAAAAGAATTTAGAAGCTGTGGTACGGAAAATTCTCCCGGTACAAAAACTTTTGCTTTGACTGGTCACGTTGCAAATACTGGGTTGATAGAAGTACCATTTGGTTCTACTATTCGCGAAATAGTTTATAATATTGGTGGCGGTGTAACTTTATCAGATGGAACAATTTCCAGTAATGGACTTAAAGCTGTGCAAATTGGCGGCCCTTCTGGAGGTTGTTTGACAACAGAACATATGGATATGCCGCTTGATTTCGATTCATTAAGTGGTATTGGTGCGATGGTCGGTTCCGGTGGGTTGGTTGTTATGAATAAAGACACTTGTATGGTCAAAATGGCTCATTTCTTTATGCAGTTTACTCAAAATGAATCATGTGGTAAATGTATTCCTTGCAGAGAAGGAACCAAGCAAATGCTTGCATTGCTCGAAGATATTATTGAAGGACGAGCAACAGGAGAAACATTGGACATTCTGGAAGAATTAGCAAAAGCGGTGCAAAAAGGTTCTTTGTGCGGACTTGGCAAAACTGCTCCTAATCCGGTACTTTCGATGATGACACAATTTCGTGAAGAATACGAAGCACACGTTATTCAAAAAAAGTGTCCTGCTAAACAATGTAAGGCATTGCTCAGCCCACAAATCATTCCAGAAAAATGTAAAGGCTGTGGATTATGTGTGAAAGTTTGTCCGGTTAATGCTATTTCCGGTGTTCGTAAAGAAGCACATTATATAAATGAAGAATTGTGCATCAAATGCGGTGCTTGTTTAGAAACTTGTAGATTAAATGCAATTGTAGGAGTGTAAAAATGAAAAAGACTTTAGAAATAAATGGTAAAGCAGTAGAATTTAATGGTGAGAAAAATTTATTAGAAGTTATTAGAAAAGAAAACATAGACCTCCCGACTTTTTGCTACCATTCAGAGCTTAGTATTTACGGTGCTTGTCGATTATGCGTTGTCGAAGTTGATGGGCGAGGTGTTCAAGCGTCTTGTTCATTAGCTCCTGAATCTGGAATGAAAGTCCGAACTAATACCGAACAATTAAGAAACTTGCGTAAGATATATATAGAATTACTACTTGCAAGCTACAATCACGATTGTCCAACTTGTGCAAAAAACAATAATTGTAAGTTGCAAGAATTAGCGTATAAATTAGGTGTTCGAGAAATTAGATTTAAGCGTAATCAAGAACAATTACCAGTCGATAATTCTTCTCATGCACTTCTTCGCGACTCAAATAAATGTATTCTTTGTGGTGATTGCGTTAGAGCCTGTGAGGAAATACAAGGTATTGGCGCAATTGATTTTGCATTCCGTGGTGCAAAGTCAGTTGTATCACCCGCTTTTGGGAAAGGACTTTCTCATATAGATTGTGTTGATTGCGGGCAATGCAGTAGAGTTTGTCCAACTGGTGCGATAGTTCCAAAATCAGAAGTTGCTGAAGTATGGAAAGCTATAGAGGACAATTCAAAAGTAGTAGTTGCACAAATTGCTCCTGCTGTTAGAGTAGCAATTGGCGAGGAATTTGGTTACAAATCCGGAACAATTGTTACTGGACAATTGATAGCAGCATTGAAAATGTTAGGCTTCGACAAAGTATTTGATTCTTCATTTACAGCTGATTTAACAGTAATTGAAGAAGCCAACGAATTTATTGAGAGAAAAACTAAAAACGAAAACTTACCTTTGTTTACTTCTTGCTGTCCCGCTTGGGTTAAATATGTAGAACAATACTTCCCCGAATATTTACATAATTTATCTACTTGCCGTTCTCCACAACAAATGTTTGGCTCAATTGCGAAATCAATTTTACCTGATTTGTTAGGTAAAAAACGTGAGGACATTGTTGTTGTTTCAATAATGCCTTGCACAGCAAAGAAAGTAGAAGCACGCAGACCAGAATTCTCAACTGATGGACTTCAAGATGTTGATTATGTGCTTACAACTCAAGAACTTGCAAATATGATAAAGCAAGTAGGAATAAAATTCGAAAATCTCTCACCAGAAGCATTCGATTTACCACTTGGTTTCAAAACTGGTGCAGGCGTTTTATTCGGAAATTCAGGTGGTGTTTCAGAAGCTGTGCTCAGATACGCATACGAAAAAATTAGCGGACAAATTCTGGATAATGTTGATTTCAAAGAAGTTCGAGGAAAAAATGCAATTAGGGAAACTTCAATCCAAATCAATGGACAAATGATTAATTTATGTATAATTCACGGACTTAAAAACGCCAAAAATATTGTTAAACAAATTCAAAACGGTGAAAAGCACTATGATTTAATTGAAGTTATGGCTTGTCCTGGTGGTTGTATTGGTGGTGCAGGGCAACCTGTTTATTACGACGAAGAGACGCGTAATAACAGAACAAAAGGTATCTATGATTGTGATAAAATGTTGCAGTTGCATAAATCCCAAGAAAATCCTTATGTTGCTGATTTATATAAAAATATTCTCAAAGAACCCAATAGCGAAGTTGCTCATCATCTATTACATACTCAATATAAGAGTAAAAAGCGTATTAAAGAAGGTGCTATGGAATTAATCACAAGTGATAGTTCTAAACTTCAGGTTAGTGTATGTGTTGGTACAAATTGCTTTATTAAAGGTTCACAGGAAATATTGAAGAAGCTAATTAATTATGTTGAACAAAATAACTTAACTGATGTTGTAGATATAAAAGCCAATTTCTGTATGGAAAATTGTGATGAAGGTCCAAGCGTCACAGTAGGTGATAAATTAATAAAAAAATGCAGTGCGGAATCTGCGATCAGAACATTAGAGGCATTAGTTTCTCAAATAGCTTAAATAAATAACCATATACTACCTTAACGGAGGCTGTGTTTGGCAGCCTCTTTTTTTTATTCAATTATTATTTACTAATATGTTATGCATATTTAAATTCTTATAAGATATGATTTGATATGATTTGAAATTATTTGATAACGAAAGAAATATTTTATTTTTGAAAGTTGCTTTTAATTCCATTATTCATTAAGATAATTATCTTTGAAAAAATAAAGTTGCCAAATAAGGCAACTTTAAAACAATCTTCTTTAAGTTTTTCCCCTAATTATTTGTTTGCAATTATTTTCACTTTGAAAATAATATCATCTTTAATCATTCTATCACCTAAATTATCAAAAAATTTTCCGGATCCATATCGAATATCCCATTTAGTTCTATCTATTTTGAATTCAGCACGTGCTTCTAATCTATTATTTTTGATATTAATATTAGCAGGGAATTTTATTGAATGGGTTATTCCTTTTATTGTCAAATTTCCTGTAATTTCGTATTTATTATTTTTATTATCTTTTACATCTTTTATAACAAATTCAGAAGTTGGATATTCATCAACGCTAAAAAAATCTTCAGAACGCAAGTGCCCTTCTAATTTGGATTTTCCTCCTTTTTCATCTAAATCTAATACAACTATACTATTCATGTCAATTACAAAACTGCCACCAGAAAGCTTATTGTTTTTGAATTCAAGATTACCGCTTTTGATAAATACATCTCCCCAATGGCCCCCTACAATTTTTCTGCCTTCCCATCGAATAACACTTTCTTTGGTGTCTGCATTGTAAATATCCTGAGCAAACAATGCAAGGACCGAAGAAAACAATGTGAATAATGTAAGCAAAAGTAATTTTTTCATTGTTAGCCTCTTAAAATAATAATCATAACTTAAATATTTAGACGAAACTAAATATTAAATATTTTGTAATTATTTGGTCGTGATTACTTTATGAGTAAGAAAAGGCGGTTCAATTCTCAAAAGTGAAACATTGGAAGGCAAATTAATTACTGGTTTTATAATACCAGTTGTATCGTTAATAATTTTTTCGAATTCAATAAATGCAGAAATATCAAATTTTGTAATTTCTGATAAAACGTCTACTCCTCCTTGTATAACAACAGAAATAATTGGTGGCTGAATGATATGTCCAGCAGGTAAAGAACCATTTATAGTTTCCACTGGAATATCATCAATTATAATTTCGGCAGATTGTTGGACGTCTGCCTTTATTATTACTTTTTTGGGAGTAACTGAAACAACACCCTTCAAAGTATCAATAAGGTTTACACTTGTAAATAATGGAGAATTTACATTATCAAACAATATGTTTTCAGTCTCCCACTTATTTATTTTCGAAACAATTCTATCATTCCCTTTTATCTTCACTTTCAGTGGGTCAATTTCAGGTTTGCCAACCAAAATAAAACCTTCGCGTGGGATAATGGTAATTTTGGGATTTACCAATACTTCATATTCTTCGATTTTTCCAGTAATTAACTGTACGTTTTCTGGTAAAACATTAATTGGATTTACATTTTTAAGATATTTTAAGCTTCTTTGTAAGTCAATTTTGCTAATTCGGTAAATACTATCCAAATACGCTTCTCTGGATAGATCAATATTGCAAATCTTTGCATTATTCAGAAAAATTAAATAAAACAGATTCCAACCAGTTCCTTTAACATCGACGAAAACATTTTCAGGTGGGATGTTCTCTAATGCTCGATTAGGCGGTAAGGTTATCTTTAAAGGAATTTCGACAATAGTTTGATATTCTGAATTTAATGAAGTATAACTCCATAGAGCAATTGCAAAAAGCAATGAACCCCAAAACGACTTCGACTTATACCACGCTTTCTTTTTAGTTTTTTGCATATGCTCTCAAAATAGAAAAGGACGTTTTTAAACGTCCTTTATTTAAGCAATTTATTAAATGAGCGAAAGAGCTTTATCCAACGCATTAATCAGATCATTTACGTTTTCAATACCTACGGAAATTCGAACCAGTCCATCGGTAATTTTTGCTTGCTTTCTTGCTTCTTGGGTCATTCCCGCGTGTGTCATTGATGCTGGATGTTGGATTAAAGATTCAACCCCGCCCAATGAAACTGCTAACCCGAAAATTTCGATATTGTTCATTAATATTTTGCCAGCTTCTATACCGCCCTTTAATTCGAAAGCAATCATAGAACCTGGACCTTTCATTTGTTTTTGAGCAATATCATATTGGGGATGGGACTTCAAACCAGGATAACGTACCCATTCGATTTTGGGGTGATTATTCAAATATTCTGCAACTTTTTTAGCATTTTCTTGTTGTTGCAGCACTCTAATTTTTAAAGTTTTTAATCCACGATGAACTAAAAAAGAATTAAATGGATCAATAGTGCCGCCCAAATGATTTAATATTTTTCTAAAATGAGGGTATTCTTCCTCATTTTTGAGAATAATAACACCAGCAACGACGTCAGCGTGCCCATTGAGGTATTTTGTCATACTATGAATAATATAATCTGCACCAAGTTCGAATGGCTTTTGCAACACAGGACTCATAAAAGTATTATCAACGGCTAATTTGGCACCTATTGATTTGGCAATATTTGAGAGGGCTTGTAAATCACTGATAATAAGAGTAGGATTGCCAGGAGTTTCGGCATAGATCATTTTTGTATTAGGTTGAACTGCATCTTTCACTTCATCTAAATTTGAAGTGTCAACAAATGTAGTAGTTATACCAAAATAGGGCATTATGTTTGCAAGCAACGTAGCCGTTGCTCCATAGCAAGATTCGCTACAAATAATATGATCACCCGATTTCAGAGTAGCGGCAAATAAAGTATGAACTGCTGCCATACCAGTAGCACATCCTAATGCTTTTGCTCCACCTTCAAGTATTGCAACAGCATTTTCCATTGCTTCAACTGTCGGATTTCTCATTCGAGTGTAAATATAACCTTCTTCTTCTCCTTTAAATAATCTTGCGCCATGGTCTGCATCTTGAAATTTAAAAGTTGAAGTTTGATAAATGGGTGTAACTACTGCTCCTTCTTGTGTTTCTTTGAGCCCTGCGTGAACACATTGTGTTTCGATTTCATAGCTTCTTATGTTTTTCAAAACTACCTCCAGTAATGAAGAAATTATATTCTACAAAATTATCAAATCATTGCTTGGGAAGCAAATTAATTAAATTCATAAACTAACAAAATCAAAAATAAAATAACTATTTTTTATATGGATTATTCAAATAATAGCGAGCAGCTTCATGAGAAGAGTTATAATCTTTCATTTTTAATATTTTTTCATATTGCTTAATTGCAAAATTGCGTTTACCTTGAATGTCTAAAATTTTTCCGGCATACAAATTAGCCATTACCATAAATCCTGATGGTCCATTCTTGTCTAATATTCGTGAACCTTCATCGCATTTATAGAAATATTTTAAAGCGTTTTCGTAATCGCCTCGTTCAAAAAGCGCTATTCCAATGTAATACATAGCTTCCCTTGCTGTATATCGTTCATACCCAAATTGTTTTGACATACATCGCTTCAGTATTTCGCGCCAGGTTTGCTCAAAATCGTAATAATTACCACGTCTAACTTGTATTCTACCTAAATACCTATGAAAATAAGGATTATCAGGATATTTAGAGTATAACTCATTAATAATTTCTTCTGCACGGTAAATGTCATTTTCAAACGAATAATAAATTTGCAAGAGTACAACTTTGGCTTCAATATTAGCATATTTTGCTGAACGTGCCGCAGCATTTAGTTGCAAAATTCCGAGTGCTCGGTCGCCACGTGGAAGAAATGTAGCGAGAGGCTTAATTATTGGGTATTTATCAGGTAGGACTGCCGCAAAGTAATTGTATATGCCAGTTCCAAGCATAATATCGTGATTACCAGGTGCAATTTTTAAACACTCAATCAATAAATCATACCCTTCTGCTCCATCTTTTACTGCATTTAGCCAACTTTCACGTTGTGTATAGTACCGGCCTCGAAAACCTATTGCTCCTGCTTTGAAAAAAAGTGCATTAATATCTTTTGGATTTTCTTTTAATAAAGTATTGCTTATATCAATTACTTTCTGAATTTTATTTAAAAATATCTTATCGTATTTTGTTTCATCTTTGAGCAGCAAAATTTTCCACCATTCTACCATTGCATCAAGGAAATAGCCAACGGGATGTTCTGGATATAGTTTTTGAACTTGTCTAAAACAATTTTCAGCATCCAAAAATTTTACATTATATATATAATCAACGCCTAATTGAACTAAGCTATCGGCATCGCTCTTCATTATTGCCCATTGGGAATACCCGATAGAGGGAATTAATAGAAATATTAGACATAGAATTATTTTAATTTTGTTAGTTGTAATTCTCATTTGATTTATTGATAAGTTTTAAAAATTCTTCTTCATTTAGAATTGTAATGTTTAATTCTTTTGCTTTTTGGAATTTGGAACCGGGATTTTCTCCAACAACTACATATGAAGTGTTTTTTGAAACGGATTTTGTTTCTCGTCCTCCAAGTTTTTCAACTATTTTTGCTGCATCTGTTCTTGTCATTGTGCTTAATTCGCCAGTAAAGACAAAAGTTTTACCTGCAAATTTATCAGAAATATTAGTCGGATCATTATCAACATCATTATCAACACTAAACTTTATACCTATTTTTCTAAGATGATTTATAATTTCAATATTTGACGAATTTTTCAGGAAATCGTAAATAGATGAAGCAATTTTGTCGCCTATCTCATAGATTGATGAAATATCCTCTTTAGTTGCACTTATTAGACTATCAATATTCTTAAAATGTCTACATAAAATTTTAGCGACAGTTTTACCGACAAAACGAATTCCAAGTGCGTAAAGCACATTTTCAAATGGTTGGTTTTTGCTTTTTTCAATAGCTTTTAGTAAATTATTAACTTTCTTCTCGCCCCAGTTTTCTAAGCTTATTAAGCTGTCTCGTTTCTCTGTTAAATCATAAATATCAACAATTGAAAAAATTATGTTATTCTCGATTAAAGTTTGAATTATTTTTTCTCCCATACCTTCTATGTTCATAGCATCTCGACTAACAAAATGTTCAATTCTACGCCTTAATTGCCAAGGACATCTCGGTTCGATACAATAATAATTTGCTTCGCCTTCGCTACGAATTAATCTACTTTTGATTTTGCAAGGACAAAATTCAGGGAAAATATATGGCTTTATATCAGGTGACCTTTTTTTAACCACTGGTGCAACAATTTTGGGAATTACTTCGCCACCTTTTTCTACTATTACAATATCACCGATGCGAATGTCACGTTCACGAATGTAATCATAATTGTGCAATGTAGCTCTGCTAATTGTGCTACCTGCCAAAAAAACCGGTTCAAGTTCTGCAACTGGCGTTACAGCACCTGTTCGACCGACTTGCAAAGTAATATCTCTGAGAAGTGTTTCTTTTCTGTTTGGTGGGTATTTAAACGCGATAGCCCAACGCGGTGTTTTAGATATTGCTCCAAGTTTCTCTTGTTGTTTAATGTTATCTATTTTAACAACTATTCCGTCGATTTGGAAATCCAGTTCAAATCGCTTATCCTTCCATTTGTTAATATAATTAAAAACATCTTCTAAAGTTAAACATTTTTCAACATAATTGCTTGCTGGAAGACCTAATTGTTTGATTAACTGATAATTTTCGAATTGACTTGATAGCTCAACTTTATCTGAATATAGGTGATAACACACAACTTGCAAAGGTCTCTGAGCAACAACTTTTCTGTCGAGCGTTTTGATTGTTCCCGATGCCAAATTTCTTGGATTTGCAAATAGTTTCTCTCCCTGTTCTTCCCTTTGACGATTAATTTCAAGGAAATCACTTTCTTTTATATAAACTTCGCCACGAACTTCAAAATTTTTCAATGGTGTTTTATTGTACATAACTTTATTTACAACCAAAGGGATAGATTTAATAGTTATTATGTTTTGCGTAATATCGTCTCCTATTATTCCATTACCACGAGTAGCAGCATACTTTAATCGAAAATCTTCATAAACCAGTGTAATTGCAGCACCATCATATTTTAGATCAGCTGTAAATGTAATTTCTTCGTTTTCAAGAGATTCTTTACATCTGCGAACAAAATCCTCAATTTCGGCAATCGTATATGTATTAGCAAGTGAAAGAAGAGGTATTTTATGTTCAATTTGTCTAAATTCTCTAAGAGGTTCCTCTCCAATTTTATGTGTTGGGCTATCAGTTCTGACAAGGTCGGGGTTCTTCCTTTCCAACTCAATTAGTTCTTGATAGAGTTTATCATATTCATAATCGCTAATTAGTGGGTCATTTTTTTGATAATAAGCTTCGTTATATTTATTTAGTAAATCAACTAACTCATCTATCCTTTTTTTACTATCAATATTTTCAAATAAACTCTCCATACTATTCCTCGTCAATTACCAGGGATTTTTACTTTTTGGCGTTTCAATCTGTAAGTTATTGAAATACTTTTTTTTAGTTTCTTGTTCTTTAGCTTTAACTACATTTAAAATTTGTTCAGATGCAATATTTCCCTCAATTTTATTACTTGTTGATTTTGTCGTTTCAGTATTCGAAGTTTTTTGCGTGTAATTTATGATTGATTGGTGCTTCAGTTTAGCATAAACATAGTTATATTTTGCTTCATAATTGAATGAATTTAATAGTATTGCTTTTTCAAAGAATTTCATTGCGCTGTCATATTTATGTTGTGCTAAATAAATACAGCCTAAATTAAATGAAGAGCGAAAAGATATATTGGTATCCTTGTTTGATAGAAGTTTATTATAAACACTTTTTGCAATATCTAAATTTCCTTTTTTGTGATGTTGAACAGCATAATTATAAGTTTCGATTGCATTTTCAAAAGAAAAAGCAACAATGAAAGTAGTCAATAATAATAATAATTTAATTTTAGAAATCATGGCTTGATTAATATCTTTTTTATTTCATAATCTTCATTTGGATTATCTGTATTGGTAATTTTGAGCAAATATACACCTGGTTTAAGCTTATTTCCCAACCTATCTTGCAAGTTCCAGCGATAACCGCCGTCAGCATCTTGTTCTTTGAGCGTATTTAACACTTCGCC
>OGCI01000057.1_pt1 | contig 125254 bp, 93 predicted proteins | sample 1570021 | NCBI WGS metagenome assembly OGCI01 (sample SAMN06264664, study PRJEB24512) | hot springs metagenome | isolation source: Hot spring water | place: South Africa: Tshipise | collected 2015-06-21 | reverse complement strand
ATCCACGCCCGCTGACGCTCACCGCCGCTGAGGGTGGTCAGTCGCCGCTCGGATAGTTCGCTCAGGCCTGTGGACGCCAGCGCCCAATCTACTACTTCGCGGTCGCGACGGCTGGAAGCACGCCACCATGCCTGGTGGGCGAAACGCCCGCGCGACACCAGATCGCGCACGGTGAGGTCATCCGGAGCGATGGGGTCCTGGGGCAGGATGGCGAGCATCTGCGCCACCTTGCGCGTGGACATGCGGTGAATGGCTTTGCCGTCCAGGTAGACAGCGCCTTCCTGCGGGCGCATCAGGCGGGCCAGGGTGCGCAGGATGGTGCTTTTGCCCGACCCGTTGGGGCCAACCAGCGTCACGATTTCCCCCTGTGCCACCGTCAGCACCAGGTCGCGCACGACGACCGCGCCGCGGCGGTAGGCCAGTGTCAGGTGTTCGGCAGAAAGCGTAGGCATAGGCAGCCCTCAGCAGTCAGTGATCAATTTTCAGTTGACTCAGTCATCAGCGTTCGGTCCTTGGGGCTGAATTGTTTTTCTGGGCCAACAAGGCCGAGAACCGAAAACTGAGAGCTGAAACGGCGGACTGTGAACCGCTCACCATTGTGCCCGGCGAGCGCGCACCAGCCACAGGAACAGCGGCCCGCCGATCAGCGCTGTGACGATTCCCACCGGAAACTCGATGTTCTGCAGGTTGAACAGCGCCGGGAACGTCACCCGCGCGGCGGTGTCCGCGCCGACCAGTAGCGCCGCGCCCAACAGAGCGCAGGCGGGCAGCAGGAAACGGAAGTCCGACCCGACCAACCGCCGTGCCACGAATGGTATTAGCAGGCCGACGAAGGCGATCAGTCCCGCCACGGCCACTGCGCTACCGGCCAGCACGGCGGCTACTGCGCTCATCAAGAAGCGCGTCCATTCGACGTGCAGGCCCAACCCCTGGGCCATCTCGTCGCCCAGGGCCAGGATATTGGCGCGGGTAGCCAGTAGCATGGCCAGGACAAATCCTGCCAGACTGTAGGGCAGGATCAAATGATACTCGCGCCAGCCCGCCGTGTACAGGCCGCCGACCAGCCATTGGAAGATGATCTGTCCGCCGCCCTGCACCGACATGACTACTACGGTAGTGGTCATGGCCCCGATCATGGCGGTGAGCGCCACACCCGCCAGCGCCAGCCGGGTAGTGGTGACGCCCGACCCGTCCCAGGCGATGGCATAGACAATCAGCGCACCGATCAGCGAGCCGACGAAGGCTGTGATCGGCACAGCGTTCTGAGGAAACCCTTCGATACGCAGGGTAGTTGCTGCGGCGGCCAGTCCTCCGCCCGCCGACACGCCCAGAATGTAGGGATCGCCCAAGGGCGAGCGGACAACGCCCTGCAGCAATGCTCCTGCCACGGCCAGATTCGTGCCCACCAGTGCACCGGTCAACGCGCGCGGCAGCCGGACTTCGTGAATGATGAGCGCAACCGACTTCTTGACACTTTCGCGGTCTTGCAGCGCCTTGATGACTTCGGCAGGGGTGATGGACTGCGAACCACTCCCCAGGGCCACGATCATCGCCCCAAGCAGCAGCAGGGCGCTCAGGGCGATGATCGTCAGGCGCAATGCCAGACGGCGACGCGCTACTACCTGTGAGGAAGGGGGCGAGGCCGAACGAACTGCCTCGATGCCCACCGGCTACCTCCCTCCACCGTAGAAGGTTTCAACCAGTTGCGCCATGGCTTCGACGAAACGCGGGCCGGGCGATTCCACGAACAGCCGGTTATCCAGCTCGTAAACACGCCCGTTCTTGAAGGCCGACAGCGACGACCAGATCGGATCGCTGGCCATGCTTTCGGGCATGGGCGTCGGCGCGCCGCGCGTGATGGTGAAGATGTAATCCGGATCGGCGTCTACAATGGCCTCGATGCTCAGTTGAGCGTAGCCTGGGAAGGGGCCGGCGTCGGCTTCGCCGTCGGCGATGTTCGTCGCGCCCAGGCGCTTGGCCATGTCGCCCAGGTAGGTCTCGGACTTGCCGTAGTTGGGCTGATCGAGCGTGCCGACGATGATCAGGACGCTGGGACCATCTTCGGCGTGCAGAGCGCCAATCTGATCGGCCAGGTTGAGGTAGCCTTCGTAGGCGCGGGCCAGGTATTCGGCTTCGGTGTCGTGCCAGGTGGCCTGGCCGAGCAGCCGCACATTACGGGGCACATCCCCTGGCTTGAGGGTCATGACCATGATCGTGGGGGCAATCGCTTCGAGCTTGTCGAGAATGCCCATGTTGAGCTGCGCATTGCCAATGATCAGATCAGGCTCCAGTGCCGCCAGGGCTTCCAGGTCGGGCTGATAGCCGGTGCCGAAGGTAGGTAGGCTGGCCGCTTCTGGCGGGAAGTCCATGCCTGCCGTCACGCCCACTGGTTTGACGCCAATGGCGAACAGCATCTCGCTGATGGAGGCACTCATGCCGACGATCCGCTGCGGTGGCGCTTCGAGCGTCACCTGACGCCCCACGAAATCCACGATGGTGCGGGCCTCGCCTCCCTGGCGGGCCGAGGCGAAAGGCGCGCCCAGCGCGGCCAGCATCACCACTGTCGTCAAGACGATTGCCGCTCGGCGAATTGCCGGGTTTCTGAACATAGGGCCAGTTCTCCTTGTGTTTGAACTCTTGTTGACCAAAACGGAAATCGCTGCAAACTGTGGCAGATTGTAGCGATGGGCCTTGGGGCTGACAACGATAGAATCTACAAAAATCTAAGCATTTTTTTAGAATATTATTCAATTTTAGTTGACCAGCGCAGCCCGCCGGGGTGACGAAAAATTGCGGTTGGCCATGTCTGCTGGGTGAGGGAGGCATTTACCTCAGCCCCAGCCTCGCTTCGCTCGGATCGTTCACTCCCCAGGCATGGGAGCAGCGAGGTGCGTGAGCGCTGGGCGGCGATGAGATAAGCCAAAGCGCAGCAAACCGCCTGACACACTTTGCGCGACCCCTATTGCGGGGGTTTGTGAAACGGCGAGCGCTTATGCCATAATCACCTTTGGGCACGGCAACGGCTGTTGTCAGTGCCAAAAGTAAGCGGTCAGTCGGGGGCGGTCATGACTACTCTTCCCCTCTACGACAGCGCCGAAGAAGAGGACATCCGCGCGGCCTTCCGGGCCGCAGGGCTGCGCATCACCCCGCAGCGGCTGGCTCTGCTGCGCGTCATGCGTGAACAGGGCGGCTTTCAGGACGCCGAAGGGTGGCGCCGACTGGCTTATCTGCGCGGCGCTGACCTCAGCCTGGCGACAGTATACCGCACGCTGGCGCTTTTCAAGACGCTCAATCTGGTCGAGGGACGGATGGTCGAGACCGACCAGGAGCGCGAGGAATATCGCTATCGCACCCGCCGGGAGAGCTATACGCTCACCTGCAAGCGCTGTGGGGCGATTGTGCTGGTGGAGCCGGACATCGTCGAAGCCTTTCGCGCCGAGGTCACGCGCCGCCTGGGCGTGACGGTGATCACGGCGCATTCGTGCTTTGTGGGCTACTGCGCGGCCTGTACCGCGGCACTGGCAGCCGAAGCCGATCAGCCTTAGAGGCTGTCATGGCCTCTTACGCACACCTTTCTGGCTCGTGACTGCGTCACGGGGGCGAGGGTAGCTGCCTTCTGTCGTGCAGGCGCATCTCTTCTCGCGCAGCACGGGCGACGGGGCCGGGGTGAGGGCGAAAAAAGCGCATAATGTGTTCTGGCGTCATCCCCATCTGGAACGAAAAAGACGCGATCCACTCAGATCGCGCCTTTGTTCGGTGAGAGAGTCACAGCGTGATCTTGGGGGAGGGCAGTTTCAGTTGATTGTAGAGACGGATGAAATGCAGCGGCCCCCGGATCACGGACTCGCGCAGAGCGCCTTCGCCGTATTCTCTGGCGATGGCGCGCGCGGCAAAATACCCTACCACATCCAGGCAGCACAGGGTTAGCGGGCCGCTTTGGCGGCTGCTCAACAACTCGTCCAGACTTTGCCCTGTCCATTTCCTGCTGTTGTCGTCCAACAGGTTGTTGCACTGATCCACATAGGCAGGAAGGTCTTTTTCGCTCAGGCCCAGCACCTGATCGTAAAAGGCGAAGTCGTGCCGATAACTGAGGTACCAGGCGATGCCCCGGCTCATCAATTCTTCTCTGGCGCGATCCAGGGGACGCTCTGGCACGCGCCCAATCTGTGCGCAGTACACGCCGTAGGCCAGCAGAAAGCTCTCGTGGTTGAAGAAGCCGTGCCGGATCGCGTTGATCAGCACTTCCAGCGAGAAACGCCCGATCAGTCCCTCGATGTGGGGGCGCGCCTGCGCCAGATTCACCACCAGCCCATAGAAAGACTCGCCTTCGGAATCGGCGTAGGTGCGCACATAACCGAAGGCCGGATAGCCAACTACGGTCAGCGCCAGGGTGAAGTGCAGATCGCAGGCGAAGTCGAGCGGGAACAACTCGGTGACTTCGTGCAAGGCCACCAGATCAGGCCGCGCCTCGCGTACGTCGCGCAACAGGTCTTCAAGCGCTGTGCGCTCCGCAAAGCACTGGGCCAACTGGTAGGGGTCGGAATCGCTGGGCGCGCCGTGATCGAAGTAGTGCGCCAGCTCGTCCACCAGGGTGACGCCAGTGCCCAGCAGGTGTTGGGTGGTCAGTTCGACCAGTTGCACCCCAGGGGAGCTGCGCAACTCAGCAGCGCGATCCCACAGGCTCTCGCTGCTACGGATGGCCAGGGGGAGGCGCGCTGCACTGTCGTCGAGCAGATAGTGAATTCTCATCAAGCCCTCAGGTCTTCTGCAGATGTGCGGCGGTCTCGTCATTCTCCAACCGCCGTATCCTCATCATTCTATAGACTCCCCGCACGCTTGACCAGTCCCACTTGGCCAGCGGAGGCGGGCAAAATATATCAGGCAATTTGCAGCAGACGCAGCAAAGTCGCAGACAGCCGGTGCATGCACTCGCATCATTCGTCGCGGTTGACAGCCAAAGGGGGCGGGTTACAATAGCCGCAGCCGGTGCATGAGAGAGTAGCGGGCGCGCGGCTGCTGATCTGAAGTCCAGCGAGAGAGTATCGAAACGTGAGCGGTTACGGGTTGACGGGCAGGTTGAAAGCGGCTCCGGGTGAGCAGATCACGCTCATTCAGCCTTTGCACGGCTGGATCGCGCTCAATCTGCGCGAGATATGGCGCTATCGTGAGTTGCTGTTCTTCTTCATCTGGCGCGACATCAAAGTGCGCTACAAGCAGACTCTGTTGGGGGCGTCGTGGGCCATCCTGCAGCCAGTTTTTACCATGGTTGTCTTCAGCGTCTTCTTCGGGCGGCTGGCCAAAATCCCTTCGGATGGCATTCCCTACCCCATCTTCAGCTACGCTGGTCTGCTCCCCTGGACATTTTTCGCGGCAGGGCTGACCAACGGCGCTAACAGCCTGGTGCGCGATGCCAACCTGATCAAGCGCGTGTACTTCCCGCGCCTGATCACTCCTCTCTCGGCGGTGGTGGGCGGCCTGCCCGATCTGCTGTTGGCCTTCCTGGTTCTGATCGCCATGATGATCTACTATGGTCTGTTCCCTACGCTGGCTTCGGTAGTGTGGTTGCCCATCTCCCTGCTACTGGCGCTGGCAACGGCGTTGGGCGTGGGGCTGTGGCTGGCAGCGCTGCACGCCCTCTACCGCGACATTCGCTATGTGGTGCCGTTCCTCACTCAGTTCTGGATGTACGCCACACCAGTTGTCTACCCGTCCAGCCTGCTGGAAGACCCCTGGCGCACGCTCTACGGCCTCAACCCCATGGTGAGCGTGGTAGAAGGCTTCCGCTGGTCGCTGTTGGGGCAGTCGGAGCCTCGCGTTTCGATGGTGCTGCTCTCGCTGGCCATAGCGTCGCTGCTGCTGGTGTCTGGCGCTTATTTCTTCCGCCGTATGGAGCCGCATTTCGCGGACACCTTGTAAGGGATAATGTCGGTGATCCACACACACCTGGACGCTGACCTGGCCATCGAAGTGATTGGGCTGGGCAAGAAGTACCGCATCGGCGGGCTGATAGACCGTCACCGCACCCTGCGCGATAGCCTGAGCGCAACCCTGCGGCGTGGGGCGCAGGCGCTGCGTTCCTACAACAACGGCGAACCGCGTCCCGCCAGGCCCCACGACTTCATCTGGGCGCTGCGCGATGTCTCGTTCACAGTGCGGCGTGGCGAAGTGTTGGGCGTCATCGGACGCAATGGCGCGGGCAAGAGCACTTTGCTCAAGGTGCTCACCCGCATCACCGTGCCCGACGAAGGGTATGCGCGCATTCGCGGGCGCGTTGGCTCGCTGCTGGAGGTTGGTACTGGCTTTCACCTGGAATTGACGGGCCGCGAGAATACCTACCTCAGCGGGGCAGTGTTGGGGATGCGCCGCGAAGAGATCGATCGCAAATTCGACGAGATCGTCGAATTCGCGGGCGTGGAGCGCTTTGTGGACACGCCTGTCAAACACTACTCGACCGGCATGTATCTGCGGCTGGCCTTTTCGGTGGCGGCGCACCTCGACCCGGAAATCCTGTTGGTGGACGAGGTGCTGGCGGTCGGCGACGCCGAGTTTCAGAAGAAGTGCCTGGGCAAGATGAGCGATGTGGCCGGCGAAGGGCGCACCGTGCTTTTCGTCAGCCACAACATGGACGCCGTGCGGCAGTTGTGTCATTCGGCGCTGTGGCTGGAGCGCGGTCACCTGCAGCAAATCGGCCCAACCATGGGGGTGATCCAGGCCTATCTGGCCGACACCGCGCAGGATCGAGCGGGCATGGTCTTCCCGGTGATGAACGAGCAATACGGCATTGGCTTCAACGACGTGCGCCTGGCCCTGGTGCCCACCCAAAGCGGCGCGCACGACCTGCACCTGGAACTGGAAGTGCTGGCGCGTCAGCCGATCCCTCGCGTAGGGATTGGTATCGAGTTGCTCACGGCCATGGGGGCACGTGTGGCCTACCTGGACGAACGCCTGACCAACTTCGTCTTCGACATGGAGGCGGGCATCAATCGCTTTGCGCTGGAGTGCCCGGCCATTGACCGGCTGCTGGCGGCAGGAGACTATGTGATCAACCTGTGGCTGACCATGGCCAACATTGATGCGCTGGTGATGCTCGACCGCGCCGTCGCGGTGACCATCCCCGGCACCGATCTATACGGCACTGGCCTTTATGTAGACGTGCACAAACATGGGCCGGTGCTCTTGCCGCTGCGCGTGCATCGGCTGGAACCCGCCCTGGCCCATAAGTGAGTTGAAAGCAGAGACCCATGCACATCCTGGTTTCCAACGACGACGGAGTCAACGCGCCGGGCATTGCCGCTCTGGCCGAAGCCATGCTGCCTTTTGGGCAGGTTACGGTGATCGCCCCCAAAGAGAACCGCAGCGCCATCGGTCACCGCAAGACCATGCACAAGCCGCTGCGCATAGACCCGGTGCCCTTTCCGGTCAAAGGAGTGCTCGCCTATGCCACTTCGGAGTCTCCCTCGGACTCGGTGGCGGTGGCGTTGCTCGGCTTCGTCAAAGACCCCATTGACCTGGTCGTGTCGGGCATCAATCGCGGCGCGAACATGGGCCAGGACCTGACCTACAGCGGCACGGTCTCGGCGGCCTTCGAGGCGGTGATCTGGCACAAACCGGCCATCGCTTTCTCGCTGGTGGATCATTCCGAAAATGCGGACTACAGCGCGGCGGCGGCTATCGCCCGGCAGGTTGTCGCCCTGGGCCTGTACCGCGATCTGCCCCCGTTGACGCTGCTCAATGTCAACGTGCCTCCGCTGCCCCTGGAACAGATCAAGGGCTTCAAGGTGGTGCGCCAGGGGTTGCGCACCTACAACGACACACTCATCACCCGCATTGATCCCTATGGACGGCCCTACTACTGGATCGGCGGGGAAGCGCCCAGCGGCGACACGACCGAAGAAGGCACCGACCTGTGGGCGACACACAACGGTTATGTGTCCCTGACGCCGATTCACCTGGACATGACCAACTACGCCATGATGCGTCAGTTGCAGGCGCGCGGCATCGAGCAGCTCAAGCCCGGCGAGATTCCTTCGCAGACGTAAGGTGTTTCTATGGTCAGTCCTCTTCCTTTCCTGGTCGGCGGGGAGTGGCGCACCGGCGAGCGCGTTGCCGAGGTGCGCTTCCCCTACACGGGCGAAGTTGTCGCCCAGGTCTACCAGGCTGGCCCGCGCGATCTCGAAGACGCGGTCGCCGCAGCAGAACGGGGATTTGCCGTCACCCGCAAACTGCCCGCGCACGTCCGTTCGCGCATCCTGCTCAACCTGCTCGACCAGATGGAGCGCCACAGCGACGAACTGCTGACAGCGTTGACGCTCGAAGGGGGCAAGACGCAGAACGTGGCCCGTGGCGAACTGGCGCGCGCCAAAGAGACGGTGCGCACTGCCGCCGAAGAAGCCAAGCGCATCACCGGCGAGATCGTGCCCATAGACTGGACGGAAGCGGGGGAAAACCGCCATGGCTTTGCCCGTCGCCTGCCGCTGGGGCCGGTGTTGGGCATTGCCCCCTTCAACTATCCGCTCAATCTGGCCTGCCACAAGCTGGCTCCGGCCATTGCCGCGGGCAACTCGTTCATCCTCAAACCAGCCAGCAATACTCCCCTTTCCGGGCGGCTGCTGGTCGAAATGACGCTGGAAGCCGGGTTTCCGCCCGAAGCGCTGAGCTATGTAGTCTGCCCCGGCAGCCTGGCCGAAGCACTGGTGCGCGACCCGCGCATCAAATTTCTCAGTTTCACCGGCAGCTCGGCGGTCGGCTGGCACCTGAAGGCAATCGCCGGACGCAAGCGCGTCGGGCTGGAACTGGGCGGCAACGCCGCGGCCATCGTGCACGAAGACGCCAACATAGACTATGCCGTGAGCCGCATAGCCATGGGAGGCTTCGCCAATGCCGGGCAGAACTGCATCTCTGTGCAGCGCGTGTTGATTCACCGCCCCATCTATGACGAAACACTCGCGAAGCTGCTCGATCGTATCAGCCGTCTGAAGGTGGGCGATCCGCGCGATCCGGAGGTAGAAGTGGGGCCGATGATTGGCGCGCGCGCCGCCGCCGAGGCATTCGCCATCGTACAGGAAGCAGTCGCCGAGGGAGCGCAGGTATTGCTGGGCGGAACGTGCGAAGGAGCGCTGTTCTACCCGACCGTATTGGGCAATACCACGCCAGAGATGCGCGTCAACCGCCAGGAAATCTTCGCCCCTGTGATCACGGTCATCCCCTACGATGACTTCGATCAAGCCATCGCCATGGCCAACGACACCGACTATGGCCTGCAAGCGGGCGTCTTCACCCAGAATGTCAACCGCATCATGCGCGCCTTTGAACTGATCGAGGTGGGCGGTCTGCAAATCAACGACGTGTCCACTTTCCGCGTGGATCAGATGCCCTATGGGGGCGTCAAAGGATCGGGCATTGGGCGCGAAGGGCCGCGCTATGCCATCGAGGAGATGACCGAACTCAAACTGATGGTGATCAACCTGAGCGGCGGCAAAGAGTAGGGCATCTGCCAGGGCGCGGCTAGCGATCAGCGGAGTTCTTGCCGTTGCCGTTGCTGGAGGGCTGGAGCGGCACGGTCAGGGTGAAGGTCGTCCCGACGTCCTCCTGGCTCTGGAAGCTGAGTGTGCCCCCATGTCGCATGACGCAATGCCGCGCAATGACCAACCCCAGCCCCGTGCCTGGCAACGTGCCCACATTGCTGGCGCGGAAGAAGCCCTCAAAAATATGCTGCTGTTCGCGCTGTGGAATGCCGATTCCCTCGTCTTCCACCAGCACAGTGACGGCGTTCTCTTGGCGGTGCACGCCGACGCGCACTTTCCCCTGCGGTTTGGAGTACTTGACCGCGTTGGACACCAGGTTGGTCACCGCCAGCGTCATCAGGCGCGGATCAGCTACTGCCCGGCAATCGCCCTCGACTTCTACAGTAAAAGTCAGCGAGGGCGGCGCAATGGTGCGCATCTCATCCACGATGGAGCGGCACAGCGCGGCCACGTCCACCGGCTCTGGGTTGAAGGCCAGCTTGCCCGCTTCAGCGCGGCTGATGGTCAAGACTTCTTCCAGCAGATCGGTCATGCGGTGAATGTACATCTGTAGTGTATCAAGTTGACGGCGTTTGTCGGCCTCGCTCAGGCGATCGCTGTAGCGCTGCAACATCTGCACACTGGTCTGCATGACCGCCAACGGGTTGCGGAACTCGTGCGAGACCATCGAGACAAAGCGCGACTTCAGTTTGTTCAGTTCCACAGCGTGGTCGAGCGCCTTCTGCAGCGATTCCTCGAACTGATGACGCGCGGTGATGTCGCGCCCAACCGCCTGGAAGCCGACGGGACGATTCTCGGCGTCCAGCACCAGACGGTTGATCCATTGAATCCAGCGCGGTACACCGTTGACATCTGTAAGCTGTAGCTCGATCTCCACTACGGGCTGCTGCGGGCCGAGCGCTGCCAGTTGCGCCGTCAGCGCCTCCCACTGTTCGGCATCCAGCGTCGCCAGAAAACGCTGCCCTACCAGCGCTTCAGCGGGTTGCCCGAAGAACTCAGCGTAGGCACGGTTAACGAAAATCAACGTGCCGTGCGCGGTGTAACGGCAGATCAATTCGGACTGATCCTGCACGATAGCCTGGTAGAAGGCCTGGCTTTGTTGCAGTTCCTGTGTGCGTTCGGCCACGCGCCGTTCGAGTTCGGCGCTACGCTCTTTCTCGCTGGCATAGAGCTGGGCATTGCGCAGCGCAATCGCCGCCTGGTTGGCGAAGACCATCAACGGCTCGGCATATTCTTCGGTGTAGAAGTTGGGCGTCTCGCTGTCCAGGTTCAAGAAGCCAATGACCTCGCCCTCCGCCTGAATGGGCGCACTGGCGAAGGAACGCACGCGGCGCGTCTCCGGTATGTCAACCCACCCCTCATAGGCACGGGTATCGGGGATGATCATGGGCTGCAGGGTTTCCATCATCTGGCGCAGATTGGCGATTTGCCTCGCTGGCCAGCGCTGCTTTTCCAGCCATTCGCCCAGACCGCGCTCGCGGTATCCTCGATGTGCAGCGAACTGAACGAACTCCTTGCGTTCATCGAGCAGCATGATATTGGCGCTGTCGTGTGGCACCACCTGGCCCACGCTGATCAGAATACCCTGCAAGACACTCTGCAGGTCCAACGAGCTATTGAGCACCGCTGCCGCGCTGGCAATGGCTTCGGCCAGCGCGCGCTGCCTGCGCAATACTTCTTCGGCACGTCGTCGGGCGGAAATATCGCGTGCCACGATCAACACCGCCAGGGGTTGCCCTTCGTGAAGGATGGGCGATGACGATACCTCCATCGTTATTCGCTCGCCCGCCTTATTCAACATCTCCACTTCGTATAGAAAGCGTTCTGTATTGCCTGCCTGGCGTTCGCGCAGGTTACGCTCGGCTACAGCGTGATACTCCGGAGCCAGGAATTCCAGGATATTGCGCCCGCGCACCTCGCTCATCCGATAGCCGGCGAATTCTAGCCCTGCCGCGTTGACGTAGCGCACCTGCCCCTGCAAGTCGTGCACCAGGATGATGTCGCGGGCTGTTTCGGCCAGCAGGCGGTACATCTCTTCGCTCTCGCGCAGGGCCGCTTCCATCTCTGCATGTTCCTGGCGAAGACGCAGGCCTTCTAACCCAAAGGTTAAATCGTCTGCCAGCTCTTTGAGCAGCTCGATTTCGCGCGGATCGAACGCCTGGGCATAATTGGCATAGACAGCCAACGTGCTCCACACCTCTTCCCTGACGATCAACGGCAGCGCTATCACCGACAGGTAACCGCGCTTCAGCGCTTCTTCGCGCCAGGGGGCAAATGCCGGGTCGCGCTCGATGAAATGGACGATCTGCGGCTTGCGCGTGCGGATGGCGCGACCTATCGGGCCTTCTGCCAGCGGGTCGCCCTCAGCCCAGGTCACGCGGATGGCGCTCAGATAGCCGTCCTCGTGCCCCGCCCAGGCCAGCGGTCGCACCGTGCGCGCCCGATCGTGTTCGGCCATGCCCACCCAGGCCAGCCGATAGCCGCCCACCGTAACCAGGATGTCGCATATCTCCTGTAACAAAGTGGCTTCATCGGTTGCCCGCAGCAAAGCCTGATTGCACGCGCTCAGCGTCTGATACGCGCGACTCAGGCGCTGCAATTCGTTGCGAGTGAGGTCTACCAGCACAGTGCGCCGCTGATACTCGTCGCGGGCATCGCTGATTGCCTGGCCGAGACTCCCCAGGTGATCTTTCAGCACCACTCCTGCGGTGCCTTGCTCCATCACCTCGGCCACGCGCTCAGCGCTAGGCCCCAGGGCGACCATGATCAGGGGAATATGAGGGCTGTGTTCGAGCAGCACTTTGAGCACATCTAATGTGCCAAATGGGAGGTATTCCTCGTCGGCCAGGACGACGTCGGTACCGGCCTCCAGCCCCTGGCGCAATTGTTGCTCGCTCGTCACCCATGTCCACACCGGCTCGACATCGGGCGAGCGCAGTCCTGCCACCAGGGCCTGGGCCTTGTCCGCGTCGCCGGTTACCACCAGCAGGCGCAACTGTGCTGGCATATAGCACTCCTGGATTGAACACGTGCGCCCCACCCGCCCCACACGGATGAAGAGCTTTTTTCTGCCGATGCGAGGGTGCTGCCCTGCTCTTTCATTATACGGCAGAATCTACGCGATGCTGCTTAACACTGTGCTGACCGAGGCCAGCCTGCCCGGCCATCCGAATCCCAGAGGGAAGGCGGACCAGCTTCAATTAGCGTTGAAGACTACTGCTTGGTTCGGTCACCGACGGCGAGATAGCGGATCAGCGGCAGACTCGCCAGCGCCACCGCCCCGCGCCAGATCACTACCCCCCACGCCGTCGGCGGGCCGAGCAGAGCGGCGGTGATCTCTACCACGGCGCGAAGAAAAATGGCGCCAAATATCCAGCCGGCCTGACCGCGTAGAAAAGCCTGCAACACCAGCCAGCTTAGGGCCATGTGCATCAGCACCGGCAACAGGCTGTTGAGCGCTTCGGCCAGGCTGCGACTCACGTCGGTCAGCGCCAGGGTTTGCCCCGGCTCCGCTTCGGCCAGCACCGATAGGCCGACGTTGAGGGCGATCAACGCGGTGTAGAGCACGGGCACCAGGCCATGCCCCGCCCCGATCATCAGCGCCTGCGGACGGCTCACCGCACTACGGGCCAGCCACTGATAGCCCAGGGCGCGCGCTGTCTCCTCGCTGAAACCGGCTGCGATGCCCAAGACCAGGGCACCGATTGGCAGAATGCCCAGCAGCGCTTGGTCGAGCACCCGCACCGCGAGCAGTTGGGCTAGCAGCGCTCCCAGGTAGGTGATCATGCCCACCGTCAGCAGGGCATAGGGCACGCAGTAGCGCCGGTGTAGCCAGGTGATCAGGCCGAGCGCCACCAGGAACAGCCCCGCCCCAATGCTCAGAGTGATCAGGCCGTAGAAGGCCATGGAGAATTCGCCTCTCTCTGTCATCCGCCCTATAGTCGGCCCAGCCAGGCCGCCATATCATGGGCGGAACAAGACCAGTCTATCCCAGATACAGCCAGATGTGGAACCTTTTTCCACGCCGCAACGTCTAGATACCAGCAGGCTGGCGCAGCGCGGGCATAGTGCAGCCGTAGTGCAGCCATAGAGCGCCAGGGTGCCAGTTCCTGCTAGCCTGTTTACATCGTAACGGCGCACAATGCGCAAGGAGAGGTGATGATGTTGTCTAAGAAAGTTCTGATCGGCACAGTCGCTGTGATGATGCTGGCTCTGGTTGCAGTAGGAGCGCTGGGTTTGCCAGCGCAGGAAGTGAAAGCCGCACCCCCTCAGCAGGCCAACCAACCGGCGCGCACCATTACGGTAACCGGCTACGGCTCGGCCTACGGCGCGCCCGACGTCGTGATGGTGGGGCTGGGGGTCAGCGTTGCCAATGCCGATGTCAAGGCCGCCATGGATGAATCTACTGCCCGTATGAACGCCGTCATGGATGCGCTGCAGGCTGCGGGCATCGCTCCGGAAGATATCCGTACCGATCAGTTCTCGATCTATCAGGACTACGGGGCGGTCCCGTTTGGCGGAGAGCAGGCCGAACCGCTCTATCGGGTTTCGGTGAGCGTGACGGTCACCGTGCGCGAGACGGCCAAGGTAGGTGAATTGCTGGCGACGGCGGTGGAGGCGGGCGCGAACATGGTCAACTACATTCAGTTCGACATCGCCGACCGCGCTGCCCTGGAAGCTGAGGCCCGCGACCTGGCGGTGACCGATGCTCAGACCCGCGCCGAGCTGCTCGCCAAAGCGTTCGGCCTGGCCGTAGGCGAGCCGCTGACCATCACCGAGGGCAGCGGGTACGCCGGGCCGGTGATAGGGTTGGGCGGTGGCGGCGGCATGGCCCGCGTTGAGGCAGCGCCGATCAGCGAAGGCACGCTGCGCGTGGATATGCAGGTGACGATCACTTTCGCCCTGGTGCCTGCCAGTTAAGACCATCCCTGACCGGGCGAGGGGGCGGTGCGCACGATGCACCGCCCCCTTTGTTTGTGTTATGATGGCATGAGCGCGGCATATCCCTCCCCAGGAGGTGGCACATGACTTTCACGAGCATCGCCGAACAACCTGTGCGCGAAGTGATCCCCGGCTTTCACGGGCAGTTCGTGCACGGCGACAACGTCACCCTGGCGCACTGGCATATCGAGGCAGGAGCAACGTTGCCGGAACACGCGCACCCGCACGAGCAGATCACCTGGGTGCTGGACGGGCAGCTCGCCCTGACCGTGGGTGGCAAAACGCGGGTGTTAGAGGGGGGCAGCGTGGCCATCATTCCGGGTGGTGTGGCCCATAGCGGGCAGGCGCTGACCCCCTGCCGCGTCGTGGATGTGTTCTATCCGCGCCGCGAGGACTATCGCTGAGCGGCCCGCTGGCGGGCCTGCGCCTGGCTGAGCAGGGCTTGCCGGTGGCACGCTGCGCATTCACGCTGTCTCAACGTTTACTTTTGTTATTGTTTCGACAAAATGGGGCGAGTCGGGCATTTTGCCGCTGTCCGGCGGGCAGTCTTCGGCTATAATGTGGGATACTGTGCTGCCTCCTTTTGGATATTGAGGGATATTAGCGCCTCCCATGGAACGGCTCGCCTGGCGGTGGTTGTGGATCTGGGTCGGGGTCCTGGTTGCAGGCTGTAGTCAGGTATGGTCGTCCGAAGGGACCTCATCGTCCACACCGCAACCGGCGTCGCCGCTGCTGGGCTACACGCGCCTCCCCCCTTCGCTCACTCCCACGCTGTGGCCGGTGTATACGGCTACGCCTCTCTTGAGCACCGACAGCGCCAGTCTGGTGGCTTCGCCGGCGGCCCTTTTGAGGGTGAGCAGCCCCACCTGCTACGAAACCGCCGTGGGCAGCTTGATGTGCCTGGGGCAGGTGCACAATCCCATGGAGCAGGCCATCGAAGGGGTCACTGTGGCGGTGGAACTGCTCGCCCGCGACGGGGCGCTGCTGGCCATCGGTGAAACGACACTCGCCCGCGCGCTGCTCCCCGGTGGCGAAGCTGGTCCCTACCGCGTGCTGTTCGAGCGCACGCCGCCCGGCTATGCCGGGGCGCGCTCCTTCGTCAAGACCGGCGAGGTCGCCACCGATGTCGAGCGGCGCTTCGCCTCGCTGGCCATGCAAGAGGTCTCCGGCGCGTTCGTGATCGATCAGTATCAGGTCTCGCTGTCCATCGCCAACAAGGGCGCGCAGGCGGTGCAGGGCATCGCCGTGACGATGACCCTCTTCGACGAAGAACGGCGCGTGACCGGCTTCCGCCGCGTTTACCTCGACCCTAACCGTCGCCTGGCCCCCGGTGAGTCGCTGGCACTGACGCTGAAGGTCATTCCGCAGGGGCCGAATACTGTCGCGTTCGATGCTTTCGCTGAAGGATATCTGGTCAACTGACGGCAGCGGGCACTGGAGCGACTGCTTCGTGGACAACCTTTGCATGGAGTGCGTTTCAGTTTAAGTTCGCGAGTGCAGGCGTTGACCTCACCCCCGCTCGGCGCTGGCGCGAGGCTAGGGGCGAGGTCAACCACAGCCCAGCACACGGCCTGTCATCTTTTGCGCGCACCCCTCGAATCAGGTCGGCTGAGAAGGCAGCCGACCGTGAGCTTTCGTGAAATGCACCCCTTTGCATGCGCCCGTTTGGTTTGCGCAACGCGATCCCGCTCACTACAATTTGCGGGTATGAAGAAGGTAGAGACTGGCTCTTCGACCCTGCCTGAGTTTGCGCCGGTGCTGGTGGGCTTTCGTGCCGACGAGTTCCTGGCGCTCACTGAGACTCTGCTGGCGTTTCCTGTCGAGCAAGATCAGGCGTTGCCGGATTCCTCTCCTTTCCGGCTGGAAAAACCAGAACCACGTCCCGAAGCCGCTTTGCCCCCCTTGCCGCCGCGCTGGTACCCTCGTCCGGCGGCCACAGTGGTCGAGGCAGCCCGGGGCTGGCTGAAGCCTCCACTGCGTCCGCGCATCTTCGAAGGGCGCGCCAATGAGGTGGCGCGGGTGCTGCGCCCGCTGCTTTCGGGGCATCCGGTGCAGGTGCGCGGCGAGCCAGGCGTTGGCAAGACGGCGCTGCTGGCGACAGTGGCTGTGCACGAACGCACCCGGCAGCGCTTCCGCCGTATCTGGTGGTTCGACGATCCCGACCGCCTGGATCAGACGCTGGCGCTGGCGCTGAACCTGCCGCATGTGCTCACCGAACCCGATCCGGCTTTGCGCTGGGCGGCGCTGGCTGGTGTGCTGGACGATCACACGTTGCTGATCGTGGACAACCTGGCGGAAGCCGACCCGCGCCTGGGGCAATTGCTGGCGTTGACCGAGCACGTGCTGGTGTCGGTCGAAAGCGCGCCACGCCTGGCCGAGGGGGTAGAGGAAGTCACGCCCGATATAGAAGGCGTGGTGACGTTGCAAGCACTGGACGACGCCGCGGCGATTGATGCGCTGGCCCGTCACGCCGGCCTGGAAGACATCCGGCGGCTACGCGGGCAGCTCCTGCGGCTGACGCGGGCACTGGGCAACCATCCGTACGCGCTGATGCTGGCTGGGGCGTTGCTGCGCCGCGACGGCTTGAGCCTGGATGAACTGGAGAGCCTGATTGCAGTTGCGGACGCGGGCGACCCCTCGCCTCCGGAAGCGGACGCCGTTGTGGCGGACGACGAGGACAAACCCGCTGATGAACCCGAAGAAATGAGGGTGGCTCCCGCCCCGGTTCCGGAAGCGCCCGACGAGCAGGCGCTGGCCGTCGCCAGCCTCAATCGCGCGCTGGATGTGTCGCTGGCAGCGCTACCCCGCGACTATCAGCGCCTGTTCGCGGCCTTTGGCGCATTTCCGTTGACCGGCGCGCCGCTCGATGGGTTGTGTTCGGTGGCGGGAATGGCAAATTCACTGGCCACCCGTCGCGGCGTGACCATGCTGGCCGAATACGGCTTCGTGCAGCGCGATCACCGCGACCCCGATCTGTACGTGATGCATCCGGTGGCTTATGCGCGGGCAGCGGCAGCCGACCGCGCTCATCCGGCGCAGAGCAAACTCGCCAAAAAGATGCGCGCCTGGGCGCTGCAGTACGCGCGCGCTCACGCGGGCGATCCGTTGGCGCTTTACCGCGCTCAAGGGGGCTTGCTGCACGCCTATCACACAGCCAATGCCTATGGCCCGATATATATCAGCGAGCCGCTGGCCGAGGCGCTGCACCCCTATCTGCGCGAGTATGTGCCCGGCGCGCTGGTGGGCGACGACACCGCCCCCGAACTGAGCGGTCCGCGGGCCGAAGCAGCTAACCTGACGCACTACGGCCTCGAACTAACCGATGCCGGGGCCTATCACGCGGCTGAGGAAGCGTTCAAGCGGGCGCTGACCCTGCGTCAGGAACACGACAGCCCGCACGCCGTCGCCGAAACGCTGGTCGCTCAGGCGCGCCTGCTCGACCTGATGGGGCACTTTCCGGAGGCCGCCGAGCATTTAGTGCGCGCCGCCGAACTGGTGTATCAGCTTGGCGCGGAGGATTCGCTGAGCGTCATCCGGCGCGGCTTGGCGCGCGTCTACCGTCACCTGGGACGCCTGGACGACGCGCTGGAGGTGCTCGACGATTCGCCCGCGGCGCACACAGAACGTGCCGCCATCTTACGGGCGCGGGGCGATTACACAGCGGCGGTGGCGGAAATCGCGCAGGCAGCGGACAGCACTCCCTACGATCGGGCGGAGATTTATCTGCTGGCCGGGCAGTACGATCAGGCTATGGCGGCGATCGCCGAGGAGCGCGATCCCGAATCGGCGCACCTGCGCGCGCAGATTCATCACCTGCGCGGCGACGTGCAGGCGGCTATTGCCGGTTACCAGGCCGCGCTGCAGGATGGCGAGGAACTATCCCCGCGGATGCGGGCAAAATTGTTGCGCGGGCTGGGGGCGGCCCTGGCCAGCGCCGAAAAGTTAGAAGCGGCCCGCGAGACGTTGGACGAAGCGCTGACACTTTACCGCGCCGAACCGGAACCCGATCCTTTGCAGGTGGGGCGCACGTTGCGCCTGCTGGCAGCGGTATACCTGGCGTCTGGACAGGACGAGAGGGCCATCAACACGGCGCGGGAAGCGCTGGCCGTGCTCAAGACAACCAACGCCCCCGCCGATTGCGCCGACGCTTATCGGTCGCTGGGGCGCGCCCTGTGGCGTGCCGGAGATCACCCTGGCGCGCTGGAGGCGTTCCAGGGCGAAGCCGAACAGGCCCAGAACGATCCCGATCGGCAGGATCAGCGCATCGGGCGCGCGCTGCACCGCCTGGCCGATGCCTATCGGGCCGTGGGACAGCTTGATCGCGCCATCGCCAACTATCGGCTGGCGCTCTCGCACAAACACCCTTTGCACAGCACCGACTACTTGATCACCCAACTGGCGCTGCACCGCGCCTTGCTGGAGGCGGGGCGTCTGCCCGCCGCGCTGGAAGTGTCGCAGGAGATGCTCGATCATCTCATCCGGCAGCCGCGCCCCGACCTGGTTCAACTGGGCTATGTGCAGGCATTGCGCGCGCGCACGCAGCAGGCCATGGAACGTCCGATTCGGGCGCGGCAGTCGGTCAGCGAATGGGCGCACGCCCTGGCCTCGCGCGCCGACGAAGCCGCGTCCGACTCACGCCCTGCAGTGCGTCTGCTGGCGCTGGGATTGGCGGCGCGTTCTTTGCTGGCGGATGGCCGTCCGGTGCTGGCCCTGGAAGTTGCCGAGCGAGCACAGGCCGAAGCCGCCGCGCACTTCCCGGATTCGCCGGTGGCGTGGGCGGCTACGCGCGATCTGGCGGAGACCTATCTGGCACTGGATCGCCCCGAAGAGGCGATCCTGACGGCGGAACCGCTGCTGAGCGAAACTGTGCGTGACGCTCCGGGGCAGGCGGCAACCCATGCCTTCGCGCACGCCATCACCGCGCGGGCCTACTGGCATATTGGCGAGGCGCAGAACGCTCTACATCATTTTCAGCAGGCGCTGGCCCACGAACCCGTGGCGCGCGAACAGGCGTTGTTGTGGGAACAGATGGCCGCGGTGCAGCTTGAGATCGGGCAGGCGGAAGCGGCGGTCGAGAGTCTGCGGGCAGCACTGCCGCTGCTCGACCGTCAAGAGCACGTGGCCGACGCCGCGCGCATCCTGACTACGCTGGCGCATACGCTGGGCGGCCTGAACCGCTATGCGGAGGCCATCGGGGTCTACGAAGAAGCGATCAACGCCCTGCGCGAGGTGCCCGACGTCAGTTCCACGCACACGGCGGATGTGTTGCGCTCGCTGGGGCAGACGCACGAGGCGCAGGGGCAGCTCTCTAAGGCGGCGCAAGCCTACCGCCGCGCCCTGAATCTACTGGAGCGGGCGGATGCGCCGCGGCAATCGCGCGACATCCTGCACCTGCTGGCCCGTGTCACAGCGGCCATGGGCGATCAGAGCGCCGTACAACTCTATGAGCAGGTGCGCGATCTCACCCGCGAGATCGGCACCGGCCAGGAATTGGGGCAGGTGCTGTGCGAACTGGCCGGCGTGCACCGCGACGCTCGCCGTTACCCGCTGGCGCTGCAATATTACCAGGCAGCCCTGGCCCAGCAGCCCGCGCCGCCTTTCGCCCAGGACCGCATCAACACGCTGCGCAACCTGGGCCGCGCCCTGGCCTTGATGGGTCGCTACGAGGAAGCGCGCGCGGCCTGGTCGGAGGCGCTGGAATTGAGCGCTGACCTGCCGGAACAGTCGCCGCTGGAGATCGGCCTGACGCATCACGCCATTGCCGAAGCGTATCGCAGTCAGGGGCAGTATGCTGAGGCCGAGGAGAGTTTCCGGCGGGCGCTGGAGCATCTGCCGGAACGTTCGGTCGCGGCGGCGGCAGCGTGGCGATCGCTGGGGCAGACGTTGTTGGCAGCGGAACGCCCCGCCGACGCGCTGGAGCCGCTGCGCAAGGCGTATGAAATCGAGCGTGGGCAGCCGCAGCAGGCCAACGCCCGCATCGTGCAGACGCTGCAATTGCTGGCGGACGCACACGAGCACGCCGGCGATCTGAGCGCGGCTATCCTGCGCTATCACGAGGCGCTGGTTTATATGGATCGCCGCCTGCAGCCGGTGGCTTACGCCGATGCGCTGCGCATTCTGGGGGCGCTCTATGCTGAGCAGGGTAGCTATCCGGAGGCGATCCGCTCTCTGGAGGAGGCGCTAGCTCTCGAGGGCGAGCACGTGCCGCGCAGCGATCAGCGCATCGGGGCGACGCTGCAGGCCATCGCCGACACGTATCGCGCCGCCGGAGACCTGGAAAAAGCCGCTGAGTACTATCAGCGGGTGACGCTCTACGCCAATATGGCCCGCCGGGCATCGGACGAATTGCGTCGGACGCTGGATGAACTGGAGCGGCGACGGGCCACGTTGCAGGCAGCGCAGCAGTCGTTGGCCCTGCTCAAGCGGCGCGAAGACGCTGGTCTCAAAGACCTGGCCTTCATCTACGCGCTGATCGCTTATGCGCACACGCAACTCAATCAGGCGCAGGAGAGTCAGAAGACGATGCGCACGCTGTTGGCCGAACTGGAAAGCCGCAGCGACGAACTGAGCACCGAGGACGAGGATGATGACGTGCGCGCGCTGGCCTGGTTGCTGGTGGCGCAGCAGGCAGAGGCCCGGCAGGAGCTTTCGACAGCGCAGTTTGCCCTCGGTTCGGCGCTGGAGGCGGTGCGCGATCGCAATCTGCGCTGGGTCATCGAGCAAATGACCGTTGCGCTGGAAGGGGCAGTGGAAGGCTCAGAACCTGCACCGGATGCCCCTTGAATGAGAGACAAGAAGGACATGTTGAGCGAACCTCAGGTTATAGACATCCTCAAAGCATTGGCGGACGAGAATCGGCTGCACATCTTTCGCCTGCTCCTGGCGAGCGACCGCACCAATTCGGAGTTGATGGACGAAACCGGCCTGCGCCAGAACCTGCTCTCGCATCATCTGAGCATTCTGACTGAGTGCGGGCTGGTCCGCAGTCAGCGCAGTATCGGCGACGCCCGGCGGTACTATTACAGCGTTGACCTGCACATGACGCAACGGTTCACCTGTTGGTGGTACCAGCATTGTGCCTGCCCTGCCGATAGCTCGGTCTTGCCATCGTTGCAGCGCCCGCGGCGGGTGTTGTTTCTATGCCGCCGCAACACCTCGCGTTCGCTGATGGCCGAAGCGCTGGCGCGCCATATGTTTCCGCAGGCACTGATCCCCTACAGCGCCGGTGTCGAGGAGCCGCAGAGGGCAGGACAGGCGCTGCCCGAGGTATCGGCGCGGGTGTTGCAGCGACACGGGGTGTCTACCACTGGACTGGCTGCCAAACCGCTGGACGATCTGCGAGGTGTTCCCTTTGACCTGGTGATCACCGTCTGCGACATTGTGCACGAGACAGATGAGGTCAGCGAGGCCCTCTTTGAAAGCGTACGTCTGGCACACTGGTCGTTGCACGATCCCACGGAAGTAGCCCCTACACCCCAGGAGCAAGAAGCGGCGGCAGAGGAACTGTTCGCTGAACTGCAGCAGCGTCTGCTGAATCTGGTGCACCGGCTGGCGGTGGAAGAGGGGGCCGCCGGGGCGTAGCAACACCGTATGCTGAGCGCCTGTGAGCGGCAAAACCACTTTGGTACAATTAAGGTAATGAGGCAGAGTTCGCCGGACGAGGGATAGCCCCCTGGGTTGGAGTCTGCCTTCTGCCCGCCTGAGAGTATTGCGGAGGGTGCATCGTGTCTCATCGTCGTCTGATCGTTGCCACACTGTCGTTACTGAGCGCGCTGGCGCTCGCTCCCGCTGGCCCGGCGCACGCTTCGGGGCCGGAGCACGCCGCCTGCCTGAGTGACCCGTATGGGCCAGGGTGCACCGCCGGTCTGCCCACCGTCGAATACCAGATGTTGCTCGACGAAATGCTGTTGCATCCGCATCCGGACGTGCGCCCGCTGGCCCCCAACATGCAGGAAATCGCCCGCTTCGCGTTTCGTCGAATTGTGGGTGGCGCGGCTACTATCTATGATGCGCCCGGCGGCAACCCTATCGGGCAGATCGCCGAGGGCTTCAACTACGTGACTGTCACTGGCGCGAGCGGAGACTGGGTGCAGGTCAACGAGGGGCAATGGATGCCAGCCAGCCAACTGGCCGTGGTGCGTCCCAGCGAGTTCGCCGGCGTCTACCTGGATGGCGAGCTGGAATACCCGATGGCCTGGGTGCTCATTCCCACCTATCCCAGTCCCTATCCCGGCGCGTCCGGCGATCGATCTCGACCGGTCATCCCGCGCTACACGCGCGTCAACATCTTCGCCTCGGCGGAGGTGAACGGCTGGCAGTGGTATCTGATCGGCCCGGAAGCGTGGATCATTCAGACCAGCGTGGCGCGGGTGACGTTCGTCGAGCGTCCGCCGCAGGTGAAAGGGCGCTGGTTCGCCGTTGACCTATATGAGCAGGTGCTGGTGGCCTATGAGGAAGACACGCCTGTCTTCGCCACACTTATTTCCTCTGGCCTGGAAGACTGGCCGACCAACGAAGGCATTTTCAAAGTGTGGTCGCGTCTGACCAACGGACACATGAGCGGTGCGGAGGGACAGACAGACTTCTATTCGCTGGAAAATGTGCCCTGGGTGATGTATTTCGACAACGCCATCTCGCTGCACGGGACGTACTGGCACGATGGCTTTGGCTATCGGCACAGTCACGGCTGCGTCAACATGTCTATCACCGATGCGCATTGGGCGTTCAACTGGAGTCTCGATGGCGGCTACGACACGCCCTACGTGTACGTGTACAGCACCGGCAAGTACAAATGATGCGCTGCGATCTGAAATAGGTCGCAAGAGATTGGATAGTACCTTCCAGACGCGCCGGGATTGATCCTGGCGCGTTGGCTTTGGACAACACCCTGGATAAGCTGGCGTACAGCCTGGGGGCATGCACAGGTTGTCAGCCCGATGGGTGCGTGCAAGATGTGACAGGCAATTTGCAGCAGTCTGCTACCCCTCACCCCTGCATCCCCTCGCCCTCGCGACTGCGTCGCGGGGCGAGGGGACTTACTTTCTCTCGCCCAGGTGATCCCCCCGCAGCGCGGGAGAAGGGGCTGGGGGATGAGGGTCATCGGGCGGGGCAGAGTCGCTGTCAACTTTTGCTCGCACCCGGCCCGATCAAGGCATTGGCAGTGCCGGGTGTTTCTGCTATAGTTGAGGCAGCTTAACAACCCATGCGTAGCCAGGGGAGCCTGGGGCAGCCAGGCTGAGAGGTGCGTCCGCAGTGCGACGCCGACCCTATGAACCTGATCCGGATAATACCGGCGGAGGGAGTTGCACGTGATCGCGCCAGGTGTCAGCCACTTCTCTCTGCCGGAGGAGTGGCTTTTTTGATGACTCAGGATTGCAAGCGAGCGTTGGTCTTCGCCAACGGCGACCTGCACGACGGCCCGGCGGTTCAGCAGGCGCTGCGCCAGGGCGCGGGCGGCCTGATCGTGGCAGCGGACGGCGGCGCGCGCCTGGCCCTGGCGTGCGGCTATCGGCCTGACCTGGTGGTGGGCGACATGGATTCGCTGGACGAAGCGACTCTCGCCGCGCTGCTCCAGGATGGGGCCGAACTCCGGCGCTTTTCCCCAGACAAAGACGAGACAGACCTGGAACTGGCGCTGTTGACTGCCGCCCATGCAGGCGCGACCTGGGTGCGCGTCTTGGGCGCGGTGGGCGACCGGCTCGATCAGACGCTGGCCAATATCCTGCTGCTGACGCTCGCCGCGCTGCGCGGGGTTGATGCGCGCCTGGTGGCCGGGCGACAGACGCTGTGGTTGATCGGCCCTGGTGAGCACACGCTCGAAGGTGCGCCGGGCGACACCATCTCCCTGATCCCCTTGGGCGAAGATGCGGTCGGGGTGCGCACGCACGCCCTGCGCTATCCCCTGTGTGGTGAGACGCTGCGCTTCGGCCCGGCGCGCGGTGTCAGCAACGTGATCACGGCGGAAGGCGCGCGGGTGATTTTGGAACATGGTCACCTGCTGGTGGTGCACACGCCGGGGCGGGCGTGACGGAGACAGGTGACATGAGCGACATCGCTTCGGGTGAGCAGCTCGATCTCGTTGCGCGGCGGGCAACAGCAGTAGCCTGGTGGCGCGACTTTGGGGTGCGCCTGGCGCTCGATGTGGCGCGTGTCCTGGTGCTGACCGGCGTGGTGGCGCTGGTGCTCGCTTTCTTCAGCGCGGGCATGTTGCAACTCATCGTCGAGGCCCGCGCTCAGGAAAACCTCTCGCTGGCGACGATCTTCCCGTCGCCCGTCGAACTGCGCCAGGCCTGGGATGAACATCAGACGCGCCTGCTGCAGGAGCACATCCCGGAGACGCTGTGGGAGACGCTGGCCGGGCTGACGATCGCGGTGGTGCTGGGCCTGACCATCGCCGCGCTGATGGATTTCTCGCCGTTGTTACGCTGGGTGCTCTACCCAGTGCTGGTCGTCTCGCAGACCATCCCCATCTTCGCCATCGCTATCCTGCTCATCCTGATCTTTGGCTTTGGCAGCGGCCCGAAGATCATTGTGGTGGTGTTGTTCTGCTTCTTCCCGGTGACGCTGAGCACCTTCACTGGCCTGCAATCGGCAGACCCGGAGTTGATCTCGTTGCTGCGGGCGATGGGAGCCAATGCGCGGCAGATATGGGTCAAGGCGCGGCTGCCCGCAGCGATGCCGTCTTTCTTCGCCGGGCTGCGCATCGCCGCGACCTACAGCGTGGTGGGCGCGATCTTCGGGGAATACATCACGGCACAACGGGGGCTGGGCGTCTTTCTGAAGCGGTCGTATAGCAGCTTCCGGCTTGACCAGGCGTACCTGGCCATTTTGCTCACTGCGTTGCTCAGTCTGCTGCTGGTATTGCTGGTCAACCTGGTGGAGCGGCTGGCGCTGCGCTGGTACTACACCGCCCGACGGCGTTCGTGGCGCGGGCCGGGGATTTATTGAGCGCTCAGCCGATGGTTTTCAGCGCTCAGCAAAAAGGCAGGAGGGAATAGCTGTGCTCCTGTTAACTGCGGAGGTTAAAGAGCAATAGTTGTGGAGGTGATGACAATGAGAAACAGACTGCTCTACTTCATCGCGCTGCTAGGCATTCTGCTGGTGGCTGTCGCTCCGGCACTGGCCCAGGAGGGCACGCCAACCCCCGATCCGCTGGGCGGGGCGACCGAATTCGCCCGCGCCGACGAGCGCACCGCCGTCACGCTGATGCTGGACTGGACGCCGAACACCAATCACACCGGTTTCTATGTGGCGCAGGCACTCGGTTACTACGACGAAGCCAACCTGGACGTGACCATCCAGGAGCCGACCGATCTGCTGGTAGAGGCGGTGATCCAGAGCGGGGCGGCGCAGTTTGGCGTCAGCTACCAGGAATTCTTCACCTACGCGCTGGCCGACGGCGCGCCGCTGGTCTCGGTGGCGGCTATCATTCAGCACAACACGTCGGGCTTTGTCACGCTGCACGAGCAAGACCCGATCAGCCGTCCCGCCGACTTCACCGGCCTGCGCTATGGCGGCTTTGGGCAACCCGACCTGGAGAAAGCGATCATCAATACCCTGATGATCTGCGACGGGGCGGAGCCAGATACATTTGAGTACGTGGATGTGGGCTACGCCGACGCCTTTGAACTGATGGAGCGCGACCGCATTGACTTCGCCTGGATGTATTACGGCTGGACGGGCGTCGAGGGCGAGCTACGCGGCCTCGACCTGGACACGGTGATGCTGATGGATTACCTGGATTGCATTCCGGACTACTACACGCCGATCCTGATCACCAGCAAGGCCATGATCGAAGAGCAGCCGGATGTGGTGGCGGCCTTCGTCCAGGCGACGGCGCGCGGCTTCGCCTATGCCATCACCAATCCGGCGGAAGCAGCGGAGATGCTGATCGCTGCCGTGCCGGAAATTGACGCCGACCTGGTGCGTGCCAGCGCGGAATGGCTCGCGCCGCAGTATATGGCCGACGCGCCGCGCTGGGGCGAACAGCGGGTTGAAGTGTGGCAGGGTTTCAGCGATTTTCTGGTGAAGCATGGCATCCTGGCCGAAGGCATTGACGCGGAAGTGGCCTTCACCAATGAGTTCTTGCCGGGCCGTGTTGAGTGAGACAGAGAGGAGCGCTGGTCTGGGAGGCGGCGATGAGATTCCGGTTTCTGCCGCCCCTGCCAGCCCAACCATCATGACCCCTGAACCTCGTGTGCCCTGTCTGGAAGTGCGGGGCGTGAGCAAGACCTTTCGCGATGGCGGGCAGATCGTGCACGCGCTCGACCGCGTCAGTTTTGCCGCTTATCCAGGCGAGTTCATCACTATCATTGGGCCGAGCGGCAGCGGCAAGAGCACGTTGTTCAACATCATCACCGGCCTGACCGAACCGGACGAGGGCGAGATCGTGCTGGAATGCGGTGTCGTCCGGCGGCGTGCCGGGCGGGTAGGCTACATGCCGCAGCGCGACCTGTTGTTGCCCTGGCGCACTGTGCTCAACAACGTCATCCTCGGCCCGGAACTGGACGGGCGTTCGCGGCGCGAAGCCCGCCGTCGCGCCCGCGAATTGCTGCCGCTCTTCGGCCTGGAAGGGTTCGAGAACGCCTTTCCGGAGACGCTCTCCGGCGGGATGCGGCAGCGGGCCGCGCTGTTGCGGACTTTCCTCACCGATCGCGAAGTGTTGTTGCTCGACGAGCCATTCGGCGCGCTGGATGCCTTGACCCGCCGCGAACTGCAACGCTGGTTGCTGGGCGTGTGGGAACGCTTCCGCAAGACGATCCTCTTCATCACGCACGATGTGGAGGAAGCGGTTTACCTGGCCGACCGTGTGCTGGTTTTCAGCGGGCGACCGGGGCGCATCGTCAAAGAACTGCGCGTAGACCTGCCGCGTCCGCGCCAGGCGATCTCGTTGCTCTCCGAAGACCTGCGCCGTCACGAGGCCGAGTTGCTGGCCGCGCTCGAAGCGGCAAACGGCCATGCGCCGTCTGGAGAGACAAAATGACCGATTCCACCGGGTTGCAATCCTTCTGGGAGACCTGCCGGGCCGCCCTGCCTGCCGCTCATTTGCCCCTGGAGCCGCCCCCGGCAGACTACTTTTGCGATAACGAACCATGTGCCAACGAGCTAGGCGATCTGGTGCGGCGGGGCATTAAGACGGCGACCTGTGGCCTGCTGTGGAGCTATGAGGCGGAGGGCGAACCGTTGCCGCAGCCCGGCGACCTGACCATCGTCACCGACTGGGAAGGCCGTCCCCTGTGCGTGATTGAAATCACCGAAGTGAGCGTTTGCCCGTACAATCAGGTAGATGCGCAGTTCGCCTACGACGAAGGGGAGGGCGATCGCTCGCTGGCCTATTGGCGTGAAGTACATTGGCGTTTCTTCTCGCGCGAGTGCGCGCGGATCGGGCGCGAGCCAGCGCAAGACATGCCGCTGGTCTGCGAGCGCTTCCGGCTACTATTCGCCCCAGCCTGACCCGAAGTCAGCCGAATATGACCGCAGTCCCTTTGAAGTCGCAGGCAGCGCTGCGCTAAACTGGAAAGGAATGCATCTGCGACAAGGGGGTGAAGTCGTGACGATTTCGTCCGATCTGGAACGGCTACCGCCTCAGGCGGTGACGGTACTGCGTTACCTGGCCACGCGGGGCAACGAAGAAGTCTCTATCGCAGACATCATGTGGGTCACCGGTCTCTCGAATATTGGTATTGGCAAGGGGATACGGCCGCTGGTCACGCGGCGCTACGCCACCATGACGCAACCCGGCTATTATATGCTGACTCCCGCCGGTCGGGAGGCGGCGCGGGGGTTGGTGGAGACTGAGCAGGCGCTCAGCGAGCCGCCAGCGCAGACGCAGCGCCCGGAGCGCGTTCACGTGCGGCGACTTTCCGCCTTCACGCCGTGCGAACTCTCGCTGGACACGCCGTCTTCATTGCAGGTAGGGTTCGATCCGCCCGACCAGGGTCAACCGCCGTTGCCTGGCCCCTGGCTGTTGATGTTGCGCCTGCAGGCCGACGGGTGCAATGTATCACCGGAGAGCCATCTGCTGGATTTGCAGCCCCAGGGGGTGAGCGGGCCGGTGCGTTTCCGCGTGATTCCACAGGCCGCGGGCAAACAGCGCTTTCGGCTGGAAGTGCTGGAGGTGGGCACGGGGGGGATCAGTCGGCTGTTGGGCGGGATGTATTTCGACCTGAACGTGGCCGAGTTCCCTACGCCGGCGTGTGCGGAGTTCCAGGCGCTGGGCGCGGATATAGGTTTGCCGTTGGAGGGGGCTGAGTGACGATTACCGTAATCAAGAACGATTACCGCGGGTGTGAGGTATGGCGCTACACAGGGCGGGTGCTGGAGCGGGGCGCGACCTGGGTGCGACTGGAGGCGCGTTTCAACCGCCCGCACGACCTGCACACGGCCTATCACACCTTCCGACGCGGCGACCGCTTCGTCGAGTGGTTCTTCAGCGATCGCTGGTACAACATCTTCGAAATGCACGATGTAGACGATGATCGCCTGACCGGCTGGTATTGCAACATCACTCGCCCGGCCCGCCTGGAAGAAGCCGCTATCTACGCCGACGACCTGGCGCTCGATGTGTTCATCGCGCCTGACGGGACGATCACCGTGCTGGACGAAGACGAGTTCGCCGCCCTCTCGCTCGACGAGACGACGCGCGCGCAGGCGCAGCAAGCCCTACGCGAATTGCAGGAGATGGTAGCGGCCCGCCGTCCCCCTTTCGACGCCATTCCGTCTCACGAGCCAGTGGAGTCAGGGTAGGGTGAAGCCGTCCCAGGTGCCGGTGAGGGCATAGCGCAAGGTGTCTATGCCGCCGATGATCAGTAGGGCGATCACCAAACCCGCCAGGATGGGGACGCGCAGGTCGGCCCAGCGAGTGAACGAGTTTTCGCGGCGGGCGATCCCCACAAAAAACACGCCGCCCACCAACGTGAACATGAACAGCACACCGCCCGCGCTGACGACTCCCAGTGCTGCCCGCAGCGCCGGAATGTCGGGCAGGGCCAGCGCCGCTGTACCGAGTGCCAGCCCGTAGAGCGCCCCCAGTTCGCGCCACGAGCGCAGGGGGGCGGGGCCAGAGGGGACGCGCCACAGCAGGCTGTTGACGACGGGCCAGACAAGGGTGATCAGGGTGACGCCGAAGATCGCCCCCGTCAGCAGGCGCAGGGTGTTGTGCGGCGGGTAGGGCGGCGTGTAGCGCTCAAACGTGCTCAGGAAGCTGTTCAGGCCGTCCAGGGCGTAACTCAGTGCCAGCAGCAGCATTGTCGCCAGCAATGCCGGGCGCGGTAGACGGGCAGCTTTCAGCCGTCCACGGGTGGCGAAGAAGATTAATCCCGCCCACACGCCCAGATAAACGCCCGTGCAGCGCGCGCAGAGGGGCAGGGGCCGGTTATGGGTGTGGAAGGAGCGCTCGGCGATGCGGTGACACACGGCGTAGCCGATGGCGTCGGCCTTGCCCAGCAGACTGGACGGCGTGAGCGCCAGCCAGACGCCGCCGATCAGCGCGGCAGTGATGATCAGCAGGGCAACGGTGCGCCGTCCAAAGGGGCGTGTGGGGAAGTGTCGTGCGGTGATAGGGCGCGATGAGTCCATGGGGTTTCCTGCCAGCCGCGCTACAAGACATGCAAGCGTCAAGGAGCGCATTCGGATTCGGGGGCAGAATTCATCACCGAGACGCCCAGGGCGCAGAGGAAAGCCAATGAGAAAGACTCTATGCCTTTCTCTGTGACCTCTGCGCCTCCGCGGTTCAGGACTTTTGCCCCAAAACGCGAATACACCCAGCGTCAAGTGTACCCTGTGACGACCGGCTATAATAGAAGAGCCTGGCATGATGGGATCATCAGGCAAGCGGTGGGTAGAAAATCGGTGGAGGAAGACATGCAAGTTCTGGTTACGGGTGGGGCAGGGTTTCTCGGTAGTGCTCTGGTGCGGCGACTGATCGAGCGCGGCCATAGCGTGCGCGTGCTCGACGATCTGAGCGCGGGCGATCCGGCCCGTCTGCCGCAAGCTGCCAGCTTCATGCGTGGCGATGTCAACGATCAACCCCGGCTGTGGACGCTGTTGCAAGGCGTCGAGTGCGTCTATCATCTGGCCGCGCGGGTGAGTGTGCCGGAGAGCGTGCGCTATCCGCGCGAATACAACGCGGTCAACGTGGGCGGCACGGTGAGCGTGCTGGAAGCCATGCGCGATGTGGGCGTGCGGCGGCTGGTGTTTGCCTCCTCAGGGGCGATCTATGGCAATCAGCCGGTGCAACCTCTGCGCGAAGACCTGCCGCCCGACCCCACTTCTCCTTATGCGGTTAGCAAGCTGGCCGCCGAGCACTACATCAGTACCATTGGGCGGCTATGGGGTGTGGAGACCGTCTGTCTGCGCATCTTCAACGCCTATGGCCCTGGGCAGCAGTTGCCGGTTACGCATCCGCCGGTTATCCCGCACTTCCTGCGCCAGGTGTTGGGGCGTGGATCGCTGGTGGTGCACGGCTCCGGCGAGCAAACGCGCGATTTCGTCTACGTAGACGATGTGGTGGAGGCGTTGATCGCTGCGGCGACCGCGCCAAACGTGGATCGGCGCGTGATCAATGTGGGCAGCGGGACGGAGACGAGTGTCAACGACTTGGTGCGGCAGATCGAGGCGATCACTGGCCTGGAAGCGCATGTACTGCGCGTGCCCTCGGAAGACAGCGGCGTTTCGCGCATGTGCGCTGACCTGACCCTGGCCCGCGAGTTGTTGGGCTGGTCGCCGCGCGTCTTCCTGAGCGAAGGGCTACGCCGCACCCTGGCCGAGGACGAGCGTTTCGCACAGCGCATCGCCCGTGTCCATTGAGCGCGTTTTCGGTCAGATTGATGGGGCGATCTTCGCCAGGCTGCGCGTATAATCAAACACAGGTATAGAGGCAACTTGAGGAGACAGAGTGATGAAACGTAATCTGATCCTGGTCTTGGCGCTGGCGTGCAGCCTGGCTTTGCCGTGGCAGACCTCAGTAGCACAGGGATTGCCCGATTTCGTGGCGCTCATTGACACCGAAGACGTGATGGCGCACGTGCGCGCTCTGTCTGTGGCTATTGGGGCGCGACCTATGGGCAGCGAGGCCGAAGCGCGCGCCGCCGACTATGTGGCCGCGGCGCTGTCCGACTGGGGCTATGAGGTCACGGTGCAGGAATTTGAGACCACACCGCCCGGTGCCGACGAAGAAGGGGCGGTCAGTGAACCGGTGGCCTCGCGCAATGTGATCGGCGTGCGCCCCGGCGATGAGGGCATGGTGATCGTGGGCGCGCACATGGACTCGGTGACGGACGGCACCGGCGCGGGCGACAATGCGTCGGGTGTGGCGGTCTTGCTGGCGGCGGCGCAGGCGTTGGCCGATTTCGACACGCCGCACACGCTGGTCTTCATCGCCTTCGGCGCTGAGGAAGGCGGCAATCCGTCCGGCGCTGATGTGTATGTCGAGAGCCTGGGCGACGAAGTGGAGAACGTGATCGCCATGCTCAACGTGGACTCAGTCGGCGTGGGGACGACGCTCAACGTGTATGCGGGGGCGGTCATCACCTGGCCGGAGGAAGAGGGGGCCGCGCCGACGATCGAGGGCGGGCCGGTGTGGGTGCGCGATACGGCGCTCGACCTGGCCGAGGAACTGGGGTTGCCCTTTGGCACCACGCCCGACGAGACCTGGGGCGGTTTCACCGGCGACTGGAGCGATCACTATGCTTTCGTGCTGGCGGGTGTGCCGGTGGCCTATTTCGAAGCGTGGCAATGGTTCGGGGCGGAAGACCCCTGGTGGGGCCAGGAGACCGCCGAGGGCGACGTGATGCATACCCCAGGCGACGTGTACGAAAACGTCGTGCCGGAGAAGGTGGAGATGACAGCGGAGCTGGTCGCCGCGACGACCTACGCCATCGCGACGGGGATGGCCGGGGCAGACTAGCCAGATTGTCGTGCTGGTGAGCCGGGCGGGGAATTTCTCCGCCCGTTTCTTTTCTGGCAGTTGATGAGATTTGCCCAATCTGGTGCTTTCTTGGGTCGGGTCTGATTTTCCCTCAGGCGGTGCGGCTTTGCTATACTTGGGCCTCGTTGAGTACCTCTACCCCAGAAAGCGGATGCGCTCATGCCCTCCTCATCCCCTACCTCTGCCCGCGCCCTGACTGGCCGACAGATCGCCCGCGCTGCGTCTGTGGTCATGCTGGCCTTCGTCGCCAGCGCCGTGCTGGGCGTAGTGCGCCAGGCAGCGATCAACGCAACGTTCGGCGCGGGGGCCACGCTCGATGCTTTCATGGCTGCGCAGCGCGTGCCGGAGACGCTGTTCGTGCTGGTCGCCGGTGGTGCGCTCGGTTCGGCGTTCATCCCCGTCTTTACACGCTTCCTGGCTACAGGCGACTCCGACGGGGCGCAGCGTCTGGCCAACGGCGTGATCGGCCTGCTGGCGGTTGCAGCGACTGCGCTGGTGGTCGTGGCTTTTGTGCTGGCCCGGCCCATTGTGCAGCACGTGTTGCTGCCCGATGCCTCGCCTGCCACTCAGGCGCTCAGCGTTGAATTGACGCGCATCATGCTGCCCACCGTGCTCATCTTCGGCGTCAGCGGGTTGATGATGGGTATGCTCAATGCGCATCAGCATTTTCTGGCACCGGCGTTGGCACCGAGCCTCTACAACATCGGCCTGATCTTCGGGGCGTTGGTGCTGGCCCGTAGGGGGAATATCCATGGGCTGGCATGGGGTGCGGTGCTCGGTGCATTGCTGCACCTGGGAATCCAACTGCCGATCGTGTGGCGTTTGCGCTTTCGCTTCCGCCCGACGGTCGGTCTGCACATCCCCGGTGTGCGCGAAGTGCTGGTGCTGATGGGGCCGCGCGTGCTGGGCCTGGGCGTGGTGCAGGTCAACTTCTGGGTGAACACGGCGCTGGCTTCCGGCATGGTCGAAGGCAGCGTGACCGCGCTGACGAATGCCTTTGTGCTGATGATGACTGTGCTGGGTGTGGTCGGGCGTAGTGTCGGCACGGCGGTCTTCCCCACGCTATCCACGCTCAGCGCACAGCACGACACCGAGCATTTCCGGCGCACGCTGTCCGGCGCGCTGCGCGGCGTTGTGTTCCTGTCCATTCCGGCGGGGATCGGGCTGGCCGTGCTCAGCGAGCCGGTGATCGCGCTACTCTTCGAGCGCGGCGAATGGACGGCGCGCGATACGGCGGGCACCGCCTGGGCGCTGGCGTTGTTCAGTGTGGGACTGGCCGCACACAGTGCCCTCGAAATCCTGGTGCGGGCGTTCTATGCGCTGCACGACACCTGGACACCGGTCAAGGTGGGCACGGTGACCATGCTGCTCAACATCGCCCTGGCGCTGGCGCTGATCCGTGCCCTGGGCTATCCGGACAGCACCGAATTCGAGCGTGGGCCAATCGGCGGGCTGGCGCTGGCAATGTCCATCTCCACCGCCATAGAAAGCGCGGCGCTGTGGGCCATATTGCGGCGGCGAGTGGGGCCGCTGGACGATCGGCGCGTGTTGAGCAGCGCAGCGCGGACGCTGGTCGCGGCGGGGGGGATGGCGCTGGCCGTGTGGGGATTGCTGGCGGCGTGGCCTGGTGGCCCGGCGCTGGGACATGCCCTGGGCGGCACAGCGCTCGGCGCGGTGACGTTCTGGGCGGGGGCGTGGGCGCTGCGCGTCGAAGAAGCGCGGGCGTTCCCGCGCACTATCTGGCAGCGCGTGCGGCGGTAGGAAAAACAACGCGCCCCGTGCTGGTGGCGCGGGGCGCGTGTGTGCTCTAGGCGACAGGGTAACGGTTAGCGGTCCTGGCGAACCACGTCGCTGGCCTGCAGGCCCTTGGGGCCCTGGGTGACGGTGAATTCCACGCGCTCGCCCTCGTGCAGTTCACGATAGCCTGTGCCGACGATGCCCGAATGATGCACGAAGACATCGGGGCCGTTCTCGCGCGCGATGAAGCCGTAGCCCTTCTGGGCGTTGAACCACTTGACCGTACCGGTAACTCGCTGAGACATGTTGGGGGACTCCTTCCCTCGTTAGGGTGATAGATACTGGTTGTAGAGAGAGGAGTTTGCTGCGGGTCAAACGAAAAACCGTGCGCAGTCGATTCAGTTGCGCACGGTCTCACCTGCCGAGTTACGAACAACCTCTTCACTACGAAGGTAAAGTATACAACCATCCCCCGGCGCTGTCAATGGCCATTTTCGCGAATCCGAAAATGGCCCGTTCAGCCTACTCCAGCGGCGCGAGCGTCCCGTCGTCGGTGATCTGCCGGACGCGCAGCTCGGCCTTGTCCAGCAGGTCGCTGCAATGGCGGGCCAGCGCCTGCCCCTGCTCATAGAGCATCACCGATTCGTCCAGCGTCAATTCGCCGGACTCCAGCCGCGCGACAATTGCCTCTAGCTGCGCGTAGGCTTCTTCAAAGGTCAGATGGCTCAGGTCTTGCTCACTCATGATTCTCGCTCCCCTGTTGGCTTCTGGGGCGTCAGCAAGGTGGCACAGCCCACCTCACCGGCGCGGATAGAGGAGGCAAGCGGCCTATAAGTCTCGGCCAGCGGGCCGTTGTTCAGGGCGCGCAGGTCAGCGGCGGCCCCCGCTTCGTCTCCCTGTTGCAATCGTGCGTCGGCTCGCAGGAGATAGAGCAGCCAGAAGTCCGGATCGCGCATCAGCCCGCGCGACAGAGCCGTTTCTGCCGCCGCATACTGTCCCAGGGCGCAGTAGGACACTCCCTGCACCAGGTAGAAATCGGCCAGGTTGGGCAGGACATCCAGGCCCGCCGCCGTGTCGGCGATGGCGCGGTCGTGACGACCCAACATCTGATTGGCGACCGCCGACAGCAGAATGGCATACGGATCGGCCAGTTGCTCGCCGAAAGTAGCCCGAATCAGTCGTTCCATGAAACCGGGATCGGGGAATTCCGTCAGGATCGTCTCGATATCGCGGAAGGCGTCGTCCAGGCGGCCTTCGTGCAACGCCAGCAGCACACGGAAGACGTAGGGGAAATTCGCGCCGGGCTGCAGGAACACCGCCGCGTCGAGGTCGGCGCGAGCCTGAGCGCGGGCGTCAGGTTGGGACGCGCCGTAGAGATAGAACAGCGAGCCACGGTAGAAGCGGGGAAACCAGTCATCCGGGCGCAGCGCGATGGCCTGGTCGAAAAACTGAAAGACAGTCTCGTCGCGCGTGGCGTGCGCCAGCAGCAGCGACGGCATGGCCCAATCGGGCGGGCCGAGCCGCTGAGCGGCGAGCGCGTCGTTGCGGGCCTGATCATACTGCCCCTGCCTTTGCTTGAGAATGCTGGCATAGGCGTAGAGCAGAGGGTTGCCAGCATCCAGCGCCAGGGCTTCGTCCAGCGCTGCATTACCGTCTGTCGGTGTGTCGCTGAGCAGATAACGATGTACCAGGGCCGATACACCTGTGCCAACGATCTGCGCTGGTTGCACGGAGATGGCTTCCTGGAGCGCGCCCGTGCGCATTGTCTCGAAAGCGTTGCCGTCGGCGATCAGCAGCACATTGAGGGCCGCCAGCACATAGGGGGCCAGCGATTCGGTGCGCGCATCGGTCATGTGCAGCCAGATGTTGGCGGTGCGTTCCAGCACGTCGCGGGTGAAGCGATTGTAGGGAAAAGCGGTGAGCACGCCGATCTGCACGTTGGCTTCGATCAGGCCGGGAGTATAGTTGCCCCAGACGATGAGCGTGGCCCCATAATGGGTCGCAACGGCCTGAGCCTGTTGAGCAGAGGTCACCTGCAGCGGATAGCGCCGCACCGCGATATTGGTGAAGGGCACGGAGTCTTGCAGCGTCTTTTCCAGGTTATCAACGATGAAGCGCGTGACGTCGGTTTGGTGGCCGGTCACCATCTGCCCGATGCCCGACAGCGCCTCGAACTGCGCCACAATGACCAGGTATTTGCCTGGCTCCGCAGGGGCCAGTTCCGGCCAGGCCGTTGGGCCGGTGCGCTCTCCCTGCGTCACCTCATTCTGGGCGACCAGCGTGGGGCGTTCGGTGTCGCGGGAGCGTGCCCCGCCGCTGAGGATAGCCGCAACCAACACCGCCGAGCAGCCCAACACGACCGCCATCACCATCAGCGCGATCCATTTCAGTTTGCTCGGCGCGGCCACGTACTCGCCCGTCGGCGGGGTGACGGCGGGGATGGCGAGGGCGGGGGTAGGGCTGGCGTAGACCGACAGGCCGTGCGTCTGCGCAGCGTCGCCTTGTTGCGAGGCGGACGCCTCCGAACCGGCCTGGTCGTCGGATGGAGTGACAAAGCGCGATCCCCCTGTTTCTAGGTTTTGCGCGTGCAACAACAGGCTGCGCAGAGGGGTGTCCAAGCCACGGATCAGCGCTTCCAGTTCGGCCCCTACCAGACGCACACTGGAGATACGACGCTCGCGATCCTTTTCCAGCATCCGGTCGATCAGGTCTACCAGCGGGCGCGGCAGGCCGGGGCGCAGCCGGTCGAGATCGGGCGCGGGCTTGGTGAGGATCGCCGTCAGGATGGCGGCGGTGCTGCTCTCCTGGAACGGCACGCGCCCGGTGAGCATCTCAAAGAGCATCACTCCGAACGACCAGATATCGGCGCGCTCGTCCAGTTCCTGGCCGTTGCACGCTTCGGGGCTGAGGTAGGCATAGGTGCCGATGACCGAGCCGGTTTGCGTCAGGCGGGTGCGATCGCTCAGGTGCGCCACGCCGAAGTCGGTCAGGCGGGGCGTGCCGTCGCTGGCCAGCAGCACGTTGTCCGGCTTGATGTCGCGGTGAATGATCTGCAGCCGGTGCGCGCGGGTGAGCGCGTCGGCCAGATCGAGCGCCAGATTGAGCACGCCTTCGAGCGGCAAACGGCCCTGGGCATCAATCAGGTCGCGCAGTGAGCCGCCCCCCACATATTCCATCACCAGATAGTGCTGGTCCGCTTCGACGACCATATCGCGGATGGTGACGATATTGGGATGATTGAGCTGCCGCAAGGCGTCGCCCTCGCGCAGAAAACGATCGAGCACGTCGGGATTCTCCCGCACGACGGCCTGATGCAGCCGCTTGATGGCGACCGTCTCGCCCGTGTGCAGATCGGTCGCCTTGAAGACATCGCCCATGCCGCCGCGCCCGATCTGTGCATCCAGCCGGTATCGCCCGGCGATCAGTGTCTGTGCTTCGTCCATGACTTCGCTCGTTCCAGGGGCGCGCTCAGGCCCCAAACTGACGACGGCGAACCGTAGCGGTCAAACGGCCATCGTGCAGGGCAATTTCCAGCGATGTGTTCTCCGGGGCCTGGTGCGCGCTGGTCACGCGGACGCCATCGTCGGTGCGCGTGAGCAGGGCATAGCCTCGTCGCAACAGGGTTTGCGGGTTGGCGTTCTCCAGGGCGCGTGTCTGCGCCGTCAGGCGGTCGCGGCGGCGATGCAGGCTGTGCTGGATGCGCAACGCTGCCCGCGCCAACAAATCATCTACGCGCTGACGATCGTTGCGGATACGCACCAGCGGGGACATCCGTTCCAGCAGGCGCATCTGACCGCGCACGGCAGCGCGTTGCTCCTGCAGGTGGGCGGTCAGCAGGCGGTCGAGGCGGGCGGCCAGATCGCGCGTAGCGGACCGCAACGCCAGCACGTCCGGTGTGATCAGTTCAGCAGCCGCCGAGGGCGTTGGCGCGCGGCGGTCGGCGGCGAAATCTACCAGGGTGAAGTCAATCTCGTGCCCCACGCCTGTCACCACTGGGATGCGCGAAGCGGCCACGGCCCGTACCACCGTCTCGTCGTTGAAGCACCACAGGTCTTCCAGGCTGCCGCCGCCGCGCACCAGCAGAATCACGTCTATGTCGTCGCGCTGATTGAGCCGTTGCAGAGCAGCCACGATCTGCGGAGGAGCTTCTTTGCCCTGTACCAGCGTCGGGCTGAGGATCAGCTCGGCCAGCGGGTAGCGCCTCCGCAAGACGTTCTGCACGTCCTGGAAGGCCGCCGTCGTGGGGGAGGTGACGATGCCGATGCGGTGCGGAAAGGCGGGCAGGGGGCGCTTGCGGGCGGGGTCGAATAGCCCTTCGGCTTCCAGGCGCGCTTTCAGCAACTCGAATTGCCGGTTGAGATCGCCTGCCCCGGCGACCTGCAGCGCGTCGCAGATCAACTGATATTGCCCGCGCGGCTCATAGACGGTCACCGCGCCGTGTGCCAACACCGCGTCCCCGTGCTGCGGCTCGAAGCTCAGCCAGGCTGCCGTATGCCGCCACATCACACAGCGCAACTCGCTGTGTTCGTCCTTCAGGGTGAAGTACAGGTGCCCGGAAGATGCCCGCGTGAAATTGCTGATTTCTCCCTGCACCCAGACATCCTGCAACAGTTCGTCCTGGTCGAACAGGTCGCGGATGTAACCGGTCAGTTGAGAGATGGTGAATGGGTGAATGTCCATGGAGGCCGCCAGGGTAACGCTACCGCGCTCATTGTACCCTATGCCTGCGGGTAAGGCCATGCACCCGCGGCGTCTTCTATGCTACAATGATGCCCGGCATGGGTTCGAATTCTGCTCTCTGTCAGCGGAGGGGACTTCTGATGGACGAGGTTGCACGCGAACAACTGGCGCGGCGTCTGAGCGCCATGAAGCTGAGCGATGTGCGCAAGGAAATTCGCGCGCTGGATCGCGATGCCGTGCTCAAGTTCTACCGCAACTCGATCTGGGACGAATACCACACTTTGTGGCTGCTGCCCAACGCCGGGATGAGCATCACACTGGTGGAGAAAGTCAGGTTCAAGGATGGCAAGAAAGAAGTGGGTGGCGGCCCGCGGGGGATGAAGGCCAAAGAAACCGAATTCGTGTACATGGGAGCGCGCGTTGAACCGCTGACGCGCCCGGCGCATAAACGCGGGGGCAGCGGGCCGGTTGCGGCTATGTCGGGCGCTCGTCAGCACGACGGGCGCAGAGGGTAGATGGGCATGTGCATTGCACAGGCTAAACAAAGGGGACGCAGAGCGTGCGCCCCCTTTGTTTTGCGGGATAGAGGCGCTGTTGACGGTTAGCTCAGTCCTCGAAGTCCTCTTCGGTGACGGTGAGACCCAGGACGTGATAGCCCCCGTCAATGTAGATGGTCTCGCCAGTGATCTGTTGTCCCCAGTCGCTGGCCAGGAAAGCCGCCACGTTGCCCACGTCTTCCTGCGTGATCTGCGAGCGCAGCGGGGTGATCTTCTCGCTGTACTTGAGCATGGTGCGGAAACCCGGCACCCCCGCCGCGGCCAGTGTTTTGATCGGGCCAGGGCTGAGCGCATTCACGCGCACTCCCTGCGGGCCGAGATCAACGGCCAGATAGCGCACAATGGTCTCCAGGGCGGCCTTGGCGATGGCCATCACATTGTAGCGAGGGACAACTTTCTCCGCCGCATAGTAGGACAGCGCCATGATGCTGCCACCGTTGGGCATCATCTCGGCGGCATGACGGGCCAGGGGGATCAGGCTGTACGCTGAGATGTCGAGCGCCAGCTTGAACCCTTCGCGGCTGACATCGCGGAAGCGCCCGCCCAGGTCTTCGCCGGGAGCATAGGCGATGGAGTGCACCAGCACGTCAATGGTGCCGAAGCGCTCTTTGGCTTTGGCGAAGGTGGCGGCGATCTGCTCGTCGGATGTCACGTCGCACTGCTCGACGAAGTCAATGCCGGCTTCCTGAGCCAGCGGGAAGACGCGCTTTTCAAGCACTTCTCCCGCGTAGCTGATGCCCACTGTCGCCCCTTCGCGCAGGAAGGCTTCGACGATGCCCCAGGCGATGGAACGTTTGTTGGCTACGCCAAAGACTAAAGCAGTTTTTCCTTGCAGAATACCCATAGTCTGTGCCTCCTTGGTATGTCGGTAATAGTAACACAGGCGGTGCGGGTTGGTCACGGCATGGGCCACGGCCCTACCCCCTGATGGTTTGCGCTGTCTCTCACCGGTAGCGGCTGATAGTCGGGGACGTTGCACCGCACTGCCAGCGGCGACGCCGGTTCGCGCCGAAATCAGCGGCGCACCAGCACCGGCGTGCCGACCTCCGCCCAGTGGTAGAACCATTTGGCCTCGTCGGTGGGCAGGTTCACACAGCCGTGACTCATGGGCTGGCCGAAGTTGTTGTGCCAGTAGGTGCCGTGCAGGCCGTAGCCCTGGTAGAAGTACATCACCCAGGGCACATCCGGCAGGTAATAATCGGGGCCGCGCATGGTTTGCGCGGGCAGCTTGCGGTAGATGCTGAATTCGCCCTGCACGGTCGGGGTATTGGGCAGGCCGGTGGACACAGTGACCACGCGCACCAGCCGACCGTCCTCATAGGCTTTGACGACCTGCTGATCCAGTTCGACCACGATCTCCTTGCGCACGCGCAGGCGCGGCAATTGATCGGAGTCGGGGTGCTGATAGCCGCCGCGCAGCGAATGACCGATGCGCGTGACCGGCACGGTGAGCGTCTGCCCGACGCTGAGGATGTCTGGGTTGGGCAGATTGTTGAGCGAGGCCAGCATCGTCCAGTTGACCCCGTAGCGATAGCCGATGCGCATGAGCGTATCGCCGGGCTGTACAATGTGCTTCATCCCCGCTGCCCTGCGCAACGCAGCGGGCACAATGTCGGGCGTGGGGGTGGGGCTGGGCGTGGACGACGGGGTGATCGTCGGCGTGGCTGTGGCGGTTGATGTGGGGGCGAGGGTCGGCTCCGGAGCCAGGCGCTCCGGTGGAACAGTGCACAGCCGCGCTCCCCCGTTGAAGCGCCCCTTGTTGGTCAGCCGGACAGCCTCGCCGGTGTTGATGTCTACCAGCGCCAGTTGCACGTCGCCCGGCCCGCCGACCGAGGCCAGCAGATGGGTATCGTCGCCCCAGGCCCAGGCGATGTCGGCCACGCCACTGGCGCGGATGGCGCGCGGTTCGGGCAACTCGAAGTCCAGCAACCAGATGTCGGCGGTCTGCGGATCGTTCAGGTCGGGCCACACCGTGTAGGCGATACGCTCGCCAGTGGGGTCGAAAACTGGCCAGAGCTGATTTTCTGCGCTGAATTCGGGGGGCATCACCGGAAATTCCCCCTCAACGTCTTCTTCCAGCACGGTCAGGAAGACGTTCCACGGGCCAAATTGCTCGCTGGAGAACAGTAACTGCCGTCCGTCAGGCCCCCATGATGGCGAGGTGTCGCGCCCCAATGCAGTCGTCACCTGGCGCTGATTGCTGCCGTCTGCGTTCATCAGCCAGATGGTGGGCACGCCATTGTTGCGCGTGGAGACGAAGGCGATCTGTGTGCCATCGGGGCTGAAGATGGGCGCAAAGTTGATGCCCTCCGAATTGGTAAGCTGAATGGGCTGCGTCTGATCGAGCGGCAACAGGTAAATCTGGTAACTGCCCGTGGCGTCGGAGGCGAAGACGACGGAACGCGCATCCGGTGAGCACGATGGCTCGCGCTCGTTGGCTAGCGACCCAGTCAGGCGGCGCTCGACGCCGTTGAGCGTCATCAGGTAGAGGTCGTCGTTGCCGTTGCGATCGCTATAGAAGACAACCTGGTATGGCTCGGCGGGCGACGGCGGAGGCGTGGGCGAAGGGGTGATCTGCGCCTGCGCCGTCTGCGTGAGGGCGTACACCGCTACCGCCGTCTGCGTGAACGGCAGAATACCCGCGATGGCCGTGTTGGTCAGCGCGATGCCCGTCGCCTCCAGCGCGGCAGCGCTCAGGATCGTCGGAGACGGGGTGACGGTTGGGGTGGGAGACGGTGAGGCCGTCGCAGTGAGCGATGGCGTGGTGGAAGGGGTGGGGCTGTGCGCCTGGGCCACGGCAATGGTGGGCGAGGGGGCGGCCAGAGTAGGCTCCGGCGGCGCGGTGAGCGTGGCCCGCGCGGTGGCCAGGTCTTCCAGACGGGCCAGGGTGGGGATGGGCGCGGTGTCGTCGCCCTGCCTGCAGGCGCTCAGGAACAGGACGGCCAGCACCAGCAGCCAGCCGATTTCGCGATACCGATGCACTTGGCGGAAGATCGTCCACGCGGTCACGCTGCGCCTCCTGCTGGTGAGCACGACGATAGGCGTCTCGCACACGCGATCCACGCGGAACATTGTAGTGCAGGGGCGGCAATTTGAACAAGCGGGCGGGCGCGTGCAAAATGTGACAGGCAATTTGCAGCAGTCTGCTGCCCCTCGCCCTCGCGACTGTCGCGGGGCGAGGGGACTTACCGTCTTTCGCCCAGGGGCTGGGGGATGAGGGTCACCGGGCGCGGCAAGGTCGCTGACAGCCTTTGCATGCACCCAAGCACCCGCCGGCGGCAATGCGCACGGCAACGACCAGCAATCCGCGCCGGGCTGCTGCGCAGCGTTCGTCAGACGCTAATTATCACGTGCACAGTGTCGCCTGTGGGCAGCGGCAAATACTCGCCCGCCCAGAGTTGGCCGTCTACCCGGCAGCCTGGCTGTTCGCCAGGGGCTGCCCGCCGCACAGTGATGTCGTACAAGCTGCCGCGAAACCTGCGCTGAATGCGGTATTGTTCCCAGCCGTCTGGCAAGGCCGCGTGCACCCGCAGACCTTCCAGTCGCGTTTCGATGCCCAGCACTCCTTCGACCAGCGCCCGCAGGTACCATGCTGCCGAACCGGTATACCAGGTCCAACCAGCCTGCCCAGGGACGGCAGCTTGCGGGCCAGCCACGTTGCCGGGCATGACGTAAGGCTCGCCCGCGTAGTGGTCGGGGTCTGCGCTGCGCACGGGCGGGCAGAAACTGCGCCAGAGATCATAGGCAGCCTGGACACCGTTCAGCCGACGCTCGGCCAGCACGGCCCAGCAGGCCGCGTGACAGTACACGCCCCCGTTCTCGCGCGTGCCAGGGGCGTAGCGCGTCAGGTAGCCGATCTCCGCATCGGGCTGTGTGTAGGCCGGAGCCAATAGCAACGGGCCATAGGGGGTATACAGGCGTTCGCGGGCGGAGGTCATTGCCTGACGGGCGCGCTGATCGTCGGCAATGCCGCTCAGCACTGCCCAGGTCTGCGCGTTGAGGAAAATTCGTCCTTCGTGCGAGTATTGCGAACCAACCAGCTTCCCCGCATCGGTGGAAGCACGCCAGTACCAGGCTCCATCCCAGGCGTGCCGATGCGCTGCCTCGCGCAGAGCTTCTGCCTCGCGGCGGAAGCGGGCGGTGGTGTCTTCATCCTCGCCAGGCAGAGCGGCCCAGGCACACAGCAGGTAGTGCAGGAAATGCGCCATCCAGACGCTCTCGCCCCGGCCTTCCGCACCCACAGCATTCAATCCATCGTTCCAGTCGCCCTTCAGGATGAGCGGCAGGCCGCGCGAGCTGCGGCGGCACAGCGCCATTTCGAAGGCGCGCAGGCAATGTTCCCTCAGCGAAGCGCTCCCGCCGTCGTAGAAGGGGACTTCCTGTTCCAGGCAGGCGAAGTCGCCCGTCTCATACAGATAGTGCAGGGTGACGAACGGCAACCAGAGCAAGTCGTCGCTGTAATCCGAACGCATCCCCGTCTCGGCCAGGGGGTGCCACCAATGCAGCACAACGCCGTCCTGGTACTGATGGGCAGCGTGCAACCTGATCTGTTCCAGAGTCTTTTCGGGCTGACCCAACAGTAGCCAGACCAGACTATCCTGAAGCTGATCGCGGAAGCCATACGCGCCGCCAGTCTGGTAGTAGGCGGTGCGCCCATAGAGCCGCCCGGCGATGGCCTGATAGGCCAGCCAGCCGTTGGCCAGCAGATTGAGAGCCGGGTCTGGCGTTTCGACCTGCAGCGACTCGACGATTGCCCGCCAGTATGCGCGCACCTCCTCAAGCGCTGCGTGCGCAACCCCGCTCTCTCTGTAACGCTGCACCAACGCCAACGCCTGCTCCAACGTGTCGGCTGCGCCAAGTGTGAAGGCGATCTCGCGCACTTCACCCGGCGCGAGCGCTATCTCCAGGCACAGGCTGCCGATGGCGTCCCCCCAGCGACCGTCACGGTTGCCACAGCGCCCGCTGACAACCGTCTGCGGCTGCCGCAGATTGCCGTTGCGCCCCAGAAAATCGCGCTTGTCCGCGTCGAAGCCAGAGGGTTGCTCCGACGCGCTGAGAAAGGCCACATAGGGCCACGAGCGATTCCAGTGCGTCTTGCTCTGCACGGGCAGTTCCCACAGCACCTTGGTTGCCAGCAACGCCCCATGTTCGGCGTTGTACTGCGTTTCGATGAAGGTGCGGTGAAACTCGCGGTGCCAGTCCGGAGCCGCGCCCAGCAGCCATTCCAGGTAGGTGAAGACCTGCAGGCGGCGGGGTTGGTCGCTCAGGTTTTCCAGGCGCAGCAGCCAGATTTCGCAGGGATCGTGCAGCGGCACGAACCAGGTGACAGAACTGCGCACCGAGCCTCGCCGCGCTTCGATCACCGAATAGCCCATGCCGTGTCGCACGCGATATTCGTCGAGCGCTGTGCCGCACGGTTGCCAGGTCGGCGACCAGTATTCGGCAGAATCCTGATCGCGCAGGTACAGATATTTGCCCCACTCATCGCGGATCAGGTCTTGCTCCCAGCGTGTGATACGGTTCAGGCTGGCATGAGTACGCCAGCTATAACCGCTGCCCGCCTGCGAGATCACCAGCCCGTAGTCCCCGTTGGAAAGCACATTGATCCAGGGCATGGGCGTGTCGGGGCGAGTGATCACATATTCTGTGCCATCGTCGCTGAAATAACCGTATTGAGTCTGCAACTGAGCCATACCAGCGTTGCCCTTCAAGAGGTCAAGAGATGCCCGGTATCGCGCTGCTGGAGCTTCTCCAGATTCACTCTGGCGCGCTCAATGAGCGCTTCGTCGGAGGGGAACAGGGAGGGGATCGAGGTATAGATATCCTCGGCATCCCTCAGACGACCCTCCGCTTCATACAATTCGCCCAAACGAAGATAGATGATCCCCATATAGGGATTTTTGCGTCCGATGTTTTCCTGCACAAACTGCTCCGCCTCGGCGATCGTCAGCCGTTGCTCAAGAATCTCTTGGATGCGCTCTTTTGCTCGCTGCACTGCATCGGGCCTCGGCCAGGCATAGCGATTGGCCCAGATACGCTCTACCTGGATGTAGCCGCCGCGTTGGACGTAGCGCCCCCGCGCCTGACTGAACTCTTGATAGCCCATCAGCGCATCCAGATAGCGCCCGTCCTGGAAACTGGTGTCGGCGTCTTTGAGGTAGGCCGCCGACAGACGATAGGCGTCGCCCCAGGCCAACAGGTAGGAGACCATGAAGATGGCCACGGCCCCCAGCCCCAGAATCAGCGCGCGCGAATGCCCTGGCGCGGGCGGCGCGGCCTGTTGTTCGAGTTGAAGTGCATCGTCAGCCATGGTTATTTGCTCAAAGACACATTGGCAAACGCTTTGACGAACTGCTCTTGAATGAAGAAGTACATGAGCAGAATAGGCAGGGTGATCAACGTGGTCAACGCCCAGATTTGCTCGGCATTTTCGCCGGGAACAGTGCCCCGAAATTGTAGCAAGCCCAGTTGCAGCGTCCAGCGATCGGGCCGGTTCAGATAGAGCAGCGGCCCCATGAAGTCGTTCCAGCTACCCATGAAGGTGAGAATGGCAACGGTGCCCAGCGCCGGGCGTACCAGGGGCAGGATGATACGCCGGAAGATGGTGGTTTCGCGCGCCCCGTCAATGCGCGCCGCTTCGATCAGCTCGTCTGGAATGCCGGTGATGAACTGCCGCACCAGAAAGATGTTGAACACAGAGACCGCCCCCGGAATGATCAACGCCTCGAACCGGCCCACCCAGCCAATGTTGTACATCAGCACGTAGGTCGGGATGAGGAACAACACGCCGGGGATCATCATCGTCAGCAGCATGAAACCGAAGATTTTGTCGCGCCCCGGGAAGGGGATTTTGGCAAAGGCGTAACCGGCCAGCGCACTCAGCAGGACGTTTTCGAGCGTCACGGCAACGGCCACGATCAGGGTGTTCCTGAACAGAAGCAACACATTCAGCTCTTCAAAGACGCCTTTGTATCCCCTGAGCGTCGGCTCCTCTGGCAGCAGCGCTCTGGGGGCATGCATGATTTCGCGCCCGGTCTTGAGGGAATTGGCCACCATATAGGCAAAGGGATAGACGACTACAATGGCCCCAGCGATCAGGATCGCGTAGGTGAGGAGCAGCGAGAGGGAGATACGCTTGTGGGTTTGCATGATCTCCTCCTCAGTCGAGCCGTGACGGGACGAACTTGAACTGCAGGAACGTGAGCACGGCAATGATCACTGCCAGCATCAACCCCAGGGTAGAAGCGTAGCCCACATTGGCCTGATCGAACGCCTGCGCATACAGATAGAGTACCGGGGTCAACGCCTGATTCTTGATGCCCCCGTAGACATTGAAGCCAATGCTGAGAATCTCGCCGAACATCTGTAGCCCATTGATGACATCCACCACCAGCAGGAAGAACAGTTGGGGGCGCAGCATGGGGATGGTGATGTTGCGGAATATCTGTAGCCCGCTCGCTCCGTCAACGGCAGCGGCTTCGAACAGACGCGGGTCTATGCCATACATCCCCGCCAGCAAGATGACCGTGCTGATCCCAAACCACTTCCAGGTGTTGATGATGGCGATGATGATCATCGGCAGGGTATCGTAGGCTTTCCAAAAAACCGGCTTGGACAGCACGCCGATGTCCATGAGCCACAACTGCACCGCCCCGCCCGGACCGGCCAGGTTGTCGCCGACAGTCATCAGCACCACAGTGGAGGTGATGACCGGCAGAAAGTAAATGGTGCGGAAGATACGCGCACCGATGGTCACGCGGAAGAGCAGGGCTGCCAGCAGCAAGCCCAGCCCATTCTTGAGCAGAATGAACACGGCCTGGTTGAGGATGATGTTGTACAGGCTCTTCCAGAAAAGAGGGTCTTCTATGCCGCGAATCCAGTTGCCAAGGCCGACGAAAGTACGGTCACCTGGGGTGACAAACGAGTAATTGAAGAATGTCAGAAAGAAAGATAGCACAAGAGGGTAAAGCCCAAAGACAAGGTAGAGCAGAATCCAGGGCGATACGAACACATATCCCCACCAGTACTGCCGCACACGGTGCAGCAGGCGCGAAGATGTCGGCGGTGGTGAGTGTACAGAAGCGGGCAATTGCATTGTTTCTTCCCTTGTTGCAGAAATGAGCTGATGTGCAAAGTGCGGCGGTGGCGCGCGTCGGGGGCGCACCACCGCCTCACTACCAATCAACTACTGGGCCTGCTGGATGGCCTCGCGCGCTGCCTTGGCCGCAGCGGCGACCGCATCTTCCAGCGGGATAGACCCTTCGACTACGACCTGGAAGTAAACCCCTTGCAGGGCTGAGGCCGCGCGTTCAGCCGTGGCGAACTGCTCCGGCACGTAACCGTGCTCGAGCAGTTGCACGAAGGGTTGGCGGGCTGGCTCCTGGAAGTAGGGATCGTTCTGTAGCGACAGAAGCGCAGGCAGGTAACCCAACTCGGTGATGAACTGATAGTTGTTTTCGTCTTCCATCAGGAATTGCAGGAAATGCCAGGCACGGGCTTCGCGCTCCGGCGTGGTCTTGAGGATCATCATGGCGCGCCCGCCCAGGGTGGTGAAGCTGGTATCGCCTTCCTCTGGCACAGGCACCGGCGCAACGCCCACGTCCTCACCGATCACCATCGGCTGCCCCGCCGCCGATTGCAGGTTGGGTTCCCACGAATAGCCATACTGCAGCCAGGTGCCGATGTTGCGACCGAAGAAGTTCTTCTCCATGGTCGGTGGCGCGTATTGCTGGGCTGCTTTGACGAACTCGAAGAACTTGTCCAGTTCGCACTCTTCACGGTCGAAGATGATGTCCGTCGCCAGGTTGTTGAGCAGTTGGCAGCGGCCCTGGTTGGCGTTGAGATAGATCGGTTGCAGCATGTTCCAGTACCAGCCGCCCCACTGTAGCGCTTCGTTCCAGAAGACCGTCCCATAGACTTCATCGCCGTTCTCGCGCGGAGGCAGGGCGTCTATGGCAGCGATGGCGGCCAGGAACTCATCCCAGGTAGTCGGCGGATCGTTCGGATCGAGACCAGCTTCTTCGAAGAGGGCCTTGTTGTAGATCATCAGGGTGATGTCAATCCCGATCGGAACATAGTAGTAGTGGCCGTAGAGCTTCTGCAACGTGGCCGGGACCAGGCGCTCGAACAGTTCAGCCGCGCCGGGCAGATCGTCCAGCACTACAGCCGCTTTTTGCTCGGCCAGCGTGCCCAGCATCGGCCCGAACGAGGTGATGATCAGGTCGGGCTGATTGCCCGCAGCGATGAGCGCCTGGAAGGCACCGCCTTCCGGCTCCAGTTCCAGGGTCACCGTCACGCCGGGGTTGGCCTGCTGGTATTTTTCAACCAGGCGGGTCATGGTGTCCTGCATAGCACCGGCCACTACCGAAACGCGAATCTTGTCGGCCATGGGCTGCTCCTGAGCGGACGTCGGTTGAACGGCCAGAAGCGCGCTCACCACAGCCAGCACCACAAGCAGGTTCACTAACGAGTAACGACGGAACATGAGGGGGCTCCTTTCTATGCTTATATCTAAACGATTTGAAGGTGCGGATACGTCTGACCTATGCAGCTCCTCCTCCCCTGGCTTGTAAAAGCGCTTTTACAAGCGACGCACAAAAAACGTTCGCGTGAAAGCGTGCCAGACTAGCCGGTGCAACCACACGAACGCCGAACGATCAACGAAGTCGGTAACAGGCTGAGACGGGGAACCGTGAGAGGGCGCTCCTCTTTGGCAGACTTGATCATCTCCAGCGCCGTCTGCGCCGCGTGCCAACCCAACTCGTAGATGGGTTGATGCACCGTCGTCAGGGCGGGCGCAATGGAGCTGGCCATGGGGATGTCGTCGAAACCAACCACGGCGATATCTTCCGGGACGCGGAGGCCCTGTTCCTGGGCAACCATGATCGCCTCGATGGCCATCTGATCGTTTGCTGCAAAGACTGCCTCTGGCAATTCGGGCAGGCTGAGCAACTGACGCATAGCCCGCGCCCCACTGCCAACCAGGTAGTCTCCCTTCACCACATATTCGTCGGGCAGCGACAGATGGTTTTCGGCCAGCACATCGCGCAGCGCCCGCAGCCGTTCCCGGTTATCCGGCGTGAAGTCGGTGCCAGTGATGTAAGCTACGCGCCGGTAGCCGTGTTCCATCAGATGCTCGACCAGGGCGCGCGCGCCGCCGTAGTTGTCCGCCAGAAAGGTGGGGATGTTGCGCCCTATTTCGAGCTGCACAAGCACGATGGGCACCCCCCGCTTGACCACCTGCTGTACCTCGTGCTCGTACACATCAATCGCTACCAGCACCATGCCATCCACATTGCGACGCCGGAACAGTTGCAGGTAGCGGTGTTCGCTGGTATGGCGCGGCTGACTGGCGATCAGCAGGTTGTAGCCGACAGCAGCGGCGGCATCCTCGACGCCCCGCACAATCTGAAAGAAGAAGGGATCGTTGACCTGGGGAATGACCAGGCCCAGAGTGTCCGTTTGCTGGTTGGCCAGGTTGCGAGCAAAGGGGTTGGCCTGGTAGTCCAGTTCGCGGATAGCCTGTAAGACGCGCTCGCGCGTTTCAGGGCTGACCCGATCGCGGTTATTGATCACCCGCGAGACGGTACCAATGGAGACTCCAGCGCGTTTGGCGACGTCGAAAATGGTGACAGGCATCTGCAACCCATCGCTAGTGGCATCAGTCCCTTAAAGCGCTTTCATTATATCACCCTTTTTTCAGGCAATGCAAGCCCTCTCCTGACCATCCAACCAGCGACAAAAAGGGGCCGCAGGGCGGTAAAAGCGCTTTGACAAAAAGAGGTATCCAGATTTATACTGAGGAAAACCCCGTCCATGCGCGCCGTTGTTCACAGCGGCCCATATCGAATCGAAAGCGCACGTTTTTGTTTCGCTGAGGAGGCACAATGGCCAAGAGATTCCTTTTTGTCGTGGCAGGAATGCTGGTTGCTCTCTCCGTCGCCGTTGGTGGCGCGGGTGCCCAAGAAGGTGAACTGATCTGGGCTGCCTGGGAGAACAAAGATATCAGCACGTTGGGCGACGACAACACCGGCTCGACCTTCGCTCTCAGTCAGGACGTGTTGTCGCCCGCTGGAAACCCCACCCTCCAGGTGACGCCTGGTGGCTCGTCTCCGGAAACCAAACTGGCCTTCCCCGTCACCGGCGCGAACCTGTCCGACTGGGCGGCCTACCGTCAACTGGTGCTGGAGGTGTATCTGCCAGAAGGCAATGCGCTGAACGCCAACCGCTTCTTCATGGGCATGGCCGACGTAACCGGCGAGTTCGCCTGGATTGGCGGGGTCTTCAGCGACACGCAGGCGCAGCCGGGCTGGAACCGCGTCGTCTTCACCCCCGACGCCGCCATGCGCGAGCCTAAGCCTGCCGCCAACACGATCAACCTGTACCTGTCGTTCTTCTACGAAGATGCGGGAGGGAAAACACCCCTCACCGAGCCGTTCTATCTGGGCAGCGCCATTCTGGTTGGCGCAGAGGTTCCGGCTGCGCCAGCCGAGACAGGCCCTGTGGTCTGGAAAGCATGGGAGCAGAAGAACCCCGGCATGTTGGGTGACGACAACACAGGCACCGACTTCGCCCAAAGCTCCGACATCCTGACTCCGGCGGGCAGCCCGTCCCTGCAAATTATCCCCAGTGGCACCGCCGAGGAAACCAAGCTGGCGTTTCCTGTGAGCGGCGCTAACCTGAGCGATTGGATCACCTATGGGCAGGTCGAACTGGAAGTGTATCTGCCTCCGGAAAACGCCCTCAACCCCAACCGAGTCTTCATGGGCATGGGCGACATCACGGGCGAATGGGCCTGGGCCGGCGGTACCTGGGGCGAATTCCAGGGCGACTCCGGTTGGACGCGCGCCGTGTTCTTGCTCGACCCGCAGATGCAGCAGATCAACACCAATGGGGCCTATTTCGTGTACCTGGCCTTCATGAACGCCGACGACAAGGGCAACAAGACCCCCTTGACCGAGCCGTTCTACCTGGGCAGCATCTTCCTGGCCGTACCTGCGGCTGAGGAAGAAGCGACCCCGCCCCCCGCCGAGATCGCCTGGGCGGCCTGGGAAGGCAAGGACATCGGCACGCTGAGCGACGACAACACCGGCTCGACTTTCGCCCTCAGCGAGGAGGTGCTTTCGCCCGCCGGTACCCCTGCTCTGCGGGTCACGCCGGGGGGTACATCCGAGGAAACCAAACTGGCTTTCCCCATCAGCGCCGCCGACCTGCAAGACTGGCGCACGTACACCAGGGTAGAACTGGAAGTCTACCTGCCGCCGGAGAATGCGCTGAACGCCAACCGCTTCTTCATGGGCATGGGCGATGTGACCACTGAATGGGCCTGGGTCGGCGGGGTGTTTGGCGGCGCGACTCAATTGCAAACAGGCTGGAACCGCATTGTCTACGAGCCGCTGCAACCCATGCGCGATCCCCAGGAAGGCGGGAGCTACATCCTTTACCTGTCGTTCTTCTATGAAGAGGCAGGCGGCAAGATACCGCTCACCGAGCCGTTCTACCTGGGCAACGCCTACCTGACTGGCGTCGAGCAGCCGGCGGTTGCTGGAGAATACACCCTGGAAGGGGTCTATCAGCGCGAAGTTGATCTGCTGCTCTCGCTCGATGAGGTCGGCCTGCTGGATGCTGTGGCACACGAGACCTTCGACTACTTCTGGCGCGAAGCCAACCCCGCCAATGGGCTGATCAAAGACCGCAGCACGCCCGATTCGCCGTCGAGCATTGCGGCGGTCGGTTTCGGCCTGGCGGCCATCCCCATCGGCGTGGATCGTGGCTGGATCACCTATGATCAGGGCTACGAGCGGGCGCTAATCACGCTGAAGACCTTCGCCGAAGGGGGTGTGCAGGGCGAACACGGTTTCTTCTATCACTTCGTGGACATGCAGACCGGCGAGCGCGTGTGGAGTAGCGAACTATCATCCATTGATACAGCGCTGTTCATCGCCGGGGCGCTGACGGCTGGTCAGTACTTCCAGGGCACAGAAGTCGAGGCGCTGGCCGAACAGCTTTACGAACAGATTGACTGGCAGTGGATGATGGCCAACGGCACGATGATCTCGATGGGCTGGAAACCGGATATCGGCTTCCTCTCCGCCTTCTGGGATCACTTCGACGAAAGCCTGCTGCTCTACGCCCTGGCGATTGGCTCGCCGACCCACCCTGTGCCCGCCGAGACCTGGGATGCCTGGAAGCGTCCCGTCAACGTGTCGGGCGAATATATCTACCTGCCTGGCGAACCCCTGTTCGTCTACCAATACCCGCTGGCATACCTGGACTTGCGCGACCGCGAAGACGCCTACGCCAATTACTTCAACAACGCCGTCCGTGCCTGCGAGCGCAACCGGCAGTTTGCCATTGACAACGCCGATGTGTTCGCCACCTATCAGGACGGCGTGTGGGGCATCAGCGCGTCGGACGGCCCGCGCGGCTACAAAGCCTATGGAGCGGGTGGCACACACGACGGCACCATCGCGCCCTACGCTTCGATCGCCTGCCTGCCTTTCACGCCGGAAGCCTCGTTCGAGGCCATGCGGGCCATGCTGAGCAAATATGGTACAAAAGTGTGGCGCGAATACGGCTTCGTCAGCGCGATCAATGCCGAAGAGGAGTGGTATTCCACCGAACACATCGGCATTGACCAGGGCGATATCCTGCTCATGATCACCAACTACCAGGATGGGTTGGTGTGGAAGCTATTCATGAGCAGCCCACACATCCAGAATGCCCTGGCGAAGATGGGCTTTGTGGAGAAGGAAAGCGACTATGCGGTGACGCCTGCCTACCTGGCCGCCGTCAAGGCCGGGTCATAGACCTGCTGTCACCATACATGAAGGTTTGCCGGGGCGCGTGGCCTGACCATGCGCCCCTATCGTTGACCAGGAGACGCCCAAATGCCTTTTGCAAGTACATTTCTATGGGGTGCGGCCACGTCCAGCTACCAGATCGAAGGGGCCGCGCGAGAAGACGGGCGCGGTGAGAGCGTATGGGATCGCTTCTGCCATACTCTACCCCCCAGGATCGCCAACGGCGAGACGGGGGACATCGCCTGCGATCATTATCATCGCTACCGCGAAGATATCGCCCTGATGCGCAATCTTGGCCTGCACGCCTACCGCTTTTCCATCGCCTGGCCGCGCATCCTGCCGGAGGGGACGGGCCGCCTCAACGCTGCTGGTCTGTCTTTCTATGACCGGCTGGTAGACGAACTGCTTCAGGCTGGCATCAAGCCCTTTGCCACGCTGTATCACTGGGACTTGCCGCAGGCGCTGCAGGATCGCGGCGGATGGCTCAACCCGGCCAGCGTGGAATGGTTCGCCGAATATGCGGACGCGATCTCGCGCCGGTTAGGGGATCGGGTGCACGGCTGGATGACGCACAACGAACCGTGGATTGTGGCCTTCGTGGGACATTTCTTCGCGAGCCACCCGCCCGGCTTGGCCGACCTGACCGCCGCCTGTCAGGCCGCGCACCATTTGTTGCTGGCTCACGGGGTGGCAGTAGCTATCTTGCGGCGCAATGCTCCCCGCGCCCAGGTGGGCATCGCCCTGAACCTGAGTCCGGTGTACCCCGCTACGGCTGCTGCGCAGGATGAACTGGCCGCCCGTCGGCAGGATGGTTTCCTCAACCGCTGGTTTCTGGAGCCGCTCTTCAAAGGGGCTTACCCGGACGATATGGTGACGCTGCTCCAGCCATGGTTGCCAGCGCTTGACCTGACCGCAGTGCAAGCCGCCGCCGTGCCGCTCGATTTCCTGGGCGTCAACTACTACTCGCGCAACGTGGTTGCCTTCGACGAAGGCGAGCTTCCCTTACAGTTGCGGCATGTCCCGCAGCCGCACGCCCCCGTCACGGCGATGGGCTGGGAGATTTTCCCGCAGGGCCTGACCGACTTGCTGGTGCGCCTGAAGGACGATTACGCCCCCACAGCGATCTACATCACCGAGAATGGGGCAGCCTTTGACGACCCGCCGCCGCACAACGGCGTGGTGGAAGACCCGCAGCGCATCGCCTACTTGCAGGCGCACCTGAGCGCGGTAGAAAAGGCGCTGGCTCAGGGAGTGCTTGTGCAGGGCTACTTCGTCTGGAGTCTGCTGGACAACTTCGAGTGGACGCATGGGTACGAAAAGCGCTTCGGGATCGTGTATGTAGACCCGGTGACGCGCGACCGCATCCCCAAGCGGAGCGCCAGCTTTTACCGCCAGATGATCGCCAGCGCAACCGCTCACTGAAGGAAGATGAAGGATGGCTCTCTCCCTCGACGCTTACTACAGTCACCTGATCTTCGACAACAGCCTGACCGCGCAGAGTCACTATCACAGCCGGTGTTGGAGCGTGCCTCCCAGTGAGGTCAAGGCGGCGCGGCACAGATTACCGGTCACCGAGGCGCATTTCGTCAGCCCGCCCAATGCTCTCGAACTGACGTGGTGCTCGCGCCCCGGCGGTGACTGGCGGGCTGAGCTTCACGTCGAGCGGTGGCGGGGCCGTCCTCTGCGCCTGCAAGGCAATACCCTGACGTTCTGGTGTTATCCCGCACAGCCGATAGACGTAGAGTGCCTGCCTGGCCTGGCGCTGCAACTGGCCGATGGGCATTCTACGTTGTCGCGTCTGTTGCGCTGGCCGGAGTTCATCAGCGATCTGCCCACCGGACAATGGACATGGGTGCAGATTCCGCTCAGCGTGTTCTGCACCGATACAGAACAATTCGACTTCGGCCTGCTGCGCAAGGTCATTTTCACCCAGGTGGTGGACGACGGGCAGTGGCACACGCTGTACCTGGACGAAGTCCGGCTGCGCGACCTGTCCGAAGGCAGGGCCGTGACCCCGCCAGCGCGCCTGACCGCCTGCCCTTATGCCCGGCATGTAGATTTGCAATGGGAGACCATCACCGATCCAGAAGTCGAGTACTGTGTCATCTACCGTGCGCTCGACGGCGGCGCATTCGAGCCGGTGGGCATTCAGTCGCCCCCTTTCAACCGTTTCGCCGACTTCGTTGACCGACCAGCGCAGAAGATTGCCTACCGCGTGACGACGGTCAATCACGCTTATCAGGAATCGCCCACATCGGAGACGGTCGAGACGGCGCTGCGCTCCCTGGACGACGACGACTTACTGACGATGGTGCAGGAAGCGTCGTTCCGCTACTACTGGGAACACGCCCATCCCGACGCAGGCATGGCCCTCGAGTGCGTGCCAGGGGATGAGCACCTGGTGGCGCTGGGCGCTTCGGGATTTGGTGTGATGGCGCTGGTAGTTGCTGCGGAACGGGGTTTCGTGAGTCGCCAGGCGGCCATCGAACGCCTTCACAGGATTCTGACCTTCCTGCAAAAAGCCGATCGCTTTCACGGCGCATGGCCGCACTTCCTGGATGGGCGAACTGGTCAGGTCGTCCCCGTGTTTGGTCGGTACGACAACGGCGGCGACCTGGTCGAAACGGCTTTCATGATCCAGGGGTTACTCACTGCCCGGCAGTACTTCGACCGCGACACTCCCGCAGAGCGCTCCCTGCGCGAAATCATCACACGGCTATGGGAGACAGTCGAGTGGGACTGGTATCGTAACCCCGCAGACCCCGACTACCTCTACTGGCACTGGTCACCGACATTTGGCTGGCGCATCAATCACCCGCTGATCGGCTGGAACGAGACGCTGATCGCCTATCTACTGGCCATTGCCTCGCCTACTCATCCGGTGCCCGCCGCGCTGTACCATACAGGTTGGGCCTCGCAGTCGCGCCGCGCCCAACGCTATCGCCAGAACTGGGGCAAGACCACGCAGGGCGATCGCTACGTCAACGGCACCGAGTACTTCGGCCTGCGGTTGCCAGTGGGCGTGGGGCCAGGCGGGCCGCTTTTCTTCACCCACTACTCCTTCCTGGGCTTTGACCCGCGTGGCAAACGCGACCGTTATGCCAATTATTTCGAGAACAACCGGCTGCAGACGCTGATCAACTATCGTTACTGTGTGGCCAACCCCGGCGGCTATGAAGGGTATGGGCCGCAGTGCTGGGGGCTGACAGCCAGCGACGATCACACTGGCTATCTGGCCCACGACCCAACGCCCAAAAACGACAACGGCACGATCACCCCTACGGCGGCTTTGAGCGCCTTTCCCTACACGCCGGAAGAATCAATGGCCGCCCTCAAGCACTTCTACTATGACAGGAGGCGGCAGTTGTGGGGCATCTACGGATTCCGCGATGCCTTCAACCCGACGGAAAACTACGTGTCGAGCATCTTCATGGGGCTGAACCAGGCTCCCATGGTGGTCATGATCGAGAATTACCGTACGGGGCTTCCCTGGCGGCTGTTTATGTCCAACCCTGAGATTCCGGCAGCGCTGGAGGCAATAGGCTTCGTGCCCGACGGAGCAGCCTGACAGCAGCAGGGATGCGCCCTGGCTGGCGCAGAAAGGCGAGTGAGGGTCAGCGGACGCGGCGCACCCACTGATCCTTGAGTTCGATGCGGGTCACGTCGGGCGCTTCGAGAAAGGCCAGCACCAGGCGCGAGAAGGCCGCGCTATCTTCCAGCATCGGGAAGTGCCGCGTGCCAGAAAGGGAGATCACGCCGAAGGTGGTGCGCCCATTGGTCAGAGATTTGAGCATGGGTTCCGCGGGCACGGGCGCGAACGTGTCTTTTTCGCCATAGACCAGCACGGCGGGCATGGGCAGCGCTCGCAGGTCGCGCAGCGTGTCCACTTCCGCGAAGGCATCCAGGCTGGCGGTGAAGGCGGCGGGATCGGCCTTTTCTACCTCGATGCGCAGTTTGTCCTGATCTGGTCCGGCCTCTACGTGCTGCTTGAGCAATTCCAGCCGGTCGAAGCTGGACAGGTACTGTTTGAGCGGGTTAGGGCGCGCCGCGTTGGCTGCGCTGTCTGGCCGGGCGGCCTCCGGTTCACCGCCAGCGGCAGAGGGCGTATTCAGCAGCGGTTTGCCGGTCGCCGCTGCCAGGCGCGCCTCGCCGATGGCGCGGGCCTTCTGTTCCAGGGCAACTTCGGGGGCGGCGGCAGTCGGCGTAGTTGGGTCGGCTGCGACAGGTGGGTCGGCGGGCGCGCCGGACGGAGTGGCGGCATCCGGCGTTGTCGAGGGTGACGGGGTGGTGTCTGCTTTGTCGTCTGTCGTCTGTGTAGCGTCAGCGGGACCGTTTGCTGCGCCACTCGCCTGAGCTTCCGGGCCTGCTTTGGTGGCTGCTTCTGCAGCGGCGGGGGCTAGGGAAGTCGTCGGAGAGCTGTCTTCGGGTGTGGCGAAGAGCGGCGGACTGACAACCAGCAGGCGCGGGACGCGATCGGGGTGTGTGACGGCAAAACGGGCGATCACCGCCGCGCCCAGGTCGTGCCCCACCAGCGCCGCCTTGGCAATGCCCAGCCGATCCATGAATTCTTCGAGTAGCTGCACCTGCATGGCGAAGGAATAGCGGGCCGTGTTGCGCCCGGAATCGCCAAAGCCCCACAGATCAATGGCGTAGACGCGATATTTCATGCTGAGGTGCCCCATCGCTGACACCCAGTAACGCCACGATCCCAGCCAGCCATGCACCAGGATCACCGGGCGGCCACGTCCCAGCACTTCGTAGTGAATCAGATCGTTCTCAATCGTGATCGCGCTCATGCTCTGCCTCGGCTGGGGCAGCCTTTTCCGCAGGCGTTGCAGGGCTGGCAAAGCGGGCCAGAATTTCGTTGACCCGCGCGTTCAGTTGATCGGGCGCAAAGGGTTTGAGGATGTAGTCATAGGCTCCTGCTTCCATGCCGGACTCCATCTCGCTCTGCTGACCCTTGGCCGACAGGAAGACGACTGGCGTATGCTGCAGACCGTCTATGGCCTTGATGGCGCGACACGCTTCGTAGCCGGTCATGCGCGGCATGCGTACGTCGAGCAAGATCAGGTCGGGTTTCTCTTTGGGGGCCAGTTGCACCGCTTCTTCACCGTTGCGGGCGGTGATCACCTCGTGTCCCCCAAAACGCAGGGTGAACTCGATCAGGTCGCGGATATCCCGCTCATCTTCGGCAACCAGTATGCGAGCCATCGGCTATCTCATCACTCCCCTTCAGCGCGCGCGGCTGTGTCCATTGTTTCCATCTCCGGCGCGCGCACTGGCAACCGCACATAGAACGTCGTCCCTTTGCCCACCTCGCTATCGAACCAGACCTCGCCGCGGTGGAACTGCACCAGTTCGCGCACGATGGCCAGCCCCAAGCCCGTGCCCGGCGTGTCCATCACCAGTTCATTGAATTCGTCGCCCCGGAAGAAGCGCTCGAATACACGCGGGGCGATCTCCGGTGGAATGCCAATGCCTGTATCGGACACGGCGAAGATGACCTGTCCGGTAGCCGGATCGCGCTCAGCGGACAGGGTGATCGTGCCGCCTTCGGGCGTGTAATTGAAAGCATTGTCTGCCAGGTTGGTCAGAATTTGCGCCACTTTGTCGTAGTCGCCCCAGACGGTCAGCGTCGGGTCGTCGGGCAGGCGGACGATCACCTGCCGGGCGCGCCGCTCGTCCTCGGAGCGACCGCGTAAATGCGCGGCTATCTGCTCGATCACGCCGGCCACTTCTACCGGCCCGAAGCGCAGTTCGACACGGCCCTGGTCAATGCGAGAGATGTCGAGCAGATCGTTGACCAGAATGCTCAGCCGATCGGCGTTGTTCTTGATCGTCTCCAGGAAACTGCGCTGCTGCGGCTGCACCTCGCCTGCCGCGCCCAGCAGCAACAGGTCGGCGTAGCCCTTGATCGAGGTCATGGGCGTGCGCAGCTCATGCGAGACGGTCGCCACGAACTCGCTCTTCAGCCGGTCTACTTCTACTTCGCGGGTGATGTCGCGGAAGACGGAGACTGTGCCCAGGAACTGTTGGTCCAGATATACCGGCGAGACGCGCACGCTGATCACGCGCTTGCCTTCCAGTTCCAGGCGCTCTTCCAGGAACTCGCCTGGTTCATAGCTGGCAGGATCGCGCATCCAGCGTTGGACGGCGCTGGTCAGGCGGGCGCGACCTGGCCCGTACAGGCCGGCTATGTCTGCCATGGTGCGGCCCAACACACTTTCCACTGGCAACCGCAGGATGCGCGATGCGGTCTGATTGAAGACGATGATCTCGCCGAATTCGTTCGCGACTAGCACCCCGTCGGCCACCGAGTCGAGAATGGCGGCGCTCTTGGTGGCCTCGATCTGCTCCTGGCGCAGCAGCGCGCCCAGCCGCTCGGCCTGATCGCGAATGAGGCTGTAGAGTTCGGCGTTGTTCATGGCGTTGGCCACCTGGTGCGCGGCAGCCGTCACCAGACGCAGGTGATCTTCGGTGAAAGCGCCGGGACGGTCGCTATAGAGCATGGCCACGCCCAGGATGTCTTCGCTAGTTTCGATGAGCACTGCCATAGCCGAGTGGAGAATATCGTCTGCCGCGCTCATCCGCAGCCAGCGCGGGTCTTGTTGCACATCGTTTACTACCACCGAACGGTGATTGCGCACCGCCCAGCCAGCCAGCCCTTCGTCGAGGGTCAGGGATGGCGTTTCCGCGCCGTTTCCAGATACAAGACCCTCTGGCCAGCCGTGGCGAGCGCGGAAAACCAGGCGTTCGGCTTCGCGGTCAAGCTGCAGGATGGCACCGTGTGTTGCGCCGACGGCGTGCGCCACCAGTTCGAGCGCCCGGCTGAGCAGACGGTCCATATCCAGGCTGCTGGCCAGTTCGGTGGTGATGCCGTAGAGGGTGGCAATATGCTGGCGTTCCTGCTCCAGTTCGGCGGTGCGCTCGCGCACGCGCTGTTCCAGTTCCTCGGCCAGTTGCAGCGTCTGCTGGAACAGGCGTAGGCTCTGGATGGCGATGCCAAGCTGTGCGCCGACGGTGGTGAGGATGCGCTGATCGCTGGAGGAGAAGGCAAGCGGATTGCGATCGTTGCGGACGGCCAGCACGCCGATCACCTCGTCGGCGGCGAAGAGCGGCACGCCCAGGAAGCACCGCGCTTCGGGCAACATGGTCTCTATCTGCAGGTTGTGGCGCAGGTCGTACAGGTCTTGCCCGGCCAGCAGTAAGGGCGCACGTCGCTCGATGACTACGGAGAACTCATCGCGGCCCAGGGGGCGCGGCGGCTCGTTCAGCGGTTCTTCGTCCAGCACATTGGTGGCCAGGGGGAAGCTGATCTGCTGGCTGAGCGGGTCGTAGAGCGCCACATAGAGCACGTCGGCGTCGGTCAGGCTGGGCAGCAACGTATCAATCACCTGCAGCAATTCTTCCAGCGAGTTGGCCGCCGACAGGCCGCTGGAAATGTCGTTGATGACATAGAGTTCCTCGACGGTGCGGCGCGTCTCGGTCTGCAGACGGGCGTTTTCGATGGAGATGGCCGCCTGACTGCCCAGCGCCTGGGCCAGCCGCAACATCCCCGGCAGGAACCTGCGCTCCGGATCGAGTAGTTCTACCTCGACCAGGCCAATCGCCACGTCGTTGACTACCAGCGGGATCAGGACGCGCGAAGTCGCCGCATGGCGCAGCATAAGATCGCGTTCGCCGGGGGGCAGGTCGGGGTCGTCGGCGCGCACCACCAACAGGGTGCGTTCGCGCAGCGCTTTGCTGCGCAGCGGGTAGGGGGCCAGGCTGTACACATCGCCCACCTGTTCCGAGAGCACACCTGCCGACCGTGCGCTGACCTCGCCGCGCACCACCAGCGTATCGTTGACATCGTCCCACAGGAAGACCGTGCAGGCGTCTGCACTGAGCGCGGCCACCATCTGCACAGTCACACGCCGCGCCACTTCGTTCAGGTCCAGCGTGACAGCGGTCGCCTGGGCGGACTCGAAGAGCGTCTCCAGTTCGCGCGTGCGCTGCGCTGTCTGTTCGAACAGCGCGGCGTTCTGCACGGCGATGGCCGCCTGGCTGGCGATGGTCTGCGCTAGCTCGATCTGCTCGTCGGTGAAGATACGCTCTGCAGCCAGCGCATTCAGGCACAGCACGCCGATCGCCTGTCCGCCTGCTACCAGCGGCACCAGCAATGAGCGATAGACATCCTCGCGGCGCAGCCACGCGCGCAAGGCTTCGTAGAGCGGGTCGCCGGATACCTGTTCGACGATGATGGGGATAAGTTCGTCCTGGATCAGGCGTAACACAGCGTTGTGCGCTATGTCGAGCATCAGTTCCGGCGGGGCGTCGCCGCGCGGATATTCGACGACTACCTGCGCCAGGTTGCGCTCGGGGTCGATCTGCAGGGCTGCGCCGTCGGTGATGCCCAGGGAGATGGCCGCCTCGCGCAGGGCGATCTCGAAGATGTTCTCCAGGTCGAGGGTTTGCGCCAGCGCCAGCGCCACGCGGTTGAGCAGCGCCATGCGTTGGGCCTGTGCGTCGAGGGCGGCGGCGCGTTCCTGAGCGCGCGCGAAGAGTTGTACGTTCTCCAGCGATACGGCGGACAGATTGGCCAGGCGCTGGATCAGTTCGTGGTTTTCCTCAAAACCAAAAGCATTCTCCAGTTCTGTGCCCAGGCGCAGCACACCGATCGCCTGCACGCCGGAGATCATCGGCACCAGCAGCGTGCTGCGCTCGCCTGCATCATACCAGGCGCGCAGGTCGCTGAACTGCTCGCGGGCGTCGGCCTGACGCTCCAGCCGGAAGAAACGCGCTGTGGCAGCGCGGTAGACTTCCCAGGTGGCGGTGCCGCTGATTTCCAGAGGTACGTCGCGCACCACTTCCGGCGCGGTGATGCCCGTGACTTCGGCCTGATACACGTCGAAATGACCGGCCACATCGTCGTAGAGCGCCACGCTCATGCGGGTGAAGGGCACCAGCCGTTGCAGGCCGCGCGCAATGGCCGCCACGATCTGCTCCGGGCGGATAGAGGCCGACACCGCCTCCATGACCTCGTTGAGACGCTGTTCCTGCTCGGCGGCGCGCAGCGTTTCCTGATAGAGCCGACCGGTCTCAATAGCCGCCGCGGCGTGCGCGGCGAACAGTTCGAACGGTTGCAGCGACGCTTCGGTGGGGGCGCGCCCGTCCAGGGGATCGCGCATGGTGATGATGCCGATGATACGCTGCTGATCCTGCCCGATCAGCGGCAGGTAGACCACATCGCGCGGGTGCCAGACCCCTTCGGGCACACTGGGCGGGGCGATCACCTGTCCCTTCAGCACGTTCTCGCGCACCCAGGGATGGTCGTAGCGCAGGTAGTAGCCCGCGCCCATGCGCAGCTCGTGAAAGGCCAGATCGTTGAGCCAACGCCGCCACACCGTGCCGGGGATGATCTCCTCCTGCAAGAGCGCGTTTTCGTCGGACGTATAGCCCGCCTGAATCAATGCGGTGGGTTCCAGGCGTTCGTCGCGCAGGGTGATGACCACATGACCCCAACCCGCTTCGCGAATGCCGTCGGCCACCACCTGCAGGCGAGAGGGGATGTCTTTGGCGGCCTGAATGCGGGTCGCCACGCGGTGCAGTTGGGCCAGGCGGTCGCGCTCGCGACGAGTGGCCTCCGCCTCCTGCTGAATGCGCTCGATCAGGCGGTAGTTCTCGATACTGAAGGCAGCCTGGCTGGCGAAAATCTCCAGCGCTTCCACGATGGCGAAAGTGGGGCGGCGACCCGATTGAGGCTCGTCCACGCTGATCAGCCCCAGCAAGCGCCCACCAGAGCCAGTGAGCGGCACCAGCAACAGGTCGTCGGGGTGCCAGGCGCGCGGGCCGCTGCCCATGCGCTCTTGCAGCACCGCGTAGGTCGGCAGTCCGGCGGTCAGCTCTTCGCTGCCTTCGGCGGGCAGGAAGTAGCTATTGCTGACGCGGAAGCTATCTTGCATCAGGTTATACGCCTGTTCGAGTGGGGGCGCCGTCTGGCGTAGTTCCTCGAAAACCGAGAGCGGCAACCCGGCCTGAGCGGTGCGGCGCAACACACCGGCTTCTTCGTCCACCACGCTGATCAGCACCACATTGAAACCGACCGTTTCCTGGATGCTGTGCGCGACCTCTTCCAGCAGTTCCTGCAGGCTGGCTCCCTGGCGGAACATTTCGCCCAGGCGGAAGATGCGCCCCATGCGTTCGGCGCGCACGCGCAAAGCGCGGTTGGCCTCGATCTGTTCCTGGTAACGCCGCGCATTGGTGATGGCTAGCGTCGCCTGATCGGTCAGCGCCTGGGCGAACTCGATCACGCGCTGGTCGAAGGTGGCGGGTTGTGTGCTGTAGAGATGCAGGGCACCGATGACCTGGTTGCCAAAGGAGATGGGCACGATCAGCGACGAGCGCGCGCTGGCCGGTTGCGGCTCATAGTCGCTTTGCTGGTAGTCGTCTATGAGCAGACGCTCACCCCTGACGATAGCGGTGCGTTCGGCGGGCGTCAGTTCGTTGAAGATGTGCTCTTCGCCGAAGCGCTGCTCGATCAGAGGGGCGTCCTCGGCTTCCCACTCGCTGCGCTCGGCCAGCAAGACGATGCTCACTGCTGTTGCGCCAGTGGAGCGCAGCGCTTCCTGGCGGATCACTTCCAGCACGCGGTCGAGTTCCAGCGTGCGGCTCAGTTCGTGGGTCACGCGGCCCAGGGCGCTCAGTTCCTGAACTCGCAGGTGCAGGTCCTGGCTGCCGGTGGCCTGCAGCCGCAGGCGATCGATCAGCGCGGCGACCTGTGTGGCGATGGCCGCCAACAGATCGGCGTCTTCTTCGTCATAGGGCGCGCCGTCGGAACGGTTGGCGACGATCAGCTCGCCGATGGCGCGGTCCTGCACCAGCAACGGCACCTGCACCCATGCGCGCAGCCTATGACGCTCGATCAGCGGGCGATAGGGGGACAACACGCGCGCATCGGCGGCCAGGTTATTGCTGAGCAGGGAACGGCGCGATACCAGCACGCTCTGCTCAAAGTCGGGCGTGTAGGCATCTATGCGATACGGCTCATCGAGAGCCCCCCCCCACACATGACGTGGGTCCAGCACCAACGCGCCGCTACGCTCGTCCACCAGCGCCGTCAGCACCACTTCCGAACGCAGGATGTTCGCCACCGCCACCAGCACGTCTTCCAGCGTTTCCAGGCTGGGCGTGCCGCGCGTGGCAATTTCGGCCACTGCCCGCAGCCCTTCGGCGTGATGGGTGCGGCGCTGCATTTCGCCCACCAGCCGCGCGTTGTCAATGAGCATGGCCGCCTGTCCGGCGAAGATAGAGAGCAACTGCGCTTCGTCGTCGCTGAAGTCGCGCCCATCGCGCCGGTTGGCTACCTGAATGATGCCGAGCCGTCGTCCACCGACAATCAGCGGGGCGATCATCGTCTGCTGCATCCCCACTTCGACGGCCAGCGCCCCCAGAGCGGTTTCCAGGGCAGCCGGGTCGCGGCGCAGGTCGTTGCATACCCAGGTGTCGCGCATCTGCCACAGTTGCGCGACGGGGCTGCCCGGCGGCGAAGGAATCTGGTAGAAGCGCACGTGCTCCTCATCGTCCATGCCGTAGAAGGGGCGCTGACTGACCAGCACCTGTTCGGCAGGGTCGTAGAGGAGAATGCCGCACATCTCGGCTTCGAAGAGCGCAGCGATGCGCGCCGTGATCTGCCCGTAGAGTTCGGCGGGGCTGCGCACCGCGCCCATCGCCCCCGCGATCTGTTGCAGGCCGCCCAGGGCACGCGCCCGCCGCCGGGTCTGTTCGTGCAGCCGCATATTGTCAAGGATTACCGCGGCCTGCCCGGCAAAGACGGTCAGCCGCCGCAGATCGGCTTCGTCGAAGTGCCCCTTCTGCTGCTCGTTGGCAACCAGCAACAGACCCACACGCCGTCCACCGGTCAGCAGCGGAACCAGCGCCAGGCTGTGTATGGCGATGGCGGTCATCAGTTCGCCCAGGCCCAGCGCGCGCAGCAGGGCGTCGTCGGGGGCGTTGGTGAGCCAGGGGGTCTCGGCCTGCCATACTGCAGCCAGGTCGGGATGGGCAGTGGGAGAGACGCGGTGCCCGGCGATCAGCACGTCCGGCGCGCCATAGAAAGGCGGTTGCGCGAGCAGAATGCCCTCTGCTTCGTCGTAGAGCAGCACGCCGCACACATCGGCCCGCAGCAGTCCGGCGATGCGGCTGGAGATCTGCCCGGCCAGGGCGCGGATGTCGTCCAGGCGACCCGCTACCTCGGCCAGTTGTTGCACGCCGCCGAGCGTACGCAGGCGTTCTGCCTGTTCGCTGGCGAAGCGGGCCATCTGCAGGGCCGCGGAAATCTGCCCGGCAACGGCCTGCAACAGCGCCAGATCACGCCGGTCGAAGGCGCGCGGCTGACGGTGCCCCAGTTCTAGCGTCCCCACGCACCGTTCGCCAGCCAGCAACGGCACGCCTATGTAGCTGCGTACTCCGGCGGCGATGGCCTTGGGCGTCACATCGGCACGCGCCTCGATGTCGTCAATGAGCAACGGCTGACGGTAGAGCGCCATCCAGCCGGTGTAGCCCTCACCGGGCGCGTATACGCTCGCCTGGAATTCCAGGGGGGCCAGGTCGCCCAGCGGGGTGCGCTGCGCCCCGCCGACAGTGCGCAGCACCGACCCGTCCGGTTCGGCCAGGGTGATCTCCGCCGTGTCGAAAGCGACTACCGGCTCCAGGCTGGCGAAGATGGCCCGCACCAGGCCCGCCAGGTCAAGGCTGGTGCCAGCCGCCCGGCTGATATCTTCGGCCACAGCCAATGCGCGGGCTGGATCGAAGTCGAAGGAGAGGGGATGCGCCGTCGCGTCGAGTTCGCGCATGAGGACGATCATGCGCTGCCCCTGCGGGCCGGGGATGGCCTGCGAGATGGCTTCGACCTGGCGGTTGCCCACGCGCAGCGCAGCATGGCCAGGCTGGGCGAGCAATTCATAGAACGATTCGACGGGGCGCACCAGGCGGGTGATGGCAGCCAGGTGAGGGGTCCCGCCGTCCAGGCCGAACCAGCGTCGTGCTGGCTCGTTGGCGAAGACGATGTGTCCGCGCCCTTCGGCGACCAGCAACGCATCTTCGCTGCGGGGTAGCAGCAGCGGCACAAAAGGGCGTGTTTCGTCGGCGCGTTCGGTGCTCCAATCGCGCTGTGCCTGCCACACGACCACCATGAGCCAGGCGAAGAAAACCAGACCGATGACAATCAGAGATAGTTCAACCATTGACCATCGCTTGCATCATCTCTGGCGACGGACAGGTGACCGTCACCACTCGGTGGTGACTTCGCTGGCCTGGAGAGCGCCCCCATGACGACGACTTTCGGCGGCCAGCTCGGTGATCTCGCGAATGTCGGCGAATTGCCGCTTGGCGTTGGTCACCCAGCCAATGGCCAGGCTCATCAGCGGGATCTTCTCCTCGTCTTTCATCATGAAACCGCGCTCGCGGTCAATGAACGAATAGTGGGTGAGCACTTCCTCGGCGAAGCGATCGGTCAGGCGCTTGACCAGCGCTTCGGCCTTGTCGGAGTAGGTGATGAGGACAAAATTGTCGCTGCCCGTATGCCCCAGGAAGTCGTTGGGCGTGCCCAGTTCGTCCACCACTTCGCCCATCAGCAGGGCCATGAAGCGCAATACATCGTTGCCTGCCACGAAGCCATACACATCCTTGAAGGCGTCGAAGTGCTGCAGCTTGATGTCCAGATAGGCCCAGGTCTGCGGCTCGCGCATGATCTCGCGCAGCTTCTCTTCGATCAGGGCGCTGCTGGGCAGGCCACTGTTGGGATCGGTGTAATGATCGCGCTCTGCCCGGTCGATCTGATTCTTGACGCGCAGCTTGAGTTCCTCGATGTCGAAAGGCTTGGTGATGTAGTCGTCCGCGCCCAGTTCCAGACCGGCGATCTTGTCGCTACGCTCGTCTTTCTGCGTCAGGAAGATGATGGGGATGTGACTGGTACGGGTCGTGGAGCGTAACCGTCGGCAGACTTCGTAACCGTCTATGTCCGGCAACATGATGTCCAGCACGATCAATTGGGGAAGCTGTTTGCGCGTGAGCTGGAGCGCTTCTTCGCCGCGCGGCGCAACCTGCACGTCGTATCCCAGGCCGCTGAAGTAGATGCGCAGCATGTTGGAGATGTCGAAGTCATCTTCGACCACCAGAATTCTACCCTTAGCCATCCGAACCCTACCTCCCCGCGATGTGGGGTCTCAAGTGGCGCACGACAGGCCCCGCGGTCCGCTCTGTATTGCCGGTCCGGTATTGAGCCGGTCGCCCAACGCCTAAGGATCAGCGGCGCCCTGTGCCCAGGCATAACAAACCCTGCCGCAGGCAACGAGTCCGGCCTCTGACAGCACAACTATACCACGACACCGCAGATGGAGCAGCCACAGGGAGGACACAATGGCTCACCACACAGGCGTCAGCCAGGAAGTTTCACACAATTTTCATAGACCCGTGTCTGAAGCGCGGAGCGCGTTGCGCCCGCTGCGCGCGCTCGCGCACGGCGGCGATCTGCGCGTCGGTGACGGCGCGCTCGAAGCTGCGAAATCCGCTCAGGCGGAAGCCGTGCCGCGCGGCGATCGCGGCGATCTCCTCGACCTGGGCCAGAGTGATATGCTTGCCCACGCTGAAGTCTTCGTAGCGCCCTTCGAGCGCCAGCGCCATTGTTTCGGCCATGCAGGCGTAGGCTTTGCCCGGCGGAAAGCCGAAGTCGAAGCCGAAGTCCACCGGCCCCGGCACTTCGACCATGCCGCCCTCGATGACCAGCACGTCGTCGCGCATCTCCGCCACGCGCCGGGATACGTCGCGCGGACGGGCCACGTCGCACACGATCGCCCCCGGCTTGAGGTGCTCCGGCTCGATCACCGCTGTCGTGGCGCTGGTGACGGTCAGGATCAGGTCGGCGCTGTAGATGGCGCTCAGGTCTGTGCTGCTATGCACCTGTGCTCGCTGATCTGCGCAGAGGGCCTGCACTTCTGCCAGGGCTTCAGGACGACGCCCAACCAGGATCAGTTGTGGTACCTCGCGGGCCAGCATCTGCGCACACACCCGACCGATCACGCCCGTCGCGCCGACTACGGCAGCCGTGCTGACGCTCATCTCCAATCCCATGCGGCGCGCCGCCTCGCGCACAGCGGCGACGGCCATGTAGACGGTATAGGCGTCACCGTTGGTGACAGGAATATCCAGCCGTTGGGCGATGGTCAGGCCGGCATCTCCGACGACCGACGTATACGCGCCCAGCCCCAGGATGCGCGCGCCCAGCCGCTCGGCCAGATGCCCGCAGGCGACGATCTTGCGGTAGACCGTCTCAACGGGCAGGCTGAGCATGGTCTTGGGGGTGAAGGGACAGGCGATAAACCACCCGCGCGCCTCCCGACCAGTGGCGACGGAGCGCACGCCGCTGATCTCCGAGATGTAGACCGGCGGGAAGAAGCGCGAGAAGAAGTTGATCTGTCCCTCAGTCAATATCTTGCCCAGCAAGGGATACTTGCGGGCGACATCGGCCTTGGGGTCTATGGGATGGATGATGAAAGCGAAGGTGTCGGGTGTGTTCACAGCGTTGGATTGGCTCACCATGGCTCCAGGAAAGCTTCTTCAGATTCGGCCACGCGCGGATAGCGGCGACGATGTTGTTTGGCGACAGAGGCGCGCACCTTGTGATGATCGCTCTCCTCGTAGCTCACGTTGCGATTGATGACGCGCCGCTCCGGCGAGGCGAAAAGCACCACGTCGGATTCGATCACGCGGGCGGGCATCACCACCAACCCCGATCCCAGTCGTGCGTTGTGCCCCACACAACTGCCCAGCACGGGCTGACCGGTATCCTCCAGTTCGTCGTAGGCGTTGAGTGCGCGCAGCGGGGCGGGCAACAGGTTGAAGTCGGTGAAGGTCGTCCCCGCGCCCACGAAGCTGTTGCGCCCGATGACGCCCATCTGAATGCAGGTGTTCTGCGCGATGATCGAGTATTCCATCACCGTGGACATGAACAGCGCCGCGCGGAAGGGCAGAAAACAATGGCTGCCTACCACGCTGAGCATGATCTGACAGCCCTGGGCGATGTTGACATTGTCGCCGATGATCGAGTTGTCAATCACCACCCCCGGCCCGATCGAGCAGTTACGCCCGATCGTCGTTGGGCCAAGGATAACCGCCGACGGGTCAATCGTCGTACCCTCGCCCACCTTGACCACTTCGGAGCAGGTGAGCACCTGCTTCTGTTCGAGGATGGCGCGAAAGAGGATGCGCAGCGCCAGCAAATTGTGTTCGCTGATGCGCTTCTCGAAGCGCTTGCCGCGCGAGAAAACGCCCAGGATGATGTTGGCGAAGTAGACGTGCACCCAGCTATCAATGGACAGGCACGAGCGCTCAGTCAGCAGGTGCGTCAGGTCGAGGTCGCGGGCCACTGCGCCGTCTGCCCCGCCCGGACGCAGATTCGCCATCGAGTCCGGCACATTGTAGTAGCCGATCTCCTTGTAGTCGCTGGGGATGGGCACCATCTGCCACTTGTGCGGCTCGTCGTAGCCATTGGGGAAGTACCATAGATCGAGCGGGTAGTAGAGCGGGTTACCTGCCGGGTCGCAGACGAGTTTCAGGCGCGACAGGGGCACGGCGTACTTGCGCCAGGCGGCATCGTTCGCTGGCAGCGCGGCGCGGCAGGGAGCGCCGCTGGCCCGCGCTTGTTCGTAGAACGCGCTGAAGAATTCCTCATCAAAGTACAGATTGTCGCGGTAGACCAGGCAACTATCGTCATGCCCTGCCAGGCGGGCCAGCTCGTGGACTGAAGCCAGCGGCGGCTCGACTCCGGCTGGCCCACACACAGCGTCCAGTACGTCGGCGTGATGGAGCTTGAGCGGCTTGTTGAGGATGCTCAGGTCGCGCGCGGGTTCATTGAACGGCGCGATCAGGTGATCTTCCTCGATAACGAAGCGGCGCACTCGCTGTAACTTCGGCATGGTGACTTTCCCTCTGGGTCTGAGAACAGGCGTTGGGCGCGGCACCCCGCCAGTCTTGCCCGGCTGATGCTCAGTCCTCCCGCAGCCATGCCCGCAATGTGCTGATAAACCGCTCCGGCGAGTCCATCATGATGAAGTGTCCCGCGTCCGGAAACCACTCGATCTGAGCATGGGGGACGCCCGCTTTGAGCGTCTGATGCTCGCTGGGCCGGACGATGATGTCGCGCTGACCGTACATGCCCAGCGTCGGAGCGGCTATCCGGTGCAGGTCGGGGCGCAGGTCTGTTTTGCGCAGGGTGCCGATGCTCTGAAAGAACGATTCCATGGTGATCTTGGAAACGTCTTTGGTGATCATGCGGCTCATGGCCCGCCCGTCGCGCGCCATGAAGTGGCTGTAGACGCGCAGGAACAGGCGCAGGCCCCGCCCGCCGAACAGCCAGAAGAACGAGGCCGCTCGTCGCTGACCGGATAACCGGAGCAAGCGGTTGAGCGAACTGCCGTCAATCGGCGAACCGATCACGCACACGCGCGACACTCTCTCCGGGTGGCGGATGGCCATACTCAACGACACAGTGCCGCCCATCGAGTGCCCCACCAGGGGTGCCCGGCCAATGCCCAGACGATCCATGAACTGATTGACCATCTCGACATAGGTGGGCACAGTGAAGGCGTCCAGGCGGCTGCGCTGCGCGCTATGGTCGGCAGTGCTCAGCACGTCGGATTCGCCGAACCCGAAGAAATCGAGTGCGTAGGTGCGGAACTCGCGGCCCAGGACTTCGATGGTGTTGCGCCAGAGTTCCCACGAACCCAACCACCCGTGCAATAACAATACGGGGCGTCCGCGCCCGTATGTCTCGTAGTGAATGATGCCGGGGTCAGTGACCAGCGAAGGCACGTCTTCCCCTTCCTCCTGCTCAGGTCAGCGCCCGTGCAGGTTCCACCCGCTATTGCGAATAGGCATCTATCTCGTCCAGGATGGCGTACAGCAGCTCCAGCAGTACGTTCTTGACGCTCTCCTTGTCGGTTGCCACGCACGGCAACAGCTTGATGTGGTCATCAAGGCGCAGCGCAATGCGCAGGTCTTGCGGCGACCAGGCTTCGGGATGGTCTTGCTTGTTGGCTGCCACCACGTAGGGGGTGGGGGCATAAGCGCGAAAGGTTTCCAGGATGATCTTGGCCTCGCGGAAGGTTTCCGGTCGGGCGCTATCTACCATCACCACAAAGCCCAACATGCCTTCGGCCAGGATGTCCCACATGAAGTCGAAGCGCCGCTGCCCCGGCGTGCCGAAGAGATACAGCACCAGGTCGTCGTCTACGGTGATGCGCCCGAAATCCAGGGCCACAGTCGTTTGTTGCTTGATGCCAAACTCCGGGGCATTTCTGGAGATATTCTCGTCGGTGGTCACCGCGCCGATCTCGCTGATCGAGCGGATGAACTCGGTCTTGCCAGCGTTGAATGGCCCGGTGACGACCACCTTGACGTTCTGTTTGGGCATGGTTGATTTCACTCTTTCACCATGATGCCTCAAAACAAGATACAATCAGGGGCGACGCCAGGGTTGCCCCTGCGATGAACAGGGTTAGGCTTCCTTGATGCGCGCGATCAGCCGTTCGACGACGCTGCGCTTGATCTCGGGTTCCATCGGGATGATCCGCCGGTTGCCGTCGGACGTCGGGATCGGGGGCACGGGCATGTTCGGCGGGCGCACCAGCTCGACCAGGCCGGCCTGTAGCAGTCCATAGACGATACGGCGAATCTCGGTATCGGTCATGTTGCAGGCTTTGGCAATCTGCCGGATGGTGTTCTTGGGATTGACAAAGCCCACCACGCGCCATTCCTGAACGCTGAGATGCACCCCGCGGAACTTGTCGCCAGGGGAGTCTGGGAACTTGAGCGCCAGGTCGAGGCTGGGCAGTTCTTCCAGCAACGGTTCGATCTCCTGGGCGCGGCGCGTGCCTTCGATGATCACGTTCTTGAGATCGATCGGCACAGTGATGCGCCCTGGCGGGGGCAGTTCGTTGTCGGCGAAGACGAACGGCTCGCGCTTCCAGGTGAACACGTCGTAGACGATGTCGAGCGTGTGCTGGCGGATACAGCGCACGATGTCTGCCTTGGTGACGTAGTTGGCGTTGATCAACATCAGCGCCAACGCCTTGTCAGAATACTTGCTGCCGCGTTCGCGGATGACGCGCGCCTGTTCGGCGGTGAGCTTGCCCGCCTTGTGCAGCACGCTGGCCAGGTAGCCGTCTTCGTGACCCAGTGTTGCCAGGATCAATTGCCCGTCTTGAAAGGAGAGCGTCGCTCGCTCTTTGCCGGGGATCACCTTCGGGCGTTTGTTCCCTGCGCCATCGGTGATCATTTCCTTGGTCACTACCGGTTCGTAGAGGTGCAGGGTGCCGGTCTTCTTGGCCAGATGGATCAGATGGAGGAGCTGCGTGGTACTGAAATCCGCCAGGTTGCCTTTGAGCGCCATCTTGTCTCGTTTCTACCCACTGTCAGGGTCACTTGGCGGTTGTGATCCGGTCAATGAAATGCCTGCGGATCGGACTGCGGGGCATTATACCCTTGTGAAAATGGGCAGTCAACCGCGCTGGCACGCCGGGCAACAGGCCCCGGTCACCGGAACACACCCTGCATATGGCGAGGGCGACATTGCGCCTGCCTTAACGCTGTGTCCTGTTTGCGTTTATCATTATAGGCGATATTCGCCTGGGCATAAACAGGGCCATGCCCCGCAGTATACAAAATTCGTAAAAAATTCATTCTTACCGCCCCGTTATGCGCTGTTCCTGTTGAGCGCGCTGCTTTTGCTGCTGACGGCGTGCCTGGCCAACGAACGCCCGGTGATAGTGGTCACTGCGACGCCTGATAGCGCTCCTACTCGCGTCGCTGCGGCCCTGGCCGCACCGGCGGCTCCAGCGCCCGCGCTGAATCCCCTCACAGGGTTGCTTCTGCCCGATCCCACTGTGCTCAACCGTCGCCCGCTGGCCGTCAAAATCTCCAATGCGCCGGACAGCGTGCGCCCGCAGGCAGGGCTGGCGTTGGCCGATCTGGTCTTTGAGCACTATGTAGAAGGCGGCCTGACGCGCTTCACGGCCATCTACTGGACACACACACCGCCGCGCCTCGGCTCGATCCGCAGTGCCCGCCTGATTGACCTGGAACTGACGGCCATGTATGGGGCGATCCTGGTCTATTCCGGAGCCAATGAGCCGATCCGGCAGCGGATCGCTGCCAGCGCTTTTGCCACGCGCGCCTACGAAGGTGTCACCGTGGGCGCTCCACTCTATTTTCGCGATCCGGCCATCGAAGCGCCCCACAATCTGTTCGCTGTACCTGCGCAGGTGTGGGCGCGGGCAGTGGCGGATGGGGTCAACGATGCGCCCAACCTGCGGGCGCTCTCCTTCAGCGCAACACCGCCTGCAGGGGGGCAACCAGGGGGCGGCGTGACAGTGAACTATGGGCCGGACGAAGTGCGCTGGGTGTATGACCCGGCCAGCGGCCTGTACACGCGCTACGTAGATGGGCGGCTGCACACCGATGCCGATACGGGCGCGCCTATCACGGCGGCTAATGTCGTCGTGCTATACGTGCCACACCGCGACGACGAGAGCATACCGGTGGGAGAATGGAACGGTGTGCCCATCTACTCGACCGAGATTCAGCTCTGGGAATCTGGCCCGGCGCTGATCGTGCGCGATGGCGTGGCCTTGACAGGGTATTGGATGCGCTGGGAGCAGACGGCCCCGCTGACGCTGTGGGCAGACGAGCAAGCCACTCAGTCTTTGCCGCTCAAGCCCGGCATCACCTGGTTTCAGATCGTGCCGACGGACTTCACCGGCGTGGCCCTGCAATAGTACAATAGGATTGAGGGCGCTCGCTCGCCGGACTGAAACACGGCGCAGAAGGGTGTTCGCTCATGATCCTGGATCCGCGCTATCCCTGGCTGGCGATCGGTTTTCTGACGCTGGTTGCTACCGGGGCCTTGCTGCAACGCGCCGCGGTGGCCTTTGGCCTGTTCAAAGACCCGCTGATGGCGCGTTTTAGACTGTATGGGCCAGAGACGCCGTTCTCGCCGTTGGCGCGCTTCCTGGACATGCTGGGCGTGTGGAGTCTGCTGATGGCCAGCATGAGCGATGCACTGGTCGCCAACCGGCGGGGTAGCTGGGGCTACGCGCCGGTGATGTTCCTGGCCGTTATGCTGATGGCCTTCGCTGGCTCCTATCTCACCCGTCATCACGACGGGCTGCGGCACGCTATGCCCTCCTGGTATGGTGAACTCATGCGCGAGGCAACGCGCCCGGAACGCCGCCATATCGCCTATGCCTGGTTGCGCATCCCGCGCAAAATGCGCTGGCGACTCAACGCCGACCAGGCCTCCTTCCGCGTGTTCGTCGAACTGGTGCGCCTGACCTTTCACTATGGCGCGCGCGATCCCGACGATCCGTGGGCCATGTGGAACTGAACGACTCGCTGGGCCTGGACTTGAACTCATTCGCCGAATAGCACAGCGGCCCGCACGGTGACCGCGCGCGACTGACCATCTATGGCCATGTGCCAGGTTCCGCTGACGATCTGCGCCCGCGTCAGCCAGACCAGGCCGCTATCTGCAGCAGGATGGGCCAGGGCCTGGTAGAAAGTTTCGTCCAGGAAGCGCACGTCGTATAGCTCCAGGAAATAGTGTGTCAGCGGCCCGCCAGCGCCGAAGCGGGTGGTATGTTCGCGGCGCTCTACCGTGCGCAGCGCAGTGACAGCGATATCGTGCGGCGCGAGGGAGGGCAGGGCGCGCGTCTCGGTCACCAGTTCTTCGCGCAGTTCGCGGAACGGCGAGCGCTCGCGCCCATATCCGCTGGCGAACCAGGCGCGGAAGTGTGGCAGGGCGCTGTCGGGCAGGTAGAAACGCAGATCGGACGAGGTCGGTTCTTCCAGACGAGCGCCCAGGGCCAACAAAGGCGCTGGCTCGGCGAAGGTCAACGCGCCACCCAGAGGGGCCAGCACGTATTCCCCATGCTGCCGCCGTTCGCGGTTGAGCACCAGCAGATAGCGATCCGCATGAGTGATGCGGCACAGTGCCGCGCAACTCACGCGCAGCCAGTTGTCGGTGGTTTCGGTGACCATGGTCATCCTGAGTTCAGTTGGGGTTTGGAGTTTCGAGTCTTGAATCCTGAATCTGGTGCCTGAGTACCGGAGAACACCCCTGGCGTTCCCGTCTATCCGCTCGTGATGCCGAACTCATGACTGCGGACTCACCATAACACGAGGCGCGGCGTTTGCCAATCCCTCGCGGGCTGGGGGGATTGTATCAAACCGCTTGCTGCTTTACCTCACCCCCAGCCTCGCTGCGCTCGGCGAGGCGCGCCAGCGCCGAGCGGGGGTGAGGTCAACCAGCAGATCACACCTGAGCTTACTTCTGCCCATGGTTCTGCTGGCTGGTTTTGATGCGATTATCCTGCCTCGCGGGCTGGGGGGATGAGGGTCATCGGGCACAGTAAAGCCGCTGTCAACCTTTGCACGCACCCGAGCCGGGGCGCGCACACTGCCTGACCCGTTTTGCACGTACGCGCGATCTGAGTAGGCTAGGAGGGGGTGAATGCGCGCCGGAGGGCGGAGGATGCCTGCCGATGATGACACACTGGCTCAGTGGGTTGCCCTGAGTCTGATCCCCAACCTGGGCGGGCGGACGATAACGCGCCTGCTGGAGCGCTTCGGTTCGCTGGACGAGGTGCTCAGCGCCAGCGCTGAGGAACTGCGGCAGGTGACAGGCATAGGGCCGAAGCTGGTCACTGCCATCAGGGGAGTGAATATCGCCGAGACCCGGCAAGCACTGGCTCACTGGCAGGCTGATGGTGTCCGGGTGTTGCTCTGGCATACGCCCGACTATCCTGCGACGCTGAACGCCTTGCCAGATGCCCCGCCGGTGCTGTTCTGCCGGGGGACGTTGCAGGAAAACGACCGGCGGGCGGTGGCGCTGGTGGGCACCCGGCAACCGACCGCGCAGGGCCGTCGTGTCGCGGCAATGCTGGCTGCTGGTTGCGCAGCGCGCGGCTGGACAGTGATCAGCGGACTGGCGACTGGCATTGATGCGGTGGCCCATCAGTCGGCGCTGGAGGCGGGGGGGCGCACCCTGGCGGTGCTCGGTTCGGGGGTGTGTGCCGTGTATCCGCCCGGCAATCGCGCCCTGGCCGGGCGATTGATCGAACGGGGGGCGCTGCTCTCCGAGACACATCCTCATGCTGCCCCCTCTGCGCCGACGCTGGTCGCGCGCAACCGGCTCATCAGTGGGCTGAGCCGCGCGGTGATCGTGGTGGAGGCGGGGGCCGACAGCGGTTGCCTGCACGCGGTGCGCTTCGCCCACGCACAGAATCGCGCGGTCTTCACCGTGATCAGCGGGGCACGGGGCAATGCGCGCGTTCTGGCCGAGGGCGCACATCCGCTGCCAGCCAACAGGGCGGCATTCGAGGCGCTGGAACAGATACTGGGCAAAGAAGAATGAAGATTGCCTTAAGGTTTGAAATAGGTTTGATTAAGGTTTGTGAATAATTTCCGAATTCACGGGAAAACGGCGCAAAATGAGTTTGCGCCCAATAGCTTGCAATGCTAAGAGGTGCTATACTGGGTACCAAAGTGCCAACAATGGACAGGCTTACGCGAGAAATAGCTTGTTATATCTGGCCCGCTGCGCGCCATGGAGAACGGGCCAACCCCAGCCGGAGTGACCTGCTCGTGGGATAGGGTACTGGGGGCCGAGCTAACCACAGAGCATCCAGCGGGGGCCACTGAGAGGGGAGGGACTGGATGACTCGTGATGATCATCGTTCACCGGGGCGACTGGCGCCCCCGCGTCCCGATCATCGCTGGGGGCCGGGGACTTCAGCCGCGTCACCGCGCCGCCGTCTGGGGGATGTCCAGGGAGAGCCGCGCCCTGACCGTTGGGAGTCTGCGCCCGACGATGACGTATTCCGCTCTCTCGAACCCCGCGATGCTCAAGACTTTTATCAGCAAGACGATACTTTTGCCCTCGATCGGGAGCCGATGCCAACTCCGCGCGCTCGACCGCGTCCGTATTCTGCTCACGAGGGATCATACAGCGGCGTGCGGGCGCAGGACTCCGTCGCCGAGACCCCGCCGGCGAGCACGGCTTACTACGAGCCTCCTGTGCGGGCGCGCGCCCCAGCCTATGAACTGGAACCTGAGCCGGAAAAACTGAGTATGCAGGAGCGCTACATCCTGCTGATGCGCGCCATCGAGCTGCATGACGACGTGTGGCGGTTGGCCAGCATCCGTGCCAACGAGGAAAAAGATCGGCTGGAAGCCTACCTGATCCCTCGCAACAAGCGCATGGAACTCAAACAGGCCATTCATCGCAATCAGTTCATGGTGATCACCATTGATCGCCTGGGCAACACGACTATCAAGCAGCCCAAGCGCGAGGGTATACTGCGGCGTGTGTGGCGCTGGTTGTTCGGGGGAGACTGACACTCTGGCAGTGGGCATTTCATTCGCAGAAATCAAGAATCCCGGCCTGACCGGGATTCTTTGCGTTCTATCAGCGAAGTGAGGGCAGAGGAGGACACGGTCTGCTCACAGGCCGTAGATGTCGGTGTACTTCTCCTTGAGATAACGCAGGAACGAACGCACCTGGATTGGCTCGCCAGTCACGCGCTGCGTCAATTCGGCGGGCCAGTACTTACGCCCGTGCCGGTGAATGTTCTCGCGCAGCCAGTTCAGCAGCGAGCCGAACTCGCCGCGGGCGATGTCGGTGGGGATGGAGGGGACATCCTGCACGGCCTTTTCCCAGTATTGCACGGACAGGAAATTGCCCAGCGAATAGGTGGGGAAGTAGCCGATCAGGCCGGACGACCAGTGCACATCCTGCAGCACGCCATGCTTGCCGTCGTCGGGCGGGGTAATGCCCAGATAGGCTTCCATCTTGGCGTTCCAGGCGTCGCGCAAATCGCGCACAGCCAGTTTGCCTTCCAGCAGGTCATTCTCCAGCTCGAAGCGCAGCATGATATGCAGGTTGTAGGTGACTTCGTCCGCCTCGACGCGAATCAGCGACCGGGAGACAGCGTTAATCGCCCGGTAGAAAGCTTCCAGGTCTACCTGGCCCAGTTGTTCGGGGAACAGGCGTTGCAGGTCGCCGTAGAAGTGGCTCCAGAAGGCCCGGCTGCGTCCTACAACGTTCTCCCACAGCCGCGACTGACTCTCGTGCACGCCCAGGGATGTGCCGCCCGCCAGGAAGGTGCCTTCGTAGCCCTGATAGCAGCCCTGTTCATACATGGCGTGTCCGGCTTCGTGAATCGAGCCGAAGAGTGCTGAGGGCATCCAGTCTTCCTGATAGCGGGTGGTGATGCGCACATCGTTGATGGAGAACTCGGTGGTGAAGGGATGCACCGATTTGTCCTGGCGTCCGCGCGTCAGGTCGTAGCCCAATTTCTTGATGACCTGCAGGCCGAACTCCGCCTGACGTTCTATGTCGTAGCGTTTGCGGACAGGGGTATCATCCACAGCATCCAGCCGCTCGAAAATCTGCGCCACAAAGGGCACCAGTTCTGTTCGCAATTCCCCGAAGAGCCGCTCGACATCGGCGGTCTTCATGTGCGGCTCGTACTGATCGAGCAGGGCGTCATACATGCGATCTTCATAGCCGAGCGCCTCGGCTTCCTGGCGCTTCAGGTCGAGGATCCGTTCGAGGGTAGGGACGAAGGCGGCGAAGTCGGCCTGCTCGCGCGCCCTGGCCCAGATTTCGTGCGCCTGCGAGGTGACCCGCGCCAGTTCTTCTACCAGAGCGGTGGGCACGCGAGTGGCCAGGTCGTAGTCGTGTCTGACCACGCGCACCAGGGCCGCGTCGTCGTGATCAACGCTCAGGCCGGCGACCTCAGCTTCTGCCGCTTCGATCAGGCGACTGGTCTCCTCGGCGACGAACTTCTCGTGCGCCAGGCGGCTGAGGGTAGCCAGTTGTTCGGCACGGGCAGGCGCGCCTTCTGGTGGCATATTCACCTGCTGATCCCAGCCCAGCACCGCCGCCGCGTGCCGCAAATGCACCACATCGGCCAGATGATTCTTGAGTTGTTCGACTTTTTCCATGAGACGCATTCCTCTTTCAAAGGATTCTGGTCCGTTAGCTTGCCCGCGCTGTTCGACGTCAGTCTACGTCGAACGCGCCTACCAGTGATACGCGCTCAGGTTGGGCAATTGCCACAAGGGTAGCTCTTCTGAGACCGGGAGGGCAACCTCTGTAGCATACTGACATTCAGGCGCGACGCACAGGGTGTATGCAAAGGTTGTCAGCGCCCTTGCCGCGCCCGATGGCCCTCAACCCCCGGCCCCTTCTCCCGCGCTGCGGGCGAAGGGGAGCGAGGCGCGCGCCAGCTATAGAGGATGTATTGTACGTCGTCGGGATTGCCGGTGCGCCAGACCTCCTGCAGATGCCCGGCGACGAATTGCTTCCACGCCGTCCAGTCCGCCGGATCGTATAACGCGGCGTGCTCCTGCTCGAAAGCGCGGCCAAACTCGTAAACCAGCAGATAGTCCGCGCCCGCGGCCTGCCATTGCGCGGCAATGGCCGCCGGATCGCCGTCCTCCACCGTGCGGCGGGCGTAGTACCAGCCGTCCATCAGCGAATCCGGCACGCAGCGCAGGCGCTCGCTGTCACAATAGAGGTAGCGTGGCTCCCACAGGAAGCGCACTGTCGCCCCTGGCGGCAGAGCCTCCAGCGCGCGCATGGTGGCGTAGTGCCAGCCCAGCGCGTGTTCCAGGTAGGCCCGCTCGTACCCTTCCTCGCCGGAAAAATAGAGCGGAACGCGCCGCTCTGCCCACAGCCGCAGCCCCAGCACCACCGTCAGCGCGAGCGCCAGCGCGACCAACGCCCGCACCACGAAGCCCAGGTGCACCGGTCGGGGGGGCAACATCCACAGCGCGCGCAGCGTCAGCGCCGCGGCGATCGCCAGCGGACCGAAGAGATACAGCACCAGCCGCGTTTGCAGATTGATATACGAACCGAATGCCGCGCTGAGCCACCACGCGACCAGAATCAGTGCGGCCCACAGCCCGGCTAGGCGCAGCCAGGCCCGCTCTGGCTGGCTCAGGCGTCCCCGCGCCAGGAGCAGCAGCGGGATCAGGGCCAGGAACAGCGGGCCGATGTCCGCGCCATACGTCCCCGCTTCCTCCAGGCCGAGCACGGTCGCGGCCAGGGGTAGCAGGGGCAGTTGCCAGGCGTCGTCGCCGTAGATCAGGCCCGAACCGGGCTGACTGTACCAGTCCTGACGGATGCTGTCCATCTCGGCGGCATCGAAGACGAAGGGATAGAGCGGGTTGTGATACCATAGGGCGTTGCGCACCAGCCAGGGCAGAAAGACGGCGAAGGCCGTCAGCGCGTAGACCGCGCCATAGCTCAGCGCCGCCCGCCAACCATCCGCCCGTCCGCGCCACAACACCACGACACCGAAAGCCAGCGCCAGCCACAGGACGCTGTATTTTGTCCCCAGGCCGAAGCCCGCCAGCGCCCCCAGCAAGGCCACCAGCCGCAGGGCCTCAGGAGAGGTAGGGGGTGCCACGCCCCGCTCGGCCTCGCTCGCGAGGTGAAGGCGGGAGGGGCCGCCGCGCCCCTCGTCCCAGCGCTCGACGACGTTCAGCCCCACCATCGCCAGTAACATAGGCAACAGGTCTACATAGGGGACGCCCATCTCCGTCCAGACGGTGCGGGCGGAGAGCAGAATCGCCGCGGCCAGCCAGCCCGTCGCCGAACCACCCAGGTGGGCGGCCCGTTCGCCCACGGCCAGCAGCAACAGCGCCCCAATGCCCCAGTGCAGCACCGCCGCGCCCGTCAGACGACCGGTGAGGGCCAGTTGCGCGGCGAAGAGCGTCTCGACGACCTGCGGGAAGCCCAAGAAATGATTGTGCGGCGCGGCGTAGAAGCGCCCCTCCTGTACGTATTGCTGCGGCCCGGCCAGGTGATAGGTCAGCGCGTCCCATTCGCTGGGCGGCAGCCAGGCCAGGATCAGCGCCAGGCCCGCCAGCCCCAGGACAACAACGGCCAGGAAACGTTCCCAGGGCGTGCGGGGTAGGGGCGTGCGCAGCCAGGCGCTCGTCTGACGCAGCCAGGCCAGCCCGTCCTGCCAGGTCAGGACGGCCAGGATCAGCAACACACCGCCCACGCTCCAGCGGGTGAGCGCCAGCGCGCCGATCCCCAGCAGGATCAGCGCCAGCAACGGCAGGCCCAGCGCCACAGAGACGATCGCCGCCTGTGTGGGGCTGGGCCAGGTTAGCTGAAGGCGGCGCAGCAGCGCGCCCCCCACGCCCGCCCCGACGGTCAGCAGGGCGAAGGCGACGGCGCTGTCGAGCAGCGCACCGCCCACCGCGGCGGCCAGCGGCGGCGTGAGCGGCTTGTGCACCCAGTAGTACAGGCCCAGGATCAACGTGAGCCAGGTCAGCGTGGCCAGCGCGACCGCCCACTGGCCCAATGCCCCGCGCGTGCGCACGCCTCTACTCCTTCATCGCGCCGTGCCACACGGCGTTGAGCGCCTGCAAGGTCACCAGGTTGCGCAGCGGGTAGCCGCGCTGCAGATTGGCGGGCGTCAGGTCGCCGGAATCGGTGAGCGGCAGGCTGAGATGCCGCCCGTCTGCGTTGAGGCCGTGATTGGGCAGCGCTTCCAGGGCCAGCCACAGGTTCATCAGCGGCACGTCGTAGTCGTGGGCCACCTGGGCCACGATCTGGTTGTAGCGCACGGACTGTTCCCAGCGCTCCAGGTTGCTGGGGAAGGTGCTCAGCAGGGGGATCACGCCCGCCTGAATGGTCTCGTGCACGATGCGGCGCAGGTTGCGGTCGAACTGCTCGGCGGGGGTGAAGAGCAAATCCTGCGCCCCGAACATGATCACCGCCACGCTGGGGCGGTGCACGCGATATTCGCAGCGCAGGGGCGTTTCGCCCGGCAGACACGCCAGCGGGTTGGCGAAGACGGGGTCGAGCACGGCGCTGGTCACCAGGCCATCGTAGGCGGCCAGGCTATCCAGCGCCCACGATGCCGCGAAATGACTGACCAGCGGCTGCAGGTAGGTGTACGGCCCCAGGGTGTAGCGCCCCAACCCAAAGGGGCTGAGGAAATGCTGATTGTCTGAGAGGCAGTCGCCCACTTTGGACACAGTGTGCGGCTCCATACCCAAGATGCGCCCCTGCTGATAAATCTGCGCGGCGCGGCCCAGGTTCACCGGCACGATGGGCAGGGTCGTCAGATCAACGGTGGTGTAGACGGCGCTCAGGTTGGTGGGCGTGGGGACGAAGATCGTCTCGCTGCTCACCAGCAGGCGGGGGATGCTGGTCTCCGAAGGCAAGGCCAGCCGCTGTGTTTCGATCCAGCCGCGCACGCTGCCATCGGCATTGTGTCCCAGCACCCAGGTGGCATCCGCTGTGCGCGCTTCCAGCATCACCTTGGCCTTGGGCGTCAGCACGCCGACGATATGCGCCTGGCGGTCGGGGCTGGCGTAGACGGTCAGCGCATAGGGGGCCAGCGCCTGGACGGTGCTCTGTTGGGCGGCGGCCTGTTCCCTGGCAGTCAGCAGGGAGATGAGCCAGAGGGCGGCGAGTGTGACGAAGGCGAGGCGGCGTAACATGGGCGCAGGTCATGTCCTTCCAGGAAAATGCTCAGTGTTACTGACTTTACACGAAATCGCCCGCCGCTGTAAACTCGCCCGAAGGTCGGGGGTGGGGTCAACCAGAAGATCGCATTTGAGCTTACTGCTGCCCATGGTTCTGCTTGGCCGGTTTTGATGCGATTACCCCCAGGCCGGGGGGCTTGACAGGGGCAAACAATCGTCCTATGCTATAGTTAAGGGCTTAACTAGAGCCGGACGCTTTTTAGGCCAGAGTAGTTAAGCGCTTAACGAATTACGCTTTTTGAGAGCAATAGGGTTTCCGGGATATGCCCACGCTGGAAGACGTGGCCCGCCGGGCGGGTGTCTCGACGGCCACTGTATCGAAAGTTCTTTCCAACACGCCCTACTTCACCGCCGAAACGCGTGACAAAGTGCTAAAGGCGGTCAAAGAACTGGGCTATGTCCCCAATTTAGCCGCGCGCGCCCTGGCCGCTGGCAAAACGCACATCATCGCCGTCGTCTTTCCCTACGTCTACGACGCCATCTTCACCGACCCGCTGATCATGCTCATCCTGCAGGGCATCGAAGCGGAATGTACGCAGCAGGGCTACAACCTGCTGTTGAGCACACCGCGCCTGTCCGACGAAGCCGTTGACCCTATCTACCTGCAATTGGTGCAGAGCGGCTACATGGACGGCATCATCGCTATTGACAATCACCCGCGCGTCTCGGCCCTGGAGCCAGTGCATCAGCGCGGTATCCCTGCTGTTGCCATCGGTTATCACCCCACCCGCTATTACGTGCGCAGCGCCGACCAACAAGGCGGCTACCAACTGATGCAACATGTGCTCGACCTGGGGCATCGGCGCATTGGTATCATCAGCGTGCCGGAGACCATGCATCCGTCCATTCACTATCGTCTGGTGGGTGTACGCCAGGCAGCAGAGCAGGCCGGACTTGATGCCAGGGCCATCCCCGAATGGGATGGCGACTTTTCCACCCCCAGCGGCGCAGCAGCAGCGGCACATCTGCTGAGCGAACACCCTGACCTGACCGCCCTGGTCTGCCTGAACGATCGTATGGCGTTGGGCGCGATCCAGCAGGCGCGCGAGATGGGCTGGCGCGTCCCCGACGATCTGACCGTCGTCGGCTACGACGATATCCCCTATGCGGCGGTTTTCTCGCCCCCACTGACCACCATCAGCCAGCAAGCGCCCGAACTGGGACGGGTGGCCGCGCGGATGCTGCTCGAAGTCCTGCGCGGAGGGCAACCAGAACCCAGCGAGGTCTCGACGCACCTGATCGTCCGCCAGTCCTCAGCTCCCCCACGAACCGCTCAGTGAGTAAGGAGGCAGTGCCAGAAAGAAACCCTGTGTAAGTTTTCTGCTTTCGCCCGTTCTCTTTTGGCAGGTTTTTAGCAATTAGGAGAAGCGAAAAATGTTCAAGCGTCTGTTAGTTGGTGTGTTGCTCCTGGCCCTGGTGATCCCGGCGTTTGCTTCGCTCTCGCCCACCAGCGCCCAGGGAGAGATCACGCTCCGTTGGCGCACCCGTCCCGACAACCAGGCCGAGGCCGATGTCTACCAGGCGGCCAGCGATGAGATTGACGCGGCCTGGGACGGCGTCACGCTCAAGTATGAGCCGGGCGGATCGGAGACAGCGTCGTATCAGGATGTGCTGATCACCGAGCTGACGGCGGGCACCGCCCCCGACCTGTTCTGGATTCCCGGCACCGATGTGGCCCGCTTCGCCAAGCTGGGGCTGATCCTCAACCTGGCCGACCTGGCCGCCGCCGACCCGACCTTCAGCCAGGATGACTTCTACCCCCAGATCATGCAGCACGTGACCTACTCGCTGGACGGCAATCCAGCGCTGTGGGGCCTGCCGCGCGATGTGTCCGCCTTCGTCATCTTCTACAACAAAGACCTCTTCGACGAGGCGGGCGTGCCCTATCCCACCGAGACCGATCCCTGGGATTGGGATGCGTTCTACAACGCCGCCAAGGCCATCAGCGACCTGGGTGAGGAGATCAAGGGCTTCGGCATAAACGCTTGGTGGGCCAACTACGGCTACTTCATCAACGCCGCCGGTTCCAGCTTCTTCAACGAAGACTTCTCGGCCTGCGGCCTCAACAACCCCGGCACCGTCGAGGGCCTGACTTTCGCCCGCAAGCTCTATCAGGAAGGTATCGCCGTGCCGTGGGGCGAGGACTCCGAGCCGCCCTTCCTGGCGGGCAACGTGGGGATGTTCTTCAATGGCCGCTGGGCTACCCCTGGCGTGATGACCAACGCCAAGTTCAACTGGGACGTGGCCGAACTGCCCGTCGGGCCTGCCGGGCCGAGCAACTGGCTGTTCTGGGGCGCGTACGTCATCAACGCCAAGACCCAGCACCCCCAGGAAGCCTGGCAATTGCTGATGAAGCTGACCAGCCCCGACATCCAGGGCAAGGTTGCCGCGTTGGGTGCCAACATCCCCAGCCGCGCCTATAGCGACCAGAGCGCCATTGACGCCTTCCTGGCCACCTTCGACGGCAAGATCAACAACCAGGCGTGGCTCAATGGCCTGAGCTATGGCGTGGCCGAAGCCCCGCTGTGGAAGGGTGACTGGCCCAAGATCGACGTGGCCTACTTCAACGGCGTGACGAAGGTGCTGAATGGCGAGATGACGCCGCAGGAATTCGCGGACACCATCTGCCAGGAAGCTGACCTGTACTTCGAGTAGCGCGCAGACGTTACGCAACCGGGGGGAGGGGTGACCCTCCCCCGTCTTGTTTCGGCTCAGCCAGGGGAGGCCGCCCTATGTCGCCAATGAGCAACATCCTCGACCGCCCGCGCCAACACCTGGATACCCTCAAAACACTCTGGCGCAGCCCTTCTTTTGTCATTGATGCCAACATCGCCTGGAATCACGTCATTGTGGCGGGCAGCGTGATGCTCTCGCTGTACATCAACGGCATGGAAGGGTTCTACAATCTGGGTGACGCCGTGCAACGCTTCGTCAGCCTGGCAGCGCTGGTGCCGGCGATCCTAGCCGTCTTCAGTTCGATCCTGATCAACCGGCGGCGCGCCATCGGGCGCACGCTCTCGCTGGCGGTCAACTACATCGGCATGGTGCTCTCGGCGGTGTACCTGTTGCACCTGTGGGGCGTCTTCCTTGGCATAGACTCAGTGGCGCGCGCCCTGCACGCACACTGGCAATGGCTGTTGGGCTTCGCCGTTGCCTATGCGCTCTTCTGGGTGGCCGGAAGGCTGCGCGAGGATAGTCGTCCGCGCGTCTTGTTGGAGCAGATCGCGCTGGGCGTGGGCATGATCACCCTGATAGCCCTGCTGCTGATTATGGGCGCAGTCCAGGCAGTGGGCGACATTTTGAGCACCTATAGCCGTGTGCAAACCTGGCTGGTGACGCTGGTCATCGTCGTCTTTGGGACGCTCGGCTACCGCATGTTGCTGCTGGGCGAGTACTTCGGCGAAACGCCCGATCAGCGCACCGCCTGGCAGGGCTGGCTGATGCTCTCGCCCAACGCCATTGGCTTCATGCTCTTCTTCGCCGGACCGCTGCTGCTCTCGTTCTACCTCAGCTTCACCGACAGCACCGGCGTCAACCCGCCCAATTTCGTGGGCACAGCCAATTACCGCGAATTGCTGGCCATCCAGGTCAAGGTGCAGGACTCGCCCGAAGGCGACCCGCAACAGGCCCTCGATCGCGGTTACCTGGTGTTGGAGACGTTCACCGTTGGCTCGCACCGCGTGGTGATCGGGGCCAGGGATACGCAGTTCTGGCAGAGTCTGCGCAACACCATCGTCTTCTGCCTGATGCTGGTGCCGCTGAGCATCATCCCGGCGCTGGCCCTGGCGCTGGTATTGAATTCGAAGATACCGGGCATGAATTTCTTCCGGGCGCTGTTCTTCCTGCCTTCGGTGGCGGCGGTAGTGGGGACAGCGCTGATCTGGCGCTGGCTCTACAACGCCAACATCGGCTACATCAACTATGCCATTTCGCAGGTAGTGCAGTTCGTCAACGACAGCCTGGGGCTGGGCGTCAAAGACCCCAAATATAACTGGCTGACCGACAACAGCACCATGCTGATCTCCATCGTCTTTCTGGCGGCGTGGCAGATCATCGGCTTCAATACGGTGCTGTTCCTGGCCGGGCTACAGGGCGTGCCGCGCATCCTGTACGAAGCGGCCTACGTGGACGGCGCGGGTCGCTGGGGGCAGTTCCGTCACGTGACGCTGCCGATGATCGCGCCTACCACCTTCTTCGTGGTCGTGACCACCATCATCACCGGCCTACAGGTCTTCAACGAACCCTATGCGCTGATCCCGCAGCGCCCCATCCCGCTGCCCGCGACCACCTCGGTCTATTATCTGTACCGGCGCGGCTTCTTCAATTTCGAATTCGGCTATGCCTCAGCGGTGGCCTGGCTGCTGTTCGCCATCATCTTCGTCGTCACGCTCATTCAGTTTCGCATTTCGCGCGCAGGCGCTTACGACTAAGGAGGGCCAGCCATGCAGTATGGAACTCTGCTTCAGCGTTGGGCCACCCGGCTGGTCGTCTATGTGGTATTGGGGATATGCGCTTTCCTGATGCTCTTCCCCTTCACCTACATGATGTTCACCTCGCTCAAGGCCTCCGGCGATGTGTTCCGCTATCCGCCGCGCCTGCTGCCCTATAGCGCGGTGACCAGGCAATACCAGGGCCAGGAAGTGCCTGTCTATCGCTTCAAGATAGACGGCAAAGAGCGCGAAATGGTGCTGACTGGCCAGAAAAAAGGATTCGTCTTCCTCACCACTGAGGAGGGGGTTAATGTCAGCGCGCCGCGCCAGAGCCGGATCGTGGCGCAGGTGCCGGAAGAAGAAGCCACCCCCACCGGCGAAACCGTGACTGTGACCGATGCGCTGGGCAACTCCGCCGACTTCGAGGTCTACCAGGTCACGGTCGAAGGGCAGACGCAACGCCTGCTGCTGGCCTACCGCTCCCGCCTGGACGAGTTCATAGACCCCGACGATCCACAGGTGGTGACCTACGCGGTGCAGCGCACGGCCAAAGCGGTCGAACGGGTGGACTTGCAGTTCAGCAACTACGACACGGTGCTGGGCCTCAACCTCGACCGGGCGCTGATCAACACGGCGCTGGTGACGCTGGGCGTGACCGTGGGACAGGTCGTCACCTCCGTCTTTGGGGGCTATGCCTTTGCCCGCATTCCTTTCAAGGGGCGCGATACGATCTTCCTGCTCTACCTGGGGTCAATCATGATCCCCTTCATGGTGCTGGTAGTGCCCATGTATAAGCTGATGGTCGCCATCGGCTGGGAAAACCGGCTGGTCTCGCTGATCGTCCCGTGGATTTTCACCGCCTACGGCACCTTCCTGATGCGGCAGTTTTTCCTGACCATCCCCAAGGAGATCGAGGAAGCGGCCCTGCTGGACGGCTGTAGTCGCCTGCGCATCCTGTGGACGATCTTCGTGCCGCTCAGCACGCCGGCAGTGGCCACGCAGGTGATCTTCACCTTCCTCTATGCGTGGAACAGCTTCCTGTGGCCACTGCTGATCATCGGCGAGGGCAACGAGCCGAACCATGTGCTGACGCTGTCGCTGATCCGGCTGAGCAATATCGCCGCCGACAAGCCCAACCTGGTGATGACCGGTGCGGCGATCGCCATCCTGCCGCCGGTCATCGTCTTCGTGCTGGCCCAGAAATACTTCATTGAGGGCATTGCCACGTCGGGCCTGAAAGGGTAATGTAAGCGGCTGTTGCCCGGCTTGCTACCGGCAGTGCCGATTATCCTAGCGAGCCGGGTTTGTTTGATGTGTGCCGCCTGTCTTGAGAAAGGGTGTCATTATGCCGCCGCTTCTGGGCTGTGCGTACTACCCAGAACACTGGCCATCGGAACGCTGGCCTACCGACGCCGCGCTGATGCGCGAGGCGGGGTTGCAGGTCGTACGCCTGGCCGAGTTCGCCTGGGACAGGATGGAACCGCGCCCCGGCGTGTACGATTTCGACTGGCTGGAACGCGCCATCGAGACGCTATCTGGCGCGGGGCTGCGCGTGGTGCTGTGCACGCCCACTGCCACCCCCCCACCCTGGCTCACGCACGCTCATCCGGAAATCTGCCGGGTGGCGCTCGACGGGACGCGCGTCAGCCCCGGCGCGCGCCGACAGGCGTGCGCCAGCGTGCCCGCCTACCAGGAAGCAGCGCTGCGCATCACCGGGCAAATCGCACAGCGCTTTGGCGCGCACCCCGCCGTGATTGGCTGGCAGATTGACAACGAGTTCGGCGTCGGCGAAACCACCCGCTGCTATTGCGACCATTGTCGCCGCGCCTTCCAAGACTGGCTGGCCGCCCGCTATGGCTCGCTGGACGCGCTCAACGTGGCCTGGGGCACGCAGTTCTGGGGTATGACCTATCACGACTGGCGTCATATCCCTATCCCTGGCATCACCAGCGAACCTCAAAGCCCTTCCATGCTGCTGGACTATCGCCGCTTTTCGTCGGACAACTGGCGGCGCTTCCAGCGCCAGCAGATCGCCCTGTTGCGTCAGTACGCACCGGGGCGCTGGATTACCCACAACTTCATGATCCGCCACTGGTCGCTGGACTACTGGCAACTGGCGGAAGACCTGGACTTCGTCTCCTACGACAACTATCCGCACGGCCTGAGCGATCCGTGTGAGGTAGCGCTGAATCTGGATTTGATGTGGTCGCTCAAGCGACGCCCCTTTTGGGTCATGGAACAGCAGCCCGGCCCGGTCAACTGGCACCCGCAGCGCCCGCCTGTGCCGCCGGGGCAGGTGCGCGTCTGGACACATCAGGCCATCGCGCACGGGGCCGAAGCGGTGATCTATTTTCGCTTCCGGGCGGGGCGCTTTGGGCAGGAACAGTACCACACCGGCTTGCTGAAGTGGGACGCCACGCCCGACCGGGGTTATGGCGAGGCACAGGCCGCCGCCGCTGACCTAGCCGCCCTGCCCGACCTAACGCGGCCCGCCGCCAGAGTGGGGATTGTCTTCGATTACAACGATCTGTGGAGCATCGAGCTGGAACCGGCACGGCGCGACTTCCGCTACTGGGACCTGGTGCTCGCGCTCTACCGCGGCTTTTGGGAAGCCAACGTGCCAGTGGACTTCCTGCCGCGCGGTTGTGATCCCTCCGGCTATGAGACGCTGATCGTGCCCGCGGCCATCCTCATTCACCCCGGCGAGGCAGAAACCTGGCGCGGCTGGGTGGCGCAGGGCGGGCGGCTGATCGTCACCTTCCGCAGTGGTGTGCGCGAACTCAGCAACATCGCCACCGACAGTCCTCTGCCTGGCGGCGGGTTGTCCGACCTGTTGGGTGTGCGCGTGCGCGAATTCTGTGCCGTCCCCGCGCCCGACTTCGCCGACTGGCCAGAACACCGGCCCGGCACGCGGATTCAGGCGTCGCAGGGCGGGCACAGTCTGTCCTATCACCTGTGGGCCGAAGCCCTCGACCCGATCAGCGCCGAGCCACTTTATCACTACCAGGACGGCCTGCTGGCCGGACAGGTCGCCATCACCCGCCAACGCCTGGGCGCTGGCGAGGCGATCTATGTGGGCTGCTGGCCGACGAGTTTCGCCGACTTATTCCGGCAACAGGGGTGGATCGCTGGCAATACGTCACGGCTGGAGCGGGTCGTGTTGCGCAGCACTGATGGCGCTTTATGGCAGATCGCGCTAAACCACAGTCTGCAGCCCGTTGACGGGTTGAACGGCCTGGAAGTGCGCTACGACCCGCTGCCCTCTCAGAGCGCGAAACCGTCCACGTGATAGGGCGCGACGATGGTCTGAGGCGCGACGGCGCGCAGGCGGGCCTGCAATTCCTGGCGCTGCGCTTCCATCTCGGCGGCGCTCAACGGGCGGATGCCTGCGGCGGCAGCCAAGGCATCGTATTCTGTGCCCGGCGCGGAGACATACGTAGATAGATACACCTGGTCGCCTGGGCCAAGCGCCATCGCCTCTACCGCCGCCACCGACCCGGCGACGTGCGCCTCGGCATAGCGATCGCCACCAATGCCCGCCATGAGGATCACCCCCACCGCCACACCGCCCGCCCGTAGCGCGTGCACCGCCTCGATGGCGTCGGCGACGGTGCCCGGCTTGTTGAGGAAACGCAACAGGGCATCGTCGCCGGTTTCCAGGCCCAGGTAAGCGCGTTGCAGACCCAATTCGTGCAGTTCGGCCCACTCAGCGGCGCTTTTGCGCCCCACGTCGAAGGCGCTGACAAAGGAGAAGATCGGGCGCGGGCCTTGGGGCAGACGGAAGAATTCCTGCGCAATGGCGAAGATTGCCCGCAGCCGCTCCATAGAGAGTACCAGCGCGTTGGCGTCCGCCAGGAAGATACCGCGCCGCAGAGTGATCCCCTCGCCGAAGAAGTCGCGCACCGCCGCACAGTGCGCCCGGAAGTCGTCGGCGCTGAGGGCGCGAAACGCCCGGTCGCGGTACAGCCCGCAGAAGGTGCAGCGATTCCACGAGCAGCCCTGCGTCGCCTGCAACACCAGCGCCAGATACTGGTCGGGCGGCAGGATGCTGACGGGTTTGTAAAGCCGCCGGAAGGTCGCTCCATCGGCAGCCAGACGCTCCGGCCCGAAGGCAAGCACCCTGTCCAGCGCATCGGCCAGCAGGCGAAAGTCACCGGCGGACAGCGATAGCCGCGGCAGAGCAGCCCGCAGCGCCTCCAGCGAGGCGAAGGAGCGCTCCAGCAACGTCAGCGCCTCCTCCGGCGGCAACTCGCGGCGGCGCGGGCCGTTGCGTCCGCTCAGGCGTCCCAGCACACGGTGATCGAGCGTCCGCTGATAGCTGCGCCCATCGCGGAAGAGGGCCAGCAGACGGGCGGCGCGGTCAAAGCTGTAGCTTTCGCCAAAACGCGGCGAGATGACCAGCGCGCTGCCGGTCAGGCTGGCGGTGATCGTATCGCCGGTGAGGGGGTCGGTGACGCGAATGGGCATGATCAGAGCAGCAGTCGAAAGCGGCGAAGTCAGAGCGAGTTGACGTTGCGCAGATTATACACACAACGGGCGTGACCCCGATGACAGCGGTCACGCCCGTGCTGCGCAGCACAACAGCAATCCAGCAACAGATATCTGCCGGGTCAGGGCCTGAAAGTGTAGTAGCGGATCAGCGCGTCGGCCAGGTCGGGCAGGCAGGGGGTAATGTCGTACCACTGCGCGCCGGAGCCGACGTTCCACAGATGAAACCCCTTCACATAGGGGTCTTCTTCCAGTTGATAGGTGTACTGCAGAGCATCGCGGATGATCATCTCGCAGGCCGGCATGATCGTCCCCCCGCCAATGCCCATCTCGGTGATGTAGACTGGCAGGTCAGCAGCTTCCGGCAGGGTGAGCAACAACCGCTCGCGCAGGACACGATGGCGCAGCGCGATCCACACATCCGACTCCGACGTCAGCACGTCGTCTTGCAGACTGTAAGCGTGCAGGGCGATCCCGTGCGTGCGGCCCGGTGCGCAGGGATGCTCAGCAGCGTACTGATACGCCGGCAACAGATCGTTGAAGGTCTGCATATCCGGGTTGCCGCCGGGGAAAGAGAACAGCAACAGACAGCGGCCCTGCTCGTTGGCGATCTTCATCGCCTCGATCGAGAACTGCGCAATCCAGCGTAGCGGGACGGCGCATTCGTTCATCAGTTCGTAGTAGTCGGCATTGACCTGATCCCAATAGGGCTTCAGGCTATCCAGCCAGCGCTTCGCCGTCGCCGCTGGATCGGCCTCCTGGCCGTACTCCGTCGGGCAGTCGCGCATTCCTTCCGACGTGAGTAGCGAGCGATAGACGATCACCGTCTGCGGCGAGATCGCCTTGGCTTCGCTGAGGGTGCGCTCCGCTCCATTCAGCCCCTTGAGCGTCCCCACGGGGAAGCCCGCTTCTGCCATGCGCCGCACAAAGGCCAGCACCTCATCGTGACTGCGCTCGTTGAGGACGTGCAGGCCCAGCAGGGTGGTGTTGGGCGTCGTGCCGCGCAGAATTTCGCACGCTCGCAGATCGGCCAGGTCAGCGAAGGTCTGCCCGCTCGCGCTCAGCGGCAACCAGCCGTCCGGCGTGCTCACCCAGGTGTTGCCTGTGGCGTCTACGGTGACCTGTGAAACGGCCAGCAGTTCCCAATACGTCGCCAGCCGGGTCACCGGCGCGTTCAGATCGGGCGCAGTATACAGGCTGGCGCTCTCTGCCGTCACTCTCACTCGACACGGCTGCACGCTCACCGTCGGCGGCAAGGCCGTATGCAGCGGTTCGGGCGTGTAACTCGGCCCGGTGATCGGCCCGAAGGTGACGCCGGGCGGAGGGGGCGGGGGCGTGGGCAGGGGCGTGATGTTGGGGTCCAACGTGGGCTGCTGCGCAACACGCATCGGCGACGGCGTAGCCGAGGGAGACGGCAGCACAACCGGCGTCGGCGTCACGTAGACCGCGATCGTGTGTTGCTCGCCACAGGCTGTCAGCAACAGAGCGCTGCCCAGAATCGGCAGCAGCCACCAAAGTTTGAATCTAGTATAGGTGATCATGGGGAAAAGTGTATATCATCAGCCGGGCAGCGGTCAAAAAGACACGCGCAGTGCCACCTTCCCGGCCAGGGCGGTCAGCCCGTCAACTGACCAGTTTGTAGCCAATGCCCGGCACGGTGAGCAACAGCGTCGGATGGCTGGGGTCGGGTTCGATCTTCTCGCGCAGGCGGCGAATATTGACCGTCACCACCTGTTCGGTCTCCGGCGTGTCGTCGTAGCCCCACACGGCGTCGAGAATCTGTCCCCGGCTGAGCGCCTGATTGGGGTGCTGGGCCAGGTAGGTGAGCAGGCGCAATTCCGTAGGGGTCACGTTGATCACCTGGTTGCCGCGCAGGACATTGCCGCGCAGCCGGTCAATGACCAGGTCGCCCGCGTAGAGCACGTCGCTGTTGCCCAGGGCCAGTTCGCCATAGGCGCGGCGCAACTGCGCCCGCACGCGCGAGAACAACTCGCGCAGGCTGAAGGGCTTGGTGAGATAGTCGTCCGCGCCCATTTCCAGTCCCAGCACCTTGTCGGTCTCTTCCGCCTGCACGGTCAGCATGATCACTGGCTGCCGGATACCCATCTGACGCATCTGACGGCAGAAGTCGAATCCAGACCCGTCTGGCAGGCGCACATCCAGGATGATCAGATGCGGCGAATGCTCGCGGGCATAAGCCACCCCACCCTGCCCCTGTGCTTCCCAATGCACCTTATAGCCTTCGCGCGTCAGAGCTGTGCGCAGACTGCCCGCGATGCCCGGATCATCTTCGATCAAGAGAATCTGGTAAACCGTCATGGCCCTGCCTCCTATCGCCCCTCCTGTGGCAGGAGAAAACCACGCTTGTCCCAGCGGCAGAGCTGCTCAGCGCGATCTGTCCGCCGTGATCTTCCACGATCGCTTTGGCGATCACCAGCCCCAGCCCGTTGCCGGGAAAGGCCGCGGCGTTGCGCCCCCGATGAAAGCGGCTGAACAGGCGCGGCAGGTCTTCGGCAGGAATGCCAATGCCGGTGTCCGTCACACTTACCTGAACCCTGTCAGCCACGCTCTGCAGAGAGACTGTCACCGTTCCACCAGCGGGTGTGAATTTGAGCGCATTGTCCAGCAAGTTGCTCAGCACGCGGGCGAGTTGCTCCTCATCGCCCTGGACAACAGGTGCCTCAGCGGGCAGGGCGAGCGTCAGGGTAATACCGGTCTGCTCCACCCGCGACGCGAAATTCTCAACCACCTGGCGGATCAGCGCGCTCAGGTCAACAGGTGTGCGGATACGCTCGACTCCGTGCGCTTCCAGGCGCGAAAGGGTCAGCAGGCTCTGTGTGAGCGTCTCCAGCCGCGTCAGTTCGACCTGGGCGCGCTCCAGATCGGCCAGCCCCTCAGCGGATAGCGCACCGCCAGCGGCCAGTTCCAGGTTGGTACGCAGCGCGGTGATCGGCGTGTTGATCTCATGCGCCGCATCCGCCACGAAACGTCTGAGCGTGAGTACTGTGTCCTCAATGCGCTCGGCCATCGTGTTGAACGTCCGCGCCAGCAGTCCCAATTCGTCGCGCCGCTGCAGGTTCGTGCGAGCGGTCAGGTCTCCTTCGGCCATGCGGCGAGTGACCTGAGCCAGGGCCAACACCGGCTGTGTGATCCGTCGGCTGACCATCCAGCCCGCCGACGCAGCCAGCAGCACCGCGATCGCGCCCGCCAGCACAGCCTTTTCGGCCACGTCGGTGATGATATCGCGACCAAAGGCCGGGCTTTCGGATAGCTCGACATATCCCAACAGCGTCCCCTCGCGGTCGAACAGAGGCACGGTGAGGCTGAGGTCGGTGTGCGAATCCGAAGTGACGATCCCCCCCATCCAACCGGGATTATCCAGCCGACGTGGCACCGGAATGGGGTAGCGCGGCGAGTTCTCGTCTTCAGGGGGCGGAGCAGGTTCCTGTTGCCGAACACTCAGGAACGTCTCGTAGGCGGCGGGCGGCGTGCCTGCAGGCTCTTGCAATGTCCATAGTGGCTTGCGCACATCCACGCTGAGCGTGCTCTGCTGCAAGACGCTACCGGAATCGGCCACAACCCGCTGCTCGACATCCAGCAGCCGCACGCGCGACTTCACCAGAAAGCTGTAGATGTTGGCCGAGGACTGGAACACTTCCTCTGGCAATATCTGGCGGTCGAGAAACAAACGCTCGGCACTGTGCGCGATAGCCTCCGCGCTGACTTCCAGGTAACGGCGTTCCATCTCGTTGTAGTGTTGGCGCAGGGTGAACAACAGCAGTCCTCCCAGCGCCGCAGCAGCCAACAGGGCGATCGCCGCATAGCTGAGCGGTAACCACCAGCGGATCGAACGCCGGTCGGGCAGAAAGTGCTGAACTGGCATAGTCCCCTCGCTTGCCGGTGTCGTTACCCCGGCTTCGTCCCCGTAGACGAACTGCCAGAGGACGAAGTCACAGGCGATGATTCCGGCTTGTAGAACGTCCACGGGCCGCCTTCCAGGCATTCGATCTGCTGAAAATCGCGCCCCAGTGGATAGACATACCAGGTGTAGAATCCCTCCTGCGGCAGATAGGTATTCAGGTCAATCGTCTCATTCTGCCGCAACTCGATCACCCGCTCGTACACCGAGCCATCGGGACGGTAGATACGGATCAGGTTGATGGGAGCCAGCGGACCGCGCCAGTTGAAGGTGATCGTCCCGTCGGCGGGCACCGTCACCGATCCGTTGAAAGGCGTCAGCACCTCCCAGGGCACGCATTCCACCTCTGGCTGCTCAGGGTGAGCGTCGCCGGGCACGCGCAACACCTGTCCCACCACGATCAGGTCTTTGTCGGTGATGCAGTTGGCCGCGGCCAGTTCGTCCACCCATGTCCCATAGCGTGCGGCGATGGCGCTGAGCGTATCGTCGAATTGTACCGTATAAGTCAGGTGCCAGTCCTGGCGCGGAGTGCATCCTGGTGTCGAGGTTGGCGTGGGGGTCTCTGCCCCATGCAGGCCGGGAATTTCGACGTTCACAACAAAGGTGGGCGTTGGGGTGACACTGGGCACCGGCGAAGGCGTAGGGGTAGCGGTCGGCGGCTCGAATGTCGGCGGCGGCAACAGCGTGTTGGTCGGTGAAGGCTGCGGCGTCACCGTGGCCAGAATAGCGCTCATATTGGACGAACGAATAAAAGTGGGCGGGGCCTCGATGACCACCTGCCCGGCCTGTGCGGAGGGCGCATCCTGCGTGCCCGCCTCGCTGAACATCGAGAACAACGCGCCCGCCAGAGCCGAGACAACCACCAACAGCCCCATCATGCTCAACTTTGCCACTAACCGACCCATGCTTTATCCCTCCGTTCGCGTGTGTCATTCTCAAGATCAGGTTGGCGTCGGACAACTTTGCCGTCCACCAGGTCATAGAGTGTGTCCACGTAGTCCGCGACCAACGGATCGTGGCTCACGATGAGAAAAGCGGTGCCCTGCGCCTCAGCCACGCCCCGAAAGAGTGTCAGGATGCGGCGAACCGCAGCAGCATCTATCCCACTGGTCGGCTCATCGGCCAGGATCAGGCGGGGCTGCAAAGCCAGCGCGCGGGCGATGGCAATGCGTTGACGCTGCCCGCCGCTCAGTTCTTCCGGCATATGGTTGGCCCACGCGCTCAACCCCAGCGCCGCCAGGGTCGCTTTGGCCCGTCTGCGCCGCTCGAAGTACCCCAGGCCAGGCAGGCGCAGCGCCAGGTCAATATTCTCCAGCGCCGAATAAGTGGGTAGTAGCGACGTTCCCTGAAACACGAAACCGATCTGCGTGCGGCGCAACTGCGCGCGGCCTCGCTCGCCGAGCCGGAGAATATCCCGCCCCAGCACGACGATCTCGCCGGCATCCGGCCAGTCCAGCGCCCCGATCAGGTTCAGCAGGGTCGTTTTGCCGCTGCCCGACGGCCCAAAGAGGGCTACCAGTTCGCCCTGGCGCACGTCCAGGTCTACGCCGCGCAACACTTGCAGGTCGCCAAAGCGACGTTCTACTCCACGCACCTGTACCGCCAGCGTCTCGTTCATAGTCGCTCCTCCTGCGCCGCGCGACCGTTGCGCCGGAAGGGCCACCAGCGTTTTCTGGGTGCAGAGCGCGGCAGCATAGTCTGCAACAGCGCTTCGGTGTCGTCTTCGCTTTCCTGCTCCGGTCGCAGCAGCACGCCTTCGGGCCGGATTTCGACCGCAATGCGCGCCGCACTATCCAGGTGCGAACGCACCAGGGGTGGCAGGCGGATGCGGCCCTCCTCGTCGAGAGCGGGCGGCGTATCCGCCAGCGCGTGGCTGAGGTCTTGCCCCAGCGCGCCGTCGCGCAGCGTTAACACGCGATCGGCGTACACGGCCATTTCCATGTCGTGCGTCACCAGCAACACGGTCAGGCCGTAGCGCCGTCGTAGATCAGCCAGCAACGCCATCACCTGTTCACCGCTGGCCCGGTCGAGCGCGCCCGTTGGTTCATCGGCCAGCAACACCTGAGGGCGATTGACCAGCGCTACGGCGATAGCCACACGCTGTTGCTGCCCGCCGGAAAGCTGTTCGGGGAGTTTGTGACTGTGCTCGCTCATACCTACGGCGGCCAGCAGTTCCCGCGCGCGACGAGTACGCTCACCTATGCCGACGCCAGCCATCATCATCGGCAGGGTCACATTGCGCAGCGCCGAGCGGTGCGGCAGTAGATTGCGCTCCACCTGCTGCCACACAAACCCCACCTGTCGCAGCCGGTAGTCGGCCAGGGCGCGCCCCTTGAGTTCGAGCAGATTCAGCCCGCCCACGCTCAATTGGCCGGCAGTTGGCGTGTCCAGGCCGCCCAACAGGTTGAGCAGCGAGCTTTTGCCCGCCCCACTTGGCCCCACAATGGCCACCATCTCACCGCGCTGCATGGTGAAGTCAATCCCGCGTAAGGCCACGATTTCGTGATCGCCGACGGTATAGGCCTTGACCACGTTCTTGCAGCGGATATAGGCTGCTCCGTTGCTGTGCTGTGTTGACATGGGCTATCTCTCTCCCCTGGCCTCAGGCTAAGGCGCGATCACCACATCCCCTTCATTGACGCCACTGACGATCTCGACCCGCTCATCAGTCTGCAAGCCAAGCTGCACGTCCACCGTGCGCGGGCCGTCGGGGGTCTCCAGCACCACGAAGGTGCGGTTCTGGAAAGTGCGGATCACGCTGGGAGGTAGCCAGAGCACGTTTTCGCGCACTTCCAGGGGCATTTTGACTTCGATCAGTTGGTTGTCGGGCACGTCGCTCAGCGAGGCGACAACGCGCGTAGTCTGATCGGCATCCTTGCTACTAAGGGGGATCGAGCGCACCGCACAGCCAACCGCCGTCTCCGGGCGGTTTATCACCTGGCAGACGCCCACCATGCCCACGCTCAGCCGATTCGCGTCGCTGATGGCCAAGGTGGCGATGATCTCCTTCGGCTCTGGCAGGGCCAGCACGATCACCGTATCGTAGGCTTTGACGCTGTCCCCCACCTTGATGTACACGTCCAGGATCACGCCATCCATGGGCGCGTAGAGCGACGATTCGGCGATGGACTGTTTGATCTGATCGATTTCAAGCTGGACGGAACGCACATTCTCGTCACTGACGCCAGCCTGCGCGTCCTGAATGGCGCGTTGCAGGTTCAATTCGGCCTGGATCACGGCGTTCTCGGCCTGGGCTACGCTGGTTTCATATTTGGCGTAGTTTTGCGCAGCGGAAAAATAGTTGAGTCGTGCCGACTCCAGTTGTTGCTGCGCATTGAGCAACTGCTTGTAAGCGTTGTCCACGGTCGCCGCAGAATTCGCCGGATTGCTGATGGCCTCATAGTAGCTGCGCTGAGCGTCGGTCAACGACTGCTCGGCGGATTCAAGTTGCAGCCGCGCCGAAGCCACGCTCGTCCAGGGGCTACCCGCCTTGGTGCTTTCCAACGACAGGCGGGCATTGGCCAGCGCGATTTGCGCATTCTCGACACTCTGCACGCCGCTTTCGCTGCTACTGCTCACGCTCTTCAGCGCTGTCTCCAGTTTGATCTGGGCGCTGGCAAGCTGACTCTCCAGATCGCTGGTGTCGAAAGCCGCCAGTAGGTCGCCCGCGCGCACCGCGTCACCGCGCCGGACGTTCACCTGCCCTACCGTCCCGCTGACGGGAAAGGAGAGCATCATCTGGTCGCGCGGCTGCCAGCGTCCGGTGAAAGTGAAGACTTCTTCCACCGTGCCGCGCTGCACCACATAGGTCGGGCGCGCTGCCACAGCAGCAGTGGGCACCGGCGTGGAAGTAGGCGCGCTTTGGGCCTGCGCGGCTTCGTCTTGCGTCAGTTCCTCGACAGTCGAGCAGGCAGCAGTCAGCCAGGCCAGGCCTGCCAACACCGCCACCATCAGCAAAGTAGGGAACACGGTTGTCAAACGAGCGTTCATTCTCAAGCATCCCCCAGTTTGAGCAAGGTAGAGGCGTGTTGTCGGCTGAGCAACGCCGTCGTCAGGACGGTGACGCCGAACAACACCGCCGCGAACACCGAATAGACCAGGACGATATCTCCCCAGGCCACCCGCACCAGATACGGCGGTAGACCGCCGCTGAAATCCAGCAAGGGCAGAAAAAGCAGGGTCGTGATCATCCCGATCAGCGTGCCACCGCTGATCCCGCCCAGCGCCGCGATCCCCTGCGCCAGCAGCAGATAGGCCGCCACGGCCAGACTGCCCAGTCCCATCGCCCGCAACGAGCCGAGTTGCACCGCCTGAGCGCGAAACGACGCCGTGCTCTGGATCACGCTGCCCACCAGCGTCAACAGAATGGCGGAGACGAAACCCACCGACAGGAACCCCAACACCCCGCGCCGCGTCGGGTCGGCCTGTGCCTCGGCTATCAGCGCCTGCGGATCGAGCCAGTCCAACACCGGAAATCCCAAAGCCTTGATCTGGGCCAGCACAGCCTGGTCATCAGCGCCTGGCCGCAGACTCAGCCAGATGTTGTGGGGCAGTTCCGTGCCGACCAGCTCGAAGATCGGGTCGAGGTTGGTGATCGCGAAGAATCCCTGGCGCGGATCGAGCGTGGGGAAGTAATCGAGCACTCCCACGATCGGCACCTGCGTGGAGTACCAGGTATTGAGCGCAGAAATCTGAAGGGTGATCTCCTGCCCTACCCCCAGCCTGTATTCCTCAGCCGCTGCCGCGCTGAGCAACACGCCCGTCCGGTTGCCCGCCAGCCGGTTGAGCGCGTCGGCCAGTGGCTCCGGGCCGTAGTCTGGACGGAAATGGGCGACAGCGGCCATAGTCGCCCGATCCACGCCCAGGATTGTGCCCGATAGACGTTGGCCGGGCAGCACGATCTGCGCCTGATAGCGCCCCACGCGCGAGGCCGCATAGATGTCCTCGATCTCCAGCAGGCTGCTGACGGGCAGGGTGTTGTAGCCGACCACAGTCAGCTCGGTACCGCTTTCTGAAGACGTGCCCTCTTCCGTCTGCGCTTCCGCCGCCACCACCAGCACGCGCTCTGCGCCCACTCGATAGCGCATCACATCCTCCAGACTGCGATCCAGCGTGCTGGCCATCGAAGCGGTGAAGCCGATCAGGCTCAGCGTGAAGCAAGTCATCAGCAGCGTGCCGCGGTAACGCCCGATGGACCGCGTGAGTTCGCGCAAGGCCATCAGCAGGGCAATGCTGCGGGTCAGGCTCACCAGACGGGCCAGTTGAGCCAGCAAAAAGGGATAGAGGCGCAACATCATCAGGGTGAAGCCCAGCGAAAACAGCGTCGGAGCCAGGAACACCAGGGGGTCGCTAAAGGGGTCTTGTGCGCCCGTGGAAAGACCTCCCTGCGCCTGCAAGGTATAGAAGACGTAAGCAGCGGGCACCAGCAGCATCACGTCGAGATAAACGCGCTGCCACCAGGCCTTGCCCGACCGTGCCTGCACGCGCTTGAACTGACTGATGGACTGTCCCGTAGCCCGCCAGGCCAGGGCCAGTCCACTGCTGGCCGCCACCAGGCCGGTCGCCGCTCCGATCAGTAGCGCCTGACGGGTGATGACGATCTCCAGCGCCGGCGTCGGATAGTCGAAGCGCAAGAACGAGGACGTGCGCCCGATGAGTTGCACTACAGACGGCGACACCGCCAGACCGATCGCCAGCGCCAGCCCCGCCAGGAACAACCACATCAGCGCGTGCACGCTCAACAACTTGGGATGGCTCATCCCCCGGCTGCTGAGCACTACATCCTCTTGCTGCTGACGGCCTACTAACATGGACGCCAGCATGGTCACGAAGTAGAGGATCAGGCCCGCGACGGGCAGCACGACGATGACTAGTTGGGCGGTGAGGCGGTTGACCTCGTCCTGGAACGCGCGCAGCCCTTCTTCAGGCGTCACATCCAGGCGTGTGCCGGGCAGGGCAGCCATCACCGCCCGTTTGCCGTCGGTAATGCGTTCTAGCAAGCCGGAGACTGCCGAGGTGCGCAGGCCGCGCCCGTCGAAGATGAACTGCCAGTCTACCTCTTCGATCGGCTGCGCGAGCGCCCCCACCGCCTCCCAGAAGTCCGCAGCGGTCATCAGGAAGACCGTATCGAAGAACTTGGGCGTCAGAATCCACGACGGGTCTTGGGAGTCCACCGGCGTCCACAGGGCGACGATCTGGAGCTTCAACGGGCTACCAGCGCCCGACCGCGTGGCCGTCAGCACGTCTCCTACCTGCAAGCCCGTCTGATAAAGCAGCTTCTCCGCCATCAGCACAGGGATTGCGTCCCCGTCCGTCTCAGCAGGCGGCCACTCCCCCGCCGTGATCCGCATCTGCGCCTCGACGCCGTCCAGCGTGCCCAGGGTATAGGCTCCGAAGGCGACCGGCGTCTCCCCCTGGCGGACGACATTCCAGTTGCCCGCGCTGACGAAGCGGGCCAAGCGCGTCAGGGGCAGACCGATTGTCTCTACAAAGCTGCCCTCAATAGCCTCTGTGGCCTGGCTAACCTCCTGTGCGCTGATATTGCCCTCCCAACTGCCCAGATAACGCAGGCGGAACGCATAGGGCGGGTCGCTGAGCCGCTCGGTCAGCAGGTCGGTATTGACGGCATCTACGTACAGGCTCAGGCTCAGCGCCAGCGTGGTTGCTGCCGACAACCCCACCAGCGCCCAGAAGACCAGCGCCCGGTGATTCCACAGCCGTTCAAGGGCAAAGATGATGGGATCGAGTACACGATGCATGGCGTTCCCTCAGAAGGGCACCCGGTTGATCCGCGTGCCCTTCGCTGCACGGGCGATCAGCCCTGGCCGAACTCCGGATCAACGCTGGTCGCGCACTGACGCAGTGCTTCGAACTGCTGGAAGCGCTGTTCGGGTGTGTCCGCTTCCTGGTCAACTGCTATGCCTTGAGCACACTCCAGGTAGGCCAGGGTCAGTTGCTCAGCCTCAGCCAGCTCGGTTTCGAGATCGGCCCCTTCCAGCACGTAGCGGTCGAAGGCGCGCCGTAACCAGTAGGACACCACCATGGTCAGTTCACCGCCGCCGCGCCCCGCGCCGAAGGTGGGGAAGACAATCGTATTAGGCGCGCGCAACAGCGCGTCGAGTTGCTGATAGGCAGCGACGACATCTGCCCCCTGAGCCGCAATCACCGCCGGATCAGAAACGAGCGATCCGCGCGCGGGCATGCCGGAGAACAGTTGAGGTGTGCGGGCTACTGCGCTCAGAAAGCGGTACGCAGCCTCTGGATTCTGCGCAGTCGCGCTGATGTAACCCGCCGTAATTTCATAGGCGACGGCGTTATAGCGGCTGCCCTGCGGGTAGGTCGTCAGCGCCGTGTCGCTTTGGGTCCCCCTATCCGGTCCGGGCATAGCAGGGCGGAACTGATTCATGGTATTGGTGGTGATGGCTGGCGACGACGAGTCTGTACCCGCCATAGAGAAAGTGGCCTGGGCGCTGTAGCTGATGTACCCCTGCACGGCCAGGTCGAGCACCTGCTGGATCGCCTCGACCGTCTCCTCGTCGGTGAAATTCACCGCGGGCGGATCGGTGCGGTAGTCGAGCGGCAGGCCGCCGAACGCTGCGATCAGCATCAGCAGATACGATCCGCTCGGATCAGCGGGCACGAAGGGCGTGGGATCGGTGTCGTAGGGCTTGAGGCGGTACAGGGCATCCACGAAAGCATCTACCGTCCAGCCATTCAGCGGCTCCGGCACGCCTGCCTGCGCGAACTGCTGCGGGTCGTATTGCAGCATCTGCGGCTGAATCGCCAGCGGAAGCCCCCAGGTTTTGTTATCTCGCTGCAACTGAGACAGGGTATTGCCAATGATGTCGTTGCGATCGAAAGTCGCGTCGGTGTCGAGCAGCGGATCGAGATTGAGCAGCGGGCTGAGGTCGCTACCCTCGACCACATTGCCGGACAAGATGAAGCAATCGTACTGTTCGGCCAGCGTCGCCAGGTCGTTTTCCTGCACCGACTCCAGTGTGACCGCGCCAACCACTGGATCGGCAGCCACGAAGTCAGCGATCAACCCGTCCCATTCATACTGGTTGGGCAACTGTCCGCCACGCATCGGCCCGCCAAAGCCTACGTTCACCGCGCAGGTCAGCGCGATCTCGCCCGGCGCCAGGGTCGGCTGCGGCGCAGGAGGAATCACCATCAGCGACACCGTGTCCGCGCGGGCTACGGCCGTCTGCATGTCGCTGTACGCCTGCGCCTCTGCTGCCTGCAACGCCGAGAGCGCATCGGTGCCACTACTCAGCATCTCGCTCAGCACAGCGCTGAGGTAGGAGGCGTAGCGCAGTTCAGCCACAGGCAAGGCCGAGGTCAGCCCCTGTTCCAGCACGGGGCGAATCGCCTCCGGCACGGTGCGCGCCCCCCCAAAGGGGCCACCTGGCATCCCTGGGCTGCCCGTCGGGTTGTTGGCTGCGGCGCTGGTTGCCGTCTGCGAGTCGGCCAAGCTATAACGGGCTGGTACCGCGCTGAAGGCGTTGGTGGCCAGTTCGGAGCGCCCCGTCAGGAAGTTGGCCAGGGCATACGCCAGTTCCGGGTACTGCGTGCCCGCGCTCACCGCGAAGCCCTGCACGTTCAGGCCAGCCACACCGCCGGGCAACAGCGAGGCATAGCGCGTCTCTGCAGCGTCTTGCTCACGTGGGCCGCGGCGCTCGGCGTAACCATTGATGCCCTCGACGCGCAGGGGGATCGCCTCCTCACGTCCGCCGCCCTGCGCCAGCACCACCTCTTCGCTGACCAGTTCGTACCAGGTCTGCAGGAGGTACTCCAGGTTGGGGTTGGCAAAGCTGGGCGCATTGGGCACAGAAGCGGAGTCGTAAAAACCGGTCCCGGCCAGTGCCCGCAGAAAGACAGCCTGGTTGTTGCCGCCCGACACAGTTGACAGGCCGGGCGTCGCCACTGTGCCATCGACGTTGTACTGAGCCAATGCGCGCGCCGCATAGGCGAAGTCGTCAATCGTCCAGCGCTCATTGGGATAGGCCAGCCCGACCTCGTCGAAGGCCGCCGGATCGTAGGTGACCAAGATCACATCTACCGAAAGGGGCAGTGCCCACAGGCCATTGTCCCACTGGAACGATTGCCAGGCGGCGGGTATGAAGTCGGCGATGTCCAGCGCCGGATCGCTCATCGCCAGCGGGGCCAGGTCGAGATAGTAGCCTGCCTGCGTATCGGCAACGGAGAGCGTCGAGGAATCCACATAGAGCACGTCGGCGGCGGTCACCCGCTCCTCAGTGGCGTCAAGCTGATCTTCGACTGCGCCCGCCGGGCCGAACCCGAAGAAGGCCGTTTCGCTGAACACTACCTGCACGTCCACGCCGGCGTGCTGAGCTTCGAAAGTGGCCAGCAGGTCTGGCGTCAGCACGTCCTCCCAGATATAGGGAACGCTGAGCACCAGCGTCGCCCCTTCTGCGCTCACCGTGTCCCCGTCCACCGGCCATAGCGCTCCGATCAGGGGGGTTACTGTTACCACCAGTGCGCAAAACAACGAGACTAACTTGTCAGCTTTCACCGCTTTCTCTCCTGCCAGATGAGTTATGTAGCCGTCCACAGCATCGCCCGGCGACATTACATCGCCCTTACGGGAACATTACAGTTTCGAAATGTGAGCCTGTCGGGAAAAAAGCTGGGGCGCAGGAATACCCGCGCCCCACACCTCTGGGAGGAGGGTGTCACAATCACCAGGCTTCCCAGACGAAGGAATAGCCCGGTGCGGTGACCCAAAACGCATCGGCGGAAGGTGAATAGTTGAGCGTGATCCCGTTGACCGCGGCGATCTGTACGTCGCTGATGGCGTTGAACGCCGGTGCGATCTGCGCAGCGGGGACGCGCAACGCCAACTGCCCCACACCTTCCGAGTCGATGACCCAGATTTCGATGGCATCCACCACGTCCGTCCAGTAAGGATTGCCATCCTCATCGGTCGCCAGCACGGTGTCGTAGCTGTAGTAGATCGCCACCGGCTGCGCGATGTCGAAGGCATTAAGACGCCCGTCGCAGTAGCCCGCGATCCACACGTCCTCGTCCTCGTTGTAGAACATGCAGCCGCTGGTTTCGTCCCCGTCGGCGAAGGCGCTCGCCGCGCCCAGCACGGAGACCGCTACCACCGCCAGTGCCGTGAACCAGACTTTCTTGAACATCACTGTTCTCCTTTCCAGTGCATCGATCTTCTTGATGGTCAGTGCCATCTGCTACCCTGCGCATAAGGATCGGCGCTGGGAATTACACCAGCCTTACAGAGAGACTACGATTCCGTAAGGCTACAGGGCTGTAATGTGGCGAGAGGACAACTGGCGGAAGTGAGAATGGTGAGGGGAAAACAGCGCTAAGTCCCCCGGCCTCCTTCCATACATGGCCGAGAGACGAGTAAGTGCATATTGCAGTCTCCGCGCGTGGAGAAGGGCCTTAGCGATGAGGTAGAGCTGCCGATCAGGACTTCTCGAAGGGCTTCAGGTCAACGCCCACAGCGCAACCATGCCCACCGCGATTGGCAGCAATGTGCTGCGCGTGCGCCAGGCGATCACAGTGGCGAGGAGTCCGGCCAGCAGGCGACTATTGTCCGCCGATAGATCGAGCGAACCAGCGGGCATGAACAGCGCCGGAAAGATGATCGCGGACAGCGCCGCCGGGGGCACGTAGCGCAAGGCACAACGGAGCGCTGACGGCAAGCTGCCCTCGCGCAGCAGCGCAATCACCGACAGGCGCACGCTATACGTCACGGCAACCATGCCCAGGACCGTCAACCAGGTGCTCATGGGAGGCGTTCTCCGGCGGCTGTGGTCGCGGCGCAGGGAGCAGCCCAGCCGGCGCGCTCTGCCCCCACTCCGGCGACGATGCCCGTCAGCGCAGCCAGGATCAGCCCCAGATTGTACGGCAGACCATGCGCCACCAGCGCCACACCACCGGCCACCAGCGCGGCCAGCACATCCGCACGACCTTTGAGCGTGGGCACCAGCAGGGCGATGAAGGTCAGCGCCAGGGTGAAGTCCAGCCCCCATCTCGACGGCACCTGCGTACCCAGCAACACGCCCGCTGCCGTGCTCAGTTGCCAGGACACCCATAGCGTGAGGCCCGCGCCCAGGGTGAACCAGTGGCGCGCTGTGTCGCGGGCGGGCACGGACGCCCCAGCCTCGTAGTGTGTGATCGAGACGGCGTAAGCTTCGTCAGTGAGCAGGAAGGCCAACAGGTACTTCCAGATGCGGTTCAGATGACGCAGATACGGCGCAAGCGACGCACTGTAGAGCATGTGCCGCAGGTTGACGACAAAGGTGGTCAGCACAATGATCAGGCCGGGCGCGCCCTCGCCGAACAGCCCGACCGCCACAAATTGCGACGATCCGGCGAAGACGAACAGTGACATGCCCAGCGCCACCTCGACCGGCAGACCTACCTTGGTAGCAGTAATGCCGTAGATCATGCCGAAGGGCGTGGTGCCGAGCAGAATAGGCAATTGTGCCCGCACCCCGCCCCAAAACTCGGTCGCTCGCGCAGACATGACATCCTCGCAGAAAGTTTCAGCCAGCCAGGTGGCCAGTATACCCACAAGCAAGGGCTATGCCCTCGTGCGTTCTGCACAGAACGCGCCGCCGGATGCGTCTGGCGCTTCGACGGCGCGTCCGTCAGCGCTACTCGCAAAAGCGGTCAGTCGCGCAGCGCCAGGCTGATCGGGCAGTGATCCGATCCCATCACTTCCGGGTGAATATCCGCAGAGAGAACGCGCTCGCGCAGGTCGGGCGTGATGAAGAAGTAGTCAATGCGCCAGCCGATGTTGCGCGGGCGGGCGTTGCCCCAGTAGTTCCAATAGGTATAGTGGCCCGGCTCGTCGGGGTGTAGTGCGCGGAAAATGTCCACGTAGCCGCGGGCGATCACCTCATCGAGCCAGGCCCGTTCTTCCGGCAGAAAGCCAGTCGTGTTCTGATTCTCTTCGGGGCGGGCCAGGTCGATCGGGCGATGCGCGGTATTCACATCGCCGCAGAAGATGACCGACCGCCCTGCTGCCCGCAGCCGTTCCACGTAGTCCAGGAAAGCCGCTTTGTAAGCCATCTTGAAGGGAACGCGGCTGTGATCGCGCGCGCCGTTGGGGAAATACGCGCCGATCCACACAAAGTCGCCATAGTCGGCGACGATGGTGCGGCCCTCGCGATCATATTCCTCGATGCCCAGCCCGATCTGTACGTTGCGGGGCGCGATTTTCGTATAGAGCGCCACGCCGCTGTAACCCCTCTTCACCGACGACCATGCCCAGTACGTCTGATAGCCATCCGGCTGACGCACCGCCTCGTCGAGCTGATCGGGGTGTGCCTTGGTCTCCTGCAGGCACAGGATGTCCGGCTGTGTGGCATGGAGCCAGTCCAGCAACCCTTTGCTCTGCGCGGCGCGAATACCGTTGACGTTCCACGAATACAGCCGGAGCATCCGTTTCTCCTGAGGGCTAAGGCGTCACAGTGAGTGTTTCGAGCATATCGGCATAGACCTGTGACCACAGGTCCCAGCCGTACTTGCCCGTGCTGGTCAGCTTGAGCACGACGGCTCGCCCGTCGGCCAGGGCGAAGGCGCCGATCGCTGTATTGACCGGCGGATCTTGCGTCTGATCGCGCGATACGCCGATCTTCCCGCTCAGGCCAGCCGCTGTCCAGTCGGCGACCTGCGGCTCACTCAAACCGGCCAGCGCCGCCTCAACCGACTCGGCGAAATACGCTTCGAAGACGGCCCGTTCTGCAAACTTGTTGTTCTCAGAGGGGGTGATCGTCAGGGGAACATCGCCCTCACCCACCGCCACGTTGAAATAGCGGGACGGGTAGCGCAGGCCGATTCCGCCGGCGACGATCTCGCCGTCCAGGTCCATCTGCACTGGAGCAGGGCAGGCTTCGTCGTCGGGATCGGAGCAACCAGGCAGTCCACTCACGTTCAAAGCCGGATTCAGCCCCGTTCCAGCGTCCAGGCTCAGCCCGCCCGTGTCCAGGGGATTGGCGGGCGCGGTGGCGGTCGCCCGGTCAGGAGCGTCTTGCGCTTTTTCCCCAGACTCGTCACCGCAACCGGTCAGGCTCAGTGCCACCATTGCTAGCGCTGCCATCCAGCGCCACCATCTCATCGCGTTCATCGGATTCAGGTTCCTCAGAGATTAACTGTCTTGCCCCACACTCGCCCCCAGAGTCTAGCGACTGGTGAGCAGGGCAGCAACTCCCAGACGCCGGGGGAGCGTACAAACTGCGCTTTAGTTTACTTCCAGCAGATCACACCTGAGCTTACTCCTGCCCATGGTTCTGCTGGCTGGTTTTGATGCGATTACCCTGCCGACAACCTTACCTACACCCCATACCAGCGTCCAGCATGCTATACTTGGAGCAGCGCGTACTCAAAGGGAGATATTCATGACTCTGCAGCGTGTCCGGTTGGGCCTGGTGATCCAGGCTGTCTTCGGCATTTTCATCGTATCACTGGGGCTGTCTTTGCTCACCTCGTGTTTCATGGTGCCCTTCATGTCACAGGAGATGCTCGACCGCTTCTCCGATCTCCTGCAGACCTTCGCCGACACCGACCTGGGCCAGCAGAATCAGCTACGCCATTTCCAGGAAGAACTGTCGGCCTTCACCGATGACTATCAGGACGAGTTGACCCTGCAATACGCCGTGCAATGGACGCTGGTCGCTGCCGTGACCTATGCTGTGGCAGCGCGCGTGGCACGGCGGGCCGAGTCACCGGCACAGGCAGTTGGCTATGGGGTGCTCATTGGCGGCGGGGTGTTGTTCACCTATGGCGCTTTCTGTGTGGCGATGACTATTGCCTTCGGTGTAGTCAAACTGATCTACCTGGCCCTGTTCGTGTCGGCGGGCTACCTGGGCGGGCGCGCCGGGGGCGGGCGTCTGCGCACTCAGCAACTGGAAGCCCCCGTTTCCCCTGTCACCGTCGGATACGAGTTCACCGCGCCGACCAGGGGCGGAATACGTCCGGAGGTTTACTACAATATGGGCGTTCAGGCAGCGCTCGGCGGTCGCCGCGACGAAGCGCGTCAGCATTTCACCCGCGCTCTGCAGGCCAACCCGCGCTACGTGCCCGCCTGGCTGCAACTGGCCAATCTGGCCGATTCGCCGCTGGATGCCTGGCAGTATATCCAGCAGGCCCGTACCCTCCGCCCCAACGATCCGGCGGTGCAGCAGGCTGTCGAAATCGTCTGGCCGCAGGTTGCCAGGGCGGCGCAGTCCACTGAGCCACCGCGCAATCAGCCGCCCTACCCGGGTGGTCAGCAAGACGATGTTGCCATCCCACGCTCGACGCTGCCGCCTACTGTCCCTGCCGCTTCTGCTCCCAACGGGCCTGCACCTCGACCTCAATCGCCCGATGATAGCTCACCACAAGCCTGATCCGTGGCCTGTGCGTATCACCAGCTACAAACAGCAACCGGAGGCCGGATTGAAGCCTCCGGTTGTTCGCTTTCGGCAATAGCAGACCAGCGCGCTAGCCGCCGAAGAACTGCGTGGTGGCCTCGCTGACCGTCAGGCCCTGCTCGGCGATCAGATTGAACAGCGTCCGCAGGATTTCGATGGGCACTGTGCCACTCCATACCTGTCCGTCGGGGAGTTTGAGCGGTTCAGGTGCGCCGCCGTTTGCCCCCAGCATCACGGTCGGCGTGCCGGTCAGGCCGTTGTCGAGAAAATCCTTGCGGATGGCGGCCAGCGCATTGTCGTAGGTCTTCTCTTCCATGCAGGCTTCCAGCGCGTCCATGTCCAGGCCCAGCGGTTCCAGCAACCGACGCACGCCGTCTTCGCTATACGCTTCCTGGTAGCCGATGGTCAGATAGCCGTTGAACAGGGCTTTGTAGGCGCTGTAACCCTTGCCTTGCTCGGCAGCGCAGAAGGTCGCCTGAGTAGCGCGCGTGGCCAAGTCGTCGCCTGCCAGCGGGGCCAGCTCGATGCGAACGCGCCCGCTCTCCGCTTCCAGGGCGATCAGGTGTTCGATCGGCAGGCTGTAAGTGGCGCAGTGCCCGCAGGTAAAGCTGAGGAACTCGATCATGCTGATCGGCGCATCACTTGCCCCGTAGATCAGCCGCCCCTGCTCGGCCAGGCTGGCCTGCCAGGCAGCATCAACTGCCGCGTAGTCCGGCTTTGGGGGATCAATGACCATCGAGTCCAGAATGTCGAGCACCGTCGCGTCGTCAGCGGGCGGCGCTGAAGTCTGGGCGTACAGGACAGCGCTGGCGCTCTCGCCATAGGGCAACAGGATCAGATGTCCCACGGTGCCGGTCTCTTCGTCGCTGAAGGTGACCCCCGCGCCAGTCAGCCCTGCTGCAGTGAAGGATTCGACGGTGCTGTTGACCTGACTCGCCAGCGACTCCAGAGCCGTTTCGGGCGTGTTGCCCGCTCCCAGCGAAGCGAACACCTGAAGCATGATAAAGGGGCCTTCGCCACCCTCCATCACCCCAGGGCCAACCAGCGCCAGGTCGAAGTTCTGGCTCTTGCCGACTGTCTGCCAGCCATCGGGCAGCGTGAAAGTGATCCCGTACTCTTCCCACAGAAACGTCTGAGACGCAGAGGTTTCCTGGCGCTGCCCCGCTGCAACATCCGCGGGCAGGCTGGAGGAAGCCGAGGCGCTGGCAACTGCCAGGGCGCTGAGCGCTGCCAGCAACACCAATGTCTTGAGGACTTGTTTGATCATGAGCTGCTCCAGAAAGTGCTAGACAGGACTCGACCCTCCTCTCGACGATAGAGACTTGTCTTGACTCCAGTCGTCGGTGAGGAGATTATAGCTGAGCACGACGGTCAACTGCACCCTTCCTCAGGGCACGTGCAAAGACCGTCAGCGATTTGCTCGACACAGGAGCACTTACCTCACTCCTGCTCGGCGCTCACGCGCCTCGTTACTCTCTCCGCGCACGGGCTGAGGTAAGCAGCGAGCGCGTCTGATGCAATCACCCTGCCCCTCCCGCCACTCACGCCGGACGGCGCAGAGCGAGCAACACCAGCGCGCTGCCTCCACCGACTGCCACTGCCAGCGCCAGGACGATCAGGCCGCTGTAGTCATAGACCTGATCCTGAAGCGGCACGTCCTGCTGTGGGACGACAGCCGTTGCATCCAGTGGCGGGGCAACCAGGCCAGGATCACCCTCATCGGACGCTGCAGGCATCTCGGTGATCGCCGGGATGGGCGGTGGCACATACCCCGCCGCCGCGCCGAAAGCGACCTCCGCCCGGCGTCCCGGCCACACGGTGACCAGCATCGCTTGTGTCCCCGTAAGTCCAACCCCTTCTGCAGGGATCACCGCCACCTCGTAAGAGCCTGGGGGCAATTCCAGGCACAGGGGATCGTCGTCCTCATCGGTGGTGAAGGTGTCGGCCCGCTCCACCCCCGTGATCAGCAGACGCTGACCGGCCAGGGATGGTTCACCCTGATCCCGCACGGCGTTGGCGTTGGTATCCTCGAAGATGACTGCGCACAGAGAGCCAGCGCTCGCGTTCAGCAACTCCGGGACGGGCGCAAGCGGCGTGGACGTAGGCGTCGGAGACGGTGCAGTGGTCGCGGTCGGGTTGACTGTGAAGGCAGGCACATCGGTTTGCTGTGCACCCGGCACTTGGGTCAGCGTGACCGCATCCCAATAGACCCCGTTGAGCGCCAGGCCAGTTTCCTGCCTCATGAACAGGTACACCGTCACCGTGTCGGACTGCGCAGTCGCCGTCACCCGCAGGGCCTGCCAGCGATCGTAAGGCGCTTCCTCCGCCGACCACTGCACCGCTTCTGAGAGCGGGTCGAGGCCGCCTGTAGGATCAATGCCCACCCGCACGGCCACTCCTGCCGAGGTGTTAGACTGCGTGTAGGGGAACGTGGCAATGGCGCAGCGCGTCACGGTGTCGTCGCAGGCGAAGGCCCAGGCGTAGGCGCTCAGTTCAAGTGCCGTGCCGGGCGCGATTCCGTTCACCTGCTGATACCCTGCCGCCGTGAAGACCCCCTTATCCTGGCGCAAATGCCAGGAAACGGTGCCACTGTAGACCTGCGGGCTGTCCTTGTGAGGCAGCGCATCGGGCAGACCCGCGCCCACCCATAGCCCCCATCCCTGAGGGCCAGTGCGGGTCGGCGCGCCCTGCGCGTAATAAGGGGTTTCCAGGTCACCGTTGATCAGCAGATTGGGGACAGGCGTCTGAGCGACAGAAGCTGCGAGCGCAGCCCCCCCTGGCAGCCAGACAAAGGTCAGGATCACCAGACTACAGCACAGATATGCCCTCATCGGAACATCCTGGAGATCACAGCGAATTCAGGCGCGGCGGCATAGGGAACGATGGCGGCATGGTCGTCGCGCTGCAAGTTTAGCATATCGAGGGACGCTCTCAAAACACCTGGCGCAGGGGGTTGCATCAAATCGCTTGCCGCTTTACCTCACCCCCAGCCTCGCTACGCTCGGCCTGGAGGCGCGTCAGCGCCGAGTGGGGGTGAGGTCAACCAGCAGATCACCCCTGAGCTTACTTCTGCCCATGGTTCTGCTGGCTGGTTTTGATGCGATTACCTTGCCCCCTGCCTGGCAAGCACTTCTGTCTGGTTTACAAGAGGGAGGCTACGGCCTGGCTTCTGTTGGCCAATGCGCCCGGCTCTATCTCGATCAGTTGGTGTCTGGGCGCGCGCCATTCGTATAATCACTTGAGTGTGGAAAGCAGAGGTGGTCTGGCCGGGCAGGAGAGCACGGCGGGGCCGCTGAGTGCGGGCAGCGCGAGGACGTTGCCCACGCCTGACCTGATCGGTTTCGTTGGCCGGATGACCGGCTTTACCATCGCCAGTTTTTGAGTGGAAGGGGTTCTTTCCATGTGCCGTTGTTTTGTGGTGGCTCTGCTTGTGCTCGCTTTATTCGCTGGCAATGTCCAGGCCCAGGAAGGAGCAGGGGCAGGAGCAACGGGTATTGGCGATCCTTTCTTTCCGGCGTTGGGCAACGGAGGCTACGACGCTCAGCACTATGTCATCGAGTTGACCGCCGATCTCGCCACGAACACGCTGGACGCTACCGTGACGCTTACTGCACTGGCTACCCAGGAACTATCCAGCTTCAACCTGGACTTCGCTGGCCCGACGGTGCTGAGCGTGACGGTGAACGATCTGCCCGCAGACTGGCAGCGTCATGAGCGTGAACTGATCATCGTTCCCTCGTCTGTCTTGCCTGCGGGCGAGCTGTTCACAGTGGCGGTGCGCTATCAGGGCGAACCAGCGCAGGTCTCTGGCTCGGCTATCCCCCTGCTGGTGGGGTGGTCAAACTATGGCGATGGGGTGTTTGTCGCCAGCGAGCCTTACGGGGCGATGGGCTGGTACCCGGTCAACGATCACCCACTGGACAAAGCGACCTATGAGTTGCGCGTCACCGTTCCGGCGGACTACGTGGTTGCGGCCAACGGGACGTTACAACAGACGGCGACCCAGGGGCAGCAGGTCACTTATCACTGGACCTCACGTGATCCCATCGCCAGCTACCTGGTGACGGTGGCCATTGATCAGTTCGCTTCCAGCACAGATACTGGCCCGGATGGCCTGCCGTTGCGTTTCTATTACCCGCCGGATCGGGAACAGGCAGTGTTGGCCGATTTTGCCCGTACGGGGGAGATGATCGCCTTCTTCAGCGAGCTTTTCGGCCCGTACCCCTTCGAAGCCTACGGCGCGGTGGTGGTGGATGCCGACTTGCCCTTTGCCCTGGAGACGCAGACACTCTCGCTCTTTGGGCGCAACTGGTTGACCGGAACGGGGTGGGCGGAAGAAGCCGTGGTGCACGAACTGGCGCATCAATGGTTTGGCAACAGCGTCAGCCTGGGGCGCTGGAGCGACATCTGGCTCAACGAGGGATTCGCCACATATGCTTCGTGGCTGTGGTTCGAACACGATCGCGGGCGGCAGACACTGGATACCATCGTCCGGCGCGTTTACGAGCAAATCGCGGAAGATGAGGCATCGTTCTTGCTGCAGATACCGCGTTCCGAACTGGTTCGGACGTTGCGCGCGCTGCTCCCTGCCGAGGCAACCTTTTCCGCCGATGTGGCTGCTGCTATGACCCGCCTGCTCCTGCGCGACAGTCAGTCTGCCGCAGCGATAGAGGCGTACATCGCCCAGTTTCCGAGCAGGGCGTTGACGGCGGACGAACTGGCGACGCTGGTGAGCGTGTTGCCGTTTGAGACAGCGCGTCTCCAAGGCGCAGACCTGCATGCGCTGGTTGATCTGTTCGATCCTTTCTGGCGCGAGGCAGAGGGAGCGATCCTGCCGGTGAGCAGTTTCTTCCCACCGGGCAATGTTCCTCCGGACGATCTATTCAACAGCGGTGTGTACTGGCGAGGCGCACTGACGCTGCACGCCCTGCGCCTGCGCGTGGGGGATGAGGCGTTCTTCGCCATCCTGCGGACCTACTACGATCGCTTTCGCTACGGCAACGCGACGATCGCCGATTTCATCGCCGTCGCCGAAGAGATAGCCGGTGAATCGCTGGCCGATCTGTTCGACGCCTGGCTGTACGATCCGGTGCTGCCAGATTTGCCGGAGATGGGGCTGGGCGCCAGCCAGTCGCTCCGCCAGGGCACGATTGTGCTGGCAGGCTATCCGCACGGCTGAGCAAGCGCGCAAGCTATAACCCAGGCCAGAAAAAAGTCAGGGGCGTATCGCGCCATACGCCCCTGACTCAGGAATTCTCCGGCACTACTTCATACAGAGCACCGGACGGATACGTTCCATGGCCCAGTCGATCTGCTCGCGGGTGATGATGAGTGGCGGCGCAAAGCGGATGATGTGACGGTGTGTTTCCTTGGCCAGGATGCCGTTTTCTTGCAGGGCTTCGCAGAAGCGGCGTGCTCCGCCGGCCTCCGGCTTCAACTCCACGCCGATCATCAGGCCCTTGCCGCGCACTTCCTTCACATGGGGGCTATTGATCTCCGCCAGTTGCTCCAGGAAATATTCGCCCATTAGCGCGGCATTCTCGATCATCCCCTCTTCGATGAGCGCCCGTAGGGCGGCTCGCCCTACCGCCGCGGCCAGAGGATTACCGCCGAAGGTGCTGCCGTGATCGCCGGGGCGGAAGACGCCCAGTACTTCGCGGTCGGAGAGCACCGCCGAAACCGGATAGAAGCCACCGGAGAGCGCCTTGCCGATGGTGATCATGTCGGGGCGCACGTTTTCATGATCGCAGGCGAACAGGCGTCCGGTGCGACCCAGTCCAGTCTGAATTTCGTCGGCGATCAGTAGCACGTTGTGGCGAGAGCAAATTTCGCGGACGCGGTGCAGGTAGCCAGCGGGGGGGACGATCACGCCGCCTTCGCCCTGGATCGGTTCGACGATGAAGGCGACCGTGTTGGGGGTGATGGCCGCTTCAAGGGCGTCGGCGTCACCGTAGGGGATCAATTTGAAGCCGGGAGTATAGGGGCCGAAGCCAGCGCGGTATTGTGGCTCCGACGAGAAGCTGATGATGGTGATGGTACGTCCGGCGAAGTTGCCGGTGCAGGCGATGATTTCGGCCTGTCCGTCGGGGACGCCCTTGACTTCGTAGCCCCATTTACGGGCAGCTTTCAGGGCCGTCTCTACAGCTTCTGCGCCCGTGTTCATGGGCAGCACCATTTCGTAGCCGGTCAATTCGCAGAGTTCCTGGTAGAAGAGGCCAAGCTGATCGTTGCGAAAAGCGCGGCTGGTGAGGGTCAGGCGGCTGGCCTGTTCGATCAACGCCTGGCGAATGCGGGGGTGATTGTGGCCCTGGTTCAGGGCGCTGTAGGCGCTCAGGCAGTCCAGGTAGCGCTGGCCTTCTACATCCCACACCCACACGCCTTCGCCCCGGCTGAGCACCACATCAAGGGGGTGATAGTTATGTGCGCCGTAGCGCTCTTCTAAGGCAATAAGTTCAGCAGAAGAAAGATGCATTAGGGTCTCCATAGGTTCGGTTTCCTCGGAAGTGTAGCTGCTCGTTAGAATGCGGGAACAGCCGTACCTGGTTCGAATTTAACGCTTCCAACTGCCTTTTGACCAGATTTTGGATCGCTTTGGAATCTCCATTCCAGTTCGTCGGAAATCCGCGCAGGGACAGGCTCTACCCAGAGCTACTATCTGCTATCCGTCTTACGGCGATGCTGCTACTGCGCACTTGCGCTTGTTGATGAGGTGAATACAATCATTCAACAACGATCTCAAGGCAAGGCTTTTTATTTCACCATGAAAAATGTAATAAGTAAATGCTATAATATTAAATATGTTGTCAAGGCGAAAGCCCGGCTGCCGGAACAAATGGGATTGCTGGCGCTCCGGGACAGCGCTTTCCAGCAGAAATTTGGGGGGCGCTACCTATTGGGGGAAAGGCGGCATACCCTATAATGCAGGTTGTCCGGCCTGGAAAGGATTAGGTGCATGGATCGTAGGACTGTTGCTATTGTAGGTTTGCTCTATGACATTGGCAGGCTAGCGCAGTTGGCGCAGCCATCCACCCAGGGGATGGACTCAGCGGCTCTCAGCGAGACGTTCATCCGCCAATATGTTCCGGCTGGTCTGATGCCCTCCGACTGGCAGGGCGTGCTGCACACAGTGGTGAAGTTGGCGGATCGGCTGGCGGTTGGCGGGGATGTCGGTCAGTCTCAGTCGTGGCCACAGGCGTTGTTGTCGGTGTTTTGCCAGATTGGGGAAGACCCGGCCAAACGCCCTGCGAAAGCATACCTGTCTCTACGCTCGCTGGCCTTGAGCGAAGCGACGCTCTTTCCATCTACTGCGATTCAGAGAAACGCGGCTGCTTACGCCTCGCTGTGGCAGGGGATGCAGAAAGAGGCGGCGAAGTTGCGCGGACAGACCGATGCTGAAACGTATATCGAGAGCCTGTACCACGTGCTACGCCGCTACACATGGTGTGTGCCGTCTGACGCGGAAGGGGTATCGCTTTTCGATCACAGTCGTGTGAGGGCGGCGCTGGCTGCTTGCCTGGCCGATCTCGATAAGGCAGAGGTCGAGAATCTGTTACAACAGCCGGACGACACTACCAGGCCGCTGGCCTACCTGGTGAAGGGCGATGTTTCCGGGGTGCAGCGTTTCATCTATACGCTCACCTCCAAGGGCGCGGCCAAGGGATTGCGCGGGCGCTCGTTCTATCTGCAACTGCTCAACGAGGCCATTGCCCGCTACCTCCTGCGCCAGATGAACCTGCCCATCACCAACCTGATCTATGTGGGCGGTGGGCATTTCTATCTGCTGGTTCCGCCCAGGGAGATTGGCCGCCTGCAAGAGCTTCAGAAGCAACTCGAAGGGCTGCTACTTAAGCATCACGATGGCGCGCTTTACGTGGCCCTGGGCTACGCGGTGTTGAAGGCAGCGGACTTCCAGGCAGATCGGTTCAGCGCCAGATGGCGTGAACTGTATCAGGTGATGGATGCCGTGAAGCGGCGCCGTTTTGCCGACCGCGCTGCAGAACTCAAAATCTTCGAGCCGCGGGGACACGGTGGCAATGAAGAGCGCGAGTGCCAGGTCTGTCATGCCGAGCGCCAGGATGTCCGGGCGGATGCCGAAGGCGTGCGCAAGTGTGCGCTATGCCGCTCGCTGGAAGACCTGGGCGGCGCATTGGGGCGCTCGCAGGTTCTGGCGCTGGGGCAGATTGAGCCAGTTTCCCAGAAGCCGGGGCGTTGGGAAGCGCTGCTGGCAGAACTCGGCCTGAGGGTGGCTCCGCTCGACGAGATGGTCGAAAAGCGGCTGGAGAGCTGGAAAGACGTAAAGCGTGTCACTGTGCTGGGGCTGCGCGACTTCCCGGATGCCGACCTGGTCGAGCGTGTGTCTGGTGCTGTGCGCTGTCCCGTGGCCGCAGGGGTGCGTTTCACCGTTAACGTCACGCCACACAAAGGCCACGAAGTCGCTACCTTCGAGGATTTGCAAGAGGCCTCTACAGGGCTGAAGCGGCTGGGCGTGCTGCGCATGGACGTAGACGACCTGGGCTATCTGTTCGGGCAGGGCTTCCGTGGCAAAGAGAACGGCAAAGAGCGCAACCTGGCGACGCTCGCCCGTGTGGCGAATCTCAGCTCGATGATGGCGCTGTTCTTCGAGGGATGGGTTGGGGAACTGTGCCAGAAGGTCAATCAGGAGAACCGGGATCGCGGGGTAGATGTGCTCTACACCATCTACTCTGGTGGTGATGACCTGTTCATTGTAGGGGCGTGGGACGTCTTGCCCGATCTGGCGAAAACCATTCGCTCAGACCTGGGGCGTTTTGCCGCGGGTAACCCCTATGTCCATCTCAGCGCGGGAATCACTCTGCACGGCGGGAAATATCCGCTGTACCTGGCAGCAGAGGATGCTAAGGATGCGCTGGAAAGCGCCAAAGACCTGTCGGGCAAGGACGCGCTGACGTTCCTGGGACAGTCGTGGAAGTGGACAGAGTGGGAAGAGGCCGGGGAGTACAAGAACCAGCTTCACAGCCTGGTGGGAGAGAGTCAGGTAGGTCGCAGTCTGCTACAGGTGCTACAACGGATGTATGCGCAGTACCGTGCTGTGCGAGATGCTCTGGCGGAACGGGGTGGGCTACGAGCACGCAATGGGCACAGGCAAACGGTGTGGGGGCCGTACATGTGGCAGAGCGCCTACCTGCTCACCCGCCTGGCCGAGCGGGTGGACGGGGGAATCAGGGCACGCGTGATCAAGCTACGGGATGACTTGAGCGCGAACGATTTCGGTGCGATCGAAACGGTCGGCCTGGCGGCGCGCTGGGCCGAGGCGTTGACACGTTCAACCTCTCATAGCAAAGAAGGAGATGAGTGATGGGACACAGACCACTGCAACCACAGGGGGGGGCGGCAAAGCCTGCCAGGCCCAATCTAGTAAAGATTATCCAGAATACCGATGTAGACAGCGCGCGCGAACTGGTCAAAGCAGCCGAAGAATGGGGAAAGTACCTTGCTGAGCAAAAGCTCACTACATCACAGATTCGTACGATCTTCGGCCTGGTACGGCTGATCGAACTGAGCTGGCCAAGTGATGTCAACGATCCTGAGCGGGCACGCAAGGCGGAACGCGACCTGATCTTGCTCAAGCCCAAGCTGGCCTATCAGGCTCAGCGCGATGCCGAGAAAAATAGGCAAACTCAGCCAGTGCGTCAGTTAGAGGAGTTGCTCTCGCCCGCGATCGATCTGGTGCAGGGCAACCGTGACAATTTCCAGCGTTTCGTGGATTTCTTCGAGGCGATTCTGGCCTACCACAAAGCCGCAGGTGGAGGTGAACGATGATGCTCTATGGCCGCATATTCATTCGGGGCGAGATCGAAGCTCGGACAGGCTTGCATATCGGCGGGTCGGGCGGTGCGTTTTCGATTGGCGGGGTGGACAACACCGTGATCATCGATCAACTGACGCGTCAGCCCTACATCCCTGGTTCGTCGCTGCGCGGTAAGATGCGCTCGCTGACCGAGAAATATCTGGGGCGTGTGACGGGTCAGAAGATCGCTCAAATAGAGATTCACTCGTGCCGCGAGAGTAAGGGTAGCTACGCAACCTGCCCGATCTGCAACATCTATGGCATCACGGCTGAAGATTTCAATCTGCCAACCCGGCTGATCGTGCGCGACGTGCCGCTGGAGCCGAAATCGGCAGAGCGCCTGCAGGCGGCGCAGACCAGTCTGCCGTACACCGAGGTTAAGACGGAAGTGGCCATCGATCGCGTCACGTCGCAAGCCACACCGCGCGACGTTGAGCGCGTCCCGGCGGGCGCTGTCTTCGGCCCTATGGAACTGGTCTACAACCTCTACGACCTCAAGCGAGATATTGACTGGCTGGCAGTGCTGTTGGATGGGATGCAACTGCTTGAGGACGATTACCTGGGCGGTATGGGGTCGCGTGGGAGCGGCAAGATCGTCTTCAGGGCGTTGTCGGTTACGCTCAAAGTGCATGACAATTATCGTCAGCCAACCGAACTGGGGAAGTTCGACACACTCGGCGATCTTTCGGCAGCGCTGCCAGGGATTATCACAGGGATCAAGACCAGGCTGGGCGTACCGGTAGGGGGATGAGCCTATGGCCCACATAGCCTATCGGCTAAAACAGCTCCCCGGTGGGGGCTTTCACCTGGGCCGAGAGGGTCTGGATCAGGAGTCGAGCGCCGAGACCTTCCCATCCGACTCGCTCTTTGCCGCTCTGGTGGCCGTTCTGTTGGATCTGGAAGGGCAAGAGGCGGTTCAGGCATTCGTTAAATCCCTGCCGCGGCTCTCGTCGGTGTTTCCCTACGCTGGCGATCTGTTGCTCTTCCCGATGCCGCGCGTGCGCATCATAAGCCAGCAGCCCGCACAACCTGGCATGGTCAAGGTGCTCAAGAAACTGCAATATGTCTCGCCGGGCATTCTGGTGCAGTTGCTGAGTGGGGCGCCGATGGACGCCTGGCTGCCGAAGATTGACGGCACGGCGCAGGGTCTGCTGCTCCAGGATGGCAAGGTGTGGATCAGTCGCCAGGAAGTCCAGCAGCTTCCCCCAGGCTGGCAGAAGCTGGACGACGAGACTCTCGCTCAGAAGGCGATCTGGAAGACGCAGCGGGTGCCGCGCGTGACGGTAGATCGCGTCACCAACAGCAGCCAAATCTATCATGTGGGGCGCACGACGTTTGCCCCTGGCTGCGGACTGTGGTTCCTGGCCGACGTTGACACGCAACAGCAGTCTTTGCTCGACAGCCTGCTGCTACACCTGGGCGACCGCGGTCTGGGCGGCGAGCGTTCCGCTGGCTATGGTGCCTTTGAGGTCGAGGGCGTAGCGGCACCCCCTCTGCCGGACGTCGCCCAGGCACCGCGCGTCATGACGCTCTCGCGCTACAACCCCACCGAGGCGGAGTTGAAAGCAGGCGTCCTCGGCGAGCAGGCCAGCTACGAACTGGTGGACGTAGGCGGCTGGCTGGCTTCGCCGGACGGCCCGGCGCAGCGGCGCAGGCGCGTGCGCATGATCGAGGTGGGATCCGTGCTGATGCAACCGCCGGGGATCACCATCACCGGGCAGATCGTGGATGTGCGCCCGCAATACGAACAGAGCGGCGCGCCCGAACATCCCGTGTATCGCAGCGGCGTCGCGCTCACCGTTGGCATGACAGGAGGGGACTGATGGGCAAACTGCACATGACGTACCGGCTGACCATCACCACGCTCTCGCCGCTGCACATCGGAACGGGGAATGTCCTGCGCCAGGGGTACGACTTCGTGACGCACGGTGGAAAGACGTGGGTCTTCAACGCCGACGCGCTGGCGGCGATGCTGTACGACGAAGACCGGCAACGCTTCGACAGGATGGCCGGGGGCGCGCCCGCCGGAGACCTGATCTATCCCCATGAATACAAACCCGATAGCCCCTTGTTCCGCTATATTCTGCCGGGAGAAGTGCGCTCGAAGGGCGAAGGGGCAGAGCTACAGGAACAACTCAAAGACCCCTGGGATCGCCCCTACATCCCCGGCTCTTCCCTGAAAGGGGCGCTGCGCACGGCACTGGCTACGGTAGGGTGGCAGCAGCGCCAACTGGTCTTCAATATAGGTCAGTTAGGTGACAATCCGAAAACTGCTGCTCAGAAGTTGGTGCACGCGGTGCTGTTCGGTTCTGATTTGGGCCAAAACACGCCCAACTACGACCTGCTGCGCGCGTTGCAGGTGAGCGATAGCACGCCGGCAGATAAGCAAAGTCTACAGATACTCAATGTGCAGGTGATCACTGGCGGCAAACTTGCCTCACCGATTGAGATTGAGGCCGTTCGCGAAGGGGTGACCTTCGAAGCCACGCTGACGTTGGACGGCTTTCTGCTCAAGAATGGCACAGCCGGGCAACTTGGCTGGCAGCAAGATCAGTTGCAGTGGATCAGGCACATTCCCCAGGTGGTCAACGCTTTCACCGTTCACCGCATAGATGGCGAACTCAAACGGTGGCCACAAGGCCCGATCCTGTCAGTCTATCAAACGCTCCAAGAGATTCTGGCAAGCCTTGACCAGCAATCTGAGTTCCTGTTGCAACTTGGCTGGGGCGGCGGTTGGGATAGCAAGACGTTTGCCTATGTGCTGACCAAAGACCCTGCTGTTTTCTACCAGGTGGTCAAAAAATACGGCCCTCAGATGGATCGGAAGAAATCTTTCGAACGAGGCGACCGCTTCCCGAAGAGCCGGCGGGTGGTCGTTCGGGAGGAACAGGCCGTCTCGCCGCTCGGCTGGGTGAAAGTGAAGATGGAGCGCGTAGAATGAGGGCGCTGCCTTATGCGCCGATCCAGGCGGAACCATGACCGAACTTGTCTCGCTTGTGCTGACCCTGCGGCCCGCTCAGCCCGTGACCCTGCCCGGTCACCTGGGGCGGGCCGCCCATGCCTTGCTCTTGCGCTGGCTGGACGAGCACGACCCCGCCCTGGCCCGGCAGTGGCACGACACTGACGGTCCCAAGCCCTTCACCTGCTCGACCCTGATCGGGGCGACCCGTGCCGGGCAGAACGTCCGTCAGGTGACGCCCGACGGCACCTACTGGCTGCGCCTGACCTCGCTCGACCCGACCATCTCGGCGTACCTGCTGGCGGTGCGCGACAACCTGCCGCCCGCCGTCGAGTTGGACGGCGTCCTCTTCCAACTGACCGGCGCGACGACCGACCCCGCGGCGCACCCGTGGGCGGGGACGGCCACCTACGAGCAGGTCGCCGCGCCCTACCTGCTGGCCCGCCAACCCGGCCCGCATCGCCTGACGCTCTCTTTCGTCTCGCCGACCACCTTCCGGCAGCGCGAAATGAATATGCCGCTGCCCTTGCCAGACCTGGTCTTCGGCGGGCTGGTGGAACGCTGGAACGCCTTCAGCCCGGTGGCGATCAGCCCGGAGGTGCGCCGTTACGCCGCCGAGTGTGTGGCGATCAACCGCTTCGAGTTGCGCTCGCGCTCGGTGCCGCTCAAGGACGGCGCTTTGCAGATCGGCGTGACGGGTCATGCCCGCTACGTCGCCGTCATCTACGACCGCTACTGGACAAGCCTGCTCGGCCTGCTGGCCGATTTCGCTTTCTTCTCTGGTGTGGGCCGTCTGACGACGTTTGGCCTGGGGCAGTGTCGCCGCCTGGCCGACTGAACCGCTCCGGCTCGCTCTTTAACAACTGCATAGCGAAAGGAGAGGGTCATGTGCGCAGGACTGCTATTCTTGGGAGGGTCGGCAACATCGGGCTGACCACGCCCGCCCTGAATCGCCTGATGGCGGCGGGCGTGGATGTGATCTTTCTGTCGCAAGAGGGGGTCTATCGCGGTCGGCTGATCGGCCCGCTGACGCGCTTTGGGCAGCTTCGGCAGCGGCAATACGAATTGCTGGGCAGCCCGAGGGTGCGGCTGACGCTGGCCCAACACATCGTGCACGGTAAGTGTCTGAACATGCGCACCTTGTTGCAGCGCTACAGCCGCGAGCTGGGACGGGGCGAGATCGCCGCTTCGGTCGAGCGGCTGGGAGCATTGGCCGAACGCGCCCGCCGCACGTCTTCCCTCAACGCTCTGCGCGGCGTCGAAGGGAGTGCGTCAGCGGCCTACTTCAGCGTCTTCCGACTGCTGCTGAAGCGCGACTGGCATTTCGAAAAGCGGCAACGTCGCCCGCCGCCCGACCCTGTCAACGTGCTGCTCAGCTTCGGCTACACACTGCTGACGCGCGAACTGGAAGCCAGTGTGGCGTTGGTCGGGCTAGACCCGTACATCGGGGCCTTGCACGAACCAGAATATGGCCGCCCGTCGCTGGCGCTCGACCTGGTGGAGGAATTCCGCGCTATTGTGGTGGATTCGGTGGTGCTGCGGTGTCTGAACAATGACCTGATCGTGCCGGATGACTTCTCACCGGGTCAGACGCCTGACCGTCCGGTGTTGTTGAGCGATCGCGGCAAACGAGCCTTTCTGCAGGCGTTTGAGGATCGCGTCCAGACGACCGTTCAGCATCCGATCACCCGCGAACGGATGACCTATCGCCGCGTGTTTGAGATTCAAACACGGCTGTTGGCGCGCTGTCTGCGCGACGGGGTGCCGAACTACCGACCCTTCAGGGTGGACTGATGGAATGCTATCTGGTGACCTACGACACACCCAATGACAAGCGCCGCACGCGCATTGCCAACCTGCTGCAAGGCTATGGGCAGCGGGTGCAGTTCAGCGTGTTCGAGGTGTGGCTGGATGACCGCAGCAAGCGCAACCTGTTGCGCGAGCTTGAGCAGGTGATCAGTAGCCAGGAAGACAGCGTGCGGTTATACTGGCTGTGTGCAGCCTGCCAGAAACGAGTGACCGTGTTGGGGCAGGGTAAGCCGCCCCAGCCCCCTACCGCCATCATCATTTAGAAGAATTTTTTGATACTTTTCCGAGACCCCCTTTTAGCCAGGCTGTTACGACACAGCTTCGTTAATGGGGGGTCTCGGAAAAATCAAGTGGACATTTTCTTTATTGCGTATTAAAATTAAGTGGTTCATATTCCTATCCTATAGATTAGATTAGAACGGCCCCTGTGTAGGCCAAAATCTCCAGGAATCATCTTGATGAACTGGCAATAAATTGGGAATTGTGTTATATTCAAACCACCCTCATGCCCGTAAGGGCATTACGACGCGCCGGGCAAGGCCCGCGGCGATGTTGACGCACAGGGATTCAAACCACCCTCATGCCCGTAAGGGCATTACGACGTACTGCCAGAACGCCGCAAGCGGATGTAGACATAAACA